>Ga0265320_10000719_pt1 | contig 25341 bp, 19 predicted proteins | sample 4827metaG_FD_202087 | JGI IMG/M metagenome (GOLD analysis project Ga0265320, IMG submission 202087) | Rhizosphere microbial communities from Carex aquatilis grown in University of Washington, Seatle, WA, United States - 4-8-27 metaG | ecosystem: Host-associated > Plants > Roots > Rhizosphere >...
GAACCCTCTATCATGTCCAATCCAACCGTGGAGAACGTCGTCATCATCGGCACGGGCTGCGCCGGCCTGACCGCCGCAGTGTACGCCGCGCGCGCCAACCTGGGCCCGCTCGTCCTCGAGGGCCCCCTGCCGGGCGGGCAGCTAACGACCACGAGCGAGGTCGAGAACTTCCCCGGGTTCCCGGAGGGCGTCGACGGCTTCCACCTCATGGACAGCCTGCGCAAGCAGGCCGCCAGGTTCGGAACCCGCTTCGAGCAGGCGCTGGTGCAGTCGGTCGATTTCTCCGCCATGCCCCGCAAGCTCGTCTGCGGGGACCGGACGGTCCTCGCCAAGACGGTGATCATCGCGACGGGCGCCTCCCCGAGGATGACGGGGATACCCGGGGAGCGGGAGCTTTACGGCGGAAAGGGAGTGACCACCTGCGCCACGTGCGACGGCGCCTTCTACCGCAAGATGGAGGTCGCCGTCATCGGGGGAGGCGACAGCGCGGCGGAGGAGGCCCTCTTCCTCACGCGCTTCGCGAGCAGGGTCTATTTCGTGCACCGCCGCGACTCGCTGCGCGCCTCGAAGATCATGGCGGACAGGGCCACGTCCAATCCCAAGATCCAGATGGTCTGGGACAGCATTCCGGTCGAGGTCATCGGGGTTCCCGAGGGCGCGGTCCGCGGCCTCAGGGTGAGGAACGTGAAGACGGGCTCGGAGACGGTGCTCCCGGCGAGGGGGGTCTTCGTGGCGATCGGGCACGTCCCCAACTCGGCACCGTTCGCCTCCGCCCTCGATGTCGATGAGAACGGCTATTTCGTGCCCGCCAAGGGTTCGCAGGTCAGGACAAAGGTCCCGGGCGTCTACGTGGCGGGCGACTGCGCGGACCACGTCTACCGGCAGGCGGTCACCGCAGCCGGGATGGGTTGCCAGGCCGCCATCGACGCCGAGCGCTGGCTTGCCGAGCACGGCGGGTGACGCTCCTGAAACGGGGAGGCACATTTGACTCGGGCCCGTATCGACCCGAAGGTGCCCGGTATAGGTCACCGCTTGGACGACGCATTGGTCGATGCGATGGCTGCCCAATGAACCCCGACGAAATCCGCGCTCCTGCCCCGTGCGGGCCCCCTTCAATGCGAACCAAGCTGCGGACGGCGCATGAGGGACGCACACATGAGTCGCCAGCCCGAAACTAGCCCCCAATCCCGCAGGCGGCGGGCCGCGATGCAGGCGATCGCCGGGGGGGCCCTTGTTCTTCTCACGAGCGCGGCATTCGTGGTCCGCGAGCGGACCGCTGCGTCGGCGCATTCCCCGGCCTCCGCCATGGCGATCGCCGTCGCGATGCTTGGCGTCGCGGCCCTGACTTTTCTCGTGATGGTGCCGCGGCTCGCCGGCGGACGGGGCGCAGAGGCCGACGGGAGCGGCCATGAGACGCCCGTGGCCAAGCGCGACAGGTTGTACATGAAGACGCTCCTCGAGAACATCCCCGACAACATCTACTTCAAGGACAAGGATTCGCGCTTCCTGATGGTCAGCCAGACCTTCCTTGAGAAATTCGGCGACGGAAGCCCCGAATCGATCCTCGGCAAGACGGACTTCGACATCTTCACCGAGGAGCATGCGCGACCCGCATTTGAGGGCGAGCAGCACATCATCAGGACGGGGGAGCCGATCATCAACCTGGCGGAGAAGGAGACAAAGACCGACGGGACGGTCTCGTGGGGTCTCACGACAAAGATACCGGTCCGCAACGAAACGGGTGAGATCATTGGGACGCTCGGGGTCACCAAGGACATTACGCACCTCAAGCAGACCGAGATGGACCTTTCCCGGGCGCGCGATGCGGCGCTGGATTCCTCGCGCAGCAAGAGCGAGTTCCTCGCCAACATGAGCCACGAGATCCGCACGCCGATGAACGGGGTGATCGGGATGACCGGCCTGCTGCTGGACACCGAGCTTTCACCGAACCAGCGGGAGTTCGCCGAGACAATCCGCACGTCGGCCGACTCGCTTCTGACGATAATAAATGACATCCTCGACTTCTCGAAAATCGAAGCCGGGAAGCTCGCCTTTGAGATGCTCGACTTCGACCTTGTCGAGACGGTTGAGGGTTCGGTCGACATGTTCGCGGAACGCGCCCGGCAGAAGGGGATTGAGCTGGCGTGCAGCCTTCCGGCGGACCTGCCGAGGTACCTAAGGGGCGATCCCGGCCGGCTCAGGCAGGTGATCACCAACCTCCTTAGCAATGCCATCAAGTTCACCGAGAAGGGCGAAGTGGTCGTGAGGGTTTCCAGGGAGAGCGAGACCGACACGCATGCCGTCATCGGCTTTTCGATAAAGGACACGGGATTGGGCATCCCGGGCGACGTCCAGGCCAAGCTGTTCCAGGCCTTCACCCAGGCAGACAGCTCGACGACGCGAAGATTCGGCGGCACGGGCCTGGGGCTCGCCATATCCAAGCAGCTGGTGGAGATGATGGGGGGCAAGATCGAGGTGACCAGCGAGCCAGGCAAGGGCTCGGTCTTCTTGTTCAATGTCCGCCTGGAGAAGCAGTCAGGGACCCCCAAGCCCGCGCCCTCGATCTATTCCCGGGACCTATTCGACCTTCGCGTGCTGGTCGTGGACGACAACGCCACCAACCGCCAGATCCTGCGCCACCAGCTCTATGCGTGGAAGATGCAGAAGGGCAGCGCCGCGAACGGCTTTGAGGCCCTCGACCTCCTGCGGACCGCGGTGGCCGACGGGAAGCCCTACGACCTTGCCCTGCTCGACATGCAGATGCCCGAGATGGACGGAATGACGCTCGCCCGGGCGATCAAGGCCGACCCTTCTATCGCCTCCACCCGGCTCATCATCCTGACCTCGATGGGCTACATGCACACGCAGGACGAGCTCAAGGCCGCGGGCGTGGACGCCTACCTGATAAAGCCCGTCAAGCAGTCGCGCCTTTTCGACTGCCTGGTGAACGTCCTCGGGCGGGCCGTCGCCGAGCATATCTTCGCAAAGCCCGCGAAGGAAGCACGGCCCGCGGCGGAGGGTCCGGCGGCCCTGATGAACCATGTGCACATCCTCCTGGCAGAGGATAACATCGTTAACCAGAAGGTGGCGCTTGCGCAGCTCAAGGGCCTTGGCTTCACCGCCGACGCCGTGGCCAACGGCCACGAAGTGCTCAGTGCCCTGAGACAGGTGCCCTACGATCTCATCCTGATGGACTGCCAAATGCCGGAGATGGACGGCTATGAGGCCTCGTTGCTCATCCGGCAGGCCGAGCATTCCTCAAATGCCAACTGGAAGGTGCCGGTGCGCATCGTGGCGATGACGGCCAACGCCATGACCGGCGACCGGGAGAAGTGCGTCGCCTCCGGGATGGACGACTACCTTTCTAAGCCGGTCCGAAAGGCCGATCTTCAGGCGGTCCTTGTGAAATGGCTGGCGCCCCAGGCGGCGGGTAACGCCCACGGCCCGTGACGTGGGCGGGAACGGCAATACCCGAGAAGGGAAGCCTCGTGTTCACCGGGCAGGTTCCCCATTCCACGCCGCTTGCCTTAGGCCTGGAGGTCGATGAATCGGGCTGCCGCGCGGCGACCGATGCCGGGCGCAGGCTTGCCGCGCACGGAAGGTGGGACAAACGCGGCCGCGCCACGAGGGCCGCGCGAACATTTGTCCGTAAGGTCGCAATCGAGATGCCTTGAGGCGCGCGTGGATCCGCGTCTGACTATGGTCGTGACCGCGAATCTCGGCATACCTGCGGACTACGGGAAGAAGCGCGGCCTGCCGTATCAGGCGGAGGCGGCTGAGCTCGTCCCGATCGGGACAAATCCCGACGGCCGCGAGATCACATTGGAGCCCGCAGCTGCGGCCGCCTGGGCGAGGATGCGGGACGCCGCCGCCTTGGACGGACTGACACTCCTCGCGGTATCGGGCTTCCGGAGCGTCGAGCGCCAGGCCGAGATCATCCAAGGCAAGCTTTCAAGGGGGGAGAAGATCGGTGCCATACTCGGGACCATCGCCGCACCGGGCTACAGCGAGCACCACACCGGGCGAGCCATCGACCTCGGTGCCCCGGGGGAGCCGCTGCTCACTGAGGGCTTCGCCTGGACGAGGGAATTCGCGTGGCTTGTGGCCCATGGGCATGAGTACGGGTTCAGGCTATCCTATCCCAAGGGCAATGCCCATGGGATCGCGTTTGAGCCGTGGCATTGGTGCTTTTGGAAAGCAGTTTAGAACAGCAACTACCTAGTAGTAATGTTATTACAAACCATCTTTGGAATGATTCTAATTCCCAGTTGAAACTTGGTACCATTCCAATTAACTGCTATAAACCACCCTTCACCCATGGTCTCCACCACCGACAGTTCAGAAGCCCTAGCCCAGCGCCTATCCGACAGCGGGCTTCGATCGACCCCCCAGCGCGAGGTGATCTACAGCGTGCTCCTCAAGAAGCGCGACCACCCCACGGCGGAGGAGGTCTTCGCGCGCGCAAGGCCGGAGATCCCCGTGATCTCTCTCGCCACCGTATACAACTGCCTTGAGACGCTGGTCCAGTGCAACCTGGTCCGCGCCGTGAACTTTGAGCGGGGGCCGACGCGGTACTGCCCGAATCTCCTTCCCCACGCCCATTTTCACGACGAGGTGACCGGCGCCACCCATGACATCGACCTGCCCGCGGGGCTGCTCGACCAGGTGAAGTCAATACTGCCCCGGAACTTCGACGCCTCGTCGGTCGAGATCATCTTCCGCGGCAAGGTGCAGCCGAAGGCCTGAACCCCGAAATATTTCCAACAAGCGCATGTCCTCACTCGAAATCAAGAACCTGCACGTCTCCACGGGGGACAAGGAAATCGTCAAGGGTGTCAACCTCACGATCAATTCCGGCGAGATCCACGCGGTCATGGGGCCGAACGGCACCGGGAAGTCCACGATGGCCAAGGCGATAGCCGGCCATCCCGACTATGTGATCACCGAGGGCGACGTACTGATCGACGGCAAGTCCATCCTCGAGAAGGAGTCCGACGAGCGGGCGCGCGAGGGGATCTTCCTGGCCTTCCAGTACCCGAGCGAGATCCCGGGGGTGAGCATCGCGAACTTCATGCGCGCGGCGATCCAGGCCCGCATGGCGGAGGGCGAGGAGATCGACGCGTCCTCGTACTACAAGCGGCTCTACCAGAAGATGGACCTCCTGAAGATCGACCGGAAGTTCACGTCGCGCTCCGTCAACGAGGGCTTCTCGGGCGGAGAGAAGAAGCGCAGCGAGATCCTCCAGATGGCGATGCTCGAGCCCCGCTTCGCGCTCATGGACGAGACCGATTCCGGCCTCGACATCGACGCCCTCCGGGTCGTTTCCGACGGCGTCAACAGCCTGCGCGGCCCCAACCTTGGCATCCTCCTCATCACCCACTACCAGCGCCTCCTCAGCTACATCGTCCCGGACCACGTGCACGTGATGATCGACGGGCGCATCGTCAAGAGCGGCGACAAGTCGCTCGCCCTCGAGCTCGAGACAAGGGGCTATGACTGGGTGAAGCACGAGTTCGCAACCGCCTGAAAAGGGAGGACCACACCATGTCCGAAATCACCGACACCCTCGAAACCACCGCCGAGAACCCCGTCTCAGGCATCGACCAGTCGAACGGGAACTTCAAGTACGACATGTCGTACGACTTCGACGCGGGAACGGGCCTGAGCGAGCGAACCGTGGACTACATCTCCTCGGTCAAGAAGGAGGCGCCGTGGATCCATGAGTTCAGGCAGAACGCCCTGAAGACCTTCCTCTCGAAGCCGCTTCCGACCCATTGGGCGTCCAAGGACCTCGAGAGCATCAACTTCGACAAGATCCGCTACTACCTGTCGCAGGGCCAGAAGCCCAAGCGGACCTGGGCCGAGGTCCCCGAGGACATCAAGCGCACGTTCGAGCGGCTCGGCATCCCGGAGCAGGAGCGCAAGTTCCTCGCCGGGGTCGAGGCGCAGTTCGACTCCGAGGCGGCCTACTCGAACATCAAGGAGGCCGTCTCCAAGCAGGGCGTCATCTTCATGAACTCGACCGAGGGGTTGAGGGAGCATCCCGAGATCTTCAGGAAGTTCTTCGGGAAGGTGATCCCCACGAGCGACAACAAGTTCTCGGCCCTCAACAGTGCCGTCTTCTCGGGCGGCTCGTTCATCTACGTGCCCCCCGGGGTCAAGGTCTCCCACCCCCTCCAGGCGTATTTCCGCATCAACGCGGAGAACTTCGGCCAGTTCGAGCGGACGCTCATCATCTGCGACGAGGGCAGCGAGCTGACCTACATGGAGGGCTGCACCGCGCCCAAGTTCTCTACGGCGACACTGCACAGCGCGGTGGTCGAGCTCGTCGCGCTCAAGGGCGCAAAGATCCAGTACATCACCGTCCAGAACTGGTCGTCCAACGTCTTCAACCTGGTCACCAAGCGCGGCCTCGCGCACGAGGACTCGGAGATCAAGTGGATCGACTGCAACATCGGCAGCCGCCTGACGATGAAGTATCCCGGAGTCGTGCTCAAGGGCCGGAAGGCCCGCGGGGAGGTGATCTCGATCGCCCTTGCGAACGACGGCCAGCACCAGGACACGGGAGCAAAGATGGTCCACGCGGCGGACGAGACGACCTCGACGGTCGTTTCGAAGTCCATCTCGGTCGGCCAGGGGCGCGCCACCTACCGGGGCGTCGTCCACATCCCGAGGCATCTCAAGGGCTGCAAGAACAACACGGAGTGCGACGCGCTCCTCATAAGCACGAACAGCCGCACCGACACCTACCCGGCGATCACCGTCAGGGGCGACCGCCATGCCGTGCAGCACGAGGCCAGCGTATCCAAGGTGAGCGCCGAGCAGATCTTCTACATGCAGCAGCGCGGACTCACCGAGGGTCAGGCGATGAGCCTCTCGGTGAACGGCTTCATCAACGACCTGGCCCGGCAGTTCCCCATGGAGTACTCGGTCGAGCTAAAGCGGCTGATCGACCTCGAAATGGAAGGGAGCGTGGGTTGAGCCATGGCGGCAGGCGGACCCGTTTCATCCCCCGTGACGGACCTGGTCGGCGGCTTCACGCCCGAGGAGTTCGCGCGGCACATCAATGCCAACTCCTCCGCGCACGGCTGGTGGCTTGAGCGCAAGCGCTCGGCCTACGCGCGCTTCGAGTCGCTGCCCATGCCGAGCAGGACCGACGAGGCCTGGAGGTTCAGCAACATAGCCGGCATCACCCTGGGCGGGTTCTCCCCGTCCCTGGGGGGCGAGGGCGCCGCGGTCCCAGTGGCGCTCGCCGTCGAATCCGCAGCGACGCTTGCCTTTCACAACGGGAGATTCTCCGGGGGCTCCCCCGTCTCCGCCGACCTGGCGAAAAGGGGCGTCGTGGTCTCCACGCTCTCGGACGCCCTCGCGAAGCACCCCGCCCTGCTCCGCGAGCACTTCATGGCGCAGCCCCAGAAGCTCGGCTCGGCCAAGTTCGCGGCGCTCCACGAGGCCTTCGTGCAGGACGGCGCCTTCATCCACGTCCCTCGCGGGGTGGAGATTGAAAGGCCGATCGTGGTCGTGCACGGCGCGTCCGGGGCCGGGACCGCGGTCTTCCCGCACACGCTTGTGATCGCGGAGGATAATTCGCGGGTGACGGTCGTGGATTATTTCGCGTCAAGCGACGAGGCCCGCCAGTTCGCCTGCGGCGCGAACGACCTTTATGCGGGCCATGGGGCCAAGATCTCCTACGCGGCCGCCCAGTGCTGGTCCTTCGAGACCCTCTCGCTCCAGTTCAATTCTACGGTCGTGCGCCGCGACGCCCGGGTGCAATCGCTCAACCTCCACCTCGGCGCGCATCAGGCGCGCCATGAGTCCCTGAGCCAGCTCCAGGCGCCCGGCGGCTTCTCGGAGATGCTCGCTCTCACAATTGCCGGCGGGGCCCGGGAATACGACCAGCGGACCCTCCAGATCCACCAGGCCCCGAACACGAAGTCCGACCTCCTGTACAAGAACGCCCTCCTCGACAAGTCGCGGACCATCTTCTCGGGCCTCATCATCGTCGATCCCGACGCCCAGAAGACCGACGCCTACCAGAGCAACCGGAACCTCATGCTGAGCGACGACGCGGAGTCGAACTCGCTGCCCGGGCTCGAGATCCAGGCGAACGACGTCCGCTGCACCCACGGCGCGACGAGCTCGCGGATCGACCCGGAGCAGGAGTTCTACCTGAAGTCCCGCGGCATTCCCAGGAAGGCCGCCGACGAGCTTCTGATTTTCGGGTTCTTCGAGGAGGTCCTATGCCGCTTGGAAAGCGAGGAGCTTCATGATGCACTGAGGACCCTGATCCGGACGCGTTTCAACCGCTAAGGCCCCCTTTTCCCATGAACCGCGAACGCACTCTCTCACGGGAGATCTCGGTGACCCAGATCCCTTCCGGCTACAAGCAGCTGCTGCCGGTCGGGACGAAGGTGATGATCCACCAGACGCTGGGCGGGAGCTACACCGTCCAGGCTGACTTCGGCCTCTTCCGCATCGACGGGAAGGACGGCGACGCGCTCGGCGAGGTGGCGGCTGACCACAAGATCGAGACCCCGACCCTCGCGGACGGCGCCCCGGACCCCGAGGCGGTCTGGGACCAGCTTCGCAAGGTGTACGACCCCGAGATCCCTGTGAACATCGTGGACCTGGGCCTCGTTTACTCGATGGACGTCGAGAAGGCCTCCGACAGCGCCTACAAGGTCAATGTGGCGATGACGCTCACGGCTCCCGGGTGCGGCATGGGCCCCGCGATCGCCGAGGACGCAAAGAGCAAGATCCTCCTCGTGCCCGGCGTGGGCGACGCCGATGTCCGGATCACCTGGGACCCGCCGTGGAACCAGTCGATGATCAGCGAAGAGGGAAAGATGAAGCTCGGCCTGGTGTGACCATCTACGAGCAGCTCGTGGCCCTCGAGAACGAGGGGGTGCCCTTCGTGCTCGTTACGCTGGTCGACGCCCTGGGCAGCACGCCTCAGGACGCGTCCGCCAAGATGCTCGTCACGGCGAAGGGCCTTCACAGCGGCACGGTCGGCGGGGGGAAGGTGGAGGCGGCCGCGCTCAAGCTCGCGTCCGAGATACTTGCGAAGGGCGACGGCAAACCGCGCTTTGTTTCGTGGACGCTCAAGGGCGACGTCGGGATGACCTGCGGGGGATCGGTGAAGTTCTACTTCGAGCCGCACTTCGGCCCGGGGACCTGGACCATCGCGATCTTCGGGGCGGGCCACGTCGCCCAGGCGCTCCTTCCCGTCCTCACGCCCCTGCCGTGCCGGATCACCGTCGTCGACTCGCGGCCCGAGTGGCTGGGCAAGCTTCAGCGCGCCCCGAACGTCACCATCGTCCACTCCGGGTCCCCCGAGAGCATCGTGCCCTCCCTGCCCGACAGCACGTTTCTGCTCGCGATGACGATGGGACACGCGACCGACCGGCCGGTCCTCCGAAGGGCGCTGATGGAGAGGAACTTCCCGTTCATAGGCGTCATCGGGAGCGCGGCGAAGGCGGAAATCCTCCGCAGCGAGCTCGTCGCCGACGGCGTCCCCGCCGAAAGGGCGTTGGGATTTCACTGCCCGGTTGGGCTCGACTTCGGAACCAACCACCCGCACGAGATCGCTATAAGCATCGCTGCCCAGCTGCTTTCGGAACGCGACAAGGCGAGATAGCCGACCTTCCCGGCCCTGGATCCATTGTCGGCGTCGGGCGCCCGGCCTTTCGAAGACGGCAAGCCCTAACCCAGGCGATTCCCGATCGCGGCAAAGATGGCCTCGGACGTCGCCGGCGACGCAAGAGGGACCTCGCCGCCGGCTGGGCCGAACGACGCCACGGCGTCACGGATCGCCTCGCGGACCGCGAAAGCGAGCATGAGCGGCGGCTCGCCTGAGGCCTTGCTCCCGTGGATGGTCCCCTCCTGCGCCGCCATCGGCAGGAGCGTCACGTGGATCTCGATCGGCGCGTCGCTTATCGCCGGAATCTGGTAGGTGCTCGCGCTGTGGGTCAAAAGGCGCCCCTGCTTGTCCCATAGGAGTTCCTCCCGCGTCAGCCAGCCGATCCCCTGGACAAGGCCTCCCTCGATCTGGCCGAGGTCGACGCCGGGATTGAGCGAGTCGCCGACATCGTGGACGACGTCGACCCGGAGGACCCGGTGCATGCCGCTGTGCCCATCGACCTCGACCTCGGCAACCGCCGCCCCGCAGACAAAATACTGAAAGGGCCTTCCCAAGGCCTTCGACCAGTCCCAGTGGATGCCGGGCGTCGCGTAGTAGCCCGACACGGCCATGCTGATCCGGTCCTCGTGGGCCTTTTGGCAGACCTCGGCCAGGTCCACGGAGAGCTTGGATCCGCGGACCAGGGCCCTGCCATCGGCGAACTCTATCTCCGACACGGGCACCGGGGAGCCCTTCTTCTTGGCAAGGACAGCCGCCGCGACGGGGAGCAGGCGCTCGCGCAGGGTCACGCAGGCGTTCCTCACCGCGGCGCCGTTCAGGTCCGCGCCCGACGACGCGGCGGTTGCGGAGGTGTTGGGCACCTTGTCCGTCGCGGTCGGCATCATCCGAACCCGGCTCGCCGGCAGGCCCAGCTCGCGCATGGCGACGCCCTGGACCTTGGTGTGGAGCCCCTGCCCCATCTCCGTGCCGCCATGGTTCACCTGCGCGGTCCCGTCGGTGTAGAGCAGCACAAGCGCCCCCGCCTGGTTGTATTGCGTGAGCGTGAATGAGATTCCGAACTTGAGCGGGGTGACCGCGAGTCCGCGCTTCACCCGGGGGTGCTCCTTGTTCCAGGCGTCCACGGCCCGGCGCCTCTCGGAGAAGCCGGCTTCATTCTGCACCCGCGCCCAGACCGCCTGCAGCCGGTTGTCCCCAATCTCCTGCCGAAAATGGGTCGTGTTGGTCTCGCCGGTCCCCCGGTAGAGGTTGCGGCCCCTGACCACCTCAGACGCAATTTTGAGCCGGCGCGAGATCCGGTCGACGATCTCCTCCATGACAAGCATCCCCTGCGGGCCCCCGAAGCCCCTGAAGGCCGTGTTGGAGGCGACGTTCGTCCTGGCGATCAGTCCCGTGAAGCGGACCGCCGGGATGTAGTAGCTGTTGTCCAGGTGGAAGAGGGCCCGGTCCAGCACCGGCTGCGACAGGTCGAGCGACCACCCGCCGTCCGAATAGAGGTCGACGCTGGACGCGAGGATCATCCCCTCCCTGTCGTATCCGACGGAGTACCTGGCATAGAAGGGGTGCCGCTTGCCCGTGAGCACCATGTCCACGTCGCGGTCCAGCTGCAGCCGCACAGGCTGGCGTGTCTTGACCGACGCGAGCGCGACCATGGCCGCGAACGCGTTTCCCTGAGTCTCCTTGCCGCCGAACCCGCCGCCCATCCTGGGCGACTGGACGACGACCTTGTTCCTGGGCTCCCCTATGACGCCGGCGACGATCGACTGGATCTCGGTGGGATGCTGGGTGGACGAGCTGACGAAGACAGATCCCCCCTCGCCCGCCTCCGCCCAGGCCGCCTGGGTCTCCAGGTAGAAATGCTCCTGGCCGCCGAAGGAGAACTCGCCCTCCAGCCTGAGCGGCGCCTTTGAGAGCGCGGCGGCGGCGTCGCCCCGGGCCAGCGTGTGCGGCGGCGTGTGGAAGCTGCCCGCCGCTATCGCGTCCCTGATCCCTATCAGCGGCGGAAGCGGCTCGTACTCCACCACGACGGCCGCGGCCGCGGCGCGGCACGCACTCAGGGAGCGGCCCACGACGATCGCGACCACCTGCCCGTGGTACTTCACCTCGTCGTCCGCGAAGAGCGGCTCGTCGTGGTGTATCCCGACGTTGTTGCGCCCGGGAATGTCCTCCGCCATCAGCACCGCGACGACGCCCTCCATCGCCCTTGCGGCCGTCGCGTCCCGGTGCTTCACGCGGGCGCGCGCGTGAGGGGAGCACACGGGCCAGATGTCGAGCATGGGGCGCCGCTGCGCCGTGTCATCCGCGTAAAGCGCCCGGCCCGTCACATGCCCGACGGCGCTCTCGTGCCGAAGCGTCCTCGATGCGTCGGAGGGGGGCGCGTCTTCTCCTTTGCCGAAATCGAGGTCCCCGTCCTGGGCGGCGCTCGTCGCTTCGGACACGAACTTTTCCCAGAGGCTCACGATCAGCCCGCGCCGGTACTCCGCGCCCCCCCGCACGTCGTCGATCGGCTTGAATTCGCCGGACAGGATCCGCGCGACCTCCCCGGCGGCCTCGGAAACCCGGCGGCCCTCGAGGGCGGCCTCGGCCCTTCGCGCGCGAATGGGCGTCGCCGCGACGCCCCCATAGGCCATCCGGGCGCGGCGGACCACGCCGCCGGAGTCCGTGTCGATTGAGAACGCTGCGGCGACGATGCTGATGTCGAGCTCGCGGCGCTTCGACACCTTGAAGAAGTCCGACCTGCGGACGACGCCCCGGCCCGGGTCAAAGCGCGGGACGACGATCTCCAGGATCACCTCGCCGGGCGCGAGCAGGGTCTTGCGATAGGCCGTGAAGAAATCCGAAAGCGGGACCGTCCGGCTACCCCTGGCCGAGGCGAGGACAAGCTCCGCGTCGAGCGACAGGAGCACCGGCGCGCCGTCGCCGATCGGGGACGCCGTGGCAAGATTGCCCCCCAGGGTCGCCCGATTGCGTATCTGCCTTGCTGCAAACACCTTGAGCATCTTTGCGAGGGACGGGTATTCGCCGGCCAGGGCCTCCTCGACCGCGGTGAGGGTTGCGCCGGCGCCAATCCTCCAGCTGGTCTCCGTCCCGACGATCCGGGTCAGCTCCGGCACGCCCTCGGTCGATATGAGGCACGGGAACGACTTGAACTTCTTGGTCACGTCGACGCCGATTTCCGTCGCACCCGCGACAAGGGTCGCGCCCGGGTGGTCCTTCAGCGCGGCGAACAGCCCGGAGAGGGTCGTGGGCCGCACGAACCGGCCGGAGCCCGCCGTGTAGTCCAGGCCGCCCGGCGGGGGACACGGGGCCGCCAGCCTCTCCCTGAACGGATCGCCTGCGCCCGGTGATCCCTCGCCCGCCGCCTTGCGTCCGCCCAGCGCATCGAGCGCGGCGTCCCTTATCGGGCGATACCCGGTGCACCTGCAGAGGTTCCCGCTCAGCTGGTCGCTGATGTCGCTGGGCCTGGTGCAGTCGCCGCGGTAATAGCCCTCGAAGAGCGACATCACGAAGCCCGGCGTGCAATACCCGCACTGCGAGCCGCAGTGGTCGACCATCGCGGACTGCACGGGATGAAGCGCCCCCCCCACCCCCGAGAGCCCCTCGACCGTCACGACCTCCCTGCCGGCGAACATCGGAAGGAGCGCGATGCAGCTGTTCACGCCGCGGTAGGTCGCCTTCCCCGACGAGTCCCTGTCGACGATCGCCACCGTGCAGGCTCCGCAGTCGCCCTCGGCGCATCCCTGCTTGCTTCCGGTCAGCCCGCTCGACCTCAGGAAATCGAGCAGGGTCGTGGTTGGCGCCAGGTCCTCCACCCGGACCGCCCTGCCGTTCAGCGTGAATTCAAACCCCATGGGTTCAGGCCGCGAGCGTTGCCATCGTGTGGGCGAGGACCTCCGCCCCCGAGGCGATGTGCTCGGGCGAGGCGTATTCCTCCGGCCGGTGGCTCCAGCCGTTCCGGCACGGGATGAAGATCATGGTCGTCGGGCTCACCCGGGCCATGAAGAGCGAGTCGTGATAGGCGCGGCTCACCATGCGCAGCGAGCGGAGGCCGAGCTCGGCGCAGACCTTCTCAGCGATAGCGACCGTCCGCTGGTCCCCCGCGGCCGGCGGGTCGGCGTTGATCTCCTCAAACTCCATGCGGACGCCGCGCCGGGCGCAGGCCTTCTCGGCAGCGCCCCGGATCTCCGCGAGGGCCTTTGCGCGCGTGTCGAGGCGTGCGTCCCTCAGGTCGATCTCAAGGTACGCCTTGAACGGGACGCTGTTCGCCGCCCCTGGCTCGATCCGGAAGACTCCCACCGTCCCCACAGTGTCCGGGCTCCCGCTTTCCCCGGCGGCGCGCTCGACAGCGAGCGCGATCTCGGCTCCCGCAAGCATCGCGTCATGCCTTACCGGCATGAGCACCGCGCCGGCGTGCCCGCCCTCGCCGTGAAGCGTCACCCGGTAGCTGCTGGGCCCGGCTATGTGCTCGACGATCCCGATCGGGATCTTCTGCGCCTCGAGGATCGGGCCCTGCTCGATGTGAAGCTCCACAAACGAGTGGTAATACCCCGAGGGCAGCCGCACCGACTCTAGCGTGCCCCTGCAGCCGGCCGCCGCCCTGAGTTCGTCGAGCGTGCGGCCCTCGCTGTCCCTCAGGGCCCGCGCCTTTTCGACAGGGATCGAGCCCGCCATGAGCCGGCTGCCAAGGCAGCCAAGCCCGAACCGGGTCGGCTCCTCGGCGGTGAACATGACGACCTCAAGGGAGCGCCTCGGCTTGAATCCGGCCCTCTTCAACGCCGCCAGCGCCTCGAAGGCGCCCAGGACGCCGACGACGCCGTCGTAGCGGCCCGCGTTGGGGATCGCGTCCGTGTGCGAGCCGGAACCGACGGCCGGAAGGCCGGGCTCCGATCCCTCCCATCGCGCGAAGATGTTGCCGATGGCGTCCTCCCTGACCGCGAGCCCCGCCTCCCTCGCGGCGCGGCGCACGTACTCGCGGCCCCGGAGGTCGGCCTCGGAGAACAGGACACGCGTCACGACCGGCGCCGGGGCCTCGGAAATCAGGGAGAGCTCGTCAATCCGGCGCTGGAGCCCGGCGCTGTCGACGGCGATCCTGATATCCGGCCTCGGACTTGTCATAGGGCGGCCCGGTTCACGTCCTTGTAGTACAGGTATCGGGCCGGAACCTTGCCCATAGCGACAAACCATTGGGCGCAATAGGGCGCCATCCAGACCGCGTCCCCGGCCCGCACGGGATACCAGGAGTCCTCGAGCCGGTAGACGCCCTCTCCGGACAGCATGATGAGCCCGTGCTCCATGACGTGCACCTCCACGAACGGAAGGTGCCCTCCGGGCTGGTATGCGAAGAGGTTGACCGCCATGTCGAACGCGGGCTCATCGGGCAGGAGCACCTGCAGGTTCGCGGCGGGATCCCCGAGAAACGGCGTTCCCTTGACCCGCGATTGGTCCCCGAGGATCGCGCGCGGGGCGCGGACCCCCGGGAGCGCGACGTACCTCTTCTGGAAGAGGGTGACCTGGGTGCCCTTCCTTGGGGACGACAGGCTCCAATCCGAGCCCGCCGGGCAGTAGAAGAACCCGCCCGCCTTCAGGCGGCGCCTCTTCGGGCCGACGGCCACCAGGGCGCCGCCCTCCATGACATATCCGAATGTCTGCGTCCCGCCGGCGGCGACCCGGGCGGAGCCGCCGGACTGGAACGTCAGGAGGGTCTGCGCGATGCCTGCGCCCATGGCGGGGCCGACGAGGACGGCCGCCGTGGCCCCGGCGACGCCCGGGAGCGAGCTGTTGACGTGGTTGCCAGGGGTGATGAGCGCGTGGCGTGCCCCCACGTGGGCTCGGGTGTGGCCAAAGAGTTCGGACATGGGATTGGGTGGTGAGCGGTTCGGGTTGAAAGCAGGTCGCGGGCCTATTGTGGGTCCAAAGGGTCAGCTTGGCCTGACAAAGTGAGGGGATGGGGCGCCCGGTGCAATCCGGCCCTGCGAGAACACGGTCCGGCCCCGGACGACCGTGCGCACGATCCTGACCCGCGACTTGCGCCCGTCGTAGGGACCCTGCCGGTGCCTGTAGAGCAGGTCCCCGTTCGAGAGCGCGTGCCCGCCCCGGAGGTCGATGATCGTCAGGTCGGCGTCGAGTCCCTCGGCGAGCCTTCCCTTTGTCCGGTCGATGCGGAACCGGCGGGCGACGTTTGCCGAAAGCAGCCTCGAGAGATGCGGCAGGGCGACCTCGGGCGACCTTCGGGCGAGCGCCTCCGAGACGAGCAGCTCGAACCCGTGCTGGCACCCGGATATGCCGCCCCATATGGCAAAGAAGTCGGCCGACCGCTTCATCTCGGGAGGGGCCGGCGAATGATCCGAGCCTATGGTGTCGATCCCGCCCGACTCGAGCTCGCGCCAGAGCCCGAGGCGCAGCGCGTCGGGCCGCAGCGGCGGAAAGCACTTTGCCGGGGCCCCGAGGCGGACGACGTCCTCCTCCGAAAGGAGGAGGTAGTGGGGGCAGGTCTCAACCGAGACGTCCACGCCCCGCTTCCCCGCGTCCCGGGCTAGCGCCACGCCCTCCGGGCTGCTCACGTGGACAATATGGAGGGCGCATCCGGTCTCGCCGGCGATGTCCAGCGCCGTCCGGATTGCCGAGAGCTCGAGCTCCACCGGGCGGGACCGGAGCCAGGCCCGGACGTCCGTGCCGCGGGCATGCTGCTCCGCGGTCGCGCGGCGGGCCAGCGCCTCGTCCTCCGCGTGGACGGCCACCAGCATGCCGAGCGCGGCGGCGCGCTTCATCCCCGCCCTCAGCGTGGCCGTATCCGAAAGGGGAAACTCCTCGACGCCGCTGTCGCACATGAAGGCCTTGAACCCGATGGCTCCGGCGTCGCGCATCGGCTCGAGCTGATCGAGGTTGCCCGGGACGAGGCCGCCCCATATCCCGAAATCGGTCCGCGACGACCGCTCCGCGGCGGCCCGCTTGAGCGCGAAGCTCGCCGCGTCCGTGACGGGCGGCAGCGAGTTGAGCGGCATGTCGAAGAACGCGGCCCCGCCCCCGGCCGCAACGGCGTTTGAGCCGCTTTCCAGCCCCTCCCAGTCGGACCGGCCGGGCTCGTTGAAGTGGACGTGCGAGTCGATGATCCCCGCGATCACGTGAAGCCCCTGGGCCTCGACGATCTCGGAGGCCGACGAGCCGAGGTCGGGCCCGATCCTGGCAATCCGCCCGCCTGAGGCGGCGATGTCGGCGAGTGCCGCGCCCTCCGGGGTCACAACCATGGCGCCGCGCACGAGGAGATCGTAGGCCTCGCTCATCCTGGGTGCCGGGACGCGAGCCGGGCCAGGAAGTCGGCCACGACCTCCAGCGCGACCCGGATGTCGCTCGTCCGGACGAATTCGTCGGGATGGTGGCTCAGGCCCTTCCTGCAGCGCACAAAGAGCATGGCGACGGGCGTGAGCGCCGAGAGTATCACCGCGTCGTGCCCGGCCCCGCTCGGGACGCGCAGCGACCGCCCCTGGCACGCCCGCACGCTCCCTTCCAGAAGCGCCGTCAATTCCCTCGAGCACGAGACGGCCCCGTTGTCCTGGGTCACCTCGGCCGCGAACCCGAGGCCCCGCCTCCTGGCGATCGCCCGCCCCGCCCGAAGGAGGCTCCCGAATGCGGAGAGGCGCCGCGAATCCACCGGGTGCCTCAGGTCGAGCGAGAGCCCGGCTTCCCCCGCGATCACGTTTGCCGCCCCCGGATGGGAGGTGATCCGACCCACCGTCGCGACGAGCGGCGGACGCGCCTTTGCGAGGGCCTCGACCACAAGGATGAATTCGGCGGCCCCGGCGAGCGCGTCCCTGCGGAAGTCCATGGGCGTCGTCCCGGCGTGGCCCGCGCGGCCCATGAAGGCGACCCTGGCGCGGGTCTGGCCCGCGATGGCCGGAACGACCCCGGCGGCCAGCCGGCCGGCCTCGAGCACCGGTCCCTGCTCAATGTGCACCTCAAGATAGCCCAGGAGCTCCCCCCGCGAATGGGCCGGTCCGGCCGGGTGAAGCCTTCCCCCCTTGTGCCTCGAAAGCAACTCCCCCACCGAGACACCCTGGGCGTCCCGAAGCCGGAGGTCGGACTTCCTAAGCCGGCCCGCGAAGGCCTTGCTCCCGAGATAGGCGCTCGAGAACCGCACGCCCTCCTCCTCGGAGAAGCCGAGGACCTCGACGGCGAAGGGAAGCACGACGCCGCGGCTCCGGACAATCTCGAGGGCCGCGATGGGGAGGAGGACCCCGAGCGCCCCGTCGAAGCGGCCGGCATCCCGGACGGTGTCAAGGTGCGAGCCCATGAGGAGCGTCCTGGAACCCGCCGCCGAACCCTCCATTCTCCCAATCAGGTTCCCAGCCCCGTCCTCCGCGACCGAGAGGCCCGCGCTCCTCATCCAGCGGCCGACGAGGGCGTTCGCCCTGCGCATTGCCGGCGACATGAAGGTGCGGGTCGTCGCCCCCCGCTCGTCGGAGACCCGCGCGAGCTCCTCGAGCTTGCGGGCAAGGGCCGCCGCGGCCTGTGCCAAGTTTCTCCTGCGCATTCGCTCCGTCAGCTCCCCCTGTAGGTGTTGTAGGCCCAGGGCGTCACGAGGAGCGGCACATGATAGGAACCCGAGGGGTCCGATATTCCGAAGCGCACCGGCACGACGTCGAGGAACGGGACCTTGTCCGGCGGGGCCGATTTCGAGGCGAAGTACTCGCCGACGTGGAATTCCAGCTGGTATATGCCCGCCAGCATTCCCGACCCGCTCAGGAGCGGGGAATCCGTTCGCCCTTCAGCGTTTGTCACCACCTTCTTGTGCAGGGCGGGGCCGGGAGCTATCCGGCGAAGCTCGATGCGCAGCCCGGCTGCAGGGCAGCCTGCTGTCAGGTCGAGGACGTGTGTGCTGAGCTTTCCGGGCATTTCAGTTCTCCTTTTTGACGGTCTCGTTGAGTCTGAGCAGGGCTATCTTGGCGATTTCACAGAGCGCCGTCGAGAGCTCCGCGTCGCGGGTGTTGCCCGAGCGCGCCCGCATGGCCGCGAGGATGACGTCCTTCGCGTTCAGGCGCGCGCAGATGACGAACGGGAAGCCGAAACGCGCCGTGTAGGATCCGTTGAGGCTCTGGATCTCCGCGGATTCGGCGGAAGTGAGCCGGTCGAGCCCGGCGGCGGACTGCTCTCGGGCCGAGGACGCGGTCAGCTCGCCGGCCTTGGCGAGGCGGCCTGCCAGGTCGGGGTGGGCCCGGATCAGGGCGAGTTGCCGGTCGGCGGGCGCGCCCCGCATCGTCTCACAGAGCGCCGCGTGAAGCCCGTCCAGGTCCCGGAACGGCCGCTTCGGATACGTATCGTCCGCCACCCAGGGCGAACGCTCGAACAGATGGCCGAGGGCGGCGACAAACTCCGCGCGATCGCATGAATTCAGCGCGGCCAGCGAAGGCTGCTTGGAGGCGCTCACTTGAGCAGCTCGTAGGCCGGAAGGGTCAGGAACTCGTCGAGCTGCGGGGACTTGATCATCTCCGTGAAGAGGTGCGCGGCCACCCGGAAATGGCCGTTCGAATAGCGCTCCGCCCCGACCTCCGACTCGATCTTCTCGATGACCTCCCCGAGGAGCAGGTCGTAGTGGTCGGCGGTGATCGCCTTGCCATCCGCCAGCCTTCCGCCGCAGTGGAGCCACTGCCAGAGCTGCGCGCGGGAGATCTCCGCGGTCGCCGCGTCCTCCATGAGGTTATAGAGGGGGACGCATCCCAGGCCGCCGAACCAGGCCTCAAGGTACTGGATGCCGACGCTCAGGTTCGTGCGGATCCCCGCATCCGTGATGGTGCCCGCAGGGGCCGAGAGCAGGTCGGCGGCGGTGACGTTCACGTCCTCCCTCTGGCGCGCGACCTGGTTGGGGCCCGGCATGTGCTTGTCGAAGGCCTGAAGCGCGACGGGGACTAGGCCCGGGTGGGCGACCCAGGTGCCGTCGTGCCCGTCCGTGGCCTCGCGCTCCTTGTCGGCGAGGACCTTGGCGAGGGCCTCCTCGTTGGCGGCGGGGTTGTTCTTGATCGGGATCTGGGCCGCCATCCCGCCCATGGCGTGCGCGCCCCTGCGGTGGCACACCTTGATGACGTGGAGGCAGTAGGCCCGCATGAAGGGCGCGGTCATGGTCACCTGGCTGCGGTCGGGGAAGAGGTAGCCCTTCTTGCGGCGGAGCTTCTTGATGCAGCTGAAGATGTAGTCCCACCTCCCGCAGTTGAGCCCGGACGCGTGGTCGCGCATCTCATAGAGCATCTCCTCGGCCTCGAAGGTGGCGAGAATGGTCTCTACGAGCGCCGTCGCCCGGATCGAGCCCCTGGGGATCCCGAGCGCCGCCTGCGCCTGCACGAACACGTCGTTCCAGAGGCGCGCCTCCAGGTGGCTCTCCATCTTGGGGAGGTAGAAGTAGGGTCCCGAGCCGCGCGCGAGCAGCTCGCGGGCGTTGTGGTAGAAGTAGAGCCCGAAGTCGAAGAGGCTCCCCGAGACCGGCCTGCCGTCCATGAGCACGTGCTTCTCGGGCAGGTGCCAGCCGCGGGGCCTCACCAGCAGCGTCGCCGTCTTCTCGTTGAGCCTGTAGCTCTTCCCCTCGGGGCTGGTGAAGGAGATCGTGCGGCGGACTGCGTCCCTCAGGTTGATATGCCCGTCGAGCAGGTTCTCCCACGTCGGCGACGTCGCGTCCTCAAAGTCGGCCATGAAGACCTTCGCCCCGGAGTTGAGGGCGTTGATGACCATCTTGCGGTCCACCGGCCCGGTGATCTCGGTTCGGCGGTCCAGCAGGTCCGCCGGCGCAGGCGCCACCTTCCACGGGCCTTCCCGGACCGAGCGGGTCGAGGGAAGGAAGTCCGGGAGCACGCCCGCGTCCAATTCGTCCTGGCGGGCCACGCGCGCGCGGAGCAGCTCCTGGCGGCGGGGCTCGAACTCGCGAAAGAGCCCGGCAAGGAAGGCGCAGGCCCCGGGTGTCAGGATCTCGGCATATTCCGGCGGGATGGGCCCGCGGAATTCGAGGCCGGATGGGTTTGAGTCGGTCATGGTCTGGCGAATTGAGCAGGCACAGATAACTTCCACATTGAGTCCTGTCACCTCCATACTAACGTCCGGTATCCATGCCCGCCCCTCGATCGACCCCGAAGCACAAGCCATGAGCGCCGAGAACTTCATGAGGGATGCGATACGCCTTTCCCTGGACGGCGTGCGCTCGGGCCGCGGCGGCCCGTTCGGATGCGTTGTCGTCCGCGCAGGCAAGGTCGTTGGCAGCGGGAGCAACCAGGTGACGTCCACGTGCGACCCGACGGCCCACGCCGAGATTGTCGCGATCCGCGAGGCCTGCAGGGCGCTCGGGACCTTCCAGCTTGCCGACTGCACCCTCTACGCGAGCTGCGAGCCCTGCCCGATGTGCCTTTCGGCAATCTACTGGGCGCGCATCCCCACCGTCTATTACGGCAACACGCGCCAGGACGCGGCGGCGGCCGGCTTCGACGACGATTTCATCTACCAGCAGATCCCGCTTCCGTCGGCGGAGCGCCGCATCTCGATGAGGGTGCTGCTGCGCGACGAGGCAAGGGGAGCGTTTTCCGAATGGGCCGAGAAGAAGGACAAGGTGGCTTATTGAGGCTGCCGCGCTTGCCAAATCCGAGCTTTGCCCCAGACTTGTCCCCCATGCATTTTGACAGCCCGCAACCCGGCCTGAACGCTCCGCTTCCCCGCCTTGACGACGACGATGACGAGGATGAGGAGACGGAGGAGAGCACCATAGTCAGGAAGGATCCCTCCGTATCCCTATTGATCCAGAAGCGGTTCCTGAACCAGCGTAAGATCTTCCTCTGGGGCCCCGTGACCGATGAAACCGCCAAGGACCTGAGCGAGAAGCTCCTGTACCTTGAGTCCACAGGCCCGGGAAAGGACATCACCTTCTATATGAATACCCCCGGCGGATCGATCACCGCCGGAATGGCGGTGTTCGACGCGATGAAGCTCATCTCGTCGCCGATCACGGTCGTCGTGACCGGGATGGCCGCGTCCATGGGCTCGATCCTGCTCTGCGCCGCGGCCAAGGGACGGCGCTTCATATATCCCCACGGGCGGGTCCTCATCCACCAGCCCCTGATCTCGGGCCGTTTCATCGGGCCGGCGACGGACATCAACATCCAGGCCCAGGAGATGGAAAAACTCCGCGGCGAACTGAATCAGATCCTTGCCGACGCCTCCGGCCAGCCGATCGAGAAGATCTCCAAGGACACCGACCGCGACTTCTACCTGAACGCCAAGGAGGCCGTCGCCTACGGCCTGGCCGACAAGATCGTCGACAAGATCTGAGCCGCAGGCCCCCCCGGGGGGTGCCGCGTCAGCGCCTCCCGGAGCCCAGCGATTTCTCGAGGTTCTGGTCTATCTCCATCTTCCACTGGGCGGCCGTGCCCGTGTCGCCCGCCTGGAGCGCGACATCGCGGGCCTCAACAAGCCAGGGGGACCTCACGGCGGCGGGAATCTGGTCGATCGCAAGGAGCTTCCTGTAGACATCGATCGCCTCGGCGGCCCGCTGGTGGGTCGCGAGGAACAGCGCGGTCTCGCGGATCAATTCCCAGCTCCAGGGCGACGTGTCGGCGGCGTCCGCGGCGCTCGCTATCACCCAGGACGCCTGCTCCTTGTTGCCCGCGGCCTCCAGCCTCTGCGCCAGCGCGAGCGCGAGGGCCAGGTTGGGAGCCTCCTTCATGCCGGCCCTGCCCGCCTCGATCGCCTCGCCCCGTTTGCCGGAATCGTCGAGCAGGTTCATCCTTCGGATGACCGCGTAGCCGGCCAGCTTCTCCGGAAGCGCGGACAGGTTCTTTGCCTGCGCGGACACGGAGACCGAGAACGGGCGATACAGGGGATCGCCGATGACGATCGACTGCCAGCTGAGGACGGGCAGCGCGTAGTACGCGGCGTCGACCAGGTCGTCGCCGCGGGCCAGGGCCTCCATCAGGAGGTCGGGACGGTGAAGGTACTCGAGGTAGGGCTCGAATACGTTGCCCACGGTCCCCGTGACGCCGCGGGCGACCAGCGGCCCGCACCAGCCCTCGGTCGATGACCGCAGGGTGTGGGCGGAGAAGCTGTGCAGGTGGACCGCTATCGCGCCCGGCGGGAACCGGAATCCAGGCAGGTCGAACGGCCCGTTCAGGTCCGTCGCATACCAGCCAAAGTAGAGCGCGGGCGCGTCTATCCGGGCCGTCGCCGGAACGGTCTCCGGGCCGCGGCTCACGGAGAGGTCAAAGCCGAGGGTGGTAATCCGGGACGCGGCGGCTTCGAGCCAGCGGTCCCCGTTCTTGTGGGGTCCGGCGACGTCCACATAGGCGCGCCCGAGGAGGCCGCTCTTCTCGGCCAGCACCGCCAAATCGACAAGGTGCATCGCCTCGGCCGCCGTGGGCCCGTCGAGCCGGGAGACCTTCACGACCTGGGAGAGGGTATATTCGTTCGGGTGCTCATTCCCGTACAGCGGATTCGGTATCCCCGCATTGATCGGATAGTCGGTCCTTGCGAGGAGGCTCAGCTCCGAATCCACGGCCCCCTGGTTCGTGCGGAACTCCGGGTGGTTGGTCAGCGAGCCGACCTCCTTGAACAGGAGGGGATCGTGCGCTATCCGCAGCGGCACGCCCCGGCAGACGACGAGCGCCGCGATCCTGTGGCCGGAGATCGCGTATTTTCTGCGGCCCACCTCGTCAAACAGGTCCATCGCGATCGCGTCTATCCAGCCTCTCTTCACGAGCTCGTCCTCCAGGGGCTGCCAGACCGCCGCCACGAACTCCCTCCACGAGATCGTCTCCGCGACGGGCATCCTGAGGGCGATGATGTTCGACGAGGGGACCCCGCGGACCTCCGCATAGTGCCTGGCGATCTCGATCGAATCCGGCGCGTCGCTGTTGGCGACCACCACGACCTGGCCGGCAACGCCGAATCCTGACGCCGGCGCGACAAATGCGAACACCACGGCCACGGCAAGCAGGCCAGGCATCGCCCCGAGCACGCCCGTGACCCCCAGGAACCCCGCGTTGTTTGAAGCGCTGATCGTCAAATCTGAGCCTGCTTCCATGCCCAAGGCAACTTCCAGCAGTCGCAGCCGGGAACCCACGGGGACCGGCAGCCCGTGAACCCGGCCACGCCAGGGTTGATCTGAACCGTTCCCCGCGGATAAATTGCCGCGAATGCAGGGCCCACGCGCGTCTCCAACATCCCGCGCCAGCCTCTGGTGGACGGCGGCGCTGATCCTGGGACTGGCGCTCGCATGCTACTGGCCGGCCCTGCGCGGGGCAATGGTCTGGGATGACGACGCCCACGTCACCAGGCCCGAGCTGCGGTCGGCGGCGGGGCTTTGGCTGATATGGACGAACCCCGCCGCCACCCAGCAGTACTATCCCCTGCTTCACAGCGCGTTCTGGCTCGAGCACAGGTTCTGGGGCGACTCGACGCTGGGCTACCATCTCGCAAACGTGCTTCTCCACGCCGCCGCCGCGGTGCTCCTGACCCTCGTGCTTCGGCGGCTCAGGGTTCCGGGAGCCTGGCTGGCCGGGCTGGTCTTTGCCGTGCACCCGGTGTGCGTCGAGTCCGTGGCCTGGATCTCGGAGCAGAAGAACACGCTCTCGCTTGTCCTCTACCTCCTGGCGGCGCTTGCTTACCTGAGGTTCGACGGCGGCCGAGGAAGGCCTGGGGCCGGCTGGCACTACCTCCTTGCCTCCGCGCTGTTCGCGCTGGCCCTCCTGACCAAGACCGTGACCGCGACGCTGCCGGCCGCGCTCCTTGTCGTCTTCTGGTGGCAGCGGGGCCGCCTCCCCTGGCGCCGCGACTTCCTGCCCCTGGTCCCCTGGTTTGTCGCCGCGGCCGCAAGCGGGCTGTTCACCGCACTGGTCGAGCGCAAGCTTGTCGGGGCGGAGGGCGCTGGTTTTGACCTCACCCTTGCCCAGCGCTGCCTGCTGGCCGGCCGCGTGATCTGGTTCTACCTGGGCAAGCTCCTCTGGCCGACCCACCTCGTCTTCATATACCCGCGCTGGGACGTGAAGTCCGAGGCCGTTGGTTGGACCGCGTACCTGGCGGCGGCGGTTCTCGTCACCGCCGCCTTGTGGTTCCTTCGCCGTCGCTCGCGCGGCCCGCTTGCGGCGTGGCTGTTTTTTGCCGGGTCGCTCTTCCCCGCCCTGGGCTTCTTCAACGTCTATCCCTTCATCTTCTCGTACGTGGCCGACCACTTCCAGTACCTGGCAAGCATGGGGATCGTCACCGCGTTCTCGGCCGGCGCCGCCTGGCTCCTCGGCCGCGGCCCTCCTGCCCAGCGCGCCTGCGGCCTGGGCCTCGTCGCGGTGCTGATCGCGGTCCTCTGCGCCCTGAGTAACGCGCAGAGCCGGACCTACACGGCCCAACCCGCGCTCTACAAGGCAACCCTTGCGGGGAATCCGGAGTGCTGGATGGCCCACAACAACCTTGGGCTATGGTATGAGGATCGCGGGGACCCGCGCCAGGCGGTCACGCACTTCCAGGAGGCCATCCGCCTGAAGAAGGATTATGCCACGGCGCACAACAACCTGGGAAGCGTTCTTAGGACGATGCCCGGCCGCCTGGACGACGCGATCGCCCATTTTCAGGAGGCGCTGCGCCTGCAGCCCGGCTACGCCGAGGCGCACAACAACCTCGGCGTGGGGCTTGAGGACCGCGGGGACCTGGCGGGGGCGGTCGCGGAGTTTCAGGAGGCCGTTCGCGTCAGGAAG
>Ga0265320_10000721_pt1 | contig 25291 bp, 20 predicted proteins | sample 4827metaG_FD_202087 | JGI IMG/M metagenome (GOLD analysis project Ga0265320, IMG submission 202087) | Rhizosphere microbial communities from Carex aquatilis grown in University of Washington, Seatle, WA, United States - 4-8-27 metaG | ecosystem: Host-associated > Plants > Roots > Rhizosphere >...
CGAAGGGAGACCTCTCCGTCCATTCCGACGCGCCCTTCAACCCGAACAACCCGCACTATGTCCGCGTGCAGTCGGAGGGCACCGCGCCCTTTGGCCTCTCCAACGAGGGATTTCGTGGCATGGGCGTCCGGAAGGGCGAGCTCTACGACCTGTCCCTGCAGGTGCGGGGCGTCGCGGGGGCGCCCAAGCTGACGGTGCGGCTTTACGGCGGCGATGGCACGCTGCTCGACGCCGTGGACCTGTCAGGTTTCACCGACGGCTGGATACGGTACACCGCCACGCTCCATCCCGCGGACACCGATCCCAAGGCGCGCCTGGCGGTCCTGGTCAACGGCCGGGGCACGCTCGACCTGGATTTCATCTCCCTTTTTCCCGAGAATACATGGAAACACCGGCTCGGCGGCCTGCGGGCGGACATGGTGCAGGCGCTGGCGGACATGCATCCGGGATTCCTGCGCTTTCCCGGCGGCTGCATTGTCGAGGGGAGCGTCCTGGAGCGCCGTTACCAATGGAAGAACACGATCGGGCCGATCGAGGACCGCCACCTCCTGATCAACCGGTGGAACTACGAATTCCTCCACCGGCCGACGCCGGATTACTTCCAGTCGTTCGGGCTCGGGTTCTTCGAGTTCTTCCAGCTGTGCGAGGACATCGGCGCCTCGCCGCTGCCGATCCTCAATTGCGGCATGGCCTGCCAGTTCAATTCGGGCGAGCTCTGCCCGATATCGGAGCTCGGCCCCTACATCCAGGACGCCCTCGACCTGGTCGAGTTCGCGAATGGCGCGGCGGACAGCCCCTGGGGCGCAAAGCGCGCCGCGATGGGCCATCACGAGCCCTTCCACTTGAAGATGCTCGGGGTCGGCAACGAGCAATGGGGCCTGGAGTACTTTGCGCGCTACGAGAAATTCGCGCAGGCGATCAAGGCCCGGTATCCGGAGATCGCGCTCGTCTCGGCGGCGGGCCCGGATCCCGCCGATCCGCGCTTCCGCCTGGCCTGGCAGCACCTGCGTGCGCTGCATGCAGACATCATCGACGAGCACTCCTATGCGCTGCCCAACTGGTTCTACGACAACACGCACCGCTATGACGGCTACGACCGAAGCGGCCCGAAGGTATTCATGGGCGAGTATGCCGCCCAGAGCGTGGCGGTCGTCAGCGTAAAGAACCGCAACAACCTCGACTGTGCGCTGGCCGAGGCGGCCTACCTGACCGGCCTCGAGCGCAACGCCGATGTTGTCCGGATGGCGTCCTACGCCCCGCTTTTCGCCAACACGGAGGCCTGGCAGTGGACCCCCGACCTCATCTGGGTCGACAGCCTGCACGTCCTGCGCACCCCCAGCTATCACGTGCAGAGCCTGTACGCCCGAAACCGCGGCGACCGGGTTCTGCCCATTTCCGTGGGCCACGCCTCCGGGGAGGAAGCGCGGCGGCTGTATGCCGCGGCGGCCTATGATGATGCGGTGGGCGAGGTGATCCTCAAGCTGGTGAACGCGACGGACCGGCCCTCCGCCAGCACGGTGGAGCTGACCGGCGTGCGGGAAATCCGGGCCGGCACCCTGACCGTCCTGCAGTCGGATGACCCGCAGGCGGTCAACACGATGGAAAATCCGGACCGGGTTGCCCCGCATACGACGGCTTTCTCTCCCGCGGGCCCGGCCTTTCCCCTCCTGCTGCCGGCGCATTCCTTCACGCTGTTGCGCATTGGGGCAGCAAAATAGCCCGGCCAAGGCTCATTCGTAGTGAGTCCACATCCGCAGGATCTTGACCGCCTTTCTGTCTCGATAGACTTGGTAGACCAGGCGATGCTGGATGTTGATTCGCCGGGAATATGCGCCGGCCAGGTCGCCGATCAATTTCTCGAAGGGCGGCGGGTTCGCGAAGGGATCCCCTTCCAGGATTGTCAGGAGTTTCTCCGCCTGAGGGCGCAGATTCGATGACGCCAGCTTCCGGGCGTCCTTTTGCGCCTGTCGGGTAAAATAGAGCGTCCAGCTCACCAGGACAGCTTCCTGGACGATTTGGCCAGCGGTTCCTTCATACCCGCCCGGATCGATTCCCTCATGCCGGGGATCGACAGCAGGTAAAGCGTCTCCTGGATGCTGTTCCAATCCTCCTCAGACACCAGGACGGCATTGTTTCGCTTGCCCGTGATCTGGATCGGCTGATGGCTGGCGGCCGTGCGATCCAGCAAGTCGTACAGCTTGGAGCGGGCCTGGGTGACGGGAATTGAGGTCATGCCTTGAGCGTACGGAAAAGCGTACGTCAGGCAAGCCAGGGATAGCCGGAATTTCATATTATTCCGGCCTCCCGGAAACTGTAGTAGCCCCGGCCCGAGGGGTCCGCGGCGGGACGGCCGATGATGACGTGGTCGAGGAGGGCGATCTCGACGGTCTGGCCGGCGTCGCGGAGGAGGCGGGTGATCTGCAGGTCCGCGGCGCTGGGGGAGGGGTCGCCGCTGGGATGGTTGTGCGCGCAGACGATCCCGGCCGAGGCCTCGCGGATCGCGGCGCGGAACACCTCGCGCGGGTGGGCGAGGGCGCTGGTGGCGGTGCCGGAGGTCACCTCCACGCGCTTGATCAGCCGGTTCTTCCGGTTGAGACAGAGGACCCAGAGCTTCTCGACCTCGAGGCCGGCGGCCCAGGGCTGCAGGTAGGTCGCGATCAGGTCGGCCCGCGTCAAGAGCGGGGCCTCGCCCATCGGCGCACCCAGGATCCGCCGCGCGACCTCCATGACCGCCACGAGCTGCAGGGCCTTCACGCGGCCGATTCCCCGGAGACGGCGGAAGTCGGCCTCTCGCCAGGCGATGAGGCCGCCGAGGGAGCCCGCTTCCATGACCAGCCGCCCGGCCAGTGTCAGGACGTCCTGGCCGTGGGTTCCGCTCCTCAGCAGCATGGCTAGGAGCTCGGTGTCGCTCAGCGCTCCCGCGCCGAAGGTCTCCAGCCGCTCCTGCGGCCGCTCGGCCACGACCGTGCCCCGGAGCCGGTTCTCGGGAATGAGGGGAAATTCGCTCACGCGGGGAGCGATGAGGGGAGGGGCGGTCCCGCGAATCAATCCCCGCCGGCGAATTTAGATCGCCCCGGGTCCCTGGGCGTTTCTCCCCAAGGCGACTTCAAAAAAAGCAACCGTTCCGAGGCAGCGCGGGTTGTCCCAACCCGCTTCGGCGCCTTGGGACAAAGCGCCCCACCCGCACTAGAAGTGCTTCACGTAGCCGTCGCGCCGCAGGCGTTCGAGCCACTTTTCCTCGGCGGCGTTCGTCATCTGCGTGGAAAGCATGCTCTCGATCTGTGCGCGCACCGAGACCAGCGGCTGGATCCCCGCATAGGTGCGATCCTCGACATAGAGGAGGAAGCAGCCGTTGGGGGTGATGATGGGATCGGTGAATTGGCCCTTCTTGAGGGTGAAGAGCGGGCCGCTGAATTCGGGCAGGATGTCGCCGCGCTTCTTGATCCCCCAGTCGCCGCCCTTGCCGCGATGCGGGTCCTCGCTGAACTGCTTGGCCAGGTCCTCGAACTTCTCGCCGGAATGGAGCCGCGCCAGGATGGCGTCGGCCTTCGTCCGCAGCTGGGTGTCGGTCTCGCCGTTGTTGCGGGTCAACTCGATCATCCGCATGTGGACCTGGTCCTCCTGGTAGAACTGGTCCTTGTTCTCCTTGTAGAACTGCTCGATGCGCACCGGGCTGACAACGCTCTCCGACTTGCCCTGCTGCTGGCGCTCGTAGTTGTAGATGATATCCTCCTCCACGTCCTTGCGGTAGTCGCGCAGGGTCTCGCCCTTGGCGCGGAGGTAGGCGAGGAACTTGGAACGGTCGTTGTCGAACTGGTCGTTCAGCCGGCGGGCGATGTCCGTGTCGACGAAGCTCTCGGGGATCCGGCGCTTCTCGTCCTTGTGGAATTCCTTGATGATCAGCACCCGGTCGATCATCTGCTGGATGATGTTGTCCTCCAGGGACTCGAGCTTCTGGTTAAACTCCTCCTGGCTGTGCGCATCCCGCTGGATCTGCTGGATGTAGGGGGAAATCTCGCGGCGGACGTCATCGACCGTGAAGACCTTGTTCTCGGCGATCGCCACAATGCCGTCGGCGAACTTCAGGTTCAGCCCGTCGTCCGCGTTAATGGCCGAGGCCGGCTGGACGCCCGTGACCTGCTGGGTCATGCTGGGCTGGACGGTCCCCGTCTGGGCCAGAGCGGCCGCCCCCGTGGCGAACAGGGGCAGGAGGCTGAGGAGGTGGCGACGGACCGTCATGGGGTGGGCAAGTGGATCAGAAATTGGATGATTTCCCTTAACCGTAGAAGGGCACGGGGGGCGGTCAACCTTGGAAACCGGGCGCCGGTCATGACCCAATCGTCGTGGCGGCCGCTGTTCCGGAGGCACTTCAGGCGGTTCAGCTCGGTTTCGACGGAAATCACGCCCTTTTGTTCCGCCCGGAGCCGGATTTCGGTCACGAGGAGGAGGGCCCGGACCTCATCCCCGAACCTCCCAAACCGGTCGCGCAGGTCCGATTCGATCTGCTTCAGGGCGGTTAGGGAGTCGGCCAGGGCCAGCCGCCGGTAGAAATCGATCCGGAGCCGGGTTTCCCCGATATACGGGATCGGCAGGCGGGCGGCGACGGGCGGAATGGAGTCGGCCCCCGCGTCCTCGGCATCCTTGATGGCGGTATAGCCGTCCTCGTGCCGGCCGCGGGGCCGGGGGGCGTCAACCGCCCCTTCCCCGATCACCATGAAATCTAGGCTGACAGAGGCCCGGACCGCCGCCGCGGTCTTGTCGCCCTTCAGCCGGGAGACGGACTGGCGGAGGAGCTGGCAATAGAGCTCGAAGCCGACCCCCACGATGTGCCCGCTCTGCTCGGCGCCCAGGAGATTGCCGGCGCCGCGCAACTCAAGGTCCCGCATCGCGATGCGGAAGCCTGCTCCCGGCTGCGTATGCTGGCGCAGGGCGGCCAGGCGGCGCCGGGCGACATCGAGGACCTGCGTGTGCCGGTGCAGGAGCAGGTAGGCGTAGGCCTGGTGCTTGAAGCGCCCGACGCGCCCCCGCAGCTGGTAAAGCTGGGCCAGGCCGAAGCGATCGGCCCCTTCGATGATGATCGTGTTGCAATTGGGGATATCGAGGCCGCTCTCGATGATCGTCGTGCAGACCAGGACGTCGTGCGCGCCGGCCACGAACTCCGTCATCACCCGCTCCAGGTCGTCCGCCTTCATCTGGCCGTGGCCGACGCCGACCCGCAGGTTGGGCAGCATCGCCCGGAGCCGGTCGGCGACGGCCTTGATCGTCGCCACCCGGTTGTGGAGGTAGAACACCTGGCCGCCGCGGCGGATTTCCGCGCGGATGGCGTCGGCGACGATCTTCTCGTCGTAGGTCTTGACCACCGTCTGGATCGGGTGTCGGTTGGCCGGGGCCGTGTCGATTGCGCTCAGGTCGCGCGCGCCGGTCATCGCCAGGTAGAGCGTGCGCGGAATGGGCGTGGCGCTCATCGACAGGACGTCGACGGTTTCCCGCAGGCGCTTCAGCGCCTCCTTGTGCTTCACCCCGAAGCGCTGCTCCTCGTCGACCACGACCAGGCCCAGTTCATGGAAGCGCACGTCCTTCTGGAGGAGCCGGTGGGTGCCGATCAGGATGTCCACGCCGCCGCCGGCCGTGCCGGCCAGGATCTGCTTCTGCTCGGCCGGCGAGCGGAAGCGGCTGAGCATCTCGACGGCGATCGGATAGCTCGCCATCCGCTCGCGGAACGTGCCGAGATGCTGCTGCGCGAGGACGGTCGTGGGCACCAGGACCGCCACCTGGCGGCCGCCCTGGACGGCCTTGAAGGCCGCCCGGATCGCCACCTCCGTCTTGCCGAAGCCCACGTCGCCGCAGAGCAGCCGGTCCATGGGCCGGGTGCGCTCCATGTCCGCCTTGGTCTCGGCGATGGCCCGGAGCTGGTCGGCGGTCTCGGTGAAGGGGAACGAGGACTCGAACTCCTTCTGCCAGGCGGTGTCCGGCGGGTAGGCGAAACCGGGCTGGGACTCGCGCTTGGCCTGGATGGCGAGGAGCTCTGCGGCGAGGTCCAGGGTCGCGCGCTCGGCGGCCCGCCGGGCCTTCTCCCAGCGCGCGGTGCCGATCCGGCCCAGCTGCGGGCGGGTCTTGGCCAGCCCGACGTACCGGCTGATCAGGTGGGACTCGGTCAGCGGCACGTGCAGCGTGACCCGTTCGTCGAACTCGAGCGAGATGACCTCCCGGACCCCCTGCGCCGTGTCGAGCCGGGTCAGCCCGCGGAAGAGCGCGATGCCGTGCTGGAGATGGACGACGAAGTCGCCCTCCACGAGCTCGGCGAAGTCGAGCAGCTGGTCGACCTGGGCCCGCTGGGCCACGGCCCGCGCCCGGAGCGAGGGCCGACGCGGGCGCTGCCGGCCGAAGATCTCCGTCTCGGTGACGAGAACGAGGCCCGGCGCGCCGGGCGCCAGGGCCGAGGCGGACGGGACGCCGGCGAGCGGGTGCGCGGGCGGGCGAAAGGTCATCCGGAATCCCTCGTTCAGGTTGCCGCGCAGGATGCGGGGCGCGAGGGAGCCCCAGGCGGGGTCCTCGGCCAGGATCTCGCGGAGCCGCTCCTCCTCGCCCTCCTTCGCCGCGACGAAGACGACGGCCTGGCCGGCCCGGCTCCAGGCGCCGACCTGCCGCAGGAACGCGGCGCGCGCCTCCTCCTCGGCCTGCAGCCGCTCCTGCGCCAGGAGCGATTCGGCGGCGTAGCGGCGGTGGTGGGCCAGGCTCTCGGTGTCCCAGGTTGCCTCCGCCACGTCCTCGCCGCCGAGCAGCGTGCTGGCCTCGTCGAGGTCGCCCACGCCGATCACCGCGGCACACCGCGCCACGAGCGGGGCGAGCCCGTCCGTCCCCTCCGGGGCCAGGGAGCCGAAGGCGGGCTCCAGCGCCGACGGCTCGACCAGGACGAGCCGCGCGGCGGCGGGCAGGTAGTCGGCCAGGCCGGCCTTCGCCGGTTCCAGCGTCAGGCGGGGCGAGGCCGAGAGGGTGATGCTCGCGGCCTCCGCGCCGGACCGCTGGGTCACGGGATCGAAGGCGCGGATCCGCTCGATCTCGTCCCCGAAGAAATCGAGGCGGTAGGGCTGCGTGGCTGTCACGGGATACACGTCGATGATCCCGCCGCGGACGCTGTAGTGCCCCGGCGCCTCGCAGACGGCCTCGGCATCGTAGTCGAGCCCGCGCAGGAGCTCGAGCAGGCCCTGGAAGGGCTGGGGCTGGCCCTGGGTCAGCGTGAGTTCGCGCGCGGCGAAGGCCTCGAGGGCCGGCACGGGCTGGAGGAGGGCCGCGGGCGTCGCCACGATGAAGAGCGGCCCCGGCGTTTCCGGGGACGGCCGGCGCAGCGCGCGCAGGCGCGAGAGGACCGCCAGGCGGTCGCTCGAGGCGGCGAAGGCCTCCCGCATGTCGCGGCTGTCCGGCATCGACTCGGCGAAGATCAGGGTCTCCCCCGGCTCGCCGCCCAGCGCCGCCTGGAAGAAAACGATGTCCTCCGCCAGCCGCTCGGCCTCCCGGGCCTCGCCCACGACGACGAGCCAGACGGGGGCCGGCTGGGCGCGGGCCAGCTCCGCGAGGACGACGCCCCGGGCCGGCGCGGAGACGCCGGTGAGCTTGAGACGGGCGGGCGACGACATGCCCCCTCAGGCTACACCGCGCCCGGGCTTTTTTCCAGCGTCGCGAGGGCCGCGCGCGCGGCCGCCTCCTCGGCAAGTTTCTTCGAGGGTCCGCGCCCCCGGCCCAGCTCGCGCCCACGGAGCCGGACGGCGATCTCGTAGGCCCGGGCGTGGTCGGCGCCCTCGGTGCCCACGACCTCGTAGCGCAGCGCCTCGTTGCCGTGCTCCGGCTGGACCCTCTCCTGCAGCCGGCCCTTGGGGTTGCCGCCTTCCTCGGCCTCCGCGAGCCGGGCGGCGAGGTCGCCGTACCAGCCGAGGACGACCCGGCGGGCGGTGGCGAGGTCGCTGTCGAGGTAGACGGCGCCGATCAGGGCCTCGCAGGCGTCGCCCAGCGCGGTCGCCTTGGCGCGGCCGCCGCCGGCCTCCTCGCTCTGGCCCAGCCGCAGCCTCGCGGGGAGCCCGAGCTCGCGGGCCAGCCCGGCGAGGAAGGCCCCGTTGGCCAACGCGGCGCGCCGGGTGCTCAGGGCGCCCTCCCGTTCGCCGGGGAAGAGCTGGAAAAGCGCCTCGGTCAGGACGAGCTGCAGCACCGCGTCGCCCAGGAACTCCAGCCGCTGGTAGTGCTCACCCTCGCCGGGATGGTCCTGGAGCCAGGAGGGATGGGTCAGCGCGCGCGCGAGGAGCGAGGGATCGCGGAAGGCATGGCCGAGTCGGTCGGGAGGGGCGTCGGGCATCAGGAAGAGGCGCTGGAATACTGGCGCAGGCCCCGGTTGAAGACGAAGACCGCGAGGGCGAACCAGCCGGCCGCCGCGGCGAGGAGCCAGAGGACCCAGGCCGGCTGGAATCCGTGGAGGAGGGTGCGGGCCGGGGCGTTGCCGACGACGACCGCCGGGAGGATCCAGACAAAGACCACGCTGGTCGCGCCCCGGAACGCCTCGCGCGGCAGCCGGGAGAATTCCGCGATGGTGAAATAGGTGCCCTCGATGTTCTGGGCGCTCTTCAGCCAGAACGACAGCGACATCGTGAGGACGAGGATGCTGTAGTGCACGACCAGGCCGGCCAGGATCAGGCCGCCGTAGAGCAGCAGGTCGAGGGCGCCGGGATGGAGCCCGAGTTTGTGCGCGGCATACGCGACCACGGCGAGCGCGATCACCGAATTCGCCAGCCCGTCGGGATCGAGCTTGCGGGTCGAGGCCATGAAGAGCGGATGGCCGGGCTGGGCCAGGAAGAAGTCGAAGGCTCCCGTCCGCACGTTGCGGCCCATCTCGAAGAGACTGCTCCAGAAAAAGCCCATCAGGAGGCGCTGGACGAGCATGGCGGTGCCGACGAGCAGAAGCATCTCGTACTCGTTCCAGCCGGCGACCGAGGAGGTGTGCCGGTAGATCACCGAGATCAGCAGGAGATTCACGCTCATCCAGAGGAGCTCGACCATCGACCAGATGAGGAAGTCCCCCCGGAACATCAGGGTCCGGATGACGGAATAGCGGGCCGAAGCGAACCAGACCCTAAGGTAGCTCATCAGTGACATGACGTTTTCGCCTTTTCGTCTAGCCGCCGACGGCCGTGTGATGGCGCAGGCCGCGCCGCCAGAGCAGCTGTGCGATCCCGAGGAGGATGACCGCCCAGGCGGCTTCCAGGCCGAGGCCCAGCAGCGCCGAGGCCTGGCCGATGCGCCCCGTGAAGATCGCCGCCGGAAAATAGATCTGGTAGTAGAACGGCAGGAACTGCGCGAGGTGGAAGAGCCGGGCCGGCATCAGGTCGAGGGGGAAGATCTGGCCGCCCAGGACCGACTCGACGGCCATGGAGAGGATGACGAACCCCTGGATTTCCAGGAACCAGAAGGTCATGAGGCCGAAGCAGTACGCGATGGTGAACTGAATCAGGGCGGAGAGGAGCAGGGCGGGGGCGCCGAGCGCCAGGCGCCAGGCTTCGGGGGGAAACACCAGCCGGCCGTGGAGGAGCGGCAGCGCGGCCGCCAGGGGCAGGAGTACCAGGGCGCCGGAGACGACGCGGGCCGCTGAGAAGATGCTGAGCCGGTAGAGGAAGTAGTTGATCGGCTTGAGCAGGAACTGGTTGATCAGCCCGTTGCGGATTTCCTCGCTGATCTGGTAGTCCTCGTTGAAGGCGCCGACGAAGAACTGCAGGACGAGCGTGACGGTGAAATACGTGACGGTCTGGTTGAAGTCGAAGCCGCCGATCCGGCCGGAGGCGGCGAAGGCGGCCCCCCAGAGGACGAAGACGACGACGAGCTGGAAAAGGGAGAAGAACGCCCGCACCCCGAAGTTCCAGCGGTAGACCAGCCCGCTCTGCAGCCCGAGCAGGAAGGCGTGCCGGTATTTGTTGACCGCGGCCAGCATGGCTTGGGCCGGGCGCCTAGGCGGGCTCCAGGCCGAACCGCCGGCCGACTTCCTGGGCCAGGGCGCGGTAGGCGAGGGCGCCGCTGCCGGAGGGGTCGTAGGCGAAGATCGTCTTCCCGAAGCTGGGCGCCTCGCTCAGGCGCACCGTGCGGGGGATCACCGTCTCGAAGACCTTTTCCGGCAGGTGCTGCTTCACCTCGTCGACCACCTGGCGCGAGAGGTTGGTCCGCGCGTCGAACATCGTCATGACGATCCCGCCGAGCTCCAGCGAGGGGTTGATGCCCTGGGTCCGGAGCCGCTCGACGTTGCGGAGGATCTGCCCCAGCCCCTCCAGGGCCAGGTACTCGCACTGCAGCGTGATGAGGAGGAAGTCGGCCGCCGCCAGGCTGTTCATCGACAGCATGCCCAGGGCGGGAGGGCAGTCGATGATGATGGCGCGGTAGATGCCGGTGGCCCGGATCGGCTCCAGCACCGCGCGCAGCCGGTGCAGGAAGTTTTCCGTCTGGGCCAGCTCGATCTCGGCCGCCGCCAGGTCCTCCTCGCTTGGGATGAGGGAGAGGCGCTCCTGCGCGGTCGGCGTGATCATGGCCAGCGCCGTGCCCTCGCCGCGCAAGGCCCCGTAGAGGCTGCGGCCCTCCTGCTTCTCGATCCCGAGGGCGCTGGTGGCGTTGGCCTGGGGGTCGAGGTCGATCAGGAGGGTGGGGATGCCCATCTCGGCCAGGGCGGAAGCCAGGTTGACCGCCGTCGTGGTCTTGCCGACGCCGCCCTTTTGGTTGGCGATGGTGAAGACGGTGGTGGGCATCGGGGAAGGCTGTGGCCTCCCCTCCGCCCCTCCAACCTTTTTTATTTCACGGTCAGCGTCCCGCGCATGCCGACCTGATAGTGGGCAGGGAACGTGCAGAGGTAGACATAGTCTCCCGGCGCGGTCGGGGCGTTGAACTCGACCTCGCCCGACTGATGCGGGCCGAGCATGTCGATGTGCGCGAGCACCTCGTCCATGAGGGCGGCCGGCATATAGTCGGTGGCCTTGGCCGGGACCGCGGCGTTGGAGAAGGCGCCGGCATCGCTCCCGGCCTTGAGGAGCACCCAATTGTGCGACATCGCCTCCTTCGGCAGGGCCCCGAGGTTCGTCAGGGTGACCTTGAGCGCCTCGCCGGGCGAGGCCTGGATCGCCGTCACGCTGTATTTCATGGTGTCGTTCGCCGTGATAGCGACGACCCGGGCCCCCGGGGTCGCGGCGGCGGCGGAGGGCATGGTGGACTGCGGGCCGAAGGCCGACAGCAGGAGGGCGCCCAGAAGAACGGGGCGCACCCAGCCGGTCTTGATCGTGTGCATGCGGCAAGATTGGGTGCTTCCCCGCATCCCCTGCAACCCCCGCCGGGCAAAAAATCGGCGGCTAATGCGCGGCGCAGCCCGCTTAATAGTCGGCGCCGGCCGCTCCCGAGCGTTGCAGTCGGGCGGCCGGGTTGGAAAAAAGAGGTAATAGGCTTGAAAAAGGCCATGGCGTTCGCGAATTCTCATGGGAGCATTGGCGACTGCCATAGCTGTCCCTTACGTCCTCCTCGCGCCTACATGCGTTTGCCCACTTTTTTCCTAAAATCCCTCCCCTGGGGCCGTTGCGCCCTTGCGCTCTCCGCCCTGGGCGCCCTTTCCGGGTGCCAGTGGATGCGGATGAATGACCGGCAGTCGGTCATGGCGGTCGACGGCCCGGTAGCCCGGTCCCAGCTGGATCTCTTCTATGTCACGTGCTGGGTGACACTTGTGATCTTCATTGTGGTCGGGAGCGTCCTCGCCTACACCACGATCAAGTTCAGGGCCCGCACGGAGGCCGACGAGAATGCGATGCCGCCCGAGCAGGGTCACGGCAACCCCTTCATCGAAGTGGGCCTGATTGGCGCGTCCGTCCTGGCCCTGGCGATCATCGCCTTCCCGACCTTCAAGGCCATCGGCTTCACCTACGACGTGCCGGAGGCCGAGAAAGCCACCGCCCTGCAGGTGGTCGCCACCGGCTACCAGTGGTGGTTCAAGTTTGAGTACCCGCAGGAGCAGATCCAGGGCGCCGGCAACCTGACCACCGGCAATGAGCTCGTCATCCCGGCCGGCCGCGCTGTCCACGTCGACCTCCGCAGCGTGGACGTGATGCACAGCTTCTGGGTGCCGAAGCTGGCCGGCAAGGTGGACATGATCCCCAACCGGGCGAACCTCCTCTGGCTCAAGGCCGACCATCCCGGCTACTTTTGGGGCCAGTGCGCGGAGTTCTGCGGCGAATCCCACGCGGTCATGCGCTTCCGGGTCATAGCCCTCGACGCCAAGGACTACGCCGACTGGGTCGCCCTGCAGAAGCAACCGGCGCGCGAGGTCGCGGTCCCGGCCGGCGCCGTCCCGAAGGCGCAGTTCGCCTCCCTCCGGGACTTCCAGGCGAATGAGATCGGCTTCCCCGCGGACGACCCGCTGGAGCTCTCGCCGCTGGATGCCTGGAGGGCCAAGCAGTTTCCCGAGAGGGACGAGGATCCCGCCCTGATCGCGCAGGGGAAGGCGCTCTTCCAGGCCAAGACCTGCATCGTCTGCCACACGATCCGCGGGATTCCCGCGGCCGTGGGGGTGCGCGGCCCCGACCTCACCCATGTGGGCGCCCGCACCACCATCGCCGCCGGCCTCCTGGAGAACAATTCCGAGCAGCTCCAGCGCTGGATCCACAACCCGAGCCTGGTCAAGCCGGGCAACAAGATGTGGGTCGAGGGCTATCTCGTTAACCACATCCAGCTCACTTCCGCGGACGAGGTCGCCCTGGTGGCGTTCCTCCGGAGCCTGAAATAACCCGACCCCCTTCCATGGCCGACGCAATTGCTAAATCCGATTTCCTGGGCGGGGAGGAAAAGGCCGCCCCCAAGTCCCTGGTCCTCTGGCGCCCCACGGCCAAGACCGGGCTGATCAGCTGGCTGACCACGGTCGACCACAAGCGGATCGGGTTCCTCTACGGGATCTCGGCGCTCTTCTTCTTCCTCGTCGGCGGCGTGGAGGCGCTCCTCATCCGCCTGCAGCTCGCGGTCCCGAACAACCACGTCCTGACGTCCACGCAGTACAACGAGATGTTCACGATGCACGCGACGACGATGATCTTCCTCGCGATCATGCCGCTCAGCGCCGCGTTCTTCAATTTCATCATGCCGCTGCAGATCGGCGCGCGCGACGTGGCCTTCCCCCGGCTCAACGCCTTCTCCTTCTGGACCTTCCTCGCGGGCGCGATCATCGTGAACCTCGGCTGGTTCCTGAAGAGCGGCGCCCCCGACGCCGGCTGGTTCAGCTACGCCCCCCTCAGCACCCGGACCTACACGCCCGGCCACGCGCTCGACATGTGGGTGATGGGCATCCAGCTGCTCGGCGTCGCCTCGATCGCCGCCTCGCTCAACTTCATCGGCACGATCATCAACCTGCGGGCCCCGGGCATGACCATGATGCGCCTGCCGGTGTTCACCTGGATGACCCTGGTCACCGCCTTCCTCATCGTCCTGGCCTTCCCCGCGATCACGATAGCGCTTGTGGAGCTGATGATGGACCGGCTCTTCGGCACCAACTTCTTCGAGGTCTCCAATGGCGGCATGCCGATCCTCTGGACCCACCTCTTCTGGGTCTTCGGCCACCCGGAGGTCTACATCCTCATCCTGCCGGGCATGGGCATCATCTCCGAGATCCTCCCCACCTTCTCCCGCAAGCCGCTCTTTGGCTACCCGATCGTCGTCTTCTCGGGCGCCTCGATCGGCTTCCTCGGCTTCGGCGTCTGGAGCCACCACATGTTCACGACCGGCATGGGCACGATGGGCACGGCGGCCTTCGCCTTCACCACCATGGCCATCGCGGTCCCGACCGGCGTGAAGATCTTCAACTGGATCGGCACCATGTGGGGCGGCCACCTCAAGATGCGGACCCCGATGATGTTCGCCCTCGGGTTCATCTGGCTCTTCATGCTCGGCGGCTTCTCGGGCGTCATGCACGCCGCCGCCCCGGCCGACTCCCAGCAGCACAACAGCTACTTCGTCGTCGCCCACTTCCATTACGTCCTGATCGGCGGCTCCCTCTTCTCCCTCCTCGCCGGCATCCACTACTGGTTCCCCCTGATGTTCGGGCGCAAGGTCAGCGAGTTCTGGGGCAAGCTCTCCTTCTGGGTGATCTTCCTCGGCTTCAACACGACCTTCTTCCCCCTCCATTTCGTCGGCCTGGACGGCATGCCCCGCCGCACGTTCACCTACGACGCCAACATGGGCTGGAACCAGGGCAACCTGGTCTCGACCATCGGCGCCTTCATCCTCGGGCTCGGCGTCGCGATCTACTTCGGGGTCATGATCTACACCTTCTTCAAGGGCGAGCGGACGACCAAGGATCCCTGGGACGCCCGCACCCTGGAGTGGAGCCTGCCCAATCCCCCGCCCGAGTATAACTACCGCGTGATCCCCACGGTCCACACCCGGGACGACTGGTGGTACGAGAAGCACCATCAGGCCGAGGTCGCCGCGGAGAAGGCCAGGCACGGGGCCGAGGAGGCCGCGCACGGCGGCATCCACATGCCCTTCCAGTCGATCTATCCGTTCACGGCCGGCATCGGCATCCTGATCGGCGCGATCGGCATCGCCGTCGTCGACGCCAATCCCGACCCGCATGTGATCGTGGGCGCCAAGCTCGCCGTCACCCTCGTGGGTGCGTTCATCATGATCGTGTCGATCTACCTCTGGTCGCTCGAGGGCAACGAGGGCTACCACCTCCATCCCGAGGACGAGGAGGGCCACTCATGAGCAACACCGCCACCGGCGCGATCGACCACCATTTCGATCCCAGCACGTCGACCGGCATCCCGAACAAGAAACTGCTCATGTGGCTGTTTCTGGCGTCGGACTGCATGTTCTTCGGCTGCCTGATCTCCACCCACCTCATCTACCGGCTGCACCCGCCGCCCGGGGTGCCGTCGGCGCGGTCGGTCTTCAGCATCGAGCTGACGTCCTTCTCGACCTTCATCCTCCTGATGTCGTCCCTGATGATGGCGCTGGCGGTGAACGCCATCCAGAAGAACAACCTGAAGAGCCTGCGCGCCTCGCTCCTCACGACGATCTTCTTCGGCTGCATCTTCCTCGGCTGCCAGGTGTACGAGTTCAACAACTTCGTCTTCGAGAAGCACCTGACCATCACGAACAGCATCCTCGGCACGACCTTCTTCACCCTGACCGGCACCCACGGCTGCCACGTCGCGGTGGGCGTCTTCTGGCTGATGCTGATGTACATCCGCACCTTCCAGCCCAAGGACGTGTCCCGCGACCCCCGCTGGTTCCTGCGCAACGTCCTGCACATCGTGGCGTTCCTCGCGACCATCCTCCTCGGGATGCGCCTGGTCCTCGGCGTGGTGCGCGGGATGGAGGCCACGGGCGCGAACCTCGGCACCCTGGGCCACTTTGCCCACGGCTACTTCGCGGAGCTGCTCGGGGCGGTCGTCAGCGTCGGCCTCCTGCGCTGGCTGGCCCGCCCGCGCGGCGAGGTCGGCTTCAACGAGGCCAACGCCATCGACGTCGAGATGATGGGCCTGTACTGGCACTTCGTCGACATCGTCTGGATCGTCATCTTCACGGTCGTCTACCTCCTGGAGTACCTTTAACCGCCCCGACCCATGAGCGCTTCCGCCCCCGCCGCCCCGGCCGTTTCCGCCGATTCCCACGCGCTTGAGGAGAGCAAGTTCCAGATCTACGTGCAGATCGCGATGCTCCTCGCCGTCATCACCGGCATCGAGATCGTCACCGTCTACCTGCCGTTCGCGGTGCCGATCCTCTTCACGATCCTGGTCGTGTTCTCGGCGGTGAAGTTCCTCTTCGTCATCTTCTTTTTCATGCACCTGCGCTGGGACCGGCCGCTCTGCACGATCCTCTTCTTCATCGGGCTGATCCTGGGCGGCGGCACCATGTGGGCGCTCCTGCGGCTGTTCGGCGCGCAGTCGAGCGTGCCGCTGTCGTCGGCGATGCTCGAGCCGGTCCGCATTGTGGCGGCGGCCTAGGCCGGCGCCATGATCGACTGGGGATCCTGGCGCAACCAGCCGGTCCTCCTCGCCGGCCTGGTCCTCCTCGGCTGGCTGTATGCCCTGGCCGTGGGCCCGCTGCGCGGCCGCGTGGCGCCGGGGGAGCCCTTGCCGCGGCGGCAGGCCACCGCCTTCGCGGCCGGGCTGGCCCTCCTCTACCTCGCGCTGGGCTCGCCGCTCGACGGGATCGCGCGGACCTTCCTCTGCAGCGCCCACACGGTCCAGGACCTCCTGGTCCTGTATCCCTCGGCGGCGTTGCTCCTCGTCGGGACGCCGGGCTGGCTGGCCGACGCGGGACTCGCTCGCGTCCCCCGGCCCCTGGGCCGGGCGCTGCTCGGCCCGCTGGCCGGCGGCGGGATCTTTGTCGTCATGGTCAGCGGCTGGTACGTCCCGCGGCTCTTCGAGGCCTCCCTGCGGGCCGAGGACCTGCATGCCCTGCGCGCGGCGCTCTTCCTCGGCGCCGCCCTGCTGTTCTGGTGGCCGCTGCTCAGCCCGTCCCGCCGCTTCCCGCCCCTGCGCCACGGGCCACGCCTCGTCTACGTCTTCGCCGTGGAGGTGGCCCTCACCGGAGTGTTCACCTACGTCCTGATGGCCGACCACGCGATGTACGCGACCTACCAGCACGCGCCCCGTCTCATCGTTGAACTGTCCCCGCAGGAGGACCAGGTCCTCGCGGGCACGCTGCTCAGCTTTGTGAGCTCGATGGTGCTGGTGGGCGCCCTGGGGCTGACTTTCTACCGCCTGGCCCGGGCCGAGCGGCCGGGCGTTCCCCAGCCTTGAATTCGCCGGGGTCGTTCCCCAGCTTGGACGACCCCGATGGTTCCCCGCTTTCGCCAGGCCCTTGGTTTCCAGGAGAGCGGGCTTGTGCTCATCGTCCTGGTCCTCGGCGTCCTCCTCGCGGCCTGCAGCGGGACCGTGCGCCTGCCGGCGTTCGCCCGCGGCCCCGACGGGGTCCGGCACCGGGTGTTCACGACCGATGCCGCCGGCAACCGGGCGCCCGCCTTCGTCGCCCGGAACAAGTTCTTCAACGCGCAGAACCTGGCCCAGCTCGCCAAGGACACGAGCTTCATCGCGATCATGGCGGTCGGGGCGGGCATCGTCATCATCTCGGGCGGCATCGACCTCTCGGTCGGGGCCGTCTACGCCCTGGCCTCGGTGGTGGGTTCCCTTGTCCTGCGGCACTACGGCCCGGACGGCCCCGGGGCCGGCGCGCCCGGGCTCGGCATCCTCCTTGGGGCGGCCGCCGGCCTCGGCACGGCCGTCCTCTGCGGCCTGGTCAACGGCAGCCTGATCGTCGCCCTCAAGGTGCATCCGTTCATCATCACGCTCGGTTCCATGGCCATCCTCCGCGGCTTCGCCTTCGTCATCACGAAGGGCCAGTCGATCGGGGATTTCCCGGCGGTCTTCCGGCAGCTCGTCCGCTATGAGGTCGGCGACGGCCTGAGCCTCGTGCCCCTGGCGGTGATGGTGCTGGTCATGGTCGCCGGCTGGATCTTCCTCTCCCGGCTGGCCGCCGGCCGCCGCGTCTATGCCATCGGCGGCAACGAGCTGGCGGCCCGGTTCAGCGGCATCCGCGTCGGCCGGGCCAAGCTCGGGGTCTACCTCCTGGCGGGCCTCACGGCCGGCATCTCCGGCCTGCTTTCCCTCGGCTATTACGGGGCGGCCACCTCGGGCGACGGGCAGGGCTACGAGCTCAACGTCATCGCGGCCGCCGTCGTCGGGGGCGCGAGCCTCACGGGCGGCCGCGGCTCGGCCGCGGGCGTCGTCCTGGGCGCCCTCATCATCCAGATGATCAGCAGCGGGATCGTGATCCTGGGGATCGATCAGAACTACAGCCAGATCATCATTGGGGCCGTGGTCATCGCCGCCGTGGTCCTCGACAATTTCAACACATGGCTCGGCCGCCGCCGGCTCGCCCAATCCCCTCCATGAAAAAACTCCTCCTCCCCCTGGCGGTCGCGCTGCTCGCGTCCGCCGCTGCCGTCCGTGCCGCGGACGTTCCCCGCGCCATCACCCTCGGCCTCGTGGCGAAGTCCCAGGGCAATCCCGTCTTCCAGGTCGCGCGCGTGGGCGCCGAGGACGCCGCCCGCGACCTCAGCAGGAAATACCACCTGAACATCAAGATCGACTGGCGCACCCCGAACGAGGAGGACGCCCAGAAGCAGGCCGAGGCCATCGAGCAGCTGGTCCTGGCCGGCGCCTCCGGCATCGCGGTCAGCTGCTCCGACGCCAACAAGCTGACGGACGCCATCAATTCCGCGGTCGACAACGGCGTGCCGGTCGCAACCTTCGATTCCGACGCCCCGGCCAGCAAGCGCTTCGTGACCTACGGGGTCGACGACCGGCAGTGCGGCCAGCAGGTGATGGACGAGCTCGCCAAGATCATGAACGGCCGGGGGGTGATTGCCATCCTCGCGGGCAACCAGAACGCCCCCAACCTCCAGCGGCGCGTGCAGGGGGTGCGCGAGGCCGCGAAGAAATATCCCGAGATCACGATCCGCGATACCTACTATCATAAGGAGACGCCGCAGGACGCCGCCGCGAAGGTCGAGCAGGTGATGGAGGCCAATCCCGACATCACCGGCTGGGCCATGATCGGCGGCTGGGCCCTCTTTACGGACCACGCCCTCAAGTGGCAGCCCGGGACCGTGAAGTGCGTCTCGGTCGACGCCCTGCCGGCCTGCCTGGCCTACATCCGCAGCGGCCACGTGCCCGTCCTCCTGGGCCAGCAGTGCTACCAGTGGGGCTACCGCTCGGTGGAGCACCTGGTCGACAAGATCGTCTTCAAGAAGGATCCGGACGCGGTGAAGGACGTGAGCGCGCTCGTCCCCGTCAACATCAGCAACGTGGACGCCTACGCCCGCAACTGGGACAAGTGGCTGCCGCACTGAGCCGGGGCGCCGCCCATGCCTTTGCTGGAATTTAAGGGCATCACCAAGCGGTTCCCCGGCGTCCTCGCGCTGGACGGGGTCGGCTTCGCCGTCGCCGCGGGTTCCTGCCATGCGCTGATCGGGGAGAACGGGGCGGGCAAGAGCACGCTGGGCAAGATCCTGGCGGGGGTGCAGGCCGCCGACGCGGGCGAGATCCTGCTCGAAGGCCGCGCCATCGCGCCGGCGACCCCCCTGGCCGCCCGCGCCCTCGGCATCGCCATGGTTCACCAGGAGCTCGCCTTTTGCCCCAACCTCAGCGTCGCCGAGAACCTCTGCCTGGGCGACCTTCCGCGGCGCGGCGGGTGGGTGGACCGCGCCGCCATGCGCGCGCGGGCGCGGACGATGCTGGCCGCAATCGGGGCCGACCTCGACGTCGATGCCCCGATGGAGACCCTCTCGACCGGCCGCGAGCAGCTGGCCCAGATCGCGGCCGCGGTCGGAACCGGCGCGCGGATCATCGTCATGGACGAGCCGACGAGCTCGCTGTCGGCCGGCGAGACCCACGAGCTCTTCCGCCTGGTGCGCGAACTGAAGGCGCGGGGCCTCACGCTCATCTATGTCTCGCACCGGATGGAGGAGATCTTCGCCCTGTGCGACGCCATCACCGTCCTGCGGGACGGCCGCCATGTGGCGACCGGGCCGGCCGCGGCAACGGACCCCCACCGGATCGTGGCGCAGATGATCGGCCGGGAGCTCGGCGTCCACCAGCCCCGGCACCTCGCCCAGGCGCCGGGCGCGGTGCGGCTCTCGGTCGAGGGCCTGGCTTCCCCGGGGCGCTTCAGCGGCGTGGCGCTGACGTTGCGCGCCGGGGAAATCGTCGGCCTCGCCGGCCTGGTGGGCGCGGGCCGCAGCGAGGTGGCGCAGGCCATCTTCGGGCTCGATCCCGCGGCTACAGGCCGGGTCGCGGTCGACGGCCGGCCGCTGCCGCACCGCTCGATCGCCGCGGCGCTGGCGGCCGGGATCGGGCTCGTGCCCGAGGACCGGAAGCGCCAGGGGCTCGTCCTCTCGATGAATTGCCGGGAAAATGTCTCCCTCGCGGCGCTGCCGCGGCTGACCCGCGGCGGCTGGGTGCGCCGGGGCCTGGAAGGGGCGCTGGCCGGTCGCTATGCGGACCGCCTGCGGGTCAAGGCCCCAACGATGGAGGCGATCACGGCCGGCCTGAGCGGCGGCAACCAGCAGAAGATCGCGCTGGCCAAGTGGCTCGCCCGCGACTGCGACATCCTGATCGTCGACGAGCCGACGCGCGGCGTGGACGTCGGTGCCAAGGCGGAGATCTACCAGTTGCTCGACGAGCTGGCGGCCGAGGGCAAGGCCCTCCTCGTCATCTCCTCGGAACTGCCGGAGCTGATCGGCCTCTGCGGCCGCATCCTCGTCATGCGCGCCGGCCAGCTGGCGGGCGAGCTGGCCCGGCCGGACTTCAGCGAGGCCGCGCTGATGCGGCTGATGGCGGGGGTGTGACCTAGCGCAGGACTCCCGGCTCGGGGCGCTGCTCCACGGGAATCGCCGGTCCCACGTCAACTTTTCCCTCGGGGATAATATGGCCCGTCATCGTGACCGGTTTCGGCATGTCGACCCCGAAAAAGGGCTCGCCTGCGATCATGAGCCGCGGCAATGCCTCGGCCAGCCCCACGCCCTGGGACGCTGTGGTCATCTTGGTCCGCCAGAGCAGGACCCTTCGCCCCCGCGCCAGCTCAGCGGCATCGTAAGCGGAGGCCACCACATAAAAGTTGTCGGTCTGCGCCAGCTCGACCAGCCGGCGGGTCTCGTAGTCGCGGCCCACGAAGGCCCCCAGGGGGGAGGGGCCCTGGATGTTGGCCCCCTCCATCGCGTCCTGGCGCAGCAGCACGCGCCCGAGCTCGGCGGCGAAGCGGTCCCCGCCGATCAACGCCGCACGGTCGAGCATGGCGCGATGGGCGTCATCGGGCGAATTCGTCGGATCGAGGGGCCCGTCCACGCTGGCGCTGTCATCCAGGGCGTTGGAGGCACCCCAGACGAAGATCAGCGCGAGCGAGGCGGCATGGCCGTCGACGGCGGGAAGATAGTGGGCCGAGGCCAGGGCCTTCTCCAGCCGGTCCTGCAGGACTCCGGTCGGCAGGGGCCGCTCGCCCCGCACCCCCTGGCCCATGTCGTGATAACCGACCGTCCGCGGCACGTAGTAGGCAGGATGCGCGGCGCTGGGAGGCTCCACTCCCCGGCCGGCCCTGGTCATTTCGGTGATGACGGTCACGTCGACCAGAGGCTCCTTTTGGATGGGTTTGGGCAGGAGTCGGAAAACAAACTGCCCGGAACTGGCCTCCGCAAACGCCGGGGCCGGATCGGAGGCCATCAGGAGGGGCGCGGTGGCGACGACACTCGCCAGGGCCACTCCAACAAGACAAGAAGCGCGCATTGAGGACAATGGGGTTGGGAGCGCCCTAATCATGGTCGCGGTGGGAGAATTCGTCAAGGCGGGGACGGCTTGCGACCGGCCGGGCCGCCCTAAGGCGGATTGCCCGAGGCGGTCGCAGTCGGGAGATTCATCTTCAGCCCGGTGATCTTGAGCGTGGAAGCAAAGGGCCCGGGGGCGGCGGGAGGCAGGGTCAGCGCGAGTCCGTCCGCGGACTGGGCGAACGGGACGGGCTCGGCGCTGCCGAGGAGGACGACGGAGGAGACCGTGCCCGCCTCGGTCCCGAGGGCCCTGATCACCGTCCGGGGGCCCGGCCAGGCGCCGAGGATCACCGCATAAAGATTGTCGCCCTTGACGGTGAAGCGGACGTTGAGGCTGTCCGGGGCGGGCCCATCGCTGAATTGGATCCAATTGTGCGTCCCATAGATGGCCTCGCCGTTGAGATCGAGCCAGCGGCCAATCCCGAGGAGCGTCTCCTGCTGGGCCTGCGGAATCGTGCCGTCCGCGCGGGGCGAGATATTCAGGGTGAAGTTGCCGTTCTTACTCACCGTGTCGACCAGCTTGGCGATGATCGGCCCGGGACCGGAAACCCGCATGTCGCTGGTGTAGCCCCAGGTCGAGCCGATCGGATCATCCACGTGCCAGACGCCCGGACGAATTCCCGCGGGCGACCGGACGCCGACCTTTTCGAAATCGACGATCGAGCCGATCTGCTCGGTGTTCCGGTTGCTGGGCGCGTAGGCCGCCTTCTTCGTCGTAATCGACACCTCCTTGCCCCATTCCTTCGCCCGGTTGTAGTAGTAGGCGGCCACCCGCAGCTTGAGCGGATCGAGGTACCGGATGTCGATGCCGTTGTCGAACCACAGCAGGTCGGGCTGGTATTTGTCGACCAGTTCGACGACCCGCGCGTACCAATCGACGAGGAATTTCTCGCAGGCCGCATCGCTGCGGTCCGCCACGTGGTAAAAATCGGCCCACTGCGGATTGTAGAGGTCGGCGTGTTCGGCCTTGAGCCGGGCGTCGAGGTCCGGGGCGGGATTGATGAACTGAAAGTTCTCGATCCCGTGGTTCGAGACGCCGAACTTCAGGCCCTGGGCCCGGACGGCCCGGGCGAGTTCCCCGATCAGGTCGCGGTGCGGGCCCATGCGCATGGCATTGAACGGCGTGACCGCGCTGTCCCAGAGGGCGAACTCATCATGGTGCTGGGCGGTCGGGATGACGTAGCGGGCGCCCGACCTCCGAAAGAGCTCGGCCCAGGCCGCGGCGTCGAATTTCTCCGCGGTGAACATCGGGATGAAGTCCTTGTAGCCGAACCGGTCCTGCGGTCCGAAGTGCTCGGCATGCCAGGCCCGGTCGGCCGCGTACATGTGTTTTTCGTACCACTCATTGTGGTGCGCCGGCACCGCATAGAGTCCCCAATGCATGAAGAGGCCGAACTTGGCGTCGACGAACCATTGCGGTACCCGGTAGTGGGCCTTGATCGATTCCCAGGTGGGATCGACCGGCCCTGGCGGCAGCGGCGTCGGAATCGCTGCGACCGCAGCCTGGACGACCGCCAGCCGGGTTTCCGGCGCCATGTCGAAGTCGTTCGCGTTGCCGCCCTCCGCCATGACCGTGGCGGCCGGGCGGACTTCGGAGGATTGCGCGCCGAGGCGGCCGGCCAAAGCCGGCCCCAGGACCAGGAGTGCGGCCCAGCGACGGATGGCTTGCGGGTGCATGGCAGGGGGCGGGGGAGGCCCCGCCACCGCCTAGAACGTGAACGTCGTCGTCAGCACCCACTCCTGCGGATCGATGATCCGGAAGTTGTAGGGCGAGCCGTCCGGGTTGACGGCGGTGACGCGCAGTCCGCCCGTCTGGAACACGTTCTGCCAGTTGAGTTGAAAGCGGACGCCGATCCGACCATGGTCCATCTTCATGTTGTAGTAGGCGAGCAGGTCGCCCGAGTACCGGGCCGGGTCGTAGATGGCCTTCGTGATGTCCAGGCTGCGGACCACGCCGTCCGATCCCGCGGCAGCGCCGAGGTAGCCGATGCTGCTCCGGCTGTCCCACCGGATGTCGCCGCCGATGGCGAAGTTCTTCAGGGGACCCTCGCTGAAGCGGTAGGTCGAGAGGGCGCGGTAGGTATACTCCTTGACCTGCGGGTTCGACTTCCCGAGCAGCGCCTGGTCGAGCTGGATGGGGGCCGAAACGCTGACCGAGTAGAAGTTCGCCGGCGTCTGGGAGGTGAAACGGCCGTCCGTCCACCAGAAGTGGCCGGCGCCGTCATTCAGGGCCAGCCAGGCGGGCATCCGAAGCGCGATGTAGTCGGTCAGGTCGCCCTCGAGGGAGGTCTGGATCGACTTGGTCTGCGCCCCTGTGAGCTTGAAGTTCCAGTTCGCGTTCGGGTTGTAGTCGATCTCGAGCTCGGCGCCCTTGGCGACCGTGTTGTTCGTGCCGCGGAGCGTCGCACCCGCGATGGCGGAGTTGATCGTGGCCTGGGTGACAGCGGGATAGTTCTCCAGGGCAGTGGCGGCCGCGACGACGCGAGGATCGGTCAAGGGAAGTCCGCCAAGGATGGCGGCCTCGGAGTTCAGCGCCCAGTTGTTGATCGCGAAGGCGTCGTTGCCTTGGCCCGTTCCGCCAAATTCCAACCGGAAGATGCGCGAGCCGATCGTGGTGTCGGCGTTGCGGTCGTTAGTCACGGTGTTCTTGTAGCCCGAGGCGCGCACCACCAGCTTGTCCTTGAAGAAGCTGAGGTAGCCGCCCAGGTCCTGGCCATGGCCGTAGGTGTTGGGCAGCACCTTGTTAAAGAGATCGATCGCCGGGGGCTGTGGAACGAAGCTGTCGGACTTGTCGCCGAAGAAGCCGATCCAGGGGAGGGGCTTGACCACGAGGCTGAGGGTCCGGGTCTTGCCCGCGGCATTGGTCCAGGGCAGCCAGGTCGTCGTCGGGGTCTGGCTGTAGATGCCGGTCACCGGGTTGTCCACGTTGCCGTTGGAGTTGCGGACTCGGTTGAAATCGTTGCGGATGCCCCCGGTGAACACGATGCGGTCGTCGAGGAAGAGGCTCTGCAGCACCACGCCGCGCGAGGTCACCTCCTGCTTGGTCTGGCTGGCGACATAGGGGGCTTGGCCGAAGGGCTCGTTCAGGGTGGTGAACGTCCCGTTGGCGAGGTTGTAATTGAAGGTGAAGTTGCCCTGCACGCCGGACTTGGGCGGCGTGTAGTTCTTGGTGTAGCCGAGCGCGCCCGGCGGCCCGACGTAGTAGCGGTAGGTGGGGCGGGCGATCGCGGCGCCGTTCGTCAGATTGATGGTGGTGCCGGCGGCAACGAAGGGCGGGACGTTCCAGGGGGCGTTGGGGTCGAGGACCGCCTCACGGTAGCGGTAGGTGCCGTCCTCGATGTGGCGGCTCTCGTAGTAGCCCAGGATGCGGTGCTCGCCGAGGAAGCGCAGGAGATTATGCTTTCCCACCAGATCCTCCATGTTCAGGTCATAGGTGAGCTGGGCCTGGAGGTTGTCGTTGTACTCCGGGCTCTGGAAGATCGTCGGCTCGGTGGCCTGGTAGAAGGGCCGCCGGAAGTAGGGATTCGGCCGGCCGTCGAGCAGGAACTGGTTGATGTCGATCCCCAGGGCCGGCGGATTCACGATGTTGCGGTTGTAGCTGTTGGAGTCCTCGAGATGCCAGGCGCCGCGGATAAAGAGGTTCGGGGCGAGCTGCTGCTCGATCGAGGTCGTGTAGAGGGTGGCATGGTCATAGTTCCAATCCGGCGAGACGGTGTTGTACTTGGTCCAGTCATAGATGGCCTTGTTATTCACGCCCGGGATGTTGTAGAGGATGCCGGAGTTCACGTCGCCGCGCTGGATCAGCGAGCCGCTGCCCTGGAGCATGCGGACGCTGCTGTTCGAGCCGGCATTGGGATTGTTCGAGGTGCCGAGGCGGTTCACCTCCCAAAGCTCCACCTGGCCGTTCGAGATATA
>Ga0265320_10000724_pt1 | contig 25220 bp, 16 predicted proteins | sample 4827metaG_FD_202087 | JGI IMG/M metagenome (GOLD analysis project Ga0265320, IMG submission 202087) | Rhizosphere microbial communities from Carex aquatilis grown in University of Washington, Seatle, WA, United States - 4-8-27 metaG | ecosystem: Host-associated > Plants > Roots > Rhizosphere >...
CTCCACCTCGAAGTCCTGGGCCTGCAGAACCAGGCCTTCGCCCGCACCTACCCGGGCGATCGCGGCGCGCGCCAGCCGATTCACACGGTCTACGGCGGCGCGCAGCTCTACAAGGCGGAGACCACCCTGCGACTCGGGGAGCTCGCCCTCCGGAGCCTCGCCAGCTACGGCCGGGATCCGATCGAGCTCGCGCTCGGCGTGGGCTTCGTCGCGCCCCAGGCCCTCGACGCCTCGGCCTCGGCCCGAGAGGCCTACCGCTCGGCCTTCGAGCACGACCCCCAGGCGCTGCGCCGATCCCAGCCCGCAGCCTGGCTGGCCCACACCGTCTACGAGCGGGTGCGCAAGAAGCTCGAGCGCGAGGCGGTCGAGGACTTTCGCATCGACTTCGAGGACGGCTTCGGCGCGCGCCCGGACGCCGAGGAGGACCAGGTCGCCGCCGCCGCCGCCCGCGAGGTGGCGCGCGGCATGGTCGCCCACCTGCTCCCGCCCTTCATCGGGATCCGCATCAAGTCCATGGGCGAGGAGTGGAAGCTGCGCGCCGCCCGCACGCTCGACATCTTCCTCGAGACGCTCCTCACCGCCACCGGCGGACGACTCCCCGACAACTTCGTGGTCACGCTGCCGAAGGTCACGATCGCCGCCCAGCCCGCCACCCTGGTTCGACTCTTCGAGCTGCTCGAGCGGCGGCACGGCCTGCCGTCCGGCGCGCTGCGCATGGAGATCATGATCGAGACCACCCAGGCCTTCCTGGCGCCCGACGGCCGCTCTCCGCTCCCCGACTTCCTCGCGGCCGCCGAGGGCCGCTGCGTGGCGGCTCACCTCGGGACCTACGACTACACGGCGTCGTGCAACATCACGGCGGCGTACCAGCGCATGGATCACCCCATGTGCGATCTGGCCAAGGGGATGATGATGCTGGCCTACGCCGGCACCGGGATCTTCCTGTCCGATGGCGCGACCAACGTGATGCCGGTGGGTCCCCACCGGGAGCGCGATCTCACCGAGGCCCAGCGGGCCGAGAACCGCGCGCAGGTGCACGCGGCCTGGCGGCTGGCCCACCACCACATCCGACACTCGCTCGAGGGGGGCTTCTACCAGGGCTGGGATCTGCACCCCGCCCAGCTCCCGGTGCGCTACGCGGCCTGCTACGCCTTCTTCCTCGAAGGGTTCGCCGCCGCGGCCGACCGCCTGCGCAACTTCGTCGAGAAGGCGGCCCAGGCCACCCTGATAGGCGACGTGTTCGACGACGCCGCCACCGGCCAGGGTCTGCTCAACTACTTCCTGCGCGCCCTCAACTGCGGGGCGATCGACGCCTCGGAGATCGCCCAGACGGGGCTCACCGAACAGGAGTTCGGGCTGCGCTCGTTCGCCAAGATCCTCGAGGCCCAAAAGGCCCGCACGGAAAAGGCCCGCACGGAGAAGTCCCGGACATAAGAAGACCGGACGGAGGAGGCCCGCCTGGGCCCGGGCGATCCTGTCCCCCGGTCGGCGGTTGACCGCGGCGGCCCTGGGCGCAAGATAGCCCGGTGAAGGCGGAGAGCAAGGTCAGACAGAGGTTCAAGACGGGGATCCAGGCCCGCCTGGCTGCGGCCTCCTGGCGCGACATCGGCGCGGTGGGCATCCCGGCGCTGCTGGTGCTGGCGGCCGTGGCATGGATCGGCGCCAAGTCCGTCCGCTTCGCCCCGCCCCGCACCATCCACTTCATCAGCGGCCCCGAGGGCAGCAGCTACCGCAACCTCGCCGAGCGCTACAAGAAGATCATCGAGGCCCACGGGATCAAGGTCGACGTGGTGGGTTCACGCGGATCCCTCGACAACCTCGAGCAACTCACGAACCCCAGGACCCATGTCGACGTGGGCCTGGTGCAGGGCGGCCTGCTCGCCGATGGCGCCCCCGCCCCCGCCCACCTGATCTCGCTCGGGAGCGTGTTCGCCCAGCCGCTGATGGTGTATGCGCGCAGCACCGAGCCCATCGAGATGCTTCCCCAGCTCAAGGGCAAGCGCCTGGCGGTCGGCCCGGAGGGCACCGGGGCGCGGGTGCTGGCCCTCAAGATCCTCAAGGCCAACGAGATGGATGGCCCGCCCACCACGGTGGTCAATCTCGGCGGCGAGGAGGCCGCGCGCGCGCTCATCGCCGGCGAGCTCGACGCGGCCTTCTTCATGGGCGACTCGGCGACTCCCCAGGTCATGCGCGGCCTGCGCGCCGTCCCCGGCATCGAGCTCGCGAGCTTCCGTCAGGCGGACGGGTACCTCCGCAAGTTCCGGTTCCTGTCCAAGCTGACCCTCCCCGAGGGGTCGATGGATCTGGCCAAGGACTACCCGCCGCGGACGGTGGAGCTCATCGGCCCGACCGTCGAGCTCGTGGCACGCGACGATCTGCACCCTGCCCTGTCGGATCTACTGATCGCGGCCGCCAAGGAGATCCACGGGGGCCCGGGGCTCTTCCGCACGGCGGGGGAGTTCCCGGCGCCGCTGCCGCGCGACTTTCCCATCAGCCACGATGCCGAGCGCTACTACCGCTCCGGCGAGCCCTTCCTCTACAAGCGTCTGCCGTTCTGGCTGGCCACCTTCATCGACCGCCTGTGGGTGCTGATCTTTCCCCTGCTGGTGGTGATCGTGCCCGCCACCAAGATCGTCCCCGCGATCTACCGCTGGCGGGTGCGCTCGCGCATCTACCGCTGGTACGGGGTGCTCATGCAGATCGAGCGCGAGATGGCCGGCTCCCGCGACGCCGAGGCCCGCACGCGGATCCTGGAGCGCATCGACGAGATCGCCCTCGCCGTGAAGGAGCTGAAGACGCCGACCTCGTTCGCCGACCAGCTCTACGTGCTGCGCGACCACGTCGCGACCGTGCGCCGGCGCGTGCAGAGCGGGACCGCGGTCTGACGGCGGCTCGGCCGAGGCCGATCGAGCGATCGCCTCACGGGATGCCCTGGGCGCGCAGGACGATCTGCGCCACCTTGCACTGCAGGCCATCAGGCGATGGCTGGGGGACCGAGACGAAGTCGGTCTGTCCGCGCATGCTGAGCTTGCAGTCCGCCGTGTCGGCCGAACCGAAGGTCAGGGTGGTGTCGGTGAACACCACGGTCGAGACCGGCGACGCGGAGTACTCCTCGACGTCGAAGTAGGCGGAGTTCTGGGCCTGACCCATCATGTCCTTGCTGAAGCTGACCGAGGCCCCGGTCGCGGCGTCGGTGACGGTCTGATTCCACACCGTCCCCGTGAGCTGCATGTCGATCTGCAGGGGATCCCCGACCTCCACCGACATGACCGGACCCCCGGAGCAGCCGGTGTATCCCTGGGCCTTGCCGTAGGTGTTGACGTACTGGGCGGAGATCCACCAGGTCGAGTAGGCCTTCGGCTGGGTGCCCGGCGCGCAAGATCGCCCCCAGGTCAAGACCGGCTGCAGGACGCCGTTGTCGATCGGCAACAGGTTCGCGCCGCCGGGTTGCAGCCCCGGCCACAGGAAGAGGGTCCCGGTCGCCGCGGGCTTGGCGGGGACCGTCAGCGTGGTTTGAAGGCGCACGATCTGGTTCTGTGAATTGGCCGCCAGGCGCACCAGCCCGTAGCCGGTCACGCGGCCGCCGGGCGCGGCCGGCCCGGCACCGGCGGCCCCACCCGAGCCGCCGGACACGCCCGGGCGCCCCGCGCTCCCCGCGACGCCGCCCCCCGCGGCCCCGCTTCCGCCGGGGCGACCGCCTGCGCCGCCAACGTGCGATCCTCCGGTACCGAGGGGAGCCCGGCCGCCGCTGGCGCCGGCGCCCATCCCCGCGTCCGAGCGTCCGCCGAGGCTCGCGCCGCCGGTGCCCATCACCACACCGCCGTCCACGGAAGCACCGCCCGCGGCGCTGCCGTCCGAGCCCGCGTCGCCAGTGGCAACCACCCCCGTCTCACCGCCCGTTCCGGCGGTGACCTGGCCGGCGGTGGCTCCCCCCGAGGAACTGGACATGTCGCCCCGAGCCGGGCCGCCGCCGCCTCCGGTCCCCGAGGGGATGGCTGCTCCGCCCGTGGCCGCTCCGCCCCCCGTTCCTGCCCCGTCGATCGGGATGGTCGCCGAATCCGAGGAGCAGCCCTCGGCCCCGAGCAGGGCCCCGAGCAGGACGACGGCGGCGAGGGTGGTGGCTGCAGGGAGCGTGGTCGATCTCGAACGCATGGCACCTCTTTTCAGCAAGATTCAAGAGACAGGGTCAATCCATGGGGGCAAACGCAGGGTGTTCAACCACGGCGCGAACGGGTCACGTCCGCAGTCTCAGCGGGCGCACCGGCACTCATGGACATCGGCTGCGCGCCTCCTCGGCTGCAGCGCGCGTGTCCGTGTCCGCGCGGTGGCGGGGTGCCGGGAAACTACGGGATGCAGATGGGGAGGATCGCTTGATCCTGGGTCGCGGCCGCGCCGGCGGTCGACTTGATGCCGATCTGAACCTGCCAGAAGCCGCTCATGTAGAGGTAAACCGGCATCAGGCCATACTGTCCAGCCGCCCCCGTCGGGGCGACGATCACCGGTTGGGTCCCGTGCCCGTGATCGGGCATCCACGGCGTCACGGAGACCGCGAGCAAGTCGAGGGGCGCTCCGCTCGCGGAGTCGTCAATCTCGATGGTCCAGCTGTTGTTCCCCTTCACGGGGGGACCCGGCACGCTCTCGATGAGCTTCACCTCGAACGTTCCGGCCGCGGACGCCACATGCATCCCCGCCAGATACGGCATGGCCCGCATCTCGGTGTCGCAGGTCAAGAACGCGGCATCGGTCGAGCTCGTGATCGATCCCGGGGTGGAGACCGCGCCGGAATCGCCGCCTCCACACCCCGCGAGGACCAACCCGAGCAGGACCGACCCGACGAGATACGATCTCGTCCTCATCGCCCGGCCCCGTGGCGCACGCCGTTCTTTTCGGACATCGACATCCTCCCCGCGCTTCCTCGAAGCTCGATGATGATAGCAGCCGTCACCGTCATGGGACCGACCTTCACCTGGTCTCGGTGCAACTCGAATGCCGGCCGCTTTCGGGACCGGATGGCCAGCAAACACCCAGCACGACCGGGCGGACGTGCTTCACCCCACCCTGCCTCCATGCAAGGGCTTGCGTGCGTGCAACCACGTTTCCGGGCCCAATTCCCGTCCCCCGACTTCTGGGGCCGCGGCCGCTCCGGATGTCGTAAAAGACCGACAGGTCACCCTTTCACCGTCACCCTCACCCGGATGCCCCCATGACTCGCCAAGATCCCAGAGCCCTCGGTGGCATCCGGCGCTGGGCCTGGCCAGTCGCCGCCGGTGGACTGTCGGGCTTCCTGCTCCTGCTGGTGGTGCTCCCGGTGGCGAGCCTCTTCTTCAGCGCCTCGCCGCGTGAATTGCTCCGGGGGCTCACCGACCCGCTGGTCGGGCCGGCGGTGCGCCTGACGCTCGCGACCACCATCACCAGCCTGGCCCTGATCGTCGCCTGCGGAACCCCGGTGGCGTGGATGCTCGCCCGTCACCAGCGCCACCGTGGCTGGCGGGTCATCGAGGCGATCCTGCAGTTGCCGGTCGTGCTTCCACCGGCGGTGGCGGGTGTCGCCCTGCTGCTGGCCTTCGGGCGCCGCGGGCTGCTCGGGCCGGTCCTCGCGACCGCCGGAATCGGTTTGCCGTTCACGCGCGCGGCGGTGGTCCTCGCGCAGACCTTCGTGGCCGCTCCCTTTTACGTGCAGGCGGCGGCCACGGCTTTTCGCCGCCTCGATCCCGAACTGGTGCTCGTGGCCCGCTCCATCGGCGCCTCCCCGGTGCGGGTGTTCTTCAGCATCGCGCTGCCCACCTCGATTCCCGGCCTGGTGGGCGGCGCGGCGCTGAGCTGGGCGCGGGCCCTCGGAGAGTTCGGAGCGACCTTGATGTTCGCCGGTAACCTGGCGGGCCGAACCCAGACCCTGCCGCTCGCCATCTACATGGCGCTCGAGTCGGACGTGCGCACGGCCGAGAGCCTGTCCATCGTTCTGGTCGTGGTCGCCTTCGCCCTCCTCGTGGCCGTGCGGGCCGGGACACGCACGTGAAGAACGTGCTCGACGTCGACCTGCACGGACGGGTGGGCCAGCTGACCATCGACGTGACCCTGCGGACGGGCGGTCGGCCGACCGTCCTCGTCGGTCCCAATGGAGCCGGGAAGACCAGCACGCTGAAGATGATCCTCGGGGCGCTCCCGCTCGAGCGCGGTCACGTCACGCTCGGCCCTTCCCGGCTCTCCGACCCCGCGCAGGGGATCGAGCTCCCGGTCGAGCGCCGCCAGATCGCCTACGTCCCGCAGCGCCAGGCGCTGTTCCCGCACCTCGACGTGCTCGCCAACGTGGCGTACGGCATTCCCGCCCGCGATCGCGCCGAGCGGGTGAGGCTCGCCCGGGCCGCGCTCGCCGAGCTCGGGCTCTCGGGGCTCGCCGCCCGTGCACCGGGCAAGCTGTCGGGGGGCGAGGCGCAGCGCGTGTCGCTGGCCCGCGCCCTGGCCTCCTGCCCGCGTGCCCTGCTGCTCGACGAGCCGCTCGCCGCCCTGGACGCGACCTTGCGCCCGGCGGTGCGGCGGTTCCTGAGTGAGGCCGTCACCAGCCGAGCCATCCCGACCATCATCGTGACCCACGATCGCGCGGACGCCGAGGCCTTCTCGGGTGACGTGCTCGTCCTCGAGCACGGCACGGTGATCCAGAGGGGGACGCTCGCCACGCTGGCCTCTCATCCCCAGTCCGCGTTCGTGAGCCAGTTTCTGGATGGCCGCCTGCCCGCTCCCTGAACCTCCCGCGGCCAACCGCCCGCGCCGGTTCCCCCGTGCGCCGCCCGGCAGCTCGAGCTCAGGCCGGCAAGCGGCTCGCGGCGCGGGCAGCGCCGGGAACCAGCGTCTGGGCCCGGCCGGGGACCGCCGCGCCCGGGTTGGCCACGGCCCGCGCGAGGGCTCCGGGGTGGATGCCGGTCAGCGGCGGCAGGTTCATGAGGGCGATGCTGGCCCACACCGTCACGGTGAAGTACAGGGACATCCAGGGAATCTCGGTCCGCCACGCCTGCCAGCCATGGGCGACCACCCATCGAAACGACACGTCCCGCAGCCCCTCGCCGAGGGTCAGATACATCCGCCCGCTTGCCCGGTCGGCGAGCCAGCGCGAGAAGTACATGGGAACGTCGACGGTGGTCATGAACGCCACGTAGGCCGCGCCGAAGACCAGGCCGCCTCCCAGCAACGGGCGATGGCGGGCGGCGAGACGCGACCACACCGAGGCGGCGCTGACGGTGGCGAGGAGCGCCGTCATGGCCCAGATGGATTCCTCGAAGGTGTTGCCGATGTAAGATGTCGTGATGACCGCGTACCAGGAACAGACCTCGGCGACCGCGATGAACGGCACGATCAGCCGCGACGCCAGCTGTGGCCCAGGGCTGCTCGTCCGGATGCCGATCTCGCGCAGCAGCATCGCCCATTGAGCCGCGAAGCACAGCTCGGCCACCGTGGCCAGCGAGCGCCCGAGCATCACGCTCGATAGCCATGAATCGTGCAAACAGATCCGCTGGACGTCCGCCCGCGGAAACGCCGAGCGAAACGCGCACACCAGCACGAAGACCGCCGACAGGCCAATCTGCCAGCGCCGGAAGGCGTAGAGCCCCGGCTCGGTCTGCTCGCGCTGCCGCCACACCGCGGTGGCGGCCAGTGTCCAGGCCACCAGGTTCACCGCGCTGATCGCGCAGAGGATGGCCCACCAGGCGAACGGCCCCGTGGTCAGGTCGAACGTATCGTTCATTTCCCTCGGCTCCTTGTGTCTTTGCGTGCTTTGCGTGATTGACAGTCGGGTGACAGCCGCATGCTCATCGACAAATTTGTGCCGGATAGAAGGCGGCCATGTGACAGTTCAGTTACAAATCCCACGCGCCGGGCTTTGGGTTAAACTCCGGCCCCCCATGCGCGTGCTCTTCCTCGGTGGTACCGGAATCATCAGCAACGCCTGTGCCGAGCGGGCCGTGGCCGCGGGAATGAACGTCACCCTCCTCAACCGAGGCAGGCGCGGGGGCGGCCCGGCCGGAGCACGCGCCATCCAGGCGGACGTCCACGACACCGAAGCGCTGTCGGCGGCCCTCCGCGCCGTCGATGGAGACGAGTCCGATGGGCGAAACCCCGGCGCTCCGGCCTGGGACGCGGTGGTGGACTTCATCGCCTTCACGCCGGACGAGGTTGCCCCGCGCATCGCCCTCCTCGGCGCCGGTCGCGCGCGCCAGTACATCTTCATCAGCTCGGCCAGCGCCTATCAAAAGCCCGCCTCGCACCACCTCATCACCGAGTCGACGCCGCTCTCGAATCCCTTCTGGCAGTACGCCCGCGACAAGATTGCCTGCGAGGACCTCCTCGTGCGCGCCCACCGCGAGACCGCCTTCCCGGTGACCATCGTCCGCCCTTCGTACACCTACGGCGATACGGTGGTGCCGCTCGCGTTCAATCCCTGGGGGAAGACCTTCACGGTGGTCGACCGCATGCGCCGGGGACGCCCGGTGATCGTCCCCGGGGACGGGCTTTCCCCGTGGACCATGACCCACGCCACCGACTTCGCCCGGGGCCTCGTCGGTCTCGTCGGACACCAGGGCGCCATCGGGCACGCCTTCCACATCACCTCGGACGAGGTCCTCACCTGGAACCAGATCTACGAGGCGGTGGCCGAGGCGGCGGGCGCTCCCCGGCCGAGGCTGGTGCACATCGCCTCGGACTACCTGCGCGCGTGCCTCCCGCCTGCCGACACCGACGGCCTCCTCGGGGACAAGGCCAACCCGGCCATCTTCGACAACACCAAGATCAAGCGCTTCGTCCCGGACTACGTGGCGACCACGCGCTTTCGCGATGGGATCCGCAAGACGCTCGCGTGGTTCGATGCCGACCCGGCCCGGCGGGTCGTGGACGAGGGCGCCAACGCGACCTGGGATCGCTTGCTCGCGGCCTACGACGACGGCCTCGCGGCCGCCCGCCGGGCGCTCGGGACCGAGGAGCCTGGTGTTGAACGAGCCGCGAATCTTGGGCGGCCAAGCCGGCACGATGGCGAGGCGTGAGGAGGGCGAACACCCGAAGGTATCTGTCCGACGAGCAACGAAGCCGGCGTGCCGGATCGGCCGCCCAGGCGAAGTGGGGCGTTTAACACCAGGCTCCTCGGCCGCGTCCCCCGCGCCCACCCCCTGATCGCGGGCCGTCCTCGGGGCGCGGGGAGGCTGCCCCGCGGGGCGCGTCCGCCCCCGTCATTATCGACGGGCATACCGCCAATTGTCGTGTAGGAAAGGGGAGCCGGCCGGCTCCAGATGGCCGGCGACAGGCGGTTGGTGACCACCGAGGAGCTCATGAAGACCAGGGGAAAAGTCTGGATTTTAGCCATAGTGGGTATCGTTCTCGTCATCGTTGCTCTGGTCGGGATCAAGGTCGGGCAAATCCGCGCGATGATCCAGGCCGGCAAGTCGTTCGTGCCGCCCCCCGAAGCGGTGACCTCGGCCAAGGTGTCGCGCACCACCTGGCAGGCCCGGCGCGAGGCGATCGGGACCCTGGTCGCGGTCCACGACGTGACCCTCGGCGCCGAGCTCCCCGGCCTGATCCGCGAGGTCGCCTTCGATTCAGGTCAGAACCTGAGGCGGGGTGCCCTCCTGGTCAAGCTCGACACCACCAACGAGGAGGCGCAGCTCGCCTCGGCCACGGCGGACCTGGCCCTGGCCAAGGCCTCGATGGAGCGCGCCGAGGTGCTGCGCAAGGCGGGAGCCAACACGCCCGCCGACTTCGACACGGCGGCCGCCCGCACCAAGCAGGCGGAGGCGACCGTCAGCAACCTGCGCGCCACCATCTCCAAGAAGACGATCCGGGCCCCCTTCGACGGGCGGGTCGCCATCCGTCAGGTCGAGCGCGGCCAGGTCGTGTCGCCCGGGACCCCCATCGCCACGCTGCAGTCGGTCGATCCGATGTACGCCGAGTTCTCGCTGCCGCAACAGGCCCTCGCGGACCTGAAGGTCGGCCAGCTGGCCACCATGCGGGTCGACTCGTTCCCGACGCGAAAGTGGGAAGGCAAGATCAGCACCATCAATTCGGAGGTGGACGCCACCACCCGCAACGTCCGGGTGCGCGCGCAGTTCCCCAACCGGGATGGAACCCTGCGGCCGGGCCTGTTCGTGAACGTGGACGTGCACGCCGCCGACAGCCACGAGGTGGTGGTCATCCCCGCCACCGCCGTGGTGTACGCGCCCTACGGGGACTCGGTGTTCGTCATCAAGAGCCAGCAGAGCGAAGCTGGGCCGGCGGCGGGCGGGGCGAGCAGCCCGCCAACCGACAACCACCCCGCGGCCGCTGGCGGCGGTGATCAGCCGGCGCTGGTGGTCGAGCCGCGCTTCGTGCGGCTGGGAGAGAAGCGCGGCGATCTGGTGGCCGTCGTGTCGGGCGTGAAGGAAGGCGAGACCGTGGTCAGCAACGGCGCCTTCAAGCTGCGCAAGGGCGCGCACGTGCTGGTGAACGACAGCCTCGCCCCCACCGTCGAGCTCGACCCCAAGCCGGCGGACAACTGATGAAGTTCACCGATCTCTTCATCCGACGGCCGGTCCTGGCGATCGTCGTCAACCTGGTGATCCTGATCGCCGGGCTGCAGGCCATCCGCTCCCTCAACGTTCGCCAGTACCCCCGCAGCGAGAACGCGACCATCACGGTCACCACCGCCTACGTGGGCGCCAACGCCCAGCTGGTGCGCGGCTTCATCACCACCCCGCTCGAGCGATCGATCGCCGCAGCCGACGGGATCGACTACATCGAGTCCGAGAGCAAGCAGAGCCTGTCCACCATCCGGGCGCGCCTGCGTCTCAACTACGACGCGAACCGGGCGCTCTCCGAGATCAGCGCCAAGGTCAATCAGGTCCGCGGCGATCTCCCGCCCGAGGCGGAGCTGCCGATCATCAACATCGAATCCGCCGACAGCCAGTTCGCCTCGGCCTACCTCAGCTTCTCCTCGCAGTTCCTCAAGCAGAACGAGATCACCGACTACCTCGTGCGGGTGGTGCAGCCGCGCCTGTCCGCCATCGAAGGGGTCCAGCGCGCGGACATCCTGGGCGCGCGCACCTTCGCGATGCGCATCTGGCTCAAGGCCGACCGGATGGCCGCCTACGGGGTGAGCCCGAGCCAGGTGCGGCAGGCGCTGGCCTCCAACAACTACCTGGCCGCGGTGGGGCAGACCAAGGGCTCGCTCGTGCAGGTGAACCTGACCGCCAACACCGATCTCAGCTCGGTGCGCGAGTTCAAGCAGCTGGTGGTGCGCCAGAAGAACGGCTCGGTGGTGCGCCTCGGCGATCTCGCGGAGGTGGTGCTCGGCGCCGAGGACTACGACACCTCGGTCAACTTCAGCGGGCAGACCGCGGTCTTCATCGGCATGTGGGCGCTGCCCAACGCCAACTCGCTCGACGTGATCGCCCGGGTCCGCACCGAGATGGAGACCTTGCGCAAGGAGATCCCCGAGCAGATCCAGGCGGTGGTGGCCTTCGACGGGACCAACTACATCAAGAGCGCCATCACCGAGGTCGAGCACACCCTCGGCGAGACCCTGCTCATCGTGGTGGTGGTGATCTTCTTGTTCCTCGGATCCCTGCGCTCGGTGCTGGTGCCGGTGGTGGCCATCCCGGTGTCGCTGGTGGGGGCCGTGGCCCTGATGCAGCTCTTCGGGTTCACGGTCAACCTGCTGACGCTGCTGGCGATCGTGCTGTCGGTGGGGCTGGTGGTGGACGACGCCATCGTGGTGGTCGAGAACGTCGAGCGCCACCTGCAGGAGGGGATGACCCCGCTCGAGGCGGCCCTGGCGGGCGCTCGGGAGCTGGTGGGGCCGATCGTCGCCATGACCATCACCCTGGCCGCGGTCTACACCCCGATCGCCTTCCAGGGTGGGCTCACCGGCTCCCTGTTCCGCGAGTTCGCCCTGACCCTGGCGGGTGCCGTCACCATCTCCGGCATCGTGGCCTTGACCTTGTCGCCGGTGATGTCCTCGGCGCTGCTGCAGGCGGGCCACGAGGAGCGCGGCTTCGCGCGGGTGGTCAACCACGCCTTCGATCGCCTCCGTGACAACTACGCGCGCAGGCTCGACTGGGTGCTGTCGGCGCGCGGCGCGGTCTACGCCGTCTGGATCGTCATCAGCCTGCTGGCATTCCTGATGTTCGCGCAGGCCCCCAAGGAGCTGGCGCCGGCCGAGGACCAAGGGGTGGTCTTCGGGGTGGTCAACACGCCCTCGAACTCCACCCTCGATCAGGTGACCTACTACACCCGCGAGGTCAACCGCACGCTGATGCAGATGCCCGAGGCGGACTTCACCTTCCAGATCACCTTCCCGAACAACGGCTTCTGGGGTCTGGTGCTCAAGCCCTGGGAGGACCGCAAGCGGTCGGCGTTCAAGATCATCCCGGAGGTCCAGCAGCGGGTGGGGGTCATCCCGGGGATCCAGACCTTCCCGATCCTGCCGCCGGCGTTGCCGGGGGGCGGCAACTTCCCGGTGGAGTTCATCCTCTCGTCCACCGCCGAGACCAACGAGATCCTGGGCTTCGCGACCACCCTGCAGCAGAAGGCGGCCGCGAGCGGCATGTTCGCCTTCCCGCCGCTGATCGACGTCAAGGTCGATCAGCCCGAGTCCGAGATCGAGATCGATCGGGACAAGGTCGCCGAGCTCGGCCTCAACCTGCAGTCGGTGGCCCAGGATCTCTCGGCCGCCGTGGGTGGGAACTTCGTCAACCGCTTCAGCGTGGCGGGCCGCAGCTACAAGGTGATCCCGCAGCTCGCGCGCTCGGAGCGGCTGAACCCGAGCCAGCTCAACGACGTGTACGTGAGCGGCCCGAACGGTCAGCTCATCGCCCTCGACTCCATCGCCACCATCCACAACTCCGTCACGCCGCGCTCGCTGAACCGCTTCCAGCAGCTCAACGCGGTGAAGCTGAACGGGGTGGCGATCCGCCCGCTCGACCAGGCGCTGTCGTTCCTCGAGGGCGAGGCGGCCAAGATCCTGCCCCAGGGGTACTCGATCGACTACACCGGCGAGTCGCGCCAGCTGCGCACCGAGGCCAACAAGTTCCTGCCGGCCTTCCTGCTGGCGGTGGTGCTGATCTTCCTGGTGCTCTCGGCCCAGTTCAACAGCTTCCGGGATCCCTTCGTGATCCTGGCCGGCTCGGTCCCGCTCGGGATGTTCGGGGCGCTGGCGCTGGCGTTCCTCAAGATGCCGAACCCCAACATGCCCTACTGGACGGACGGCTGGACCACCACCATCAACGTCTACTCGCAGGTGGGCCTCGTGACCCTGGTGGGTCTGGTCTCGAAGAACGGCATCCTGATCGTCCAGTTCGCCAACTCCCTCCAGGAGAAGGGACACACCAAGCTCGAGGCGGTGCGCGAGGCCGCCATCACCCGGCTGCGACCGATCCTGATGACCAGCGTCGCCACCATCTGCGGCCACTTCCCGCTGACCCTGGTCCGGGGCCCGGGCGCGGCCGCCCGCAACAGCATCGGCCTCGTGCTGGTGGCGGGGATGGCAATGGGCACGGCCTTCACGCTCTTCTTCGTCCCGGCCATCTACGTCCTCTTCGCGCGCGACCACCGGGCCGCCAAGGGCCAGGTCGCATCCTCCTCGCCCCCGTCCTCCTCCTCGGCTCCGCCGGCCCGCGCGCCGGCGATTCCCGGCCGGGTCCGCGCCTGACCCCCGCTCAGGTTGCGTCCTAGCACCGAGCAGGTGCTCTAGCGGACCCTGCGCAGCCCCACCTCGAGCAGCGTCACCATCCCGTCGGTGACGGCCTTCACGCGCGCGGGGTGCGAACGGGTGTCGGGGAGCTGCCCCTCGACGATCAGCATGCCGAGCCCGTGCACCAGGGACCAGGCCGCGAGGGACAGCTGGTCGGCGTCGCCGGGGCGCAGCGCGCCCGCCGCGATCCCCTCGGCGACGGTGTCACGAAGGACGCGATAGGCCTCGGCCCCGGCCTCCCGGAGCCCGGCGGGCGGGGTCTCCCCCTCGGGGCAGACCGCCCCGCCGAAGATGGTCCGAAAGTAGGCCGGGTGGCGCACGGCGAAGGACACGTAGCCGTGCGCGAGCGCCCGCAGGCGTCCGAGCGGGTCCCCGGGCGCGCAGGCAGCGGCCGCCTCTCGCATGTGCTGCGTCAGCAGCCGGAAGCCCTCCTCCGCGATGGCGGCGACCAGGGCGTGCTTGTCGCGAAAATGGCGATAGGGCGCGGCGTGGCTGACCCCGGCCAGCTCGGCCGCCGCGCGCAGGCTGAGCCCCGCCTCCCCGCTCTCCGACAGCAGCTTGAGCCCAGCCTTGACCAGCGCGCGCCGCAGATCTCCGTGCTGGTACACGTCGCCCGGCTTGCGGTTCACCCGGATGCTCATGCGACCAGCCTAGCATGTTGACGGTGACAACAAATAAATGTTGACGGCGTCAACCTAATGTTTACAGTGTCATCATTCCGGAGCCAGAGCGGGTGGCCGCTCGGGCCCGCCTCATCTTCACGATCTCGCACCCAGGAGCACGTCATGGATCGCCTCGCCGCTTCGGTCTCCTCGCTCGGCTCACGCTCGGTCGATACCGGACGCTCCCGCCTCGGCCCGCGCGCGCGGGCCCTGCGGTCCAGCCACCCCGCGCTCGCGTGGTTGATCGCGGGTGCGCTCGGGCTCCTCGCGGTCTCGCTGGCCATCCAGGCCGCGCAGGCCGGCGCGGGCCATGCCAGCCTCCACCAGATCTCGGGCGCTCCCGCCTGGATGAAGCCCGCCAAGTTCGCGGCGTCCATCGCCGTGACGGCGCCAGCCCTCGCCTGGATCCTCGGCCAGATGCGCCAGCGGCTCGATCTGCGCCGCTGGCGCTGGCTCGATCGGGCCGGCGGGCTGATCGCCGCCCTCGCGGCGCTGGAGCTGGCGGCCATCACCCTGCAGGCTGCGCGCGGCGTCCCGAGCCACTTCAACCAGGCCACCCGGTTCGACGTCGCGGTCTTCGCAACCATGGGCGCCGCCATCGCCCTCCTGTGGCTGGCGGAGCTGTTCATCGCGGTCTGCGCGTTCCGGATGCGGTTCTCGACCCCCGCGCGCACCTGGGCCATTCGCCTCGGCCTCGCGGGGACGCTCTTTGGCGGCGCGGTCGGAGCCATCATGCCGCGGCCCACCGCCGCCCAGATCGAGTCGCTCCGCGCGCGGCGGCCCACGCCCCGGATCGGGGCGCACGCGGTGGGTGTCCCCGACGGCGGCCCCGGGCTTCCGTTCACCCGCTGGAGCACCGAGGGCGGGGATCTGCGCGTGCCCCACTTCGTCGGCCTGCACGCGCTCCAGGTGTTGCCCCTCGCGGCGCTCCTGCTCGAGCGACGCGCTCGTCGCCGGGCGAACCAAAGCCTCGGGCGCGCCGCAGCCCCCGCCCCTGCCCGGCCCATCGTCGCCCTCGGGTTCGCCTGGATCGGCCTCACCTCGGTGACCCTGTGGCAGGCGCTGCGCGGGCAGCCGCTGCTGGCGCCGGACGCGCGCACGTTGGCCGTTTCTTGCGCGGTGCTGGCGGCGGCGGTGGCGATCGCGCTCGGTGATCGCCTGCTGCCTCATCCGGCGCGGGCGCCCCTCGCTCGCACCATCAGGTGAGCGACGAATCGCCCCCATCCGCGACCGCGGCGACCACCGGCGGTGGTGGCGCGCCGAGGTGATGATGGTGGCGGCGGGCGCGCCACAGTCGCAGGATGGTGGTGCCGTTCACGAGCGCGATGGTCAGCTCGAGCGCGGTGCTGCCGATCGAGCCCGCCAGGATCGCGGTGCACAACCACAGCGTCGTCCCGCCGAGCATCGTGAGCCGCATCGGGATCCCGGAGAGCAGGAAGAACGCCAGGCTGCCCACGCACGAAGCCACGACTGGGAGCCACCCCGCGACCCCGCGAGCCGCCGTGACCCCGAGGAGCAGGTTCGCCGCCAGGATCGCAGCCAGCACCCACCGCGACCGCGTCCGCAACGACAGCAGGGAGCGCGCCGCGGTGATGCTCGACGCGACGGCGGCGGTCGGTCGCCCGAGCAGCGCGAAATGCAGCGCGTAGCCGAGCGCCTGCAGCGCCACCGCACCCTTGAGGCGCCGATCGTCGCGCTGGGCGAACGAGAACACCCCGAGCGCGAACGCGAGGTAGCCGACCAGCTGGGCCGGCGCGAGGATCACCTTCCACATCGGGATCTGGACATGCCTTGCAACATCTGACTCCTTTTCAATGGCACGGTTGGGGCACGGCTGGGCAGGGCCGTGTCGACAGTGAGATACCGCACATACGCGTCTGGCGCGGACGGACGACGGGGTGTGCCTGGTCTTACCAGGGTGGCGCCGGTCCGTTTGCGGCGTCTCAGCCGGAGATTGAGGTGATACAAAGAAGGCTTCATTTGCCCCGCCCCGTTGAAGATGGGGGACAATCCACACTCAGGCCCCAGGAAGTGAGGAACGATCATGGTCATCATGCAGCGCCGCTCTCTGTTCCCTCTATGCACGCTGGTGGGTCTGATGGCCTGCTCGGGCAGCAGCGAATCAGGGTCGTCACCAGGCACGGGGGGAACCCAGCCCTCGCCGCTGGGCACCGGAGGAGCCACCAGCTCCACATCGGGAACCGGCGGATCCTCGACCTTCCCGAGCTCGGGTGGTTTCACCGGAGGTGGAATCACCTCTGGCTCGGGCGGTACGCCCGCCTCCGCATCGTCGGGCGGTGACACGGCCACCGTCCCCCCCGACTCGACGGGAGGGAAGACGGGTTCCCCGACCGATGGCAGCGGCGGCGCAACCGCCACGGCCGGCAAGGGCGGCGGCACGCCCGGCGCGGGAGGTGCAGCCGTGACCCCGGGCGGCGGAACCAACCTGATGCCCGCGGGGGGGACGATCCCCGCGAGCTATCCCCAGCCGACCGCGATGAACGTCATGAGCTGTATGTCGGCCATGCCGACCACTGCCGGGCTCTGCCCGGGTGGCGGCCCCGGCCCCGTCTGCCTGCAGTGCCTCTTCGGCGGCAACACCTACAACAACGCCCAGACTCCGACGGCTGACGGCACGGCCAAGGCCGGCGACTACTTGGTCTCCGTTCGCCTCGGCGGCGCGATGGCGGGCGTGACCTCGGTGGCCGCCGAATCGAGCCGTGGCTTGCTCATGCCGGTCATGACCGGCCCTGGCGAGATGAAGGACTTTGCCTTCGTGGTCAACGTCCGCGCCATGGAGGGACAGCCGAACCACGCCGGTGGCCCTGGCGGCTACCCTGGGCTCGATCTCTTCTTCTCGGGCAACGCGATGGGCTCGCCCCAGGTGGCGGGCATCGGCTATGCCCTGGCGGCAGCTGGCGCCGACAAGATCATGGTCTACATGGCCAGCGACTCGACCGAGTGCGACCAGACCGGCAACGTCTTCGGTGGCTGGGGCCAGATGCTGCCCGAGTTCTTCGATGCGCCGATCGGCATCGCGAACTACGGCAACAGCGGCGCGAGCTCGAGCAGCTTCTATGGCGGGTTCTGGGGACAGATCAAGCAGCACTGGACCAAGGGCGACTACGCCATGATCCAGTTCGGCCACAACGACAAGGGCGTGGCCGACAGCGCCGTCCAGGCGAACCTCGAGAAGTACGCCGCCGACGCCATCGCGGCCGGGGTCACTCCGATCATCGTCTCTCCGCCGGCCCGCGTGCAGTTCACCGGCACCATGGAAGGCGATCAGTCGAGCCTGCACGCCGCGGCGGCCCAGGCGGCGGCCATGGCCAAGGGTGCGGCGTACATCGACCTGACCGCCCTCTCGGTCGCCTGGTACAACTCGCTCGGCTCCAAGACCGAGGCCCTCAAGTATCACGCCAACATGAGCGATGCGACGCACACCAACCTGGCCGGCGGCGAGAAGATCGCCGCCCTGGTCGCGGGCGAGATCAAGAAGCAGAACTTGCCGCTCGCGAAGTACCTGCGCGCTGGCACCGTCCCGTAAGGCAGGTGGGCCAGATCCTCGTCGCCGTCGTCGTCTCGAGAGGCGAGCGACGAGGACGGCGGCGGGGACGGGGACGGGGGCTTGGGTGGGAAATTCCGAAAACCTCTCCTGACTCGTCATCGGGCGGCAACTGGGCCGGTGCACCTGGACGGTCCATCCTTTGGGCGATAGTCTGAGAGGTGCCCATGGAACCGGAGGTGGAGACGGAAGTTGGGGGGAGCGGTCTGCCGTTCCGCATGGCCCCCGGCCAGCGTTTCGCCGGGAAGTACCTGGTGGAGCGGGTGCTCGGCACCGGTGCCATGGGCGTGGTGGTGGCCGCCCTCCACGAGCAGCTCGGCCAGACCGTGGCCATCAAGCTGCTCTCGGTGCCGAAGGATCTGCAACCCGATGCCATCGGCCGGTTCTTCCGCGAGGCGCGGGCCGCCGCGGCCCTGCGCAGCGAGCACACCGCGCGGGTGGTGGACGTCGGCAGCGACGAGCTCGGTCGGCACTTCATCGTGATGGAGCACCTCGAGGGCGAGGACCTCGGGGCGGTCTTGAAGGCGGCGGCGCCGCGATCGCTCACGACCAGCGTCGGGTACGTCCTGCACGCGTGCGAGGCCATCGCCGAGGCGCACGCGCTCGGGATCGTTCACCGCGACCTCAAGCCCGAGAACCTCTTCCTCTCGCGCCGCATGGACGGCTACCCCCTCGTCAAGGTGCTCGACTTCGGCGTGTCCAAGATGCTGGAGGCGAGCGTGGTGCGCCGGGCCGGCGACGATCCCGCCGTCAGCGTCAGCGGCTCCCTGGTGGGGACGCCCCTCTACATGTCGCCCGAGCAGATTCGAACCCCGAGCACCGTCGATGGGCGCAGCGACGTCTGGTCGCTCGGGGTTATCCTCTACGAGCTCGTGACCGGGCGGCAGCCCTTCGGGGGCGAGACGGTCGCCGACGTGATCGCCTCGATCCTCGTGGATGCCCCGGTGGCCCCCAGCGCCCTGCGAGCCGACGTCCCGGACCAGCTGTCGCGGGTCATCCTGGCCTGCCTCGAGAAGGATGTGGACCGGCGCTTCGGCAACGTCGGAATCCTGGCCGAGGGGCTCCGGCCGTGGGCTCCGCGCTGGGCGCGCGACTCGGCGGTACGCGCGGCGAGGATCGCGGGCGAGCGACGGCTCGGCCTCGACGACACGGGGCCCTACAAGACCGCGGGCCGAGACACCGGCCCCGCGGAGCTCCCCGCCGTGCCATCGGCCGCCCCCGGTCCGTCCGCTGCCTCGGCGACAGGGGCCGACACCAGGCGCCCCGTCTCCGCGGTCACGATGGAGATGAAGTCAGAGCCCGGTCCCCTCGGCGTGATCCCCGTGGCGGCGGGCACCGTCTCGTCCTCCTCCCGGGCGGGCGCTTCGACCTTTCGCGCCGCCCGCGTTCGGACCCGGCACCTCGGCTGGATGGCCCTCGGGTTCGGCTCCGCGGTGGCCCTCCTCGTCACGCTGCTGAACGTGGTCCCCAGGGCGGCGCGAAGCCCGGGCGCGCGTTTGCCCGAGCTGGTCGAGGGAACCAGCGGGGCGAGCCCGTCCACCCCGAAGCCGCTGGCCGCGCCTACCCCGACGCCCGCGCCCGCGCCGAAGCCGCTGGCCGCTCCGGGGGTGTCGCCGGCCGTGGCCTCCGATCCCACTCCCCTCGACTCGGGTCCGCGGCGCTCCGACGCGCGGTCGACGGTGTTGCCAGCGGCCGCCGCGGAGCTGGTCGGGGAGCGGGCGCCGACCACCGCGGTGGTCGCCAAGCCGCACCGGCTCCGAGAGGCATCCTCGGACCCACGCCCGCGCTCCCCTGGCACCGGCCCGAGCGTCGGCCCACGGCCCGCGACCCGCCAGCTGGCGGACCCCCTCGGAAGCCGACGCTAGCCGTAATGCCGTCCTCCAATCGGACGCTCACCGAACGGCATTGAACTCGACGCTCAGGACGGTACGATCACGCTCACCGACAGCGCGGGCATCTCGTAGGTGAAGGTCCCGGGCTGACTGGCAGAGAGGGCGGGTGCGACCGCGATCGCCGGGCTCGAGCCCGAGACCACCCAGACCGCCGCCGACGTGCGGGTGGGATCCCCCGAGATGGCGATGGTGGCGGTGGTGGGGATGGTCCGCTTGTTGATGGCCACGATCACGAGCCGCCCCGGATTGGCCGCATCCACCGCCGCGTAGACCGACGACGAGCGAATGCTGCTGGTGACGGCGCTAACGGCGGTGTCACCGAAGCGCGCGCCCGCCCCGTCGTAGCTCCGGTAGATCGCCACGGCGGTCTCGGTGAATGGCTCCGAGCCGCTCGGCCAAACGTTGGCGAGGCCGACCCCCTCCCGCCCGAAGATCCCGAGCACGTCGGCGGTCGCCACCGCGCCGCTGATGTCGTTGCCACCGCCATAGTTCCATTCGCTGAAGCCGAGCTTGGTGCCGGGGTAGTCGCGCGCGATCTGCCCCTCGATGCGGGGCACGAGCGCGATGGGCCCGCCCGCCGACCCCGCGACCCAGCTCTGCTCGAGGTACCCGGGATCCCACAGCGAGCGCGGTGCCTGGACGCGTGCCTCCACCACGCCGGGGCTGGTGTCGGCGCCGGTGATACGAACCGTGGCGCCTCCGGCGCCAATGCCGGTCGCCTCGGGGTACCAGTGCAGGTCGAGGGTGTCCACCAGCCGCCGGCCGTGGGTGCTCTCGGCGGCCTTCATCTGCTTCAGGTAGTAATCGATGAAGTTCCCCTTCGGCCCGGCGTCGGGCGCGGCCTGCAGCGACAGGTAACCCTGCCACCCGTAGCTGACGAAGCCGAGCACCGGGGCGTCGGGGCGCACCGCCTTGATGGCCGCGGCGTACTCGATGTTGCGCATGACGAGCTCGTCGTAGGTGAGCGCCGCGGGGTGAACCTCCTTGTGGGTCTGGCTCCACAGATCGGGCTCGTTGTCGAGCGAGAACGCCACCGGGAGGCCAGGGAACTCCGCGCCCACCCAGGCCACGAACTCGTCCTCGTAGACGAACGCGTCGGTGATGTCGGGAGCGACCCCCGCGACGGGCGCGGTCCCCCGGGTGGGCTTGTTCTGCTTGAACCGAGTCGCGAGGTAGTCGCTGCCGGAGCTCATCACGTTCCCGGGCGGCTGCTTGTCCGCCGAGACGTAGTCCACGATCGGAATCGTGACGATGGCCGTCGCACCGATCTGGCCTGCCGTCACCAGCGTGGGACGGATGGCTTCACCCGGGCTCTCGGGGCTGGAAGACCCCCTGACCAGATAGCCGTCGTTCTGGAACATGTAGTCGTTGCCGGCGTTCGATGCATTGTTCTCCCAGTTGTAGGCGGTGAAGCGATTGCCACCGGCGCGCAACGCCCCGACGCCGCGCGCGCCCGGATCCGAGATCGCGTTGTAGCCGTAAATCAACGGAGAGATCGGGCGGCCGCGGTGCCCGGGGTCGATGGTGAACGCGACGTGGTCCACGTCGGCGTTCCAGTCGGGGCCCGTGCCGACCGACCCACTGTATTCGACCGCCGTGGAGGGCGGATCCTTGGCGCAGGAAGACGCCAGGCCCGCGATCAGGGCGAACACCGGAACCAGCGCACGGACGCACGGCGCGGAGGGGTTTCGAATGTGGGGAATATGATGTGGCTCGGAGCGGAGGGGCCACACAGGGGAGGAGATGGGGCAAGAAGAAGATCGGTCGTACATGTTCGTCTCTAGAGTCGCCGCGGGCCGCTCCTGGCACACCAAAGTGCCCCCCAGATGCCGGCCCTGGAGCGCTGCAGGTGGCCGGGATCGGGCCTCACCACTCTCGACCGAGGGCGCCACAATCTCCGGAAAAACAAGAGCTTACGCGGGCCGGCGGCGTCGAGGCCCGGGCGAGAATCAAAGGAGGATCAGACCGGATCCGAGGCGCCTGCATGCGAGGCTCGACATCCCCCGAACGGGCTCGAGCGGCCTTTCCGAGAACCTTCCAAAATGCGCGGAATTGCTCGACCATTCGTCCGCCTGGGTGGCCCCGGGTGATGTGAGGAAGGCCCCAAACCTTGCGCGTGCGCCGTAAGGACGGCGCCCGCGAAGAGCTGTTAGTTTCTCCAGGCCCTTCGAGGTTCGGTCGCGCCTTTGCGTTCCTCGAGAGCCCCGGCTGAAGAACACAATTGGGAGGGACTTTGATGCGGAATGAATCGGGTCGCAACGGTCGCGCCAGTCTGGCCGACCCGGGTGATTGGATGCTACTCGGCAAGCGCCTCGGAATGGTGGCGGTTGCCCTGGGCACGCTTGGCCTGGCCACCGGTTGCACCGGAGCGGTCGGACCCAACGCGCCCACCAAGCCTGGAGGCTCCACGGCGGGTGGCGGCACCAGCAACGGAAACACGACGAGCGGAAGCACGACGGGCGGAGGGTCCACGACCCCGACCGGCTCCAGCTCGGCGCCGACCGGGATGTCCGGCAGCATGCCGACCACTGCCCCCGGGATGATGGCAGGGAATGCCCCCCCCACCCCCGTCGTTGGAGCGAAGTCGGCCGGCTTCTGGGACAACCTGCCGGCCTCGACCGGGGTTGACTCGGGCCGCGTCGTCTTGCGCCGCCTCAACAACCCCGAGTACGACAACACGGCCCGCGATCTGATCGGCACCATGTCGAAGCCGAGCGTGACGTACATGTTCCCCGACGATGACGTCAACGAGCTCTTCGACACCAATGGCCAGACGCTGGTGTATTCGGACTTCCTGTTCGCCCAGGCGCAAAGCGCGGCCCAGGGCCTGGCGGCGGAGTTCCTGGCCCGTCCGGCCACCGACCCCATCCGCACCCGCATCCTGACCTGCACCCCGACCCTCGCGAACTTCTCGACCTGCTTGACGACCATCCTCACGCCGTTCATGACCAGCGCCTACCGGCGCCCGGTCACCGCGGCCGAGGTCACGCAGGTGGTGACGGTGGCCAACACCATCGCCACGGCGCACGCCGATCCGCAACCCGGTCTCTCGGCGGCGATCCAGGCCGTGCTGCTCTCGCCGAACTTCCTGTTCCGGCTCGAGCTCTCTGGCAATCCCGCCTCCCCCACCCCGACCAAGCTCAACGACTACGAGCTGGCCACCCGGCTGTCGTACTTCCTCGGCACGACCATGCCTGACACGCAGCTCATGGCGGCGGCGGCGGCGGGCAAGCTGGCGACCGCGGGCGCCGACTACAGCGCCCAGATCGACCGCCTGATGACCGACCCGGTCCGCGCTCAGGCCCTGGTGGACAACTTCGCGGGACGGTGGCTCTCGATTCGCGACACCGCGCTCGTGGCTCCGGACGACACGCTGTTCGGCATGACCTACGACGACAACCTGCGGCTCTCCACCCCGACGGAGACCACGATGTTCTTCGCCTCGCTGGTCTCCGACAAGCAGCCCCTCTCGGCTCTGTTGACCGCCAACTACACCTTCGTGAACGCGCGTCTCGCCACGCACTACGGGCTTCCTGCCCCGGGCGGGGCGGCGGGCACCTTCTCGAAGGTCAGCCTGGCAGGGAACATGCAGCGGATGGGGTTCCTGACCCAGGAGACCTTCCTCACGATCACCTCGCTGCCGCAGCGGACCTCGCCGGTCAAGCGCGGCGTGTGGGTCCTCGAGAACCTGCTGTGTGACGGAACTCCGGCCCCCCCTCCGGGCATCCCCGAGCTCCCCGCGGAGGGCACCGGCACCGTGCGGCAGGTGCTCGCCATCCACCGCGCGCAGCCCTACTGCTCGGGCTGCCACAGCCTCATCGATCCGCTCGGCCTCGCGTTCGAGAACTACGACGCGATCGGCGCGTACCGCACCAAGGACAACGGGGTGGCGATCGACGCATCGTCGATGTTGCCGGATGGAACGCCCATCAGCGGTCCCTTCGACCTCGCGAACGCGGTGGCCAAGGATCCGCGGTTGACCTGGTGCCTCACCAAGCAAGTGATGACGTACGGCATCGGCCGGACGTTCGACACGCCCGATGCCCGCGCCTATCTCAAGACCGTGGCGGCCCCCTTGGCCGGCACCCAGGGCACCTGGCCTAGCCTTCTCAAGGCGGTCGCGACCAGCGATGCATTTCTCACGAGCCGCGGGGAGGGTCCGTAAATGGCGACCAATTCGAAACGGGAGAACCACATGGGTCCAAAGATTTCGCGCCGACTGGTCCTGAAGGGTGCCGGCGGTGTTTCGATGGCACTGCCCTTCCTCGAGTCGGCCTTGTGGACTCGACGCGCAGGCGCCGCTGCCGTCAGCGCGCCCCGGCGTTTCCTGGCCTGGTTCATTCCAAATGGCCTCAACATGCCGGCGTGGACCCCGGTCCTCGGCACTCAGGCTGGGGTCAAGAACTGGGTGGCGACCCCAATCTCGATGCCGCTCGAGGTGATCCGGAACAAGATGCTGATCGTGTCGGGCACCGACTGCCAGGCCATCGCGCAGGTGGGACGTCCTCCGGGTGACCACGGGGCCGGCACCGGACTGTTCCTCAACTTCCTGTCGGTCTTTGGCAACCTGACCTCGACCGCCCGAACCAGCGTCGATCAGCTGCTGTTGCCTTACCTGAACCCGACGGGCCAGCCGCAGCCGAAGTTTCCGTCCTTGCAGCTCGGCCTCCAGGGTGACAATGGGCTGTGCGATCGGGTCGACTGCACCTTCTCGCGTGCCGCCTCGTGGATCAAGGGAGCCCCCCAGCCGAACATCTACGACCCAGGGCTGCTCTGGGACAAGCTGTTCAAGGGCTTCACTCCCCCGGCGCCGGTCACCACGGGAGCTCCTTCCGCGGCGAGCATGGCGGCGGCCCAGCTCAAGGCCGATCAGACCAGCATCCTCGACCTCGTCAAGGCTCAGGCCGATTCTCTGGTCCCGAAGCTCAGCACCACGGACAAGCAGAAGCTGGATCAATTCAGCACCTCGGTCCGCGCGCTCGAGCTCCAGATCCAGAACACCTCGATGAGCGCCCTCACCGCCAGTTGCACGCCAAACGCCCGTCCGATGGCTGGCGAGACCCTGAACTTCGACCGCGGCGTCACGCCGAGCACCATCCTGGAGAGCCACATGCCGATGTTCATCGACCTGATGCGGCTGGCCTTCCAGTGCGACATGACCCGGTCGATGACCTTCATGCTCGGCAACGGGACCAGCAACAACGATTACTCCTTCCTCAACAACGGGACCGGGACGCCTCACCACGCCACGTCCCATCACGATGGCGACGCTGGCAAGCTGGCATCGTTGCAGAAGATCGGGACCTGGGAGATGACCCAGGTGGCGACGCTGCTGTCAGGGATGGACAAGATCCAGGAAGGCGACGGGACGCTGCTCGATCACACGACCTTTTACCTCT
>Ga0265320_10000727_pt1 | contig 25181 bp, 24 predicted proteins | sample 4827metaG_FD_202087 | JGI IMG/M metagenome (GOLD analysis project Ga0265320, IMG submission 202087) | Rhizosphere microbial communities from Carex aquatilis grown in University of Washington, Seatle, WA, United States - 4-8-27 metaG | ecosystem: Host-associated > Plants > Roots > Rhizosphere >...
TCGATTGGTTCCCACAGTGCTATTCTTTTTCATAAGCCGGTCTCCTTTTCTTTGCGCCTTGAGCGCGTCGATCCTGGGGAGCGTACCGCATCCCGTCGGAGACCGGCCTTCTCATCCCATCTGTGAAACGGTGCCAGCTCAACCGGTCGTTGCAACACCATTTAACCAGTTGCTCTGACAATACTTATAGTCGAGCATCGATCTGTACGGCAGTCCTCAATCAGAACCTAAACAGGGCTTTGTTTTGTTTGAATTGACGTCTGCGAACGAAATCAGTCCGGTAGACTCCCACAAGAAGACTATGAGCAAGTGTTGCGTCGACCCATTGAGGCCGCCGGGATTATCGTCAACTGGGAATTGGGCAAATTCCACATGACGATAAGGCGACTTATCATGACTTGGCTCTGTCGGCATGCGACCATCGACAAATCGGGTGACCTCGAAAACTCTCCGAATCGACGGAAGCAGTCCCAAATGCTCCCCAATGTCTACGCGGACGCGCCCTGCACTTTGGTGCCGTAGCTCAGGCTGGTGTACCAGTTGCCGCGGCCTTGCGGCGTCAGGTCCATGAAATGCCACCAAGGAGCGAGCAGGTCGATTCCCCGTTCCAGAATGTCTGGACCCATCCTGGGATGAGCTGTGTAAAAGTGGCACACGGCACCGTTGCCGTCGCGGGTGAAAACGGAAACGGCGGAGTCCTGCGCGCCTTCCCGGTTTTCGCTGCCCAGATCGTATTTGAACGTGTTGGTGCCGGCGCTCAGCAGACGCAGTCTATCCCAACCTCGCCCGCGAGCGAACGAGCGCAGCGTCGGCAGATCGGCGGCGGCAGCCACCGCAAAGTCGAGATTTTGCGCGAGATGATGCGCGACACCGTTGGCGCCGTCCAGCCAGGCTGTGCACATTGGGCACGCCTTGGTCTGTTTTTTGCCGAACATGAAGTGATAGATAATAAGTGAGCGATCGGGCTTGGTGAAGAGTTCGCTCAGCCGGACGGTGCGCACCTGCGCATCGCCCGCATTGAGGTCGCGCGGGCCCTCTTCAAATTGGTAGTCCTGGATGGGCGCGCCCTGCGGCAGATGGCGGCGCAGTTCGGCGACGCGTTCGCGCTGGAGCATTAGCTCGATTTCGGCGATACGAAGCTCCTCGCGTTTGGCTAGATACTCGGGCGATTCGTTGTTCAGGTTGGTTTGTCGAAACGTTCCGTCAACCATTGTGTTTACCATGGATGTTGTCTCCCTCCCGCCAATTCTCTGTCAGGCAGCAACTGCAATGCTCCTTCGTGGACTAATAGCCCAACATCTAAAAGGACTACGCAGTATAAAAGGGCAGCACTGACCTGTTGAGACCGCCGGGGTTATCGGAATGCGGCTACTGGCCGTGAGCAATTCGTTCCTGGAGGACAGAAATGCGCTCTCTTTCGGGCCAGCAGCTGTTAAGCAGCCCGTAGGTCCGGCACGTGAAACAGATAAGTATATTCCGTTCTTTTTCGCTTTCCAATTTCGCGTCGCAAACAAAACAACGGGTCGATGTATGTTCAGTCATGGAACGCACCCCCCTCAAATGATGCTAATTGCACCGAAGTGATTACTCTGGGAACACACGAAAGGGCCTAGAATAGACCTCCTGTCAATGTGAAGCAGAACGATTCACCTTGAGTTAGCGTACGCTCTCCTCGCGGTGTGAGCTGTCCTGAACTGAACAGTCATCAAATTTGCTTTGTTCGATTGTTTTGGTATCGATACCTTACATCTGTCGCGGCATTCCGCCAAGTTCCATGAAACAGGGCTTCTCGGCAACTGGGAATTGGCAAATCCCACATGACGATAAGCCAACTTCACGGGGCTTGGCCCTTCAATGGATGGAGGATCGCGCTGGTCAGCTGGATCATCGCTCCTACTTCGTTATTTTTATTTTTGGAAATTTTCGCTTTATTACGGCAACGACAGAGGCGTGCTCCGGTTTTCCCGAACTCCTCGCCAGGGCATCGCGTGCGTGAGCGGCATCAGGGATCGGATATTTTCTGGCGCCTTGTTCCACGAAGTCCGATTTCGGAAGTTTTTTCCTCGAAGCTGCAGTTAGTTTGGCCACTGATGATTCTCCTCTTGGTGGGATTTAGCAGAACATTCTATTTTGACCTTCCGACCGGGCGGTAGCGTGTGCCTGACCGCGTCCGTGTGCAACACTCTCACAAGGTTGGCGGATACGGTACGAACTAGCTTTCCCATCGTGTCCGCCGATGATATTCGCCACCGCTTAAGCCGCCGAGGTCAATTACAACCGCGATAATCAGAATCAGTAAATTAACGCCTGCTATAGGCTGCCGCGTATTTGTCATCCATGCATACGCCAACGTTGTTAGAGGTAAAAACAAAAACCCGAGCAGAGGCAACAGCAGGCCGTGGTACGCCCGCTGCAAGTAATTCGACGTCAGGAACAACCAAACGATTGCGATTCGAGGGAATGCGAGAAAGACGATCAGTACGAGACAAGGCACGATGTTCTCCTAGCGCATTAGGCGAGTTCATGCAGCCTGGCGCCCGCTGACGAGATGGACCACCAAGAAAACGACCGCAAGGATAATCAAAAGATGGATGAACGCGCCTGCCACGTGGAAGACGACGAATGCCCCAATCCACGTGAAGAACAATACCAGCGCGAGGGCAAGAAATATAAACCTCATGAAAAGTCCCCCTTATGACTTGCCATAATACCACTCTTCGGCGAGTCCATATGCTCGTGAGGCCCCAGGGCCACTCTCCGCTAAGACTTCATGGGACTTGCCCGAATTGCGATACGGTGTTTCACTGCATGGAAACATATTTGGCATTATTCCTCTGGAAGTTTGTCTTCGAGTTCACTGGCCAGCTTGTGCACGTCAGTTGATTTACTAAATGACTGAACCTCTTGTTTGGAAGAGTCCACATTCACACCCATGTGTTGGCAGAGCTTCTGCAACATTTGAAGGATTGTTGTCAGTTCCTGTTCGGAGAGCATCCCGACCTGGAGATCCAGATGCGAGCGCCGTTCGGACTGTCGCGCCATTCGACTTTGACTGATTAGCACGAATACAGTCAGAAACACGCTTTCGGAAGAGACGACAAGCGCCAGGACACCAAAAGGAAATGGATCAAATGCTTTGACCCCCGGAATTACGTGGAGATTTACGAGGCTCCAGGCGGAGATCAATATCAGTTGAGCCAGAAGGAATCCCATATTGCCAACAAGTTTTGTAATTACATCGCTGACTCGCTCAGTGGGAGTCCGGCGACCGAGGGCGTCATGCTCAAGCTTGGCGATTGCATCAATATTGTATTGCGTGGGATTCGCGGCAACTCTGCGTGGCATTGGATTTTCCATGATTAGCTCCCAGAAAGAAACCATCCTTGAAAATACTGCATCATCGAGAGAAAGGAAGGCATCTCTACCTTCCAACGAAATCTGACAGTAGGTTTTATCGTCTTGGTAGGTTTCGAGATTGTATCGGGAGTCAAGGCGACACGTCAGAAGTATCCACCGAGGTTGGATATGGGCCCGCGATTTTCTGATACCGTTCAGGACTTCTTTTCAACTGCGGGGGTGCCGGCCCCGTATTGTTCGATGTGCGGTTTGGCGGTTCGTCCGGCATTTTGAGTTGTGGTATTTCCATGATCTTCCATGCTCGGTTCATCCACATTTGCCCGCGCAGATTTGGCTATGCGTGGCTGTCTCATTTCTTCAGTTACGCTAGCGATAACTGCTTCAAGGGACGCGTCTCTAGCTTGCTCGTCTTTTTTCCCGCTACCCATAGGCCTGTCCTCCAGTCACACACGAACCAAATCCAGTGCAATTTAAACTTTAGGTTTTTCAGGCTGTCCCACAACTGTCGCTGCCTGCAGTCTTTCCTCAGTGCCACCCCCGCGATGAGCCATTCTCTGATGATCGCGTAGCTTGGTTTCTGATTCGTACGAAGCATTGCACTCACTGCAAGTGATCGAACCCCTCGCTGGCTGTAACATGGTTGCATCCTTTCAGAATCTTTGCTTTCGCCTGATACTTCCTCCGCCGTGGTGAGAGAACTCCGCACTTCGCCCCTTCAGAGGGGATTTAGTTGCATTTGGAATCCGGCATTTCCGTCGCAATCGCCAGCCACATATCGTCTTCGGACAGGTCGCAAGCGCGACCATTGACGCTAGAATCCATCTCGATTAAAACGTCGCGAGCGTCGACGGATTCAAAAGGGACTTGAGACGGGAATGCCATTGCGTAGCGGACTTCGTTCCACGTTGCGATTCGGTCCAACCCTATGGATCTTTCGATGACTACACGATTCATAATGGCCCCCTGCGGAGGGATCCCGCTGTTCTTAAAATGAAGCAAACCATCCAATGCCATGATGGACGCAGTCGGATTCCTTGTCTGTTACCTTGTGAACACAAAGGTATTCTCGACATCTCACATTTGCTGCCTAGAATACGGAGAAACGTGGTGCTTTTGAGGGCGGCCACACTGGAACCATGATGCAGATAGATAGGTCCTGATAAGCGGGTTATCGGTAAGTGGAAATCTGCCCCCGCCGGGGAACATATTGTGCTGATTCAACCTGTGTATTTGGATTACCGATCAACTTTCGCGTCACTGGAAATGCAAATATGTGGCGAAGTGAACAGACACTCATCTTCTTCTCTTTTATGATCCTACCTGCGAAGGAACTAGGACGATCAGGAGATCAAATGATGCGAATGTTGAAAAAGGCTTTCAGCTTTTCTATCTTACTCTTGGCGCTGATGGGACCTTCATTTCTTTCCGCACAAGACTCGGCAAAGCAGGATATGAAGGACGCCGGACACGAAACCAAGCAGGCCGCAAAGGACACCGGACGGGCAACAAAGAAAGTTGCGAAGAAGACAGGCCACACCGTAAAAAAAGGAACTAATAAAGCGGCGGGGAAAACGGAACAAGGCGCACAAAAGGTAAAGGACAAGACTGATCCAAATTGAAACGAAGCCCCGGGAAGTGCCAGCAACAACCGATACATGTCCCCGATGTCAGATTACGTATAACCAGGTTCACGTGCAGGCTCACTCTTGGATCGCTGTCAATCTGACAATATTAGACGACCCGCTACGAGAAAGAAGGAAGTCTTGGATTCTAATGAACTTGCACGCAACAAGTTTAACGCTTTGTTCGCGGCCCACGATGCCAAAATTATTCGATTACCTGAGCAGCAGCAGAAGCCTTCATTGAAGATTGTCATGAAGGTAGACAAAAAGTGACCCTGAAATGCTGCAAATGCGGAAGGCGGACGCGTAAGTTCACGCAAGTCTGCCAGCTTTGCGGTCATAGATTCTGCAAACTCTGCAAGGGCGGCGGAACGTGATGTCGTAATCCCGGATCTTACGGCGTATTGATGGTCGGAGATGGTGAGGTCGGACCGCTGGGAGAATTCGGAGTGCTTGGCTTACTCGGCGCATTGGGCGGCTTTTGATGGCGCGGCGTACTGGGCGCGTCTGGACTGTTCGGATTTTTGGGATCGTTTGGATTACGCGGGGTTTTCGGAGTCCTTGGTTTGTTGGGATCATCATTCCCAGGATTATTCGGATTATTGGGTTGCTGCGAGGCTTGGATGCTGGAGTGTGCGCTCAATTCATAGGCTTTGACATTCGGTGCCCGTGCCGCGAATGCTCCCATGCCAACAAACGCCACCGACCATCCGATCCTGCGAAGATCTAGCATAAATTATTTTCCTTTTAGATTTCAGGCTAAGTTCTGGGTAAGTTTGTCTTATCTAACGTCCAAGCCCACCCAGGACTTGCCGATCCGCTTCGTTCAGAGACTGTGGCTTTATCTTCAGACTCTCCTGATCAGCCAAACAATCAAGCAGATGATGACTATGGTACCGACTATTCCGTATCCAAACATTTTAGTCTCCTGTCTTTGTCGAGAGGTCTTTCAATGGAACCCGGCGGCAAGGGCAGCTTCCAAGCGGTCAAACTGCAAAGGCCCGCCCGGACTACCGTGTGCAGTCACTCCACAAGGGACATGGCCGCCATGTTCCATCAATTCCGAATGCCATCATGACTATACCCGGGGAAAAAGTCTGTCTTGTTGTGAACAGTTACGGTCGAACGATGCGGTGGGGCGAGAGATTGCGTGAGAATTGGCCGCCGAAAGTGTGAAGTAGACCGCATCTCCTGGCCAAGTCTGAGAAACGTTATGGGCAACTGGGAAGGTGCTAAATCCCGCATGATGAGAAGACAACTTACCGGGCGCAACGCTGTTTCCAACAGAATGAAGTAACGCTAAAATGCTTGGGCCGAGTCCTGTGGGATAACCGTGAAACCTTTAGACCAGTGGTCTGTTTGGCAACGAGCGGTCTTTACAAATGCTCTTGCTGCGGTTGGCGTCTACATCGGGTTTGCCTCGTCAGGCGTCAAGCTGTCGGTAAATCTTGAGACGCGCATCGCAGTGTTTATTATCGCGTTCATGAATCTGATGCTCCTCGTCGTCCGGCCACGCATCGTTGCGCAGAATATCGCGGGCGGGGCAGCGGCGAATCCATGGCGCGTCGTCTATGAAGTGTTAGCGGAGCGCCCATTTATTACAGCCTTGACTGTTCTTCAGCTCTGGGGGGGCGCGCGAGCCGCTGGGACTACCATCGTATTTGCGCAAACTGCGGCTAGCGACTACGTCCGAAGCCAACCGAACGCCGCATCAATGTCTCAGCGATTAGTCTGGTCATCGGTGCTGTTGGGGGCCGTTGCTTTCTTGTGGCTACTCAGTGCAATTGGTGTTTGGCAAAGACGATTGTGGGCGTGGTGGGTCGCGCTAGGGCTAGATGGGCTAGCCGCAACGACGACTATCGTTCTACAATTCGCAACGACATTCTTGCATCTCGGTAAGCCCAGTGGTTTCCTTTTGGATTTATCATCCATCACCGCAGTCGTTTTTTTGTTGCTCCCCGGCGTCAGAACAGATTTTCGTAAAAGCTCGGATGAGGCCGCACGCGCCCCGGCAGCATCACTGGGTGGCACATGATTCGAAGTATTGCGCCTGATAGAGGGGACGGAACGTGGCCCACAGAGCAGAAGCAATGACAGCGAGCGGTCCTCAGACACTGCGGTGTTTTTCGGGATCGTCCTATCGGAATGAGAGATTAGGAGCGGGAAAATGAATGTTCAACTTAAAGCAAATGTAGAGAACCAAGATCGCGCCCAGAGTTGACAGTATCAGGCCGGCGGGATGATATCGTTCGTTTGTCGGGCGTGAAAACATGTGAGCAACGCCACCGCCGATGATCGATCCGGTGATGCCGAGCACGATCGTCCAGAAGATCGTCATGTGCACGTGCATCACCGATTTCGCGATAACCCCCGAGATCAGCCCAATGAGAATGTACCAGATTAAGTGGAACATACTTTTTCTCAGTCGTCTTCAGAACGTCGTCGATTATATGCTTCCGCGTAGCACAGACACGCCGTGAGGCAGTGCGTCCGGAGGCACGCTAGTCCGCCATACCTAATGAATTTGATTTCCGTGTCGAGGAAGTGTTCCTGACCCGGTTTGTTATCTATGATCCGGTGGATTGCCCTGGTGACCTACCTGATAGCCAGTCTCGTAATCTTTCTTGTCATCGTCTTTTTTGAAATTCCTGCTCTTGGAGTGGTCACGCTTATGTGCGGCGTCATCGCGCCCGTCGCGCATACCTTGTTGGTAGTTCTTATTTTTCGAGTAATCCTGATCGTGCTGTTCCTGTGGTGACGGAGAAGCAGCGAGTTGTGCCGTACCTCCTGTAATGCCGATACCCAGGGTCATCGCCACAATCCACGCACATTGCTTCAAATTCATTCGCACTCGCATAATGCCCACCATTCCTTTCATCGCTAATACCTTTTTGCATTTCACAAACGTGTTCGCCACGCAATTTTGATTCTAAGACCATGTGACATTTGGCATCTGTTCCCTTTCGGACATATTTCGATTTTGTCCGGAATTTCCGATTCGAATATCGGGCTGATGCGTCGTACGCTTTTTCGCACGTTTTGGGCGGCCATGTCGCGAGAAATGGAATTAGCGGTCTGTGAGGATGGACACGGGCTGGACTTCTCATTCTGAAGAGCGTGTTTTGAAGTTGAATCCCGAAAAGGTCAAGTAGGCGCCGAGAAGAAGCACGAAGGCGGCAAATAGAATCGGATGTTGTTCGTAACCAAGCCCAACAATGAAAACACGAGACTCCGTTTCCGGTGAGAGTACCAACAACAGCATCCCCTTGATAAGGCTTACCCAACCGAAGAGGGTGACGATGATCGGTAGCACACCGCCTGACCACACATTATGTGCGAGTACGATCGCCAGGCCCGCGGTCACTCCCATGAGACCACAGATGAAGAGCAGCGGACGGTCTTGAATGATCGCCTTCATAATCTCTACTGTCGCTTGGGCGCGCGCGAACATAGCTACCGCGATGGCGATCAAGCAGAGACCGAGCAGTTTGGCAAGGAATGCAGTACGCCGTTCCGTAAATTTCCTCCCAGATAAATCAACCCACTAGACTTTTGGATTTAGCACAGATATCCGGTTTGGGCCTCTTACTTGTGGATCGTACGCTGCTCCTGCTCCGGACACAATGAAATTAAAGGTGGTGACCAGTTGAGCTGCCAGGCGTTATCGGAATGTGGCCGGGGAACCAGCGATCCCGCGTATTGAGTATTTCGCCCACCAAATTGACTCCGTTGCGTGGGCCTGTCCATCCAGACGTTAGAATACTGTTGTGCAAATTACGTCCTGGCGTGTCCAGATGAAATTAGTTGCTGTGGGGTATGCCGTTGTGTCGGCAGTTGCGGCAGCTTTGCTCTTTGGGCGTCACCTGCAGGAACTTCGATATCCAGCCGATGCATCCGGTGGCATGTGGGCTTTCGGCGATGCATTGCTGTACATCTTTATAGCAGGTCTCTTTATGGTCCCAACCGGCTTCCTGATCTGGGCCACTGCGCAGTTTGAGGCCTACTTTACGGGCTATTCCATATTCCTTTTGGGCCTTAGCCTGAGTTCGCCCGTTTGTCTTATTGTGCTCTATGCGGGCGAAAAGCATGTGGGGCAGGCCTTAATCAATCTCTGTTTTTGCAGGCTGATGTCGTCGCCTTTTATTCTGGTGGGAATGGGTATCAGTCGGTTGGTGGCCAGGTTCGATCGAACCAGGAGGCTCGTCGGGTATGCGCTGCTCGTCGAGGGGTTGACGCTTATCATTGCTGTCGCGCTGGTCATCCACGCATTGGGCAGACCAGGAAACCATTGATGCAATGGAGGGGGCGGCGGGTACAGAACCGGTTCTTCATTTCGAATTCGAAAAATGAAGATACTGAAACCCTCCGTTATGTTCTTGCAATCCTGTGGGGACTAAGCGCCTAGTAGCACACACTTCAGCGTGCGTTCTTTTGGTTTGATTTCATTTGCCTCTCCTAAACCAAAAGCACACACACTGAAGTGTGTGCTACTAAAACCTTTGCTGCCAAAAAGTTCTTCGCAAGGACGACGCTGACAAGTGGAAGGTTGTTTCGCTATACTCAGGCATTCGGCGCGGTACCCAAGAGGCCTAAGGGAGAGGTCTGCAAAACCTCCATTCGTCGGTTCAAATCCGACCCGCGCCTCCATTCGCTTTTGCCTTAGATCGGCTTCGGCGAATTGGGTGATGAATGTTAATTAAGAACCGCACCCTTGCTTACTTCGCAAGGATGCGGCACCCTACGCACATCAAGTTCAACTATCATGGATGGATTAGGTTTTTGCGCGTGCTTCAAAACGTGATTATAATGAGGCGAACATTTCCATTAACGCATTGATTGGGCTAGCCCGAACGATACGACCTGAGTATCGACTGAAATGCACAACGACGCCTGTCAAAGGTTCGTTTTAGAGGGAAGAACAATTATGAAAGTAAACGTCAGGAGGCGCGTCATGGCAATCGCTGTCGCGCTGGCGTTGCTATTCGTTGTAGGAGGGGGGAGCGTTTCCGCGCGTCAGGCGGCGGGCGGGCGCGTGGATCCTTCGATACACCTGGACTCCACTTGCGGCCAGTTCCCTCCTGGCGGCGTTTGCATGCGGCTGGAAAACGGGAAAGTGGAGCTGCTGCACGTTCAGGGGAATGTTTATATGATCGCCGGGGCCGGCGGGAACATCGCGGTGCAGGTCGGAGATCAATCCGTGATGGTCGTCAATACAGGCGTTGCGCGGATGAGCGACACGGTGATTTCCGCGATCCACGCTCTCACGGACAAGCCCATTTTTTATATCGTCGCGACGAATATGGACGAAGACTATACCGGGGGCAACGCGAAGCTTGCGAAAGTCGGATGGACGATGCCGACCGGATCGACCGTTCCGGATGAGCCCGAAGGCGCGGCGATTCTGGCGCACCTGAATGTGCTTAATAGGATGAGCGCGCCCGCCGGCCAGAAAGCTCTGGCTGCGGAGGACACCTGGCCGACCGACACCTACGACAAGGACGACTGGAAGATCTATAACGGTGAGTCCGTCTACCTTATTCATGTGCCAGCCGCGCACACCGATGGAGACAGCGTCGTGCTGTTTCGCGGTTCGGACGTGGTGAGTACCGGAGACCTGTTCAATCCGATGGTCAGCTATCCGGTGATTGACGATAAAAAAGGCGGCAGCATAGACGGCTTCGTCAAAGGGCTGAATCAGTTGATCGATATGCTTGTCGGCAAGGAAAACGAAGAGGCCGGTACCTACGTAATTCCCGGGCATGGGGCCATCTGCGACAGGAATGACGTCGTAAACTACCGCGATATGGTGACGGTGATTCGCGCGCGCATCGCCAGCATGGTCGAGGAGGGGATGACCCTCGATCAGGTGAAGGCGGCAAAGCCGACACTCGACTACGACGGGTTGGGCACCTATGGCGCCACGAAGGATATGTTTATCGAGGCGGTTTACCGCGATCTGAGCAAGACTCAAATTAAGAAGGCTAAGAAGCCTGCGGGAGCGGGAAGTCGATGAGCGCCCAAATCAGGAGTAGCACGACTGGGATGATGACAGGGAAGAATATCCTCGGTGAATTTTTTTCGAAGCGCTTGGCCGGACAATTTGCTGCCGTTGTTTTCCTACTGTTTGGGCTTGGAATTTTTAGCGCGGCGCGCGCTCAGGGGCGTGCGGCGGCTGGCGCTGTGCCCGTCACGCCGAAAGATAACGCTGCTTTCGATATGACCGGCTATTGGGTGTCCGTTGTGGACGAAGACTGGCGCTGGCGGATGCTCACTCCCGCGAAGGGCGACTACATCAGCGTTCCGCTAAACGACGCGGGCCTAAAAATTGCGGAAGCGTGGGATCCGAAGAAGGACGAGGCCGACGGGAATCAGTGCAAGGCCTACGGCGCTGGCAACATCATGCGCATACCGGAACGGCTGCACATCACTTGGGAGAATGCCTCCACCATGCGCATGGATACCGACGCGGGAATGCAATCGCGCCTGTTTCATTTCGATGGATCGAAGTGGCAGCAGGGCGCGACTCCGGACTGGCAGGGCGATTCCGTCGCGACCTGGGAAAAACGGCGCGGCGTAAAGGGTGGGGACTTGGCCGTGGTCACCCGGCACATGCGCGCCGGCTACTTGCGAAAAAACGGCGTGCCGTACAGCGAGAACATGATCTTGACCGAATATTACAGCCGCTTCGAAATCGATGGGCAATCTTACATGACTGTGACGTCCGTCGTGGAAGAGCCGTTGTACCTGCGGGATCGGTTTATCACGTCGGGCCAGTTCAAGCTTGAGGCCGACGGGTCGAAGTGGAATCCGACGCCGTGCCGGCCGTTGTGGCCGCGGGCGCCGATGGCGGTTGCGCCCAAGCAGTATCGGTAGTTCGTAGAGCGGTTCGTGTTGCAGTGTAGAGATCGAGTGAGTTGCCATTTGGAGGGAATTATGCCGAAGATTCGCCGTATTTTCGTATTCGCGGTATTCACGCTGCTTGCAGCAATTCTGGCGACGCGTCCCGCGCTTGCTCAGGTCGATCTCTCCGGAGGATGGCTCACAAAAATACACGAGGATGAGAACGACCGGTCCGGCGGCCCGGACATCGGCGACTACACCGGTCTGCCGCTCAATGACGCCGCGCGGCTCAAAGCCGATACATGGGACGCGGAGGAATCGGAAATGCTGGACCATCGATGCCAGCAGCCTCCTGCGGACTACGCCGCTCGTGGGCAGGCGGACATGCGGATGTGGAGCGAAATGGATCCGCTCACGAAAGTCACTTCGTCCTGGAACATGCTGTACGCGTACATGCTCACGCAACGAACGATCTATATGGATGGACGTCCGCACCCTTCGGCAAACGCGCCGCACACCTGGGAAGGATTCTCCACGGGCGAATGGGAAGGGCAGACGCTGAAGGTAACGACCACGCATTTGAAGGAAGGCCGCATCCGCAAGAACGGGGTCGCTCGCAGCGCGCAGGCTACGGTGATCGAATACTACACGCGATATCACAACGTCCTCACGCTCACGACCGTCATCAAGGACCCTGTGTATATGACCGAACCGCTGGTTCGAACGACAAGCTGGGTTGTGGACGATGGCTTTGACCTGAAGCCGAAACATGACCACTGCCTGCCGACCGAGTCGGTTCCGCACCCGGACGGGTATGTCGCGTTCCATTTGCCGGGAAAGAATCCGTGGCTTTCGGAGTTTGCTTCGAAGTGGCAGGTTCCGTTTGCGGCTACGCGCGGCGGGGCTGAGACTATGTATCCGGAGTATCAGATGAAATTGGAAACTATGCCTGCTCCGCCTATGCTGCCTGCGGAGAAATAGTTTTGTTTTGGGTTCGAAGCTTAGCCTCGCTTCTGTTTGCCTTCATCATTTTTTGTCTGACCTGAAATATTGCTTTGGACTTGAATTAAGAACCGCACCCTTGCTAAAAGCGCAAGGGTGCGGCACCCTTTGCTCCTTAACATTTCTGCTTGAGTTAGGTTGGGTTTGGCTCGCCTAGGATGCAGCGGACTGTGTCTCTTGCGATCAGGAGTTCTTCGTCTGTGGGAATTACGTAGGCGGCCAGGCGGGAGCCTTCCGTGCTTATCGCGGCTTCCTTTCCCATTGTTGTCTTGTTCTTTTCGCTGTCTAGAGACAGACCGGCCCATTCGAGTCCCTCGCATATTCTCTCCCGAATTTCGGATGAGTTCTCACCGATTCCTCCTGTGAATACGATTGCGTCGGCTCCGCCCATGGCTGCCAGGAATGCGCCGATGTATTTGCGGACGCGGTAACAGAAAATTTCAATGGCCAGGCGCGCGCGGCGGTCGTCATGCTCTTCGAGTTCGCTCTGCAGAACGCGCATATCGTTGGTGAGGCCGGAAATTCCCAGCAGGCCGGACTGCTTGTTGAGCAGGCTTTCGACCTCGTCGAAGGACATGCCTTCCTTGATTGCGATAAGGCCCAGGATCGAGGGATCGATGTCGCCTGAGCGGGTTCCCATCATTAAGCCCTCGAGTGGTGTCATGCCCATGGAGGTGTCGACGGAATTTCCGCCATGAATCGCGGCCGCCGAACAGCCGTTGCCGAGGTGCAGCGTGACGATATTGGTTTGCTGTCGCGTCAGATTGCGGATGGTGCGATAGCGATACGAGACGTACCGGTGCGATGTGCCGTGAAAACCGTAGCGGCGGATGCGGTGGCGCAGATAGTAATGATAGGGGATCGCGTACAAGTAGGCATGCTCCGGGAGGGCGTGGTGGAACGCCGTGTCAAAGACAGCTACCTGGGGCATCTCGCGGCCAAAGAGTCCTCGCGCGGCAAGAATTCCTTTGATGCTGTTTGGATTGTGCAGGGGAGCCAAGTCGATGCACTCTTCGATTTCTTTTAGGACATCCTCGGTGATGATCGCGGATTCTTTAAAGCGCTCTCCGCCGTGGACCACGCGGTGTCCGACCGCGTGAATGTCGCTCACGCTTTTAATTTCCTCGATGCCGGATTGGTCGGAGGCGGTCCAGCGAATTACGAAATCGAGCGCTGCGGAAATGTCACGCAGGGAGGCGGTGATCGTTTGTTTGGAGCCGTCACTCTTGCGAATGGTGACGATCGCTTCTCCGCCGATTCGTTCGACTTCGCCGCGCAACACGCGTTTATCGGTGTCCTGGCGGATGCGGTCGAGGTCGGTGGCGAGAATTTGAAATTTCAGATTTGAGCTGCCGGAATTCAGTACGAGGATATTCATGTTGTGAGCTCCTGCCGTGTGCGCCCCAGATCAGCAGCGAGTATTATCCGACGAAATGCTTGTGGAGTCTCCGTGTTCTCTCCGTGCTCCTTGTTGAAATCCTAAAACGGAACAAAGGTCATGAGCGGGTGCGGGCTCTACTTGGAGCCCACTGGCGTGAGGATTACCACGAGGCGCAGAGAGGCACTGCCCGGCGTAGGACTAGAAGATTTAGTATGGCCACTTCCAATTCTTGATTTCCGGCATGTCGTCGCCGTACTCCATGATGTATTGCTTGTGATCGGTCAGCTTGTCGCGGAGGAATTGCTTGAAGTGCGCGCCCACTTTTTGCAGGCGCGGCACACGATCCACCAAATCCGCGGCAAGATGGAAACGGTCGAGATCGTTCAAGACGGTCATATCGAATGGCGTGGTGGTGGTTCCTTCTTCCTTATAGCCGCGGACGTGCAGGTTATCGTGATTCGCGCGGCGATAGGTCAAACGGTGGACCAGCCACGGATATCCGTGGAACGCGAAAATAATTGGTTTGTCGAGAGTGAACATGGAATCGAAATCGGTATCGGGGAGGCCGTGCGGATGCTCGCTAGGCGGTTGCAGCGTCATCAGGTCCACTACATTGATGAAGCGGATTCGCAGATCGGAAAAATGCTGGCGCAGCAGGTCCACCGCGGCGAGGGCTTCCAGCGTGGGAACATCTCCGGCGCAGGCCATGACGGCGTCGGGCTCGGTACCCTGATCGTTGCTGGCCCAGTCCCAGATGCCGATTCCCGCGGTGCAATGTTTGATGGCTGAATTCATATCCAGATATTGCAGCGCGGGCTGTTTGCCGGCAACGATCACGTTCACGTAGTGGCGGCTGCGCAGGCAATGGTCGGCGACGGAGAGAAGCGTGTTGGCATCCGGCGGCAGATAGACGCGAACTACGTCGGCTTTCTTGTTCACTACGAGGTCGATAAAGCCCGGGTCCTGGTGCGTGAAGCCGTTGTGGTCCTGCCGCCAGACGTGCGATGTGAGCAGGTAATTCAGGGAAGCAATCGGGCGGCGCCACGGAATGCAGCTGGTGACCTTCAGCCATTTGGCGTGCTGGTTGAACATCGAGTCCACGATGTGGATGAACGCCTCGTAGCAGGAGAAAAAGCCGTGCCTGCCGGTGAGCAGATAGCCCTCGAGCCAGCCCTGGCACATGTGTTCGCTCAGGACCTCCATCACGCGGCCCTTGGTGGAAAGATTTTCGTCGGTGGAGAGCAGCGGCTCCATCAGGATTTTATCCGAGGCTGCGTAAATCGCATCGAGGCGGTTCGAGGCGGTCTCATCCGGGCCAAAGACGCGGAAATTGCACGCCTCGGCGTTGCGGCTCATCACATCGCGCAGGAATTTGCCGAGTTCGCGGGTTGCCTCTGACTCCGTGGTCCCAGGCTTCATCACCTTTATCTGGTAATCGCGAAAATCGGGCATCGCCAGATCTTTTAATAGGATGCCTCCGTTGGCGATTGGATTGGCGCCCATTCGGCGAGTTCCCGAGGGCGCAAGTTCGGCAAGTTCCGGAATCAGCCTGCCCGTGGCGTCAAATAATTCCTCGGGTTTGTAGCTCTTCATCCATTCTTCGAGCAGCTTGATGTGGCCGGGTTTGGTGGCCAGCTCGGACAAAGGAACCTGGTGGGAACGCCATGTGTCTTCCACGGGCTTGCCGTCCACAACGCGCGGGCCGGTCCAGCCCTTTGGCGAACGGAGAATAATCAAGGGCCACGTTGGGCGATCGGTCTCTCCATCGACGCGCGCTTTGCGCTGGATTTCGTGAATCTCGGCGACTACGGCATCGAGCGTCGCCGCCATGAGCGGATGCATGACGTCCGGTTCATGGCCTTCCACGAAGTGAGCCTTGTAACCGTATCCGGCGAAAAGTTGCGTGAGTTCCGCGTCGCTCATGCGGGCCAAAATCGTTGGGTTGGCGATCTTGTAGCCATTCAGGTGCAGAATTGGCAGGACCGCGCCGTCGCGCGCGGGATTCAGGAATTTGTTGGAGTGCCAGCTTGCGGCCAGCGCTCCGGTTTCAGCCTCGCCGTCGCCGACGACGCAGCACACTACCAAATCCGGATTGTCGAACGCTGCGCCATACGCATGCGCGACGGAATAGCCCAGCTCGCCGCCTTCGTGGATCGAGCCCGGCGTTTCGGGCGCGACGTGGCTGGGAATTCCTCCCGGGAAAGAAAATTGCTTGAACAGGCGCTTCATTCCTTCTTCGCTTTGCTGAATATTGGGATAGAACTCGGTGTAGCTGCCCTCGAGATATGTGTTGGCCACCAGGCCGGGGCCGCCGTGGCCGGGTCCGGCAATGTAAATCATGTTCAGGTCCAGCTTTTTAATCAGCCTGTTCAAGTGGACGTAAATAAAATTCAATCCCGGCGTGGTGCCCCAATGCCCCAGCAGGCGCGGCTTGATGTGTTCCAGCTTCAGCGGCTCCTTCAGCAGCGGATTGGCGAAGAGGTAGATTTGTCCGACGGACAGATAGTTCGCCGCGCGCCAGTAGGCGTCCATCTTTCGCTGCTCGTCGCTGGAGAGGGGATTATTCGAAGCGGTGACTCGGGCGGAATTTAAAGTGCGCACGTCGGACATTGGAAAATTCCTTTCCGGGCCGGGGAGGCGGCCCCTCGCGTATGAAAATTGTTGAATCTATACGCTTCGTCCGGGAAGCAAATCAATCGGGGAAAGTTTTAGCGACTACGTGGTATCTGTGTAGCGCCAGCGTCGAAGCAAGCGCTTTTGTCTAGTTAATGCGAAAAGAACTGACGGGTTGGATTCTATCACGGCATGAGCAATGCCTGCTTATCTTGGCAATAATATTTTGCTCCAACCGTCGAAAATGCGTGGAGTTGACTTGTTTACTGGCAAGCATTCACTTGTAGCGGATCTTTAGGACTAAAATCGAAAGCGAAAGCAGAAACGTGATTCCATTTGCAAGCATGAGGGGCCAATTGTGCAGAAGCAATCCATAGGCCAGCCACAGCGCGACACCGATGGTGAACACGAACTGAGTAAGTAGGGAAAGCCCTTCGGTCCGTTTCTCGCGTAGAATCTTTATAGCCTGCGGAATCCAGCAAGCCGTAGTGCTGAAGGCTGCGACACTGCCAATCGTTTCGATCCAGATAGTCATTCCGTCGATCAAGACCTGCGGAAATCAGCTTACCCCCAAAAAGAACACCCTGCCCGGGTGCTGGATGGCCGTCGGCATTTCCCGAAACCAGTATGTTCCGTTCTGATACTTACCCGCAAGCGGAATTGGCCTTGATTTTCTGACGTTCCGGCAACACGCCTCCCAAAAAAAATACAGTTTTTTGGCGTTAGCGCCGATATGTCACCACAGAACGGGGCTGCTACGCGTTTGGGGCCAGATGGGCATGTGTGGTTTTCGTTCTGCGAAACGAAAGCTGTTCAAACTTGGCTGGGGGGGGATCCTTTGTTTCTGACAACAAAAAAGTTACAGGTGTTTGTGGTTTCGGTTTTCGTGCTTCTACCGTTTTCCTCGATGGTGTCGGCTCAGACCGCCGCTCCCCCGAAAGATCAGAGTGTGGTGGTCCAGGATCTGACTTCGATCGATATCGAAGAACTTCAGAACCTCAAGGTGACCACGGCATCTCTGTTTACCGACAAGCTGTCCAACGCGCCGGGCATCATGTCCGTGGTGACCAGCGATGAGTTGCGGCGCTTTGGCGGAATGACGCTGAACGAAATTCTGCAACGAGTGCCCGGCTTGACGGGTACGAGCCAATACTTTACCGACCGCAGCATGGTCGCCGCGCGCGGCGACCAGACCAAGACCGCTGGCGGGCACATCCTGTTTCTGATCAATGGACGCCCGACACGGGAAGTGATGGAAGGCGGAATTATTTCCGATCTTCTCGAATCGTTCCCCGTGGACATTCTCGAGCGAATTGAAATCATCAAGGGGCCCGGCTCGGTCCTTTATGGGTCGAACGCTTTTTCGGCGGTGGTGAATTTGATCACCAAGAAGGCCGAGAGCAACCAGGTTGACGTCAAGGGTCTGGGCGGAGTGGACGGCGCTGTGGCTGCCTCCGGGCATTTCCTTTACAAGAGCGACGACTTTAGCATGACCGGCGCCTCCCAGCTTCGTGAGGCCCCCAATTGGCCCGTTTCCTACACCATTCCGCCTTCATTGGTAAACTCCCCGGGCGCTCCGGCCGTGCCGACCACCCAGAATGTGTCCGTAGTGGACCGGGGGACCGGCGATTATCTGGGCATGAACTACAAGGGGCTGAGTCTCATTTCGTCGTTCACGGAATGGCAGTCCACGGCATTTGTTAAGGGCAGCGTGGGCGAAACCCGCCTGACCAGAGATTTTGCGAATATCGGATACGACCACAAAGCCACACAAAACTGGGACATGAACTTCAACGTGGGGTTCACGCGCACCACTTTTGCGGAAAAATATCCGTATCCCAATACCACCAGGGATTCGCGCGAACTTGTTGCAGAGTGGACCAACCTGATTACCCTCACGTCCAAGGACAGGTTGACGCTTGGCGCCCTGTTCAATCGCGCTGCCGGCACGGAGAAAGATGTCATTCTTCCAAATCAAATCAGCGCTACAGGCACCCTGCCCGGCGGGGCATTTTACGGCCAGATCGATCATCAATTGCGTCACGATGTGAAACTGATCGCCGGTTTCCAGACCATCAAGATCGGCAGCATCCCGATCGATGCTGTACCCCGAGTCGGAGCGATCTGGACTCCCTCGTCCTGGGCCAGCATCAAGGCGCTCTATAGCGGGGCATTTCGCGCGCCCGCTCTGGATGAACTTCTGCTGAACCGCCCAGGAATCGTGGGCAGTCCCAGTTTGAAACCGGAAAAGGTCAAGACGTTTGACCTCGGCGTCGCTTTTCAGGGGAAACGCGTCGAGGTGGGCGGCGACTTTTTTCACAGCGAGCAAACCGACAGCATTGTCACCGTGGCGGGCAAACCCATCCAATACGTCAACCTCGGTGAAGTCAAATTTAATGGCGGTGAATTCGAAGGAAAATATTATTTCCAAAAAGAATTCTATCTGCAGGGTTCGATTCTCTATCAAACCAATCAGAACGGGACGGGGATGACGAATGTGACCCCGATTCCCAACTTCGGCTTCAAGGCCGGCGTGAGCTATGAAAACAGGCGCGGCCTGACGCTGAGCCTGTTCGACGTTTCCGATGGGGCCATCGGCGGCTATCAGGGCGCAGTCAATCCCTTGCAGGGTTCGCACAGCGTTCTCAATGCGAATCTGCGGTATGACGTTTCCAGATACCTTCCGTTTGGCGACAGAAATGGAATCGCATTCGTGGTTCACGCAAACAATCTGACGAATAGTCCGATCTGGCTCCCCGGCTGGGGATTTACCAGTGTCGATACCATCCCGGTGCAACAGGGAGTGGTCGTCTACTCCGGCTTGGAATTTTCCATTGGCAAAAATTAGAAGTGGCCATATGGGTGAAGCGAAAACAAGGAAGTTGTAATTTCATGTTCTTACTGTGTCAAACAGGAGCACTGACGCCAACCTGAAACGCAGGTGGCGCAAACTCCGGGATACGTAACCTTCCGAAATTTGCGCTCTTTTGAAAACAAAGCGATTGGCAGGTGCCAAACGTCCCGCGGTTGGCTGCGGTTGTGCAATCAATTCCTACGGCGATCGCTTGAGGTGTATTCCGGTTAAATGAAAATCCGGTTCGAGGAGAAAAATATCGTCGGCTGAAAAACCTGCGGGCAGAAGAGGCTTGCATGTGGAGGCGAAATGCACAACGGGAAATACGATCGCGAGAAACAGGCAAAGTGTATACCTAAAACGTTGCGAGCCTCGCGGCTCGGGCCGTTTCTTGCGCTGTTGGTTGTGGCCCACCTTGTGATCACACCACAGATGCAACCGCAGGATTCGCCGTCGGAATATCAGGTAAAAGCCGCCTATCTATTCAATTTTCTCAAATTCGTGGAATGGCCCGAGGAGGCATTCCCGGATCCGCTGGCGCCGATCATGATTGGGATTGCAGGAGACGACCCGTTTGGAAGCGCATTACCGCAGGTGGTGGTCGGCAAGACGGTGCAGGGACGCGACCTGGTGATTCGAAAATACCGCGCGGGGGAGGACTTGCGATCCAGCCATATCCTGTTTATCAGCGCTTCGGAGAAAAAGAAAGTTCCGCAAATTGTGGCGTCCCTGCGCGGATCGAGCGTGCTGACCGTTGCGGACTTCAATGAGTTCTTGGGGGATGGAGGCATGATCCAGTTGTATTCCGAAAATAATCGCATCCGATTTGCGATCAACATGGATGCGACGGGCCGGGCTAAATTGAAAATAAGTTCCAAATTGTTGAGCCTGGCTCGCGTTGTCGGCGGCTTGGGGAAGGAAGGCGGCTCTTGAAATAGGGCTATGCACCCTTGGACAGCTAGTGTGGGGCCATTCTTGCGGTGTCTTCTTCACACAACTCGAAATGTTCGCCGGCGCAACGGCGGGCACGACAGATTGGGAGGTGGGTTGCGTCCTTACTCCTTCTAGCAACAAGCGTTTGCGGATTTCCGGCAGGAACCAGCCGCGCGCAGGAAGCCCCGACCGAATATCAAGTTAAGGCTGCGTATTTGTTTAACTTTTTGAAATTTGTGGAATGGCCGGGCGATCCAGTGGCGAACACCAATGGGCGGTGGGTGATCGGTATTGTCGGTGAGAATCCCTTTGGAAATGATTTGGCGCAGGCGGTATCGGGCAAGAGCGTTCAGGGACACCTGTTAGAAGTTAGGAGTTTCCAATCGGGCGAGGACCTGCGCGCATGTCAAATCCTATATATCGGCGATTCCGAAAAGAAGCGGGTCGCTTCTATTCTTTCCGGTTTGCATGGCGCAAGCGTGCTGACCGTCGCGGACACAGATCGATTTATCGAGTCCGGCGGAATGATTCAGTTCGTGATGGAGGATAAGCGCGTGCGGTTTGGCATAGATGTGGGAGCGGCTAGCCGGGCGCGGCTGAAAATCAGTTCCAAATTGCTGTCTCTCGCCAAGACGGTTACCGGCACCGAACAGGTAGGACTCAACTGAAGTGAAATGGACTCGCTCACTTTCGCTGCGCCGCAAGATCACCTATGTGATCATGATCAATACGGTTGTGGCCCTATGCGTGGCGAGCTTTGCTTTTGCGGAGTACGGCGTTTACCGATTCAAACAACTGCAAATTCAGGACCTGAATGCGCTGGCAGGAGTGCTGGGAACCAACAGCACCGCCGCGCTGACGTTCAAGGATCAAAAATCAGCCGCCGAAGTCCTGCAGGCGCTGGCTGCCAAACCTCACATTCTGGGAGCGACCACTTACGATCAGGACGGCAAGCCGTTCGCTTCCTATCACCGGGCGACATCGAAGACGCCTTATAACCCTCCGCCAGTCGAAAACGACGCCAGCCGGTTTACCTCCGATCGAATGCTGATTTTCCAGACAATCAAACTCGACGGCGAAAAAGTCGGGAATATATTCCTCGAAAGCGATACCGTTGAGTACATTCAACTGCTTGAGGGCTACCTGGTTTTTTTCGGGCTGATCGTGGCTGCCGTGACGATGGGGGCCTATGCATTGGCAGCATGGCTGCAAAAGCCCATTTCCAATCCGATTTTGCAACTGGCCTGGACCACCAAAATGGTTACCGGGAGCAAGGATTATTCCATCCGCGCGCGCAAGGAATCCGAGGATGAGGTAGGAGTCCTGATCGATGGGTTTAACGAAATGCTGGGCCAGATCCAGATACGTGACGGTGAGCTGCGAAGCGCGCGCGACGGCTTGGAACTGAGGGTCGAGGAACGGACCCATGAACTGGAACAGGAGGTCCGTGACCGCAAGCTTGCCCAGGACGCCTTGCATGAGAGCGAAGAAAGAATCCGTCTTCTTCTGGATTCTACGGCCGAAGCTATTTATGGCGTAAGCCTCGACGGAGTCTGCACATTCTGCAACCCCGCTACATCTCGATTGCTCGGGCTTCAGAAGCCGGATGACCTATTGGGGAAAAAAGTGCACTTGGTGATGCACCATTCCCATCCCGACGGCACGCCGTACCCAGAGCGCGACTGTGCCATTCTTGGCGCTCTCGCCAGGGGAGAAGCCATTCATTCGGACCAGGAAGTTTACTGGAAGGCGGATGGCACGAGTTTCTCCGCGGAATATTGGGCGCATCCTATTCGTAGGGATGATGAAGTAGTCGGTGGCGTCGTCACTTTCCTGGACATTACGGAACGCAAGCAGGCGCAGTCTGTTCTATTGGAAGCAAAGGAAGCGGCAGAAGCGGGCAGCCGCGCGAAGAGCGAATTCCTGGCTAACATGAGCCACGAAATTCGCACGCCGATGAACGGAATTATCGGGATGACCGACCTGGCGATGGATACGGAACTTTCCAGCGAGCAGCGCGAATATCTCGGCCTGGTGAAGTCCTCGGCGGACAGCCTGCTGCACCTGATCAATGACATCCTGGACTTCTCAAAGATTGAAGCGGGAAAGCTGGAACTCGAACAGACCGAATTCAAGATTCGCGATCTGATCAGCGATACGCTCAAGACTCTGGCTGTCCGCGCGGACAAGAAACGACTGGAGCTTTCCTCGCGCGTTTCCACCGACGTTCCCTACGCGGTGGTGGGCGATCCCACGCGGTTCCGGCAGTTGATCGTGAATCTGGTTGGCAACGCGATCAAATTCACCGAGCGCGGAAACATTGTAGTGGACACGCGAGTCGAAAGCGAAACGATCGACGGCGTGCGCCTGCACATTCGCGTCTCGGACACCGGAATTGGAATTCCCCTCGACAAGCAGCAGGTGATCTTTGAGTCTTTCTCGCAGGCGGATGGATCCATGACCCGAAAATTCGGAGGGACCGGACTGGGTCTGACGATTTCCCGGAAGTTCGTGGAATTGATGGGCGGAAAAATGTGGGTGGAAAGCGAGGTCGGCCGCGGCAGCGTATTTCACTTCACCGCCGGTTTTAAAGATTCGGCGCGTCCCTCCACGGCTCAGGACACCGGTGGGGAAATGAAATTCCCGGGACTCCCCGTTCTGGTCGTGGACGACAACACCACCAATCGAAACATCCTCGCGGAAATGTTGACCAACTGGCGGATGAATCCAACTGAGGCCGATGGCGGCGTGAGCGCTCTGATCGCCCTGGAGGCGGCGCTGGGCGCGGGCCGTCCTTTCCCGCTGGTCCTGCTCGATTCGCAAATGGCGGGGATGGACGGATTCGACGTGGCGGCCATCGTGCAAAAGAAACCGGCGCTGGCCGGCGCGATCGTCTTGCTGCTTCCCGGCGACCGGCACTTGACCGACGCCGCGCGCTGCCGCGAACTGGGCGTGAATATTTTTCTGACCAAGCCCGTGGGCCAGTCCGAATTGCTGGACGCCATCGTGACCGTCCTCGGTGCGGGCCCCGCGCAAAAGCTCCTGACGCCGGCGCCTCCGCCACTAAAGGAAAGTCCCAAGGGCCGCAATCTCAATATCCTGCTGGCCGAAGACAATCCGGTGAACCAGAAGCTGGCCATGACATTGCTGAAAAAGAAGGGCCATACCGTGACTCTGGCAAATAACGGCAGAGAGGTCATCGAGGCGTTTGACCATGCTTCACCGCAGGGTTTCGATATTGTGCTGATGGACATTCAAATGCCGGAAATGACCGGTATGGAAGCCACCGCAGCCATTCGCGAGCGGGAAAAATCGTCGGGAGGCCATTTGCCGATCGTGGCCATGACGGCGAATGCCATGCGAGGCGACAAAGAAAAATATCTCGAAGGTGGAATGGATGGATACGTCTCGAAGCCGATCCATTCCGCCCGCATGTTCGCGGAAATCGAGAGATGTCTCGGTGGAACGGAAAGGAGCGTAATCATGGCAGAAAATTCTGTGCAGCAGGGAGAGTCCATTGACCGCGCGGCGCTGCTGGAGCGCGTGGAGGGCGATCAGGAACTGCTCGGAGAAATGATTCAACTGTTCGTTGCCGATGCGCCGCAATTGCTCGATGCCATGCGCAGCGCGCTACAGCAGGGAAACCTGGTCCTGCTCGAGCGGTCTGCCCACTCGATGAAAGGCGCGGCCGGCAATCTCTCCGCGCAAGTCACCCAAGACGCAGCCATGCAACTGGAACAAAGCGCGAAAAAAGGGGAGCCCGAACTTTCGAAAAAAAATCTCAAGGCGCTGGAGGGCGCTGTCAAACGCCTGATTCCGCTCCTCGAGAATTTCACCCTGGAGGTTTCGAAGTGAAGATACTGATCGCCGACGACGAACCCGTCTCGCGGAGGATGTTGCAAGGCCTCCTGACGAAGTGGGGCTATGAAGTCGTCGCGGCGGAGGATGGCAAAGTTGCCTGGGAGCGATTGATCACCCCGGATGCCCCTCGCATCGCCCTGCTCGACTGGATGATGCCGGAGCGAAACGGTGTCGACGTGTGCCGGGACATGCGCTTGCAACGGCCCGAACCCTACACCTACATTTTATTGCTCACAGCGAAGGACGCCAAGGAAAGTGTCGTCGAGGGCCTGGAATCCGGAGCGGACGACTACCTGACCAAACCTTTTCACCCGCAGGAATTGAAGGCGCGACTTCGCGTGGGAATTCGTTTGCTCGAACTCGAAGACACGCTGGTACAGGCTCGCGAAGCGATGCGCTTCAAAGCCACTCACGATGCCTTAACCGGAATTTGGAATCGCGGCACGATTCTGGAAACCCTGGAACGCGAAACACTCCGTTCCCGCCGGGAAGGCACTTCCCTCGGCGTGATCATTGGGGACCTCGACCACTTCAAGTCAGTCAACGATACGTACGGCCATCTGATTGGAGACAGAGTGCTCCGGGAAACCGTAGAAGCTGTTGCATAACCTAATACAGGGTCTTGAAAAGAAGGTAGTTGAATTTTCTGAGATGAGAGATAAGGAGAAACAGCAGCGCCCAAGGAGGGCCGATGGCCCGATCGGGTGCGTTGCTGACC
>Ga0265320_10000728_pt1 | contig 25178 bp, 22 predicted proteins | sample 4827metaG_FD_202087 | JGI IMG/M metagenome (GOLD analysis project Ga0265320, IMG submission 202087) | Rhizosphere microbial communities from Carex aquatilis grown in University of Washington, Seatle, WA, United States - 4-8-27 metaG | ecosystem: Host-associated > Plants > Roots > Rhizosphere >...
TGCTGGGAACCCTGCTGACGTGGTTCCTGCTTTTCGCGGCGGTCCGGCCCGAAAGTTTCGTCAATCATCCGCTATGGCACGGCTGGTTGGTTTATCTCATCGGTGTGCCGGTGATGGTGTTGGTGCTGGCCACTTTGGCCCTCTGGAATTTCAAGCGCGTGCTCGTCGGCTGGGATGTATGGCGAAGGAACCTGCTCACCCTGGCCATCTCCCTGGCCCTGGTGGTGACGGCCACGACCGCGCTTTATCATCGCGCGTGGGAACTGCTGACTCCGTTGGAACCGCCGCCGGGCGCCGCGCGGCTGGAGAACTCCATCCGCCTGCGCATCAATAATATCGGTGACCTCGCGGTGTTCCTGCCGGACGGCCGGGTCTGGTTGAATCGTTACTGGTCGGACCAGTTAAATGGGGACCGGGCGCCCACGAGTGAATTTTATCAAAACGCATTTTTCGGCGGCGGCCGGTTTCTCGACGGGACGAATTGGACCGCCGTGGCGGACTGCTACCGGGACATCGTCGGCCTGCAACGCGACGGCAGCCTGTGGGTCTCGGAAACACCGGCCCGCCAGCTGGTGCATTGGGGGCTGGGCGAAAACCCGGCACCCGCTTCAACCAAACTCGTCAGGTTCGGCAAGGACTCGGACTGGAAAGATGTCGTGGTGAACTTCCCCGGTCCGTTTCTGCTGAAAACCGACGGTACGTTATGGCGATGGGGAATTTGGGGAACCAATCGCATCCGCCGCATCCAAAACTGGGCCTGGCCGGGACTGCGCGCCTCCGAACCGCAACGCCTGGGAACCAATTCCGACTGGTCCGAAATCTTTTCGGCCGGCAGCCGGACTTTCCTCCGCCAAACTGGCGGGCAAATGTGGGCCTACCCGCCGTATTCGGACCAGAACACGAAACTGGCGCTGGATAGCAATGTGGTCCTGGACCGCGTTCAATATACGGACCAGCGTAACACGGTGATTGTGCGACCATCCGATTGTTATCCGTTCCGTGTGGGCATCCGTGAAGACGGAACTTTTCGCATCGTGGCGTCGGAACATTGGAACAATCATTCACGTGCGATGCACTGGGAGGCGATCGATTTGCCGATCGGCAATGAAACGAACTGGGTGGGGGTGGCCAGTTCCGGAGGAAGAATAGTCACACTCAAACGCGATGGTTCGCTATGGCTGTGGACGTTTAAACGGGAACGGTGGACCAGCTGGGAGGACAAAAGCGCCTTGCTTGATTTTAAAAATACGACGCCCGTCCGCCTCGGCGTCAATTCGGACTGGCTGACCGTCGGGGAAATGATGGGCGGCATTGTCTCCCTGGCGGCGGATGGCAAGCTCTGGTTGTGGCGGTTTGATCCGCAATATTTCTCTAGCGGCCCGGCGTATCCTCTGCTGGCCGTGTCCCGCCGTCCGGAATTGATCGGCAACCTTTTTGGCCCTTCAAATTGAGGGTTTGAACCTTCCGGCCCGCCGGTACAAAGTCTTTGTGTCTTGGTGGCTTCGTGGTAATTTTACCACTGTGGAAACGGTCACCCAACTTGCCAATGATCTCGTCGCGTCGTACGCGCGCGCCGGCGGCATCAACCATCTGGACGGCAAAAACCTGCCGTCCAAACGCGCCATCGCAGGGATCACGCTCGATCTGCTGCGGCTGCTGTTCCCCGGTTTCTTCGACGAGAAGCTCATCCATTCATCGGAAATCAAGGTGGTCACGGCGGAGCTGCTTGATTCAGTGCTGGGCGCGCTGGAGGATGAAATCCGCAAGAGCCTCGAATACAACCCCCCTTCCCACCTGCCGAAACAGAACATCACCACGGCGGCGCATACCCTGACGGTGGAATTTCTCGGCAGCCTGCCGCGCGTCCGCGGCATCCTGCAAACGGACATGGAAGCCGCCTTTGACGGCGACCCGGCGGCCAAAAGCAAGGAGGAGGTGCTCGTCTCCTATCCTTTCGTCGAGGCCATCGCTGTGCAACGGCTGGCGCATGAATTGTATTTGAAGGACGTCGCGCTCATCCCGCGCATTATGACCGAATGGGCGCATATCCGCACGGGCATGGACCTGCATCCGGGCGCGCAGATCGGGACGCACTTTTTCGTGGACCATTGCACCGGCACGGTCGTCGGCGAAACAGCCATCATCGGCGACCACGTGAAGATGTACCATGGCGTGACGCTGGGCGCGAAATCCACGGCCGGCGGACAGCAATTGCGCGGCAAGAAACGGCATCCGACCATCGAAGACCGCGTCACGATTTATCCCGGCGCGACCATCCTCGGCGGCGAGACGGTCATCGGCGCCGGCAGCACGATCGGCGGCAACGTGTTCATCATGAACAGCGTGGCGCCGAACTCGCTGGTCATCTACGACGGCCTCGACATGCGCGTGCTCAGCAAACGGGACCGCGCCACCACGGTGGATTTTCAAATTTGACGGCGGTTCCGTTCGCAAGACGTTGAAAGCACTCATTGAAACCAGAAAAATCCGGCCGGAACGGGTGTTCCTTGTCGGCGTCGAGCTCAAATCCCGCGACCGTTCGGCCATCCGCGATTCACTCGCCGAACTCGGCGAACTGGCCGCCACCGCCGGCGGCGAAGTCATCGACACCGGCCTGCAAAAAACGGAATCGCTGAATCCCGCCACGTTCATCGGCAAGGGCAAGGCGGCGGAATTCGCGGAATTCTGCCGGCGGCAAAACGTGGACACGGTGATTTTTGATGACGACCTTTCGCCGGCGCAAAGCCGTAACCTGGAAAAAATCTTCAACTGCAAAATCCTTGACCGCACGGCGCTGATTCTCGACATCTTCGCCCAGCGCGCCCGCACGCGCGAAGGCAAGCTGCAGATCGAGCTGGCGCAGCTCCAGCATCTGCTGCCGCGCCTCACCAAATTCTGGGGCCACTTGTCCCGGCAGGCGGGCGGCATCGGCATGCGCGGCGGCGAAGGCGAATCCCAGCTCGAAGTCGACCGCCGGAAAGTTTCCGAACGGATTGACAAAATTTCCCGCGACCTCGACACCGTCCGCCGCCAGCGCGCGACCCAGCGCGCCGGCCGCCAGCGCAGCCAGTGGCCGCTCGCGTCCATCGTCGGCTACACCAACGCCGGCAAATCCACCCTGCTCAACGCGCTCACCGGGGCGGACGTGCTGGCCAAGGACATTTTGTTCGCCACGCTCGACCCGACCACGCGGCGGTTGAAATTGCCGACCAAACAGAATGTGTTGCTGACGGATACGGTCGGTTTCATCCGCAAACTGCCGCACGGGCTGGTCGAGGCATTCAAGGCCACGCTCGAGGAAGTGGTGCAGGCGGATTTGCTGCTGCACGTGGTGGACATCAGCCACCCGCAAGCCGAGGAACAAATCCAGGCGGTCAACGCCGTGCTGGCAGAAATCGGCGCCGGCGAGAAGCCGACTTTGATGGTGTTCAACAAAATCGACCGGCTCAACCCCGACGGGAACGGGGCGGGCGGCGCCGGCGCCTTGAACCGGCTGCAGGAACGGCATCCCCATGCCGTCGCCATTTCGGCCGTGACCGGCGAAGGCATCGCCGCGTTGCTCGCGGAGATCGGAACCCAATTGCGGCCCAAGCGCGAATTCCTGGAGCTGCGCGTGCCGCACGAACAGGCGGCGGTGATTGCGCGGCTGCACCAGGTGGGCCAGGTCATTTCACGCAGCTACCGCGGCCCGGCGGCGCGGTTCAAGGTCCGCATCCCCCCGCATCATCACGACGAATTCGCGCCCTACATCATTCCCAAGGCAGAATGAAGAAGTAACAACGCAAAAACAGTTCAGGAGGTCCGCTTTTCGTTTCTTCATTCTTCATTCCGACTTCGGCATTAACCCAAATCCCCGGCTTGCCCTGACGCGGCAGGCGGCGTTATGATGCCATAAGAAATTGGATATGTCACAAACCGGGCGCCAATCACTCAACACCAGCAATGTCCTCTGTGTCATCATGGGCGGCGGCCAGGGCACCCGGTTGTTCCCGCTCACGAAGGAGCGTTCCAAACCCGCCGTGCCGCTGGCCGGCAAGTACCGGCTCGTGGACATCCCGATTTCCAATTGCATCAATTCCGGTTTCCGGCGGATCTACATTCTGACGCAGTTCAATTCCACCTCGCTGCACAGCCACATTTCCCGGACGTACAAGTTCGACCAGTTCACCAGCGGCTTCGTGGAAATCCTCGCGGCGCAACAGACGTTGACCAATGCTTCGTGGTATGAAGGCACCGCCGACGCCGTGCGGAAAAACCTGATCCACTTCCTCAATCACGATTTCGATCACCTGATCATCCTGAGCGGCGACCAGTTGTACCGGATGGACTTCCGCCCCGTGGTCGCCCAGCACGCCGAGACCAACGCGGACATCACCATCGCGACCATCCCGGTGGAACGGCGCGAGGCGCAATCGCTGGGCATCATGCAAATCGCCGAAGACCGGCGCATCACCCGGTTCGAGGAAAAACCGAAGGAGGCCGCGGTGCTGGATTCCCTGCGGCTGGACCCGAAATGGTATGGGAAACTGGATATTACCGGCCCGGCGGCGCGGGACGAATTATACCTGGCGTCCATGGGCATTTATGTGTTCAACCGCTCGCTCATCCGCGAGTTGCTGGACCAGCCCTTGCCCGACTTCGGCAAACACATCATCCCGCACGCGATCAGCACGCACCGCGTTTACTCCTATGTTTTTCAAGGCTATTGGGAGGACATCGGCACCATCCGTTCGTTCTTTGAAGCCAATCTCGACCTCGTTTCGGAACTGCCGCGGTTCAATTTCTTCGACATGAACTCGCCGATTTTCAGCCGGCCGCGTTTCCTCCCCGGCTCGAAAATCAATGGCGCGCAGATCGACCACGCGCTCGTCGCCGACGGCTGCATCATCAACCACGCGCGCATCGCCAACAGCATCATCGGCCTGCGCACCGTCGTCGGCGCCGGCACGGAATTGAACCGGGTCATCGGCCTGGGCAGCGATTATTACGAATCGGACGAATCGGTGACCAAGCACGAGCGTGAAGGCAAGCCGCGCATCGGCATCGGCACGAACTGCAAGATCGAAAACACCATCATCGACAAGAACGCGCGCATCGGGAACAACGTCGTCATCTCCCCTGCCGGCAAACCCGAAAAGTTCGACCACGAACTGTGTTACATCCGCGATGGCATCGTCATCATCCCCAAAAGCGCCACCATCCCGCATGGGACCGTGATTTGAGGCTGGCGGTCATTTACTTTCCTTCCCGTCACTGCTAAAACTCCCGGGTGCTCAGCGACGCGGCCATCTGGAAAAACCTCAATTCGCCCCACCGGCTTTTTTTGATCGCCGGCCCTTGCGTGATTGAGAACGAAAAACTCTGCCTGCAGGTCGCCGCGGCCCTCAAGAAAACCTGCGCCCGGCTCGGCATCTTTTACGTCTTCAAGGCCAGTTTCGACAAGGCCAACCGCACCTCGGCCAAATCCTTTCGCGGGCCGGGTCTCGACGAAGGCCTGCGGGTGCTGGCCAAAGTGCGGGCGGAACTGGAAGTGCCCGTGCTCACGGACATCCACAACGAATCGCACGCCGCCGTGGTGGGCGAAGTCGTGGATATCCTGCAAATCCCCGCGTTCCTCTGCCGCCAGACCGACTTGATTGAAGACGCCGCCGCCACCGGCCAGATCATCAATTTGAAAAAAGGCCAGTTCCTTTCGCCGACGGAAATGGGCCAGGTCGCCGAAAAAGCCCGGCGCGCCGGCGCAAAAAAAATCCTGCTCACCGAGCGGGGCACGACCTTTGGCTACAACAATCTCGTCGCCGATATGCGTTCGATCCCGATGATGCAGCGGTTCGGTTTTCCGGTGGTTTTTGACGCGACCCATTCCGTACAACTGCCGGGCGGCGGCGGCGACCGGTCCTCCGGCCAGCGTGAATTTGCCCCGGTGCTGTCCCGCGCCGCCCTGGCCGCCGGCGCCAACGGCCTGTTCATCGAGACGCATCCGCGCCCGGAACGCGCGCTCAGCGACGGGCCGAACATGATTCCGCTGGCCGAAATGCCCGCGTTGTTGAAAAGCCTGCAAAGGATCTTCTGCGCTGTGGAGAAATGACAAACATTCAACATTCAACGCCGAACATCCAATGGAAGTGCCGGGAGAAAATCATTGGGCGTTGAATGTTCCCACTTTTTAATCTTCATGCCCGCAAAAATTTCCCGACATTTAAATGCACGCCTCAAGCGCATTCGGCTGTTTCTGTGCGACGTAGACGGCGTGTTGACCGACGGTTCGGTATTCATCGGCGGCGCGGCCGAGTTCAAACAATTCCACATCCAGGACGGCCTGGGGCTCGTGCTGTGGCGGCGCGCCGGCCTGAAGATCGGCTGGGTCTCGGCCCGGCCATCGAAGGCGACGGCCATGCGCGCGCGCGAACTCAAAATCGATTTTCTCATCCAACAAAAAGATCGCACCAGCAAGGTCGCCGCGGTCGAAAAAATCCTGGCCCGGGCCGGGGTGGGCTGGGACGAGGTTTGTTTTGTGGGCGACGACATCGTGGACCTGGGCCCGATGCACCGCGCGGGCCTGGCGGTGGCCGTTGCCAACGCGGTGCGCGAAGCGAAGGCCGCGGCGCACCTGGTCACGCGCGCCGCGGGCGGCCACGGCGCAATCCGCGAGGTGGTGGAACTGATTTTGAAAGCCCAGGGAAAATGGAAATTTTTCGTGGACCATTACGCGGCATGAAAACCGAAAACCGAACGTGGCAGCCGGGCTGGCTGGCCGCCGGCGCGGTCCTGTCCCTGGCTGTGGTCCTGGGCGTTCGCGCCCAACAAACCGGCCATGCGACGGATTTCACCACCACCGAATATTACGAGCCGCCGCACCAGCAGCGGGTCAAATACATCTTGTCCGGCGCCGAGGCGCTGCCGCAGCCCGGCGGACTGCTCATCATCAAACAATTCAAGCTCCAAACGTTCGATCTCGAGGGGAGAGTCGAACGGGTCGTGACCGCGCCGGAATGCATTTATGACACGCTGGGCGGCACGGCACGGTCAGGCGGTCCCCTGCAGTTGCGGAACGGCGACGGAACCTTTCGGGTGGAGGGCGAAGGTTTTTTGTGGCGGCAAACCAATTACTTCCTCACCATCTCCAATAACGTGCGCACCCGGATTGAAGCCGGGGCCAAAACGAGCATCAAACCATGAAACGCTTCGGCCTCATTGTGATGACCCTGCTGGGCGGCCTGACCGTTCACGCGCAAACGAACACGACCGGTACCCTGCCCATGTCGCGCGGCCCGACGCTGGTCAGCTCAGACAGCGCGGATTTTGACCTGGCCGGGCGGGAGGCGACCTATCATGGGCACGTGCAGGTGGACGATCCGCAGATGAAACTGAGGTGTGAAAGACTGGTCGCGGATGTGCCGAGGGCGGGCGAGCACGTCAACCATATCGTGGCGGAAACGAACGTCCTGATTGATTTCCAGGACAACCAGGGCCATACCAATCAGGCGACCGGAGACAAGGCGGTTTACATTTACTCGGAACAGGGCGGGGTGACCAACGAGACCATCACCCTCACCGGCCAGACGCAACCGCAGGTGGAAAACGCCCAGGGCACCCTCACCGGCGATGTGATTGTCTGGGACCGCCTGAACAATCACCTCAGCGCGTCGAACCAGAAAATGATCTTCCGCCAGAATCTCAGCGGCATTCCGGCGGCCACCAATCCGCCGCCCGCGCCGGCGGACAAAACCAATTCCCCACCGGCACCGGTCCCGGCCCCTGACACCAGCAAGCCGTAAATGGAAACACCCGCGCCAGCTTCGAACGAGTTGCTGCTCACCACGGAGCACCTGGTGAAGGCGTACCATGGCCGCCGCGTGGTCGACGCTGTGTCCATCTCTGTGGGCGCGGGCGAAATCGTCGGCCTGCTCGGTCCGAACGGGGCGGGCAAGACGACCACCTTCAACATGGTGGTCGGGCTGGTGAAACCGGACCGGGGCGCAGTGAAATTTCAAGGCCGCGGCATTGCCAACCTGGCCATGCACCGGCGCGCGCGGCTGGGCATCGGCTACCTGACCCAGGAACCGTCCGTGTTCCGCAAGCTGACGGTCGAGCAAAACATCCTGGCCATCCTGGAGACCTGCATCCTGTCGCGGGACGAACGCCAGGTGCGATTGAAGTATCTGCTGGAGGAGCTGGATTTGACGCCGCTGGCCAAAAACAAGGCCTACACGCTCAGCGGCGGCGAAAAACGGCGGCTGGAAATCACCCGGGCGCTGGTCACCAGCCCGCGGTTGATGCTGCTGGACGAACCGTTCAGCGGCATTGACCCGATTGCGGTTTATGAGGTGCAAAAAATTGTGCGGCGGTTGAAGGAACGCGGGCTGGGGATTTTGATCACCGACCACAACGTGCGGGAAACCTTGAAATTAATCGACCGCGGCTACATCATTCACAAGGGCCAGGTGCTCGTGGAAGGCGCGTCGGAATTTCTGGCGAATGACCCGAAGGCGCGCGAAATCTACCTGGGACCGGAATTTAACCTGTAACATGCAACGCCAAACCGTCACCGTTCAACAATTCTACCGGGACCACGCCAGCGCGCTGCAAATGCGGCTGCTGGCGGGCGAGCACGGACTGAAGCGCATCATCCGCGAACCGACCGTCAACCGCCCCGGCCTGGCGTTGAGCGGGTTTACCCGTTATTTCGCCTATAAGCGCGTGCAGGTTTTCGGCAACGCAGAGGTGTATTACCTGCGGTCGATCAAAGCCTCGGAACGCGCCAAACGTTACCGGCATTTCTTCGCCTTCAAGGTCCCCTGCATCGTTTTCAGCCGCGGTTTCCGCCCGGACAAGGAATTTCTGGCCGCCGCCGAAAAGGCGGGCGTGCCGGTCTTTCAATGCCCGATGGTCACCATGAAATTCATCAATGCCGCGACGCTCGAGCTCGAAACGATGTTCGCGGCGCGCGGCTCCGAGATGGGCAGCATGGTGGACATCCTCGGCGTGGGCGTGCTGATCCGCGGCGAAAGCGGCATCGGCAAGAGTGAGGCCGTCCTGGCCCTCATCGAGCGGGGCTACAGCCTGGTTTCCGACGACGTGACCAAGGTCACCCTGGTGGACGGCCGCGACGTGGTGGGCACCTGCGCGGAATTGACACGCGATCACATGGAAATCCGCGGCATCGGCATCATCAACGTTGCCGCAATGTTCGGCATCAAAAGCATCCGCAACAAAAAGCGCATGGACCTCATCGTCACGCTCAAGATATGGGACGAGGTCGCGGACGTGGACCGGATTGGCATGGAACAGGAATTCGAGCAGATTCTGGGCGTGGACATCCCGCACATCCTCATTCCGGTCCGGCCCGGGCGCGACCTGGCGCGGCTCATTGAGGTCGCCGCGTTTCAGACCAAGTTGAAAATGTCCGGCCACAACGCCGCGCAAGAATTGAACGATCGTCTGATCGCCCACATGAACCAGGGCCTGTCGCCGGCAAAATAAGTTCCCGTGGCCCTTTATTTTTCCATTGTTTAGTGTAAAATGAACAAACCGATGAGCGCGAAAAAACTGACGGATGGCGAGTTTCTCACCAAGGAGCTCACAATTGCCAATAAATTGGGCATTCACGCCCGGCCCGCCGCCCTGTTCGTCAAGACCGCCAACCGGTTTGCCTGCGATATTTTCGTGGAAAAAGACGGGGAAAAGATCAATGGCAAAAGCATCATGGGATTGATGATGCTGGCCGCCGGCCCCGGCAGCAAACTGACCCTGCACGTTCGCGGCGCGGACGCCCATGCCGCCATCGCGGAAATCGAAGCCCTCATCCAACGGAAGTTCGACGAGGACTAATGCCTTGATCGCCAGACCAAGGGGGTAAAGCCACCTTAAATGGCAGGACAATTATGCCGAGTATGGGCGATTACATAGTTTTGATTAAATTGCTGCTCTGGGAAGCCGCCAAGTATGTTTCACTGCTAATCATCTCCGTTTTGGCCATTCGTCTTTGGCGAAGATTTCCAAAAATTTCCGGCCCGAACCGTCGAAAGACTCTTCTGCTGGCCTGTTTCTTCAGCCTGATTGCGTGCAGCATCGGTTATTGTTCAGTTCTCCAGAGTCTGGGCCTGCTCTATTCATACTACGGAACACGGGCTTTCGAGTCCGGCAATTTCGGGTCGGCGTCTTCCCTTTTCCAGACGTCTTCAGGCTGCTGGCAGACTGCGGACGCTTTGGGAAAACAGGGGGTGTGCTTGCTCTTATCCGGCCGACCCGAAGCAGGCATTCAATTGCTTGATGAGGCGAAAGCCATGCGCCGGAGTCAGAGTTCGTTTGAGCAATATTACGAAGGCGCGCATTATTTTTTCCACGACCAACCCGACCAGGCCATGCCCCTGTTGGAAGAGGCATCCGCGAGCCCGGCTTATCTTTACGGCGCCACCAAACTGCTCGCCATTATTCAACTGGAAAGAAATCAAGCGGCGGAAGCCGCGCGGTTGATGAGCCCTTTCCCGCAAGCCAAACCGGAAGGATGCGATCAGGCATACATCGTGGCTTCGCTTGATCTGCGGGAGGGAAAAAAGACGGCGGCCAAAGCGCTCCTGGACCAGTTCCCATCCGAAAAGCTCCCGACCTTTTGGCGGATTCGCTTTGAAAAATTGCGGGCTGAAATTCAAAATTGAATCGCATGGTTCGAAAATGTTTTTCTTTCATCCTGCATTCGCGACTGGAAGACGTCATGGCGGTGACTGTTTCCGGTTCGTTTCTGATTCTTTTTTTCACCACCCGGTTGTTCTATGGGTTTGGTTTCGGACCGCTGGATTTTGTCTTCATCATGCTGCCCATCGGCGTTTTGGGCGTGAAAAGCTTTCTGGGGCTGCTTCTGGCGTCAGAAACCGAAGCGGGAGAAAATTCCGATCCGATGAAATTTCTTGCCGACTATTTTCGGCCGTTGCTGAAAATTGTCCGCGACTGGTTTCCATTTTTGCTCTTGAGCGCGTGCTATTATTCCCTGGGCTGCAACCTGCTGTTGCGAGTCAATGCCCACACGGCCGATGCCGCCCTGGCTAAGATGGACGCCTTTATCCTCGGCAACCAGGCCTCCCTCATGCTGGAATCGTGGATAAATCCCTGGCTTACCGACTTCCTGAATATCGTCTATTTTTCCCATTTGATTTTTTTCCCCGGGGTTGCCTTGTATTTCTATCTGGTTAACGATAGAAACGCGTTCCGGCGGCTGATGATGGGTTATCTCACCATTATGTTGCTTGGGGTCACCAGCTATCTCCTTGTTCCTGCCGTCGGACCGGAAAACTTTCTTGCCAGCCAGTACACCCGCGATTTGAACGGTCACGCCATCAGCCAGGGCGTGGATTATATCATCCATACCGGGCGCGTGGCCTACGATTGTTTCCCTTCGCTCCACGTCGGCATCCCGCTGATTTTGAGTTTTTACCTGCGCGACTATCGCAAAAAATTATTCATTCCGGCCCTGGTTTACGTCGCAGTCATGGGCTTCGCCACTATCTATCTCCGCTATCATTACGTTGTGGATGTTGTCGGCGCTTTCGCTTTCGCACCCGCGGCATATTTTCTGAATGATTTTCTGCTCGCTCATTGGCCGGGCGAGCAGATTTCGGATTTGTCATCTGAAATCAAAAACAAACTCCCCCGGCAAGACCGGCAAATTTGAAACTGGTGGCCAACCGAAGTTTGACGAGGAATCATCCAGGTGGCCTGCCCTGTGTTTCATCAAACGGTCGCGACGAAGCCTGTTCTTGCCGCAATCCGCAGCCCGGATCACAGGCCTCCTTTCAACTTTGGGCTTTCAACTTCAGGTTTTGGACTTTAATTTCGACCCATGTCCGCGCCCCAATTTGACGCCCCCTATGTCGCGCACCTCGCGCGGTTGCAGCTCACCCCCGACGAGGAAAGAAAACTCGGCGCCCAGCTCGGCGGGATCCTCGGCTACATCGAAAAACTGAAGGAACTGGATGTCACCGGCGTCGAACCGACCGCCCATGCCGTGCCGCTGGTCAATGTCTCGCGCCCGGACGAAGTCCGCCCGTCGCTCTCGCACGCCGCCGCCTTGCGCAACGCTCCGGCGCAGGCCAACGGACTTTTTATGGTCCCCAAGATCGTTGAATGACGCCGCCCGGAAAAATTGCCGGCTCCACCCGGCCGGGTGATTTCAAAACCGCGGCCGAATCATGTTTAACATAGCCAACTATACGGAGAACACGAAACTGGTTCTGTTCGAGTCGAGCAAGTATTTTGTCCTCCTGGTCATTTGCATCCTGGCCATCCGCCTGTGGCGGCGGTGGCTGAAAATCCCCGCCTCGCGAAATGCCGGCAGTTTTTCCGGCACCCTGGCGGTTACCGGCCTGGCCCTGGTTGTCGGCACCCTTTCCATGTGCCAGAGCCTTGGCTCGCTTTATTCCTACTATGGAATGCAGGCGTTTCAGAACGGGCGGTTGCCGCAGGCGCTAGCCTTGTTCCAGACCGCTGATCAAAACTGGCGCACGGCCGACACGCTGGGACAAAAGGGGGTCTGTCTCCTGATGTTGGGCGATACCGACCGCGGGCTGGCTCTGATTTCGCAGGCCCGGGCCCGGCGCAAAGACAAAGGCACACCCTTCGAGGATTTTTACGAAGGGATTTATTACTTCGTGAAGGGGGATGTCAACCGGGCGGTGCCGTTGTTGGAGGTGGCCTCGACGGACGACACTTATCGTTGGGACGTCATCAAGACTTTCGCGGTGATCAACCTGGATGCCAATCATATCGGGGACGCCGCCGGGCTGATGCAACCCTTCCAGCAGGTCGAGGTCACAGAATTCGACCACGCTTACATCCTGGCCTCGCTCAAGCTGGCGGAGGGCAAAAAGGCCGAGGCCCGGGCATTGTTGGACAAATATTCCGAGGCACCCCTCACACCCGCCTGGCAAGGCCGTTTTGAAAAACTGCGGGCAAAACTCCAGGAATAGACCCCCTTCCCTATGTTTCAAAAAATCAGATCGTTTATCCTGCACTGCCGGTTGGAAGATGTCATGGCAGCCGGATTTTCAGCGACGCTCCTCGCCTTCTTCCTGACCAAACGGGTGTTCCACGCTTTCGAGATGAACGGCCATGATGTCGTTTTTCTCCTGCTGCCGGCGGGCGTACTGGGGTTGAAATGTCTCTTTGAGCTTCTGTTTGCCACCGACACCGAGGCCGGCGGGAATGTGGGCATGGGAAAATATCTGGCCTCCTTTTTCCAGCCGCTGCTCCGGATTTTTCGCGACTGGTTTCCCTTCATCCTGTTGAGTTCCTGTTACTATGCGCTGTACACGAACCTGCTGTTGCGCGTCAATCCGCACACGGCCGACGCCGCCCTGTCCAGGATTGACGCCGCCCTGCTGGGCGACCAGGCGTCCTTCCTGCTGGAACCGTGGATCAATCCCTGGGTCACCGACTTTTTTAGCCTGGTCTATTTTTCCTATGTTTTTTCGCTGCCCATCGTCGCCCTGTATTTTTACCTGGGAAAACAACAACCGGTTTTCCGGCGGGTGATGATGGGTTACCTCACCCTGATGTTGCTGGGCATCACCAGTTATATATTGGTCCCGGCCATTGGTCCCGGAACGTATTTTGAAGCCCGGTTCACCCATGATTTACACGGCCATGCCATCAGCCGGGGCGTGGATTATATCATCTGGAACGGACGGGTGGCGCACGATTGTTTTCCTTCACTCCACGTCGGCATCCCGTTCTTACTGTCATTGTATCTGCGAGACTATCGTAAAAAAGCGTTCATTCCCGTTCTGGCTTATGTCGTCCTCATGGGTTGCGCCACCGTCTATCTGCGCTATCACTACTTCATCGATGTCATCGCCGCTTTCATTTATGCTCCCATCGCCTACTGGCTGAATGATTTCCTGCTGTCGCGCTGGCCGGGCGAGCGCATCGTGTTTGCCGCCACCCGCGCCGCCGAACAAAAAATCCGCCCCCCCCAGCCGGAAGCGCACTAGCGCCGGAACATTGCATTTCTTCCCGGCCCGGACCCAAATCGGTTTAACTTTGAACTTTGAACTTCAGGCTCGGGACTTTAATTTCGACCCATGTCCGTGTCTCAATTTGACGCTCCCGCTGTCGCGCACCTCACGCGGTTGCCGTTCACCCCCCGGCAAGGAAAAATCTGGCGGATCCGCGCGGCTGGATGATTTCAAAACCGCGGCCGAATCATGTTTAACATAGCCAACTATACGGAGGACACGAAGCTGGTGCTGCTCGAGTCGAGCAAGTATTTTGTCCTGCTGGTGTTCTGCGTGCTGGCCATCCGCCTGTGGCGGCGGTGGGCAAAAATTCCGGCGGCCCACAATGCCGGCGGCCTGCTCACCGCGGGTGTGGCCACGGCCCTGGCGGTGGTCATCGGCTGCGTTTCCATGCGCCAGAGCCTCGGCTCGCTCTATTCCTACTATGGGACGCAGGCTTTTCAGAACGGGCGGTTGCCGCAAGCGCTGGCCTTGTTCCAAACGGCCGATCAAGACTGGCGCACGGCCGACACCCTGGGACAAAGGGGCGTCTGTCTCCTGATGTCGGGCGATACCGACCGCGGGCTGGCCCTGATCGCCCAGGCCCGCACCCGGCGCAAAGACCAGGGCTCGCCCTTCGAGAATTTTTACGCGGGGCTGTACTACTTTACGAAGGGCGACACACGCACGGCGGTGCCCTTGCTGCAGGCTTCATCCGTGGATTACACCTACCGCTGGCCCGTCACCAAACTTTTCGCGATCATCGCGCTGGACGAAAACCGCGCGGCGGACGCAGCGGATCAACTCAAATCCTTCCGGGACGCGGAAGTCACGGAATTCGACCAGGCCTACATCCTGGCCTCGCTGAAGCTGGCGGACGGCAACAAAGCGGAGGCCCGGGCGCTGCTCGAAAAATTTCCGGAGGCGGATCTTTCGCCCATGTGGCAAACCCGTTTTGAAAAATTGCGACGGCAATTGCAGGATTGAACTGTATGTATCGGAAAACCATCTCATTCATCCTGCATTGCCGGCTGGAAGATGTCATGGCGGCCGGGTTTTCAGCGACGCTGCTGGTTTTTTTCCTGACCCAGCGGGTGTTCCACACCTTCAATCTCAACGGCCATGATTTCATCTTCATCCTGCTGCCGGCGGGAATACTGGGCTTGAAGTGCCTGTTTGAACTGCTTTTTGCGAAGGATTCCGGGGACGCAGCCAATGTCGGCACCGGCCAATATCTGGCTGCCTTCTTCCGGCCCCTGGCCCGGCTTTTCCGCGACTGGTTTCCCTTCCTCCTGTTGAGTGCCTGTTACTATGCGCTCTACACGAACCTGATGCTGCGCGTCAACCCGCGCCTGGCGGATGCGGCCTTGTCCCGGATGGATGCCGCCCTGCTGGGCGACCAACCGTCCCTCCTGTTGGAGCGATGGATCAATCCGTGGGTGACCGACTTTTTCAGTTTGATCTATTTTTCGTACGTTTTCTCCCTGCCGGCGGTCGCCCTCTGCTTGTACGTGGCCCGTGAAAGGGCGGTCTTCCGCCGGGTGATGATGGGCTATCTCACCCTGATGTTGCTGGGCATCACCAGTTATCTGTTTGTGCCGGCGACCGGGCCGGAAAAGTTTTTCGCCGACCATTACACCCGCGATCTGAACGGTCACGCCCTCAGCCGGGGCGTGGATTACATCATCAATACCGGGCGCGTGGCCTACGATTGCTTCCCTTCGCTCCACGTCGGCATCCCGCTGCTTTTGAGCTTTTATCTTTATCGTTACTACCGCCGGCTGTTCGTTCCGGCCCTCATTTATGTCGTCCTCATGTGCGGCGCCACCCTTTACCTGCGCTACCATTATCTCGTGGATGTCCTCGCCTCTTTTCTTTACGCTCCTGCCGCCTATTGGCTGAACGATTTCCTGCTGTCGCGCTGGCCCGGCGAACGCATCACCTCGTTCGCACCGGCAAATACAAAATAAAACTCACGGATGACCAACCAGCTCACCATCTCGGAACTCACCGCGAAACTCGCCCGACGCGAGGTCTCCGCGCGCGAAACCATGCAGTCATGTCTCGACCAGATTGCGCGCGTGGACGGAACGATCCATGCCTTCATCAGCCACGATGCCGCCGATGCATTGGCGCAGGCTGATGCCGCCGACCAGGCCCTGGCCTCCGGCACGACGCATCAGCAAAAACCCCTGCTCGGCGTACCGGTTGCGGTCAAGGACGTGCTCGCCGTCAAAGACCAGCCGTTGAACTGTGGCTCGAAAATCCTCGGAAAATTTATCGCGCCCTACGACGCCACGGTCGTCGAAAAGCTGAAGGCCGCCGGGGCGATTGTTTTTGGCCGGCTGAACATGGACGAATTTGCGATGGGCAGTTCGACGGAAAATTCCGCCTTTGGGGTCACGCGCAATCCCTGGGACATCACTCGCATTCCCGGCGGCTCTTCCGGCGGCTCGGCGGCGGCGGTGGTGGCCGGCGAGGCCATCGCCACACTCGGCTCGGACACCGGCGGCTCGATCCGCCAGCCGGCGGCCTTGTGCGGTTGTGTCGGCTTGAAACCGACTTATGGCCGCGTGTCGCGTTACGGCCTCGTCGCCTTCGCCTCATCGCTCGACCAGATTGGCCCGTTCACCCGGGACGTTCGCGATGCGGCCACGATGTTGGAGGCCATCAGCGGACACGATCCGCGCGATTCCACGAGCGTGCCGCGCCCGGTACCGGATTACACCGCCGGGTTGACCGGCGACATCCGGGGTTTAAAACTCGGACTGCCGAAGGAATACCTGATCGGCGGACTGGACCCGGAAGTGAAGGCCGCCGTGGATGCGGCCGTGAAACAATTTCAAAAACTCGGCGTGGAGATCCTGGAAATTTCCCTGCCGCACACCGACTACGGCGTGTCCGTTTACTACATCATTGCCACGGCAGAAGCGTCGGCCAACCTCGCGCGATTCGACGGCATCCGTTACGGGGCGCGGGTGGACGGCGCGGACCCGGTGGAGTTGTACTGCCGGACGCGCGGGGCGGGTTTTGGCGCGGAGGTCAAACGGCGCATCATCCTGGGCACCTATGTTTTGAGCAGCGGCTACCACGACGCGTATTATTTGCGGGCCCAAAAGGTCCGCACGCTTATCCGCCAAGACTTTTTGCAGGCTTTTGAAAAGGTGGACGCCATCATCACGCCCACCACGCCGACTGCCGCGTTCAAAATCGGCGAAAAGTCCGATGATCCGCTGCAAATGTATCTGAGCGATATTTTCACAATTTCGTGCAATCTGGCGGGCATCTGCGGCATCAGCCTGCCGTGCGGCTTTACCCGGCAGCCGAAACTGCCCATCGGCCTGCAATTGCTGGGCCAGCCGTTTGGAGAAGAAACCCTCCTGAAACTCGCCCATAATTATGAGCAGAACAGCTTGTGGCACAAGGAGAAGCCGGCTATAGTAAATCCATAAGCCCCAATGGAATCATTCGATACGAAGGGAATACATCGATATGAAATTCACGCCGCGGACCAATAAGATACTTTTTTTCATGGGGTTGTCCCTCCCGTTGATTGCCTTGATCTTGATGAGCTGGCTGGTGCATCGGTCCACCGGGCAGTTCCAGGATTCGTTCTACAAGGTGGCAAAAACCTACAAGGTCCTGAACCTGGTCCAGCAAACCCAACTGCATCTCCTGGACGCGGAAACCGAGCGACGCGGCTACCTGTTGACCACGAGCGAGGATTATCTCAGCTCCTATGGCCGGGCCATGTCGTCCGTCCGCAATGACATCGATCAACTGCTGGAACTTTCACGCAACAACGTGGGACAACAAACCAGCATCACGGCCTTGCAGGACCTCATCGGCAAACGGCTGGGGATTGAGCCGGACAAGATAGTCAATGGCCAGACCAATCAGGCCAATCTGCACGACACCCTGGCCATCGCGCTGACCGAGCAGGGCCGCAACACGATGGAGGATATCGGCCGGTTGCTGTTCCGGATGGGGCAGGACGAGGAATACGCGCTGGGTTTGAGCCAGCAACGTGCCGAAGCCAACGCCATGTCCAGCCAGGTCACGTCGGTGATCCTCATCGGCGCCGTGGCCATGGTCCTGATGTTCATCATCATCATCCTGCTCCGGCTCGAAAAACTGCAGCAGGTCGTCACCATCTGCGCCTGGACCGGCCAGGTCAAATACGAGGGCCAGTGGATCCGCCTGGATGAATACCTGCAACGCCGGTTCGGGCTTTCCGTCTCGCACGGGCTTTCCCGGGAAGCGGCGGACAAGATGGCCGCCGAAATCAAGGAATTCAACCGGCCCGGCGCCGAGCGGCCGCCGGGCTGACCCGGCCCCCCGGGCTTCCTTTCTCATTCGGCTTGCGTTCCAAGTAACTTGATGGTTACTTATGGGACACATGACCCGACCGGCCGGATCGAACAGCAAAGGAGCGGAGCGGAATCCCGAACGCACCCGGGCCCGCATCCTGTCCGCCGCGTTGAAGGAATTCGCGGCGAACGGCTTCGCCGGCGCGCGGGTGGACGCGATCGCGCGCCGGGCGGCCATCAACAAGCGGATGCTCTACCACTATTTCGGCGACAAGGAAGGGCTGTTCCGCGCCGTGCTGCGCCGGAAAATTGCCGAGCGCCAGGCCTGGGCGGAAAGCCGGTCGGGCGACCCGTCGGAAAGCCTGCCCTTCTGGTTCGCGGCCACCTGCCAGGACATGGACTGGGTCCGGATGCTGGAATGGGAGGCGTTGCAGGGCAAGGCCCAAAAGGTCATCGACGAAAAACAACGGCTCGCCACGGTGGCCGGCGGGCTGAAACGCATCCGGCAGTGGCAGGTGCGCGGCCTGATCTCCGGCGAATTGGATCCGCGCCATGTCGTGCTGGCCATGCGGTCGTTGATCATGTTTCCCGTGGCCTTTCCGCAACTGACCAAGCTCGTCATGGGCCGGTCGATCGGGGAGCCCCGTTTTCAAAAGGAGTATGCGGCGTTTTTGAAAAAAATCGCCGCCGTGTTTCAGCCCGCGGACGGCCAGCGCATCAAAATCAATTTCACCGGTTGAATATGCCATGAAAAATTCCATCTCCATTCCGGTCGGGGTCCTCGTGGCCGTGCTGCTGGCCAATGGCTGTTCTCCCGGCGCGAACAAAGGCGGGGGCCTGGGCGCGCCGGTGCTCGTGGCCCAGGCGGTCGAGACCAATTTACCGGTGCAGATTGACCCGCCCCCGGTCGGCCATGTAATGCCCTATTCGACGGTGACCATCCGTCCCCAGGTCGGCGGCATTTTGAGTGAGATCCATTTCCAGGAGGGCCAGGAGGTCAAAAAAGGGGACCTGCTGTTTACGATCGATCCGCGACCGGTGCAGGCGGCCCTGGCCACCGCGCAGGCGAACCTGGCCCGCGACCAGGCCCAGCGGGAAAATGCCAAAATCCAATTTGACCGGGAGCAGAAATTATTCGATCAGAAACTGATTTCGCAGGAGGAGCTGGATACCAACCGGGCGACCCTGGACGCCCTGGCAGGCACGGTGGCGGCGGACGAAGCGGCGGTCACCAATGCCGAGCTGAACCTGGAATTCACCGCAATCCGCGCACCGTTTGACGGCCGGACCGGCAGCCTGCAATTTCATGAAGGCAATGTGGTCAAGGCCCCGGATGACACGTTGCTGACCATCAACCAAGTCCATCCCATCTACGTCAATTTTGCCGTGGCGGAACAATACCTGCCGATCATCAAAAAGGAGATGGTCGAAAAAACGTTGAAGGTGACGGCGACGTTTCAAAATCTGGCCGGGCCGGCGCCCCAGGGTGAATTGACGTTTGTGGACAACAGCGTTGACATGACGACCGGCACAATTCAGCTCAAAGCGACCTTTCCGAACGATAACAGCGTGCTGTGGCCGGGACAATTTGTGCAGGTGACCCTGACGCTGTCGGAATTGACGAACGCCATCGTCGTGCCTTCGCAGGCGGTACAAACCGGGCAGAACAACCAGTTCGTTTACGTGGTGAAGCCGGATCAAACCGCCGAGGAACGGTCGGTGACCATCGGCATCACGTATCAGGGCGTGACCGTCGTGCAATCGGGATTGAAAACCGGCGAAACCGTCGTGACGGACGGGCAGTTGCGGCTGGCACCCGGCGTGAAAGTGAGCATCAAGAGCGCAATCTCGTCCACCAACGCGCCATGAGCGTTCCCGAACTGTTCATTCGCCGGCCCGTGATGACCACCCTGGTCATGGCGGGCATTTTGCTCTTTGGCCTCGTCGGCTTTCAACAATTGCCGGTCAGCGATTTGCCGAGCGTGGATTATCCGACGGTGCAGGTCTCGGCAAGTCTGCCCGGCGCGAGTCCGGAAACGATGGCTTCTGCGGTGGCGACACCACTGGAAAAGCAGTTTTCCACCATTGCGGGTGTGGATTCGATGTCGTCCATCAGTTCGCAAGGCAGCGCGTCAATCACGATTCAATTCTCGCTTGACCGCAGCATTGACGCGGCGGCGCAGGACGTGCAGGCGGCCATCGCCAAGGCGGCCCGACAATTGCCGCCGAACATGCCGACGCCGCCGACTTATCAGAAGGTCAATCCGGCGGATTCACCGGTCATTTTTTTGGCAATGTCGTCACCGACGCTCCCGATATCGGACGTGGACAACTACGCCGAGAATCTACTCGCGGAGCAGATTTCCCAGGTCAACGGCGTCGCGCAGGTCGGCGTGTTCGGTGCGCAACCTTACGCCGTGCGTATCCAGGTTGATCCGAACAAGCTCGCGGCCTACGGACTCGGCATTGATCAGGTCGAACAGGCGGTGGAAGCGGGCAACGTGAACCAGCCGCTCGGCACGCTTTACGGCAAAAACCAGGCGTTCACCGTCCAGGCGAACGGCCAGCTCTACGTCGCGGCGGATTTTCGCCCGATGATTGTCGCGTATCGCAACGGCAATCCCGTCCGGCTCCAGCAATTGGGCAACGTGCTCGACAGCGTGCAAAACGACAAAAGCATGGCGTGGTATAATGGCACGCGCGCCGTCGTGCTGGCCGTCCAGCGCCAACCGGGCGCCAACACGGTCGAAGTGGTGGACAACATCAAAAAATTGCTGCCCAGATTCCGCGCCGCAATTCCCGCGTCGGTGAGCCTGGATGTGCTCATTGACCGTTCGTTGACCATCCGCAAATCGGTGTCGGACGTGGAACACACATTGTTTATCGCCGTGTGCCTCGTCATCATGGTCATTTTCATCTTCCTGCGGAATTTATCAGCGACAATTATTCCAAGCCTCGCGCTGCCAATGTCCATCATCGGCACGTTCGCCGCCATGGCACTGCTCAACTACAGCCTCGACAATCTATCGCTCATGGCGCTCACGTTATGCGTGGGTTTCGTCGTGGATGATGCGATTGTCATGCTCGAAAACATCGTGCGTCACATGGAAAACGGTGAACCGCCGATGGAGGCCGCGTTGAAAGGTTCCCAGGAAATCGGTTTCACGATCATTTCGATGACATTGTCGCTGTCGGCCGTTTTCATTCCGGTCCTGTTCATGGGCGGATTGCTGGGGCGATTGCTGCATGAATTCGCGGTGACAATTGTCGTGGCGATTTTGGTTTCCGGTTTCGTTTCGCTGACGTTGACACCTATGATGTGCAGCCGGTTCGTGCATTCGGTGCGCGAGAAAAAACACGGGAAAACTTACGACGTCTTCGAGCGATTTTTCGACGGGATGCGTAACAGCTATGACCGCACTTTGCAGATGGTCATGCGCCATCCCCGGGCGACGATGTTGGTGTCGTTGGCGATTTTTATCGCCACGGTGGTACTGCTCGTCGTAATTCCCAAGGGGTTCTTTCCCGACGAAGATACCGGGCGGATTCTGGCTACAACCGAAGCAGCGCAGGACATTTCGTTCGACGCAATGCGCGAACATCAGCTCGCCGCGATGAAAATTGTCGCCGCCGATTCGAATATTGATGGTTTCATATCGGTCGTCGGCGGCGGAACGCTGAACAATGGCCGGATGTTTTTTCGCTTGAAAGACAAACGGAAATTGAACGCGAACCAGATCATCCAGGAACTGCGCCCGAAATTTGCGCAGATGCCGGGCTTGAATGTTTATCTGCGAAATCCGCCGATCATTCCCATTGGCGGAATGCAGAGCAAGGGACTTTATCAATACAGCCTGCAGGACACCGACGTGAAGGAACTTTTTCATTGGGCGCCGCTCTTGACGGAAAAAATCGCCCATCTGCCCGGCTTTCAGGACGTGACGACCGACCTGCAAATCGCCGCGCCGCAGATCAATGTGGACATTGATCGTGACAAAGCCGCCGCGCTCGGCGTCACGGCGGAACAGATTGAAAACGGCCTTTACGACGCTTACGGCGAACGACAATCTTCCACGATTTATGCCGACGTGGCCGAATACTGGGTCATCTTTGAAGTTCTGCCGAAATTCCAACGCGACCCAACCGCGCTGGCGCAACTTTACATCGCCAGTTCCGTGACGGGCACCAACGGCACGCCCAAACTCATACCATTGAGTGCCGTTGCAAAATTGACGCGGACCGTAGGCCCCACGAGCATCTCGCATGTCGGCCAGCTTCCATCGGTGACAATTTCCTTCAATCTTGCGCCCGGAACCTCGCTCGGGACCGCCGTCGAACAATTGCAGAGAACCGAAACTGATATGCATCTGCCCGCGACCATCACCGGAAGCTTTCAAGGCGCGGCGGCGGTTTTTCGATCGTCCTTCGCAGGACTCATGGTCTTGCTCGCTGTTTCCATTCTCGTCATCTACATCATCCTGGGCATTCTTTACGAAAGTTTCATCCACCCACTAACGATTCTGTCCGGCCTGCCGTCAGCCGGATTCGGCGCGCTGGTCACCTTGATGTTGTTCGGCTTCGACCTGAACATTTATGGTCTGGTCGGCCTCATCATGCTCGTCGGCATTGTGAAAAAAAACGCCATCATGATGGTGGACTTCGCCATCGAGGCGCAACGAGGCGGAAAATCCGCTGCCGAAGCGATTCACGAAGGCTGTCTGATGCGGTTCCGGCCCATCATGATGACCACCATGTGCGCACTCATGGCCACTCTGCCCATCGCCCTGGGACTTGGCGCCGGTGGTGCATCCCGCAAATCCCTCGGCCTGGCCGTCGTCGGCGGATTGGTGGTATCGCAATGCCTGACGCTTTACATCACGCCGGTGGTCTATCTTTATCTCGAAGGATTCCACCAATGGTTTTTGCACCGACACGATAGACGTGCGGCAATCCAGGCGGTTATCAAGCCGGCAGCTGTGTGATTCGGTAGCCGCCGACGTGAGGAGGCGGATTTCCAACGGGCAGCGTAGAATGTCCGCCTCCTTACGTCGGCGGCTACGGGGTGGGTTTTAATTCAAAGTGGCCGCTTCGGCTTCGGTTACCTGGGGAATGTCCGTGACCTTGAGCACGCCCAGATAATCCGGTCCCTGCATCTGGGATTGCGGCAGGTCCACCAGGTCCAGCTTGCGCACGCCCGGCTCGAACAGCGCAGCGTAAAGTGCATTGACACCCATGGGCCCCTCAGCATGAAGTTTGATGGTCGCCGCGTCCATTCCGGGTGCGGACGGCAGCACCTGCACGGCGCGGCGAATGTCCCACACGCGCATCCCGTCCAGGGTCTGGCCGAGCAGCATGAATCGCCGCCGGATTTTGGTCAGGCGGCTGTCATCGCCGGACCAGGCGGACAGCCCGACACCGCGCGGCGCGAAAAACGCCAGGGCGACGTGTTGGTCCACCAGTTCCTGTTGCCAGGCCGCAAACACCGCCGGGTTGGTTACCGATGCATCCGAACCGGCCAATTCCGGCGCCAGTTCACCACCAAATTCCGTCCGGATCGTCGCCAGCCAGTTCGTCCAGCCGGAGTCATCGAGTACGTCGAGTTGTACCTGTTCCGGTTTCACCGCCGTGCTTTCGAGCAGGTAGAGCCGCAAGGGAACGTCATGTTGGCTGGTGAAATCCCAGGCGCTGAACCGGAGGTCATCCCGCTCGATGGCAAAGGCGCGCTTCAATCCCAGCGATGTTCCCTCGTCCGGCCAGCCGGCAAAAACCTTCCCGCGCAGGGCGGACCGTAATTCGGCGGCGGATTGTTTCTCCGGCTTCGACGCCGGCACAAAGGTGTCGGCGATGTTGGTATTGATGGCATTGGCGGGCAGGGTTTCAAACACCCGGAGTTGTTCGGGCGCGAAGAATTTTTTGGCGGTGCTTTCCACCGGCGCTTCCCCACCCTTCAGATAAAGGTTAAACCAGCGCATCACGGCCAACTGCAATTCCGGCGTCTCGCTGTGCGGCCCGGGCGCAATGACCAGACCGAGCCGGTTGCTCGCGTCGTAGAGGCCATAAATCCGGCGGATCTGCTCGTAGATGCGCAGGGTGCTGGGCAGCCGGAAAAGCGGGTCCTCGTCGGTGCCGCCGATCAGCAGCGGGCGCGGCGCGGCCAGCGCGGCAATCTGCGGAAAATCCCAGCGGTAGATATTAATGAAAAAATTGCAGTCGCAGTGGCTGTCGATGACCCCGTCGAGCATGTGGCTTTGCGCGTCGGCCATGCCGGCCAGCGGCGCGGCGGCCTTAATGCGATCGTCGAGCGCGGTGATGGTCCAACTGTAGGCGCCGCCGCCGGAATGGCCGGTGATGCCGAACCGGTTGGTGTCCACTTCCGGCCGCGTGCAAAGATAATCCAGCGCGCGGATGCCGAACCACGCCTCGACGCCGGCCGGCGTGTAGCCGCGCGAGTTCCACCACCACAGGCCGTTGTTGCGGGTGCCGGTGTGGATGCCCTGGATCTCGCCGGCCAGCAGCGTGTCGAGCACCAGGCAGACATAACCGTTGCGCGCATACCACGCGCCGTCCGACTGGTAAACTCCCTTGTTGCCAAGACTGATCCCGTTGGTTACGGCGCGGATGTGGCCGCATTCATAAAGAATGGTGGGCGCCGGATTGGTCAGATTTCTCGGGAGGAACAGGCTGGCGGTGCAGTAAAGGCCCGGCGACGCCTGGAACTCAACTTTTTCGACAGTGAACTCGTCGTTGGTCAGGCGGCCAGTGATGACCGGCTGCAAATCCTTCCGTTCCGGCATCGGCGACAACCCGAGCATTTCCTGCAATTGCTGGCGGAATTCATCGCGCCGGGCCTTCCATTCATCAAGCGTGTTGATATCGGCCA
>Ga0265320_10000729_pt1 | contig 25170 bp, 27 predicted proteins | sample 4827metaG_FD_202087 | JGI IMG/M metagenome (GOLD analysis project Ga0265320, IMG submission 202087) | Rhizosphere microbial communities from Carex aquatilis grown in University of Washington, Seatle, WA, United States - 4-8-27 metaG | ecosystem: Host-associated > Plants > Roots > Rhizosphere >...
CGTGAAGGTCATCGACGAGCCCGTCCTGCTGCAAATGCTCGGCTGGCTGCCGTAGGGTACGCATGTGGGGCAGGCTGGCAGCCTGCGGCGGGTTGGCAACCCGCCTTCAGCGCCGGTTGCCAACCGGTTGCCAACCGGCGCGCAGCTTCACAAGCTGCCCCACATGCCAAAGAACAACTTCACACGGTCGAAGACTATACGGCCGCCGCCTCCGGCACCGCGCCAAAGCGGCGCTGACGCCCGTGGTAATCCCGCACGGCCGCCTCCAGGTCCGAAGCCTGGAATTCCGGCCACATGCGGTGGATGAAGTGCAGTTCGGCGTAGGCGGCCTCCCAGAGCAGGAAGTCGCTCAGCCTCTGCTCTCCCCCGGTGCGAATCAGCAGGTCGACATCGGGCGACGGGGCGGGCGCGTTGCAGGCTTCCGCGAGCAGGCGTCCAAACTCCTCGCGGCCGACATCGCCTGCGGGAAGATGGCTGGCTGCCCGCAGGATTGCGTCGCGGGCGGAGTAATCAACGGCGATCCTGAGGTGGAGCCGCCGGCCGTGGGCCGTGGCGCGTTCGGCCGCTTCCACGCTCTCGGAGAGCGGCCGGGACAGGCGGTCTCGGCGCCCGATCAGGTTTATCCGCACGCCGTTCTCGATACACTCGTCGGTCTCCTTGCGCAGGTACTCCAACAGGAGGCGCATCAGCGCGGAGACTTCCTCGGGGGGACGCCGCCAGTTGTCGGAGGAGAACGCATAGAGCGTCAGGGTGCGGATCCCCAGCCCGGGAGCCGCTTCGACGGCCCGGCGCACGGCCAGCGCTCCGTGGCGGTGCCCGGCGATACGCGGCAGACCCCGGGCTACCGCCCAGCGGCCATTGCCGTCCATGATGATGGCGACGTGAAGGCCCGCGGAGCCTTCCGCTTCCTGCAAATAACTTTTCTTCATAAAGTCAATGCGCCAAAAAAAATGCGGATCAGCGGTCCCGGGTAGCCCGGATGAGCGCCTCCATGTGATCCAGGTAGCGCTCCAGCGCCTGCCGCCCCGGGTCGGTCAGGCGAAACTCGGTCTTGGGCAGCCGGCCTTCAAAGAACTTAGTGCAGGCGATGTAGCCGGCCTCTTCAAGTTTCCGGGCGTGAACGCTCAGGTTGCCGTCGGTTGTAGCGAGCAGCTTCTTCAGGTCGTTAAACGTGAGGCTCTCGTTGACCGCCAGCGCGGACACGATGCCCAGCCGCATGCGCTCGTGAATGAGGCGATCGAGGGCCTGCGCACCGCCCACGGCGTGGCCGGAGATCTCGCCGAGCGAGCCCGTCTCCACCGCTTCCGCCACCGGCTTGTGCCGCGCTGCCCCGCTCTTAGCCACCGAACCTCCTGGCGATAATGAATCCGAATACGACATGAAACCCGCCGAACGCGGCCGCCATCAGCCCGTCGCGCCACGCCCACGGCAGGAACAGCGCGACCGCGCCTTCGGCCATGAAGCACAGCCCCATCACCGGCACGATCCGCACGGAGAAGGCGCCTCCGGTCACGATGGCCGTGCCGTAGAGGAGCATCCACATGCCGGGAATCGCACCCGGTAATCCCATTCGCTGAAGCGCCACGGTCAGCAGGGCGCCCACCACCATGGGCGGCGCGAAACTGAGAGCGAATCGCTTGCCGGGCATGGAGAGAACCGACTGCCGGGAGGCGCGCGCCTTGCGGATCGTCGCGCCACCGGCGATGGCAAACGACAGTAGCGCTTCGCCCATCCAGATCGCCAACCAGGCCTCCGCGCTTGTCTGCCGGCTGGCCAGGACGGCGGCCAGAAGGGCCGTCAGGCCCACGATCACCACTCCCCAGCCGGAGATGGCGGTGAAAGCCGTCGCACCTTCCATCGTCTGGCGGATGAACCGCAGATTGTCCATCGCCCGTGCGTGTATCGCGGCTGGTTCGGCCATCAGTGGTAGCTTACGCTGCGGTTTCGGCTCTGTCAAGTACTTTTCGATACAAAGTGAAGCGGGGAGGCGAGACAATTCAGTCATCGCTCACACTACTTTGATAACGCGATGTCCTCCATGGGCGCCCGCAGTGTGGCGCCCCCTTTTTTTGAGCGGCGCCGGCAGCAGCGCGGCCCTAGGAGCCGGGCGGCGCGTCGGATGTCCGGTCGCCTTTCGCGATACCCGCCAGCGTCGTGGTTTCCAGGAACTCTATATAGGCTGCCCGGATGTCGCGCCATGACTCGTGCGCCGGGCACGGATCCTCGTCGGTGCAGGATTTGCCCCCCAGAAGGCACGCAGGCTTCGCCCGTGCCCCGTCGAACAGTTCCACGATATCCAGCAACCGGATTGTTTCCGGAGACTTACGCAGTCGGTATCCACCCCCCGTTCCTCTCGCCGTAGTAAGAAGGCCTGCATTCCGCAGGGTTAACAGGATCTTGGAGAGGTAGTTGGCGGGGATTTGTGCGCTCAAGGCCAGGTCGCGTCCCAGCAGCGCGTCTCCATTGGAGACTCGCGCCAGACCCACCAAGGCGCGGAGAGCATACTCACAGGTCGTAGAAAACATGATTTTCCTCGCGTCGTGCGCGTTTGCGAGCCAGATTCCCTAGCCCCCTCTACACTACAGGCGAACACGATATAGCGCTCTCAGTCAATTTACGTCTCTTAATATGTACTGCTAAACTTGACCCAGGCGGACTATAAGCCGATTCAACACAGGACCTTGCGGACTACATTAAAAACCTCCGCCGCACCGCCCTTCGCCAAGCCGCCGCACCTCCGCTAAAATAGCTTTCGGTGACTCCGGCGGAATTCGACAAGCTTGTCGAGAAGGCTATGACCGTCGTTCCGGCGCGGTTTCGGCGCAGGCTGCACAATGTGGCCTTCATCGTTGAGGCGGAACCCCCGCGTCCGGGGTTACTCGGTCTTTATCAGGGCCGGCCATTACCGCGCCGCAGCACCTCGGACAGCTTCACCCTTCCCGACCGCATCACGCTCTACCAGGGGCCACACGAGCGCCTCGCCCGCGACCGCCAGGACCTGGTGCGGCTGGTCCGCGAAACCATCTGGCACGAGGTGGCGCACTATTTCGGCATGGACGAACGCCAGGTCCGGCTGGCAGAGCTCCGCCGGTCGCGAAGGGAGCAGGGCGGACGCACAGAACCGCGCGGGTGAGCGAGCGGACCGCTCCCTGGCGGTCGCGGCTCGGTAAAGGCGGTTCGTCGGGGACACTGCCTAGTTGGGATTCGACGTTCCGGGCTGGGTGCCAGGCTGCTGGGTTCCGGGCTGGCCTCCCAGGGGCGTTCCCATCGGTTGTTGAGCGACGCCGGGCGACCCGGACAGGCCGGTCGTATCCGTCGGGTTCTGAGGTAGTGCTCCGCCGAGCGCCAGGACCTCGTCCCGGGGATCGTAGATGAACTCCCACTCGTTGTACTTCCCGTGGTCCTTGTAGATCTTGATTCCCGTTGCTTCGTACTTGCTGGCAACACCCGCGATCCCGGCGCCGCCTCCCCCCATCATGCCGAACCCGCCGCCGGACGAACTCGAGTTGGACGAAGGGGAGGAGCCGCTGCTCTGGCCGCTGCCTGTCGCCGCGGTCCCACCAGACTGATTCCCGAAGCCTCCGGTTGGCATCCCGGGCAGCGGCACATTCGGATACAGCGGCTGGTTCGGATTGCCATACGCCTGCCCTCCCGGCTGGTAGAGACGCCCGCCGCCCGGCTGACCGGGCTGATATCCGGGCTGGCCGGGCTGGACCGGTTGGCCGGGCTGGACCTGTCCAGGCGTGTAGCCGGGATCGCCCGGCTGAAGCGGGCCGCCGCCGGGTGGGATATAGACTGGCTGCCCGGGCACAGCCTGCAGCTGCGAATCGTCAGGCGGGGCGTCGGGGTTTCCGGAAGACGCGTCCGTGGTCTGAGGACGCCGTAGCTGCCAACGCTGCGGGGACTGCTGCGACGGATCGGTAGAGCTGCTGGCGTCTCCGGAGCTGGTCGATCCGGAGCTCGCCGATCCGGAGCTGGCAGCCGCCATGTCGCTGGCGGACATAGTGCCCGCGATCTTGGGGGCTTTCTTTGTCAGCGAGTCGGTGAACATGCCCGGTCCGCCGGCGTGGATGAAGCGCCAGTCGTCTTTTCCGGTCATGGGATCTTTGAAACGCCGGCGCAGGAACCGTATGTTGTTGGTGTTCTCCAGGGCGTCGATCGAGGGCGGGTACCGGCCGAACTGCCGGTAGAAGAGCTTGATGGCGCGCTTGTACTGTTCGCCATGGGAGATGAGGTCGGCCTCTTTGAGGCGCTGGCCTTCGAACGCCACCTGCGGCATCTGCGAATACAGGAAGATCGCGATCATGGCCGCAGCGAGCAGCACGAACAGCAGCGCAAAGCCGGATTCCTGCCCCTTCCGCCGCCTGCTCATCCGGTTTGCCCCGGCTTCTCTTCCTCGAGCGGCAGCGTCTGCTGGTGTTTGAACTGCATGTCTTCGAGCACTACCGAGTTGATGCCCACGCGCACCAGTTTGTAGCGGCTTTTCACCAGCTGTCCCTCGACGGCCACGATGATGTCCTCGTTGTCCAACAGGAAAACGCGCTTGGCGCCGGAGGGCGCCGGCGTCGCGTAGCCGTAAAACTTCAGCGGGATCGGCGGAGGCGGCGGCGTAGGCGGTGGTCCGGGCGGCGGGGTGTTCACCGGGGCGGGGGGAGCCTCGAGCGTGATTCTCGGGTCCTTTGTCTTCGGCAGGGGCGACGCGCCAAACTGGAACAGGTTCCTGACGCCGCCAGCCATGCTCACCGCCTGCACCCTGGCCAGGAGATCCAGCCGCAGTGTCGGATCGATCGAGCTCGGGTCCGGCTGCTTGTCGCCAATCCCCAGCTTGAATTGCTGCTTGACCCTGCCGCGCCCGGGCTTCTGCAACGACCGCTGGCGCGTCTCCGCGGGCGGGTTGAGCACGCTGGCGCCAAAGTCCGGACTGGCGGCCGGAACCGCGCTTTGGGCCGCCCTGGGCTGCGGCGCGGGGGCGCTGTCCGAGGAGCTCCCCATATTCATATAGACAACCACCGCCAGGACCACCACCGCTGCTCCCAACATGGCGAGCTTCTTCGGCTCCGCGCCCAATCCCTTCATCTGGAGGTTCATTGGGCCCTCCCCGGGAGCTCAGCCGAGGCTTGCTCACCAACGGCTCCCGGCGCCGCGTCCTCGCGCACAAAGGTGTTCAACTTGATGGTGACCTCGAGCACCCCTCCGGTAGGCTGTGGCGTGGCCCCCAGGCTGTCGATGATCAGAAGCCGCGGGGAATGATCCAGCAGGTTGAGGAACAGCGTCAGGTCCTTGTACTGGCCTTCGTAGTTGGCGGTGATCTCCGCGTGGGTCAGCGCGTCGGTGCCCTCCACCGGCTCGAAGGCGAAGGTCACTTCCTTCTGCCTGACGCCGGCCTTTTTGGCCATCTGATCGAGCTCGTCGAGCAGGGTGGAGGAAACCGTCCGGCGATCCAGCAGGTAGGAAGACATGAACGTGTCGCCATCGCCGCGCGCCGTCTGCACCTTGCTCACGATCCCGCGCATCCGCTTTACCACGGCCTGCTTCTGATCCAGCTCCTTGCGCAACGAGGAGACGCGCTCCTCGAGAGAACCCGAGCCCTCCCAGGGCTTGAGCACCACGGCCGCCGCGACCAGGTTCAACACCACCAGGACGGCCAGGACGAGACGGGCGATCGAGCGCGGATTCCGGCCCGATCCCAGCGCCGCAGCCAGCCGCTGGCGAACGCTCGCGATGCTAATGCGGGTCATGGGGTACGCCTCCCGGCCCCGGCCACTTCCTGAAGCTTCTGCACATAGTTCACACTCACGCGGTACCTCAGCAGCGGCTCGGATTGCGTCGGCGGCCAGCGGTTGTGAATCAGGGTCGCGCCGAAGACCGGCGAGCCCTCCAGGCGCGTCAGCAACTGCACCACGGGCTCGGCCGACTCCGCGCCCACCACCATGTCGAGCTGGATCTCGCCCGGCCCGCCGGCCTGCGGACGGATCGAGATCAACCGCACGTTGAAGGGCATCACCTTTTCCAGGTCGTCGAACAAGCGGGTCCAGCTGATGCCCTTGGCATACAGCAGGTTGTTCAGGAACAGGCTGCGCGCCAGCACCTCGGCATTCTCGGGCTGTCGCAATGTGGCTTCGAGACGCGTCTGCTCGGCACTCAGAGTGCGCCGCCGGGCTTCGAGTTTGGCGATGGTCTGCCGCAGCTCGGCGGCCTGCCCGCGCTCAGTCACCGACAACGCCACCAGCACCGCCAGCAGGAGGACGAGAAAGAACGCCGTGACCGCCGACGCCACCAGCATCGGTCTGGTCCGTTCAAACGGCTCGCTGGCCAGATTGACCGCTACCTTAGGGGTCATTGGATAGTCTCCAGACACTCCAGGTATCCCAGCAGCCCCGCATTGAGCTGGTCGGGCAAGCCGTACCGGGAGCGCAACGGGACGCAGGGTTGCCCGAGTTCAGCCGCCAGGTCGTCACTCGAACGGCCGAAGCCGCAGGTCAGGACTTCTTCCGGCCGGCTGCCGAGTTGATCCTCCATGTAGGCGAAAGTGGGATGGAGGTGCGAGGCGACCTCGGCCACCCCGCCATCCGAGAGCTCGATCGACCGCAGCAGCTTGAGCACGCCGCCATCGAGCACGGCGAGCGTCAACGCTCGGCTGCTCCGCTTAGCTACCACCGCCACTCCCGTCCCCTTCACCATCTCGAGCGCGCACAGTGTCGAAGTCGTGACCAGGCCGAGGTGGAAGCCAGCGGCGCGGAACGGCATCTCGTAGCGGGTCAGAACTTCCAGAGGCGCCGCCGCCACCACTACGTCCACGCGCTGGCCGTTGGGCTGCGCGTAATAGCTGATGGCGGCTGCGTCGATGTCGAAAGGCAGGCTCTTCTTCAGCCGGAAGCGAACCAGCGGGAGCTGCTGCTTGGGATCGTCCGGAAAGGCGTCGAAATCGAGCACCGAGACGCGTACGCTGTGGTCCGGCAGGATGAGCGCCGCGCGCACGCGCTTTTTCTCGCCTCTCGGCGCCAGCGCGCGCACCTGCTGGGTGAGCGCCTCCATGCGTTGCACGTTGTCGTGCACCGGGGAAACGGCGATGACGTCCGCGTCGAGCGGCTGGAAGCCGATCTCGGGTGGAGAGGCGATGCGGGCCGCCGCAATCCCGCTCTCGGAGATTTCGAAGGCGAACCGCGGCGGCGGGTCGCTCATCAGTTTTTTCAGGAAGCTCGGCGCCGTCATGCTTAGCCCTCGATGAAAGTCACCTTGTTGATTTCCTTGAGCGTGGTCACGCCCGACCTCACTCTCTCCACCGCGCACTCGCGCAGGAACGTCATGCCCTCTTCGCGGGCCATGCGCCGGATCTCAGAGGTCGGCCGCTTGTCCAGAATCATCTCGCGGATGCGCTCGCTCAGGTCCAGCAGTTCCGTGATCGCGGTTCGGCCGCGAAAGCCGGTACCGCCGCACTCGAAGCAGCCTGCGCCCTCGTAAATGGGGAGGTCGCGCCACTCGGCGGGATCGAGGCCGCTCTCGGTCAGGTACGCATCCGTGGCGTGCACCTGATGCTTGCAGTGGGGGCAGATGATGCGCACCAGCCGCTGCGCCAGGATGCAGTTCAGCGCCGAAACGAAGTTGTAGGGCTCGACGCCCATGTTGAGGAAGCGGCCCAGCACATCGAATACGTTGTTGGCGTGCACCGTGGTGAACACCAGGTGGCCGGTGAGTGCAGCGTTGATGGCGATCTGCGCCGTCTCCTGATCGCGGATCTCGCCCACCATGACCTTGTCGGGATCGTGGCGCAAAATCGAACGGAGGCCGCGGGCGAACGTCAGTCCCTTCTTCTCGTTCACCGGGATCTGCGTGATGCCCTTGACCTGGTACTCGACGGGATCCTCGATGGTGATGATCTTATCCTCGTCGTTCTTGATCTCGCTCAGCGCCGCGTACAGCGTGGTGGTCTTGCCGGAGCCGGTGGGGCCGGTCACCAGCACCATGCCGTAGGGCTCCTTGATGTAGCGGCGGAATTTCACCAGGTCGTATTCCGGGAACCCCACTACGTCGAGCGAGAGCTGGGAGAACTTCTCGCTCATCGATTCCTTGTCGAGCACGCGGAGCACGGCGTCTTCGCCGTAGATGGTGGGCATGATCGAGACGCGGAAGTCGATGAGGCGCGTCTTGTAGCGCACGCGGAAGCGGCCGTCCTGCGGGATGCGCCGCTCGGCGATGTCGAGCTCGCTCATGACCTTGATACGCGAAAGGATGGTGGAGTGCCAGTCCTTGGCGATGGGCGGCATGGCGTAGTGCAGGACGCCGTCAATGCGGTACTTGATGGCCACCTCGGCATCGCGCGTCTCGATGTGTATGTCGCTCGCCCGCCGTTCGAGCGCGTTGAAGATGGTGGTGTCGACCAGGCGGATGACCGGGGCGATGTCGCTTTCGCCAGCCGACAGCCGGTCGATCGAGAGGGTCTCGTCGGTGTTGTCTTCCTCGGCGACAACGTCGAGCGCGAACCCTTCAGTGACCTCTTCGAGGACGCGCTGGGACTGTTCGGTTTTCTTCAACAGGTCGGCGATCTGGGAGAGCGAGGCGACCCGCACCTTCAGCTTCTTCTGCAGCAGGACGGTCAGCTCATCCACCAGATTCAGGTTGCGCGGGTCCGACAGCGCGATCTCGAGCGTCCCGTTCTCCGCCTGGATGGGCACGAAGTTGTAGCGGAACATCAGGTCGACCGGGACGGAACGGAACAGGTCGTGGTCGATGTGCGCGACGGTGAGGTCGACGAACTCGTAGTGGTACCGCCGCGCCAGTTCCTGCGCCTCGGCGGTTTGCTCGGCCGGATCGGCCAGCTTGCTGCGATCGGTGGCCATAATTTACATCGCCTCCGAGAGAGAGAAGATTGGCAGATACAGCGACACCAGCACGAACGCGACGAAAATGCCCATCACGATCATGATGATGGGCTCGATCAGCGCCAGGCTGGCGGCCATCTTCGTATTGACGTCTTCTTCGTAGAATTCGGCCACGCTGCCCAACATGGCGGGCAGCGCGCCGGTGGATTCACCGACTTCGATCATGTCGATGGCCAGCGGAGGAACCAGCTTGGTGGTGGCCAGTCCTGACGACAACGACTGACCCTCCTTGACCTGTTTCTGGGCCTTCCCGAGCGCCGAGCGCAGCAGCCGCGAGTTCAGCGATTGGGCCGCGGTGTCGAGCGCCTGCACCAGCGGGATGCCGCCAATCAGCAGCGTGCCCAGGATGCGCGCAAACTGGGCCACCTGGTATTTAACCCAGATGTCTCCCAAGGCGGGCGTGGCCATCTTGATTTTGTCGAGCCTGATCTGGGCCGACTCGCGCCGCGCCCAGGCGCGCAGCGCAAACACTGCCACCACCAGCCCAGCGAAGCCCACCAGGATGTAGTTGCGCGCGGTGGTACCGACGGCGATCAGGAGTTCCGTCATGGCGGGGAGCTTCGCATCCATGCTTCGGTAGAGCTGAGCGAAGTTGGGCACCACGTAGGTGACCAGGAACACCACCAGGATGATTACCAGCGAGAACAGCACGGCCGGATAGATCAGGGAGACGAGCAACTTCTTTCGCATCGTCTGGGAGAGCTTTTGGTAGGCGATGTAGCGGTCGAGCACCTCGGCCAGGCTGCCGCTCTTCTCGCCGGCCATCACCGACGTCACGTAGATCGGCGGGAACACTCCCTGGGCGCGGAAGGCGTCCGAGAGCAGGGCGCCGTTCTTGACGTCGTCGCGGACCGCGCGGATGAATCCGCCCAGCTTGGGGTCGGTGAGGCGGTCGGCCAGCAGATCGAGCCCCTTCAGGATGGGCAGTCCGGCTCGAACCAGCGTGACAAACTGCTGGTTGAAGATGAGGAACCGCTCCATGTTGAGCTTCGGCTTGCGGCCTGAGAGAGCGGGGGTCAGTACGCCGATGCCCCCCTTGGGCCGGACGGAGTAGACCAGATAGCCCTGATCTGTGAAGCGCTCGCGCAATTCGTCGGCGCTGGTGGCCTGCGCAGTCTCCCGATGCACCTCGCCGCGCGCATCCGCGTACTTCAGAAGGAACTCAGCCATGGTGCGTCGCCTTCCTCATTCCGCAGCCTCCACAACCTCGGCGCCCGCCGGCGGCTGGAACCGGAACAGGTTCGCGGCCAGCGTGGGGTTGAGCTTCTCCTGGTCGAAGCGGAACTCCATCGTGGAGCCACCCTCTTCGGCCACGATCAGCTGGCGGATTTCGTATGCCGGGGTCACCAGGAATTCCACCCTGGTGAAGGGCGCCTTGGCGGAGCGCGGCTCGCCGGCCACCCAGGTTCCGCCATCGCCGGGATGGTAGGTGAAGCGCTTGAAATCCCGCTCGAAGTTTAATTTGCCCAGTAGGAAGGCGAGGGGGGCACGCATATCGTCGCTTTCCTTCACCTTCGTCCTCTCCACGCGGTTGTTGGCGGGGGTGTAGAGATAGACGAACTTACCGTCGCTGACGAACAGCTTGCCGGCCGGCTGGGAGTACCGCCAGTGCATGCGGCCCGGCTTGCGCAGGAACAGCTCTCCCGTTTCGGTCCTGGGGGCGCGCTGGGGAGCCTCGTAAGTCTGCTCGAAATGGACCTGGAGGGTCTGCGCCCGGTTATAGCGGTCCTCGACGCCCTTGAGCAGGGTGGTGAGGTCCGTGCTGGCGTACGCCACGGCCGAGGCGAAGAGAAGACAAACCCAGGGCAAGAAACGGCTCACATATTGGTGACGCGTAAGGGTTCGCAAGCGTGGAGGGGAAAACGGCGGGCCTAAGCGCCTGCCCGCTTCAGGTTAGCTTCATTTTGCGGTGCTCTTTGAGGATGCAGCGGTCCATGACCACGGTGAGTCCCGTCGCGCGGGCCCGCTCGGCCGCCTCTTCGTGCACCACTTCTTCCTGCATCCAGACCGCCTTGGCCCCGATCCGGATGGCGGCCTCGACCACCTCCGGCACGAACTCCGACCTGCGGAAGACGTCCACGATGTCCACCGGAACCGGCACGGAATCCAGGTCCGGGTAGGCCTTCTCGCCGAGCACTTCGGTCTCCTGTGGATTCACGGGAATGATGCGGTAGCCGGCGCTTTGCATGTACTCCGAGACGCTGTAGCTGGGGCGCGCGCGGCGGCTCGAAAGGCCGACCACAGCGATCGTTTTGGCGCTCGTCAGCAACTCCGCGATCGTCATCCCAGCCCCAGCGCCTTGCGCAGGCGCTCGATCTCGATCCCGGTGAGTTGGCGGTAGTGCCCCGGCTTCAGCGCTCCCAATTCCACGAAGCCGATCTTGACCCGTCGCAGCTTCTCGACCAGCACACCCAAGGACTTGAACATCTCGCGAATCTGGTGGTGGCGCCCCTCGATCAGCCGCACTTCATACCACGGATTCTCGGCCTTCCGCACCAGCCGCAACCCGGCCGGAGCGGTGCGCCGCCCATGCAGTGGAATGCCCTCGCGAAACTGGACTTCCTGCTGCGGGGTGAGCAGCCCGTTGACCTTCACCAAGTAGGTCTTGGGAAGGTGCTTGGACGCGGACATGATGGCGTTGGCCATTTCGCCGTCGTTGGTCAGCAGCAGCAGGCCCTCGCTCGCATAATCCAGCCGCCCCACCGGGAACACGCGTTCCTTAATGTTGACGAATTGCATCACGGTGGGCCGCCCCTCGGGATCCGAGACCGTAGTCATGACGCCCTTGGGCTTGTTGAGCGCCAGGCACACCGTGTGACTGGGCTGCTTGATCAGCTTGCCGTCGACCTTGATGTGGTCGCGCTCGGCGTCGGCCTTGGTGCCCAGTTCCACCACCACTTGGCCATTGACCGTAACGCGGCCTTCGACGATCAGCTCTTCGGACTTGCGGCGGCTGGCAACTCCCCCGCGCGCGAGGATCTTCTGGAGACGCTCCTCAGGCATCCTGGCCCTCCGTCGCCTTTGGCGCCGCATCGGCTTCCGGCTGGGCGGCCTCGGCTTCGGGCTGCGGAACGGCGTCGGCGTCCGGAGGCGCGGCTTCCGCCTCTGGCTGCCCGGCTGCCGGCTCCACGGCTACGGCGGCCTCTGGCTCGGGGCCCACTGGCCGGACCTCGGCCTCGACTTCGGACTCCACGCTCGTCGTTTCCGGCTCCACGCCCGCGCCTTCCGGTACCAGGCCCGCAGCCCCGGGCGCCGCGTTTTCCGGCTCGTCACCGGCCGCCAAACGCCTCAGTTCCTCGAACTCCTTCAACGTCGGCAGCTCGCTCAAGTCCTTGAGCCCGAACTGCATCAGGAATTCTTTGGAGGTCCGGTAGAGGATCGGCCGGCCCACCACGTTCTTGCGTCCGGCCGTCTGGATGAGCTTGCGATCAAGCAGCGTCTTGAGCACGCCCGCGCCCTGGACGCCACGGATCTCCATGATCTCCGGCGCCGTTACTGGCTGCTTATAGGCGATGGTCGCCAGCGTTTCGAGCGCCGCCAGCGAAAGCTTCAACGCGGGCTTGAGGCTCTTGGCGAAGGCGCGCACGGCTTCGTGGTGCTCGGGCTTGGTGGCCATCTTGTAGCCGCCCGCGACTTCGCGCACCATCAGCCCGTGCGCCGGCGCGGCGAACTCGGCCACCAGTTCCGCCAGCAGGACTTCGATTCGCTCCTGCGGTTGCTGGAGCGCGGTCGCGATCTGCGCCGCGGTTGCCGGGTCCTCGCACACGTAGACGATCGCCTCGATGGCCGCCCTCAGGCCGGTTTCGTCGATCGGCGCCGCCAGCGGCAACTGCTCCTCGACTGCCTCCGGTTCCTGCTCGGCGACGGCCTCCCGCTGCTGCTCGGCGACCGCCTCCGGTGGCTGGTCGGCGATCGCCTCCGGCTCGGCGGCTTCTTCGGTTTCCAGCTTCTGGTCTTCTATCTCCATCCGGTCCTACTGATAGTCCTTCTCAATGCTGTCTAGCGCGCCGTCGGCTGCGAAAACCTCGTCGAAGCGCTTGTGCGCCCTCAATGCGATTTCGCCGAATGCGTCCTTCTGAACCAGCACGATGGCCTGCATCCTGACCATCTCCAGCATAGCGAGGAACAGGCAGATCATCGCGCGCCGGCTGCGTTGCTCCTCGAACAACCCGGCCACTCCGAACTTCTCTCCGCGCGGCTTGCCCTGTAGCAGCGACTTCAGGTACTGGATCATGTCGGGCACGCTGACGTCGTCCTGGTTGACCTGAAACACGGGGCGGCTCTTGGCCCGGCCGAGCACCTGCTCGAAGGTCTTCACCAGGTCGATGAGCGACACCGCCAGTTCCGGCTCGTCCTGGTTCCCCAGGAACTGGTTGATCTGCGCGGGTGACCAGACGTTCTCCTCGATCATCCGCTTCTGCTGGAGCATCTCGGCCGCGTTTTTGTAGCGCTCGTGCTCGATCAGCCGCTCCACCAGCTCGCGCCGCGGGTCGTCCTCGGGCGCCAGCTTTTCGAGCTCCGGGTCCCTCGGCAGCAGCAGGCGCGATTTGATGTGGATCAGCGTGGCCGCCATGAAGATGAACTCCGAGCTCAGCTCCATGTCGAGGCCGGCGGCCTTGTCCAGATACTCCAGGTACTGTGAGGTGATCTTGGCGATCGGGATGTCCCAGATATCGATCTGCTGCTTGCGGATCAGATCCAGGAGGAGGTCAAGCGGCCCGTCGTACTTCTCCAGGTGAATGTTCAAAGGTGACTGCGACACAGACTCTTCACGATAGCAGGAGCGGAGAGCCAGGCGAAACCGGGCGACGGGCTGGCGGACACGGGGTCGCCGCGCTCCAGGCGAAACCGGGCGCCGGGGTGCCGCGCTGCGGGCGGGGCTTCTCGGGCTTGGGAGGCGCGCCCTTGAAGGTCAGGGTCACGTCGACGGTCCGCTTCTGGTCGTCGGCCTTCACCACCGCGTTGGTCTCGCCCAGGTTTTCGAGGTCGTCCCGAACCGAGTTGAGGAAGTTCTGCGGGTATTCGAAGTTGAAGGGATCGCCCGCTTTGAGCGCCCACATCTTGCGGATCGCCGGCTCGGTGAGGATGTCCAGGCCCTGGATGGTGAGCTCGCCAAAGAGGTATTGCGGGCCAGGGGTCACGCGGAAGATCAGGTCCACCTTTTTCGCCGTGTCGTTGATCCGCCGCTCCACCTGGGTCTGGACGTGCAGGCGGCCGTCGCGCTTCTGGCGCTGCTGCAGCTTGGTCACAACGGCATCGACCGCGACCTGGTTGAAAACCTCGCCCGCCTTGAAGCCCGCGATCTTGTCCAGTTCCTGCCGGGTCAGGCTCGCGCCCACCATCTGGACCGTGCCGAACGTGTAGACAGGGCCTTCGTCAACCTTGACCGCGATCACCAGGCCCTTGACGTCCTTTTCCGGTTCGATCTCGATCCCCGTGAACGCCACCCGCACGTGCCCGCGCACGTCGTAGAGCGGCCGGACCTGCGAATCGAGCACCCGGCGGAAACGCTCGTCGCGGTACGGCATGCCCACCGCTACCTCGTTCATCGCGTTCTCGAGCGCCGTGGAAGGCACCACGGAATTGCCCGTGAAGTGGACCCGCGCCACCCTGGGCCGCGAAGCCGGCTCGAAGACCACCCACAACTCTCCGCTGTCACCCGGGGCCAGCCTTCCGGCGACGGTCACGGTCGATTTCTTCGCCGTCAGCACATCCTGCACGATTTTCGAATACCGCGATAGCAGCGGCTCGGTGGCGGGGATCTTCGGCCCGTAGAACGGATCGTTGCGGGCCAGCGCTGCGCGCAACTCGTCAGCCGGCACGTCCAGGTCTTCGAAGGCGACCGCGAATTTCGGCTCGACCTCGGCAAGCTCGAAGGTCACGATATAGCCTTTGCCGCCGGGCGATGGACCGAAGCGAAAGCCGGCGTTGGAGAAGGCGCCAGTGGCAATCAGGCGATCCCGAGCGGCCTGGAAATCCTTGGCCGCCGCCATCTGGCCCACCTTGAGATTCAGTGCGGCGAGCACCTTGTCGCGCGTGTAGTCGTGCAGGCCCTCGATCCGGATCTCTTCGACCGGCCATGCGGACGGAGCGGGCGGACGGGCCTTAGGGCCGCCCTTCTGTGCTTCCGCGGCGCCGCCGGCCCACACCGCCACGAGCAGCACCAGGATGGGACGCATCATAACGTAATTGTAGACGCGCGCCGCCGCCGATCGGCTTCAGGGGAGGTTTCCGGCTATGATTGTCTGAGCATGACCCCCAGACGATTTGTGCTGCTCGATCGCGACGGCACCATCAACGTCGAGAAGGAGTACCTGAGCTCGGTCGAGGGCCTCGAACTGCTGCCGAACACGCTGGCGGGCCTGCGCGCCATGCGCGAACTAGGACTGGGACTGGTTGTGCTCACCAATCAATCCGGCATCGCCCGGGGCTACTTCGGCGCGGAGGCGGTGGAGCGCATCCATGGCGCGCTGGCCGGACTACTGGCGGCCGGCGGCGTCTCGCTCGACGGCATCTACGTCTGCCCGCACGGTCCCGAGGAAGGCTGCCCGTGCCGCAAGCCGGCGCCTGGCCTCGCCGAGCAGGCCGCGCGGGAGCTGGGATTCCGCCTGGCGGATTCGTTCGTCATCGGAGACAAGGCCGCCGATATCGAACTGGGGCGCCGGGTGGGCGCCACCACGATTCTTGTGCGCACCGGGTACGGGCGCGAGGTCGAAGCGAACGGAGTGGCCCAGCCGGACTATGTCGCCGACGACCTCGCCGACGCCGCCCGCTTTATCGCAGGAATCCTATAATCGAAGTAGAATGTTCTTCCGCAGAAAGCAGCCTACCGAGCCCACTTTCGACGACCGCCTCGCCGCCGTTGGCCAGGCGGGGTTTGAGATCGCCCGCCAACCGGACGGCCGCCTTCGGGTCGCCAAGCATGGTTGCGCGGCGATGATCTCGCCGGGGCCTCCGCCGTGCATCGATCGGGCAGGTTGGCTCGTCGGCGATCGCATCGGACAACTGGTTGACGAGGGCTACCAGAAGTTCTGGGATTCGGGAGAGCGGCAGATTCCGGCGCTGGCCAGCCAGCTTCACGCGCTGCACGAGTTCGAAGAGGATCTGCGCGCGGCGCTGGGGCTGGATAGCCTCTACAACACGTCGCTGGGGACGATCAACGACGTGCACAACTACGACCGGGTCGAGGGCCGCTGACATCCAGCGTAGTGCGTCTAAAATGTCGAGCAGTGTAGCTGACAGAGGACCAATGGTGGGACACTGGCACGAATTTCGCAACGGCGGCGGAATTCGGTCCAGTCCCGGGTTTGCCGCCAATTCCGATGCGCGACGGAATCTGCGACGCACTACACTAGCTGACGCTGCCAGCGCAGCGTGTTCAGCGGGAACCGAGAACGATCTGATTCCCCTCCGAGTCCTTCAGGACTGCTGAAGTTCCCCACGGCTGCTTCTGCGGAGGGCCGGCGAACTCGACTCCCCTGGCCGCCAGCTCCTCATAGGTCTTCTCGACGTTATCGACCTCCCAGGAGGTGTTCATAAAGGTCCCGATCCGGTCTTCGTGACCTTCGGGAGTGAAAAGCGCCAGCCCCGTCTCGGCCCCCGGAATCGAGAGTTCAATCCAGCGTTGCTTTTCGGAGAACTGCTGATCCGTCAGGATGCGGAAGCCCAGCTTCTCCGTGTAGAACCGCAGGGCGCGGTCCTGATCCTTCACCGGAATGCCCAGAAACTTGATTCGCTTGATCATATGCTCCAAGAATGCCATCCCGGAAGCGCGCGATCAATAGTTGGCGATCGAATCGCGGCGGCCGCTGCTATAGTAGTGGTTACTATAGCCGTGAGAGCCGATCCCTACCTCATTGACACCCTGATGCGCGACCTGGTCGCCCACAGCCGCTCCAGCGCGGCCTTTCTCGTGTACTTGCAGCTCTACCGTCACACGCACGGAGTCGGCCGGGAATCCGTGGCGATGAGTCACGCCGCGCTCGCCGACCTGATCGGGATTTCCAAGCGGTCTGTGCAGACCGCCCTGGCTCACCTGATCGGCCGGCACTTGCTGCGCCGGCGGAAGTCGCGCCCTACCGCCGTCCCCGTCTACACCGTTCTGACTCCGTGGAACCGCAAGGCAATCACTCCATAGCTAAGCTAGCGGGGATCCCAAAGCACGGTCCCGTCACCGCCTCCGTACTTCGAGAACAATTTGAGGTCGGCTTGGGCCTCGTCGCGCCGGCCTTGCCTGCCGGCCAGTGTGGCGCGCACTTCGAGCACTCGGGGGAAGACCAGCGAGCCCAGCGGGCCCTGCGCGGCCGGGTTGGGAGCTTGGTATCCGCTCAGCAGAGGAGTCACGCGCTCAACCTGGCTGGTTCCGATGAGCGCCGAGGCGAGTGGAACCCCGGGCCAGTCCGGCGACGACGGCTGGCTCCTATCGTAGATCTGGCGAAGCGGCTCGACCGCGGCGGCGAATTCGTGCGATGACAGCAAGCCGTAGGCCAACGCCATCCTGCGAAGACCCGCCTGTGGAGGCGCGGGAAACGCATTCGCCGCCCGCACGCTCCACTCGGCGGGGGCGGCTGCGGGCTGGGCGAGGAAGCGGGCGAGCAATCCCACAGGACCCGCAGCCGCAGACCTTGCCGCATAGTCCTGCGCGCGCTGGATGTTGCGTGCCTCAACCGCCCAAACCGCCAGCTGGGCGTAAGCGAGCGCCGCCTCGCCCGGCTGCGCCGAAGATGCGAACCGGTCCAGCCGCGCGACTGCCTCCCGGTGGCGACCGGTCAGGTATTCCCACTGCGCCTGGCGGTACTCGATCAGCGAATCGCCGGCATCCTTGCGTGCTTGTAGAAACTCCGCGAAGGCCCCGTCGGCTGCCTTCAGATCGCCCTGCATGAGCCGCGCCCAGGCGATCTTATACAGCTCCGCGCCGCCCTGGAACGATGGGTCCTTGGCATAAGCCGCGCGGTACGCTCGCTCCGCGTCGGCGAACCGGCCGAACCAGTAGTAGACGTCGCCCAGCGAGTCGCTGGGGTTGGCTTCCTCCGGCCGCAGTCTGCGATAGCGCTCCAACGCTTCGACGGCGCCGTCGAGGTCTCCCGCCCAGGTCCGCAGGTAGCCGAGCTGGTTGAGGCGGAGGACGCTGGCCGGCTCGCGCTCGAACGCTTTCTGACACAACGCCGCGGCATCCCGGTAGGAGTGGTCGGCCGCGTTCAGGTCGCTCAGGCGGCTGTAGACGGAGGCGTCCGCCGGATCGGCGCCCATGAGAGCGACCAGCGCCCGCCGCTCCCCTGCTCGGTCGCCCGCGAGCGTCGCAGTGGCCAGATCGAGCTGTACCCGCTCCAGGGTCTGGAAGCCGGCGGATTTCTGCCGCGCGGCCTCCAGCACGCGGGCTGCTCGTGTACTATCGCCCCTCGCCACGAGCGATTGCAGCCAGGCCAGATAGGCGGCGCCAAACTCCGGGTCGGCGTCCACCGCGCGGTCGAAGCCGGCGTCGGCCTCCGCCGGAGCGGTGGCATAGATGGCAGCGGTGTAGGCCGCGAAAGCCTGCGAGCTTCCAGTCGGCAGAGGGCGGGCGCCTGGCTCGATGGCGCGCGCGATGGTTTGCGCCAGGGGCAGCATGTCTCCTCCGGCGGGACCGCTGGCGCGGATGATTCCCAGGTTGCGCACGCTCGCCGCATCCTCGAGCATGGCGTCGACGTGCAAACGCCCACCCACCAGCGAAAAGTGGCCCTCCAGCACCTCGGATGCACCCACCGTGGGCGCATCGCGCAAAGAACGAATTGGAACAGGTTCGACGTGAGGGGCGCCGGCCAGTTGAAGGCGAACCGCTTCGGCGAAGCCGCGGCTCATCCACTCCTGATCAGGGGTCGCCAGGTTTTCAAACGGCAGGATTGCTACTCTCTGAGTGCCCCGGTCCCTGCGGGAGCACGAGACCACAAGGACCGAGGCAATCAGCGCAAGACCTAATGCCTCACAACGCACGAGGTTCTTGCGCCATCAAGGCCTTGAAATCAGCGTTGTCTTTCAGCACCGTGAATTCAGGTTCCTCGATGAACTTGTTGCGCTCCTTGAATCCTTCTTCGAGCGACTTGCGGATGTACTGCACGGCCAGATCGATCATTCCCGCCTGGGCGTAGGTCTTGGCCAGGTAGTAGTGGAACCGCGCCCGCTCGTTGATCGAGCTCTCCTGCAGCAGAACGCCGTAAGAATCGTGGTGCTCGAACACCTCGGGATCGAGTTTCACGGCCTGCTGATAGGCCTGGAACGCTTCCTTGTACTCCTTCTTGGCGAAGTGCGCCGTGCCGATGTTGCTGTAGACGGACGCCGAAGTCGGGTTGAGCTTGATGGCTTTCTCGTATTGGTGCAGGGCGTGGCTGTAACGCTTCTGGGCATAAAAAACGGTGCCCAGGTTATTCACGGCCTCGAAGTACTTGGGGTCCCGCTTGATGGCGCGCTCGTAATAGCGCTGGGCGGCCCTGAGATCGAGCGTCTGGTGGTAGGCGATCCCGATCTTGTTCAGGGTGACGGCGCCTTCCGGCGCCTCGCGGTACTGGTCGATGGCTTCGCGGTACATCTTGCGGGCCATGAAGATGTCACCCCGCTCTTCCGGAGTGAGCGACGGCTTCGCCGTCGTGGAAGTCTCGTGCGCCGCCGAGGGCGCGTTTACGGCCGAACCAGGTTCGAGAACCTGCGACCTTTCCATTTGGGGTTCAAGAGCAATGGCGAGAACCGGAACAAGGGCGGTGAGAAGGAATCTGTATAACATAACTAACCTCCTGCTACTTGCAGCATTAAAGTCGGTAACCGACACATGTGACGCAAGCAGCCCGTTCTCGGGTACAACCTACAGACATTTAAGCACAGGTCTCCCCGGGCCGAACGGCAAAAAACAGGGCCACATATTTGGGGGGGCAAACCTGTGGGGCAGGCTGGCAGCCTGCGGCGGGTTGGCAACCGGCCGGGCGCCGGTTGACAACCGGCGCAGCTTGACAAGCTGCCCCACATCCGAACCAGATCACACGGTGACAGACCGATGAGCTCTCCCTACTTGCCGAACGCTCCCAGGATCCGGCGGAACAAGCCCTTCTTCTGCTCCGGCTTCTTGGCCTCCGGTTGCACGCCCTGCGCGGAGGTCTGGGCGGTCGGAGGCGGAAGGACCTTGGCGCGCGAGCCCCGCGGAGCCAATCCCGCCGGCGCACCGCTCGTTCCGTTGCCGGACGCCGTAGCCGAGGGCGCCGGAGCCGTCTCCCAGGAGGCCACCCTGGTGCCGCCGGCGCCGCCGTGCAGCTGGCAGCTCTCTACCGGCTGGGTGCCCGACAGAAAGACCTCGGCGACCGGCGAAGGGCAGGAAGGCGTGGCCAATTGTCCGGTCTCCGAATCTACCTCGACGGTTACGATGCCGTCGGGCGCCTGGAAGTCATGGACGTTGCGGTACTCGCGGTACTGGTGGGCGCGCTTCATGAACTCCACCCAGACCGGCAGCGCCGAGTGTGCGCCCTCCAGATTGAGCTGTTGATTGTCGTCGAACCCGACCCATACCACGCAGATCAGCCTCGACGTGAAACCGGCAAACCAGCCGTCATGCGAAGTCCCGGTCTTTCCCGCGGCGGGCAGGGTGAAGCCGCGCGAGCGGACCGAGGCGCCGGTGCCGCTGCGCAGCACCTCTTGCATCAGACTCTCCATCATGTACGCCACGCGGGGATCGAGCACCTCGCGCTTGTCCGGGGTGGCCGAGAAGAGCACGTTGCCCTGGCGGTCGCGAATCAGGCTCACCCAGTTCGGCTTCACGTAGGTGCCCTGGTCCACAAAAATGGTGTACGCGCCGGCCACCTCGATGGGAGTCACCTCGTAGGCGCCCAGCGCGATGGCCGGCGTGGCCTGAATGTTGATGTTCATGCCCGCCTTTTTCGCCAGCGCCTCCACCGAGTCGAATCCGATCATTTCGGCCAGTTTGACGGCCGGCACGTTGAGCGATTTCGCAAGCGCCGTCCGCAGCGTCACCTCGCCGTAATACTTCTGCTCGAAATTCTCCGGCGAGTAGGCTTTGTTGTCGAACCAGAAAGTGGTCGGTTCGTCGAGTAGCCTGGTCACCGGGGTGATGACCTGCGAACCGCCCGCCAGGGCAGTGCTCAACGCCGCGGCATAGACGAAAGGCTTGAAAGACGAGCCGGGCTGGCGTTTGGCCAGCGCGCGGTTCAACTGGCTGGCGCCATAGTCGCGGCCGCCGACCAGGGCTTTGACGGCGCCGGTCTCGGGATCGAGCACCACCATGGCGCACTGCGCCTGGGGCGGCTTCTGACCCTTCGGCCAGCGGTGGTGGCTCAGGCGCTGATCCACCTCCTGCATCCCGATGCGCACCGCGTCCGCCGCGGCGCGTTGCAGGTTGAGATCCAGGGTGGTGTACACGCGGTAAGTGCTGTTCGTGAAATCGTAGTCGCCGAACTCGCTCTGCAATTCGTCGTTGACCAGATCGACGAAGTACGGGGCCTCGGTCGATTCCATCTCGGCCGGCGTCAGCTTGAGCGGCTCCGCGCTGGCAGTCTGGTACTCGGCTTCGGTGATGTAGCCGTTGTCGCGCATCAGCAGCAGCACTACGTTCCGGCGCTCCCGCGCGCGGTCCGGATGGCGATACGGGTTGCGGAAGCTGGGCTGCTGGATCAGCCCGGCCAGTGTCGCCGCCTCGGCCAGCGTCAACTGGCTGATGTCCTTGCCGAAGTAAGCGCGCGCCGCCTCGCCGAAGCCGTGGATCGCAAAGCTGCCCCGGCGTCCCAGGGGAACCTGGTTGGCGTAGAACTCGAAGATCTCCTGCTTGGAGAGCTTCTGTTCGAGCTGCAGGGTGATCATCACCTCGGCGGCCTTGCGGCTCAGGGTCTTCTCCTGGTTAAGCCAGAACATGCGCGCCAACTGCATGCTCAGGGTCGAAGCTCCTTCTGCCACGCGCCCTTCCCGCAAATCGACGTACGCGGCCTTGATGACGCGCAGCGGATCGAAGCCGCTATGCAGGAAGAAGCGCTTGTCCTCAGCCGAGACAACTGCGTGCACCAGCACTTCGGGGATGTCGCCGAACTTCACCAGCCGGCGCTTCTCCCGGTTCCGGTCGGAGAGATTGGTGATCAGCTCCGGCTCGAGCAGGTACTGGACGCGCTCGGTATTGTCCCGCAGGGAGATGATCTGCGAGACGTGGCTGCCCGAAAATTTGATGACACCGGCCTCGTCGTCAAAATACGAGTCCGGGCCGGGGAAAATTTCGATGCCTCCGTCCGCGCGCCGATGATACCAGCCCATCCGGTTGCCGCTGGTTTCCCCATAATCGCTCCGGTGCAGCTGGGTGATGATTTCCTGGGGACCGATTTCATCCCCCTGCGAGACCACCCGCGGCGAGGCAAACACCATGGAAGTGGCCTGGAAAGGACCTTGCCGCAGCTTGCGATCGATCAGGCGGGAATAGCGGACGTAATAGAAGGTAAACGAGATCAGCAGGACGAGCGCGAGGCCTGCGCAGACGCCAATGGCAATTCGCCCCGCCGGGCTGACCAGCATGTGAGCCCAACGGGCTCTTCGCGGGATCTGTATCCGAACTGGCACCCGCAGACTATTCTCTCATGGGCTCGTCGCTAGTCGCACGTCGCGCGTCGCCCGTCGTTCACACGAGACTCGTCTCAGTGCGAAGCCGGAGTTTCCGACGGGCGACGAGCGACAAGCGACAAGCGGCCTTCCATCACTTCTCTTCCTTATCGGCCGCCAGCAGCTCTTCCCACATGTCTCCGTTCTTGGTCCACTCCGCGGGCTCCAGGCCGGAGATCTGAAGTTCGGCAACCTTGAGCGTGCCGTGTCCGTAAGGGCAGATGTATTCGAGGTGCGGCCGGCCCAACTGCAGCATCTGGCCCCACGACCCGGATGTGACCGGCATCCGAAGCCGCCGTGCGCACACGCGGCAGCGATAGCGCTGGTCCAGGATCGAAAGGTAAATCAGTCCGCAGGAAATCAGAAAAACGAAGCCGGCCGCCAGGGTCCAGGGCAGATCGAAACCGAGAAACTGGCCGCGGAACAGGTGCGGGCGCGGCAGTAAGAGCGTGACACCAAACCAGATAGCGCCAAGGACCAAACCGGACACGCCGAGTTTAGCTGCCAGCCAACCCCAATAGCGCATACCTATATAGACTGCGTTTTGGGGCCGTTGGTTCCCGGACGCAATACACCGACGCTATTGCCGCATGAGAACGACCGGGGCCGATTCCGCCCCACTCACCCGATCGAAGAAATCGCGCACGGCTTTGTAGTCGCCCGCGGGCGCGGTTATGTCGTTTACTTCGAGCGATTGGCGAAACAAAACTTCGTTCCCGCTGGGGGTCCAAGTCGCCTGGAACTTCCCGTAGGGTCCGCTCAGCGACACCGGATCGGGCACCTCGTCGACCTTGAAGCCGTCCGGCACGCGGAGATGCACGGTGGTATGCCACTCGGCCGCGTGCAGCACGATGGGGAGCTTACGTTCCTTGGCGGGAAAGGTATAGCCTCCACCGGCGCCGAGAACGCCCGGTTTCACCAGCAGCAGCCGCCCTTGCATGGACTGGCCGAACTGGTCGGCCGCGTACTCCGCGTGCGTCTCGAGGCGCCCCTCGTCGCGGGCGTCTTTGTGCGTGAACGCGCCCAGTTTGACACTCCCGACGGTCCATCCCAAGCCGCGCTCCATCATCGTGCGCATCTCCGAAGCGGAAGTCCGCTCGAAGCTCGACCGCCAGGATCTCGCGCTCTGGCCGAAAGACTGGGTGTCGTGCACCGCCTCGAGCGCGCCCAACGGCGACACCTTGGCCTCCACCTGGGATTCGACGCGGTTCGCCGACGCCGGCAGTTGAGGCATCTGGACCAGCGCGTCCTGGGCCGCGCCGTCGATGAGCGCGTAGCTGCCTTGCTCGCGCTGGGGCAGGTCACCCAACGGGGTGTAAGGATCCGTCGGGTCGAAAATCAGGAGGCGGCCGAGTTGCGGGTGGGTCACCACCGGCGCCAACTGGATGGAATCCGGAATCTTGACCGCGACGATGGCGTGGTTGAACTGGAATGGAGAAGCCCAATCCGAACGGACATAGGAGCGATCCCCGTAATGGATCGAGATCATGTAAGCGGGAATCCCGGCGGCCTTGAGAAGCGCGCGCATCAGGTTCGCTTTGTCCTTGCAGTCGCCGTACTGCTTCTCCAGAACCAGCGACGCCAGGTGCGGCTTGTAGCCGCCTCCGCGCCCCAGGTCGGTCGCGATCTCGACGTAATTGACGCCCTGGACAAAGCGGGCGATGGCCTGGATCTTCGCCAGATCCGTGGTCGCGCCGGCCGTCAGCGAACGAGCGCGATCCTCGATGCCGCCGCCCGTGTCGGCCTGCGGGTCCTCGAGCTCCGCCATCCATCGCGAGACCGCGGTCCAGTCGGTTAGGGTTCTCAGACCGGCTGGGTTGCCTTCGGGCGGCAAGTAGGTGATCGCCAGCCGCGGAAGGACCGCCCCAAGGTGGGGGCTGTGCGGCTCACTCTCGACGAACGGCAGGTCGCGCAGTTCCCAAGTGTAGGTCGAGCCCGCGGCTTGAGGCGCGACGGCGGCGTGATTATACGTGACACTTTTTGCTTCCCAACCCTGGGGCAGCGTCAAGGAATAGCGCGATACGACAGCCGGCAGGCCCTCCTGGAAAAAATACTCGAATTGAGTAAAGACCGACTTGCTCTCCATCGCCATCTCGTAGCCGAAGACGCTGCCGTCCTGCGCGTCGTCGCCGGCCTGGAAATACCGCTCCCGCTCTTCGTCGTAGACGTCGTTGGCGGAGCGTGCGCGATCCACGAGACGGTCCTTCTTGTAACGGATCGGCGCGCCGCTGGCGGGCAGCGTCCAGCCGTGGAAGTCCTTGATCTTGTCGGTCGAAACGATATAGTCCATGCTAACGCCGGCGTGCACGCGTCCATCGCGGTTCAGAATCCGGATGGCGCCCCGTTTCACGGTCTCGGTCTTCCCGCTTGGCTCTACCGTGACCTGCTCCTCCTGGAGCAGCACCACCGCCGGAACCTTGCGGTCATACGTTCCTTGCGGCGCCGCCGCCGCGTCCCGCAGCCATTGAGGAACGTCGTCACCGGCCAGCGCCACACCGGCAGCCAGCCCAACCCCGAGGAACAACAAAGTCGCGCGTCTCATTGCTTCCCTCCCGCGCCGGCCGCTTCCTGGCGGAGAGTGATGGTGTGCTCATCCTCCTCGTGAATGGCGTCGAAGGCCTTTTTGAGCGCCGGGTAGTTCGCAGCCGGAAACACTAGCGCGCCCTCGCGCCCGAATATC
>Ga0265320_10000730_pt1 | contig 25150 bp, 18 predicted proteins | sample 4827metaG_FD_202087 | JGI IMG/M metagenome (GOLD analysis project Ga0265320, IMG submission 202087) | Rhizosphere microbial communities from Carex aquatilis grown in University of Washington, Seatle, WA, United States - 4-8-27 metaG | ecosystem: Host-associated > Plants > Roots > Rhizosphere >...
GTTCCGGGCGGTCCCCCTGGTATTCGCTTCGCTCAAGGTAACCGCGACGCGACGTACGCCGCTCGCAAAGCGAGCCCGCGAAGCGGCAGGGGGAGCGGTCGCGCAGCGAGCCGCGGGGGACAAGGTCCCGCGAGCGAAGCGAGCCCGCGAAGCGGCAGGGGGAGCGGTCGCGCAGCGAGCCGCGGGGGACAAGGTCCCCCAGAAATAATCCCCGTCACTGCTGAGTCGAGTCGTCGGACGGCGGCGGAGGCGGAGGGGGCGGCGCGGGCGCTGGCATCGGCGGGGGCGGCGGCTGGATCTGACCGGGGAACGGTGGGCTCGGCTGCGGCATGGCCGGCGCTCCGCCCGGAGGAGTGAACACCGGACGGGTGTGGATCAGCTGGAGCGAACGGCGAACGCGCACGGTGACCGGACGCGCCGTCTTCAAGGTACCGGCGAACGCGTCTACGCTGGTGTCCACGCCGTCGGTGTTGTCGGAATCGTATTTTCGGGCGTCGAGCTCGGCACGGATCACGTAGAGCCCGGGCTCGATGAAGGTGCCGCGCGGACAGGTCTCGACCAATCGAGTGGTCACGGTGAGCGAACCGCGCGGGCGGATCGTCGTGAAGTCGATCTGCTCGGGGTTGCGGTTGCCCCCGTCGGCGTCGCATTGCGCGGTGCCATGGCGCGAGAGCACTTCGAAGGAGAGGAGCGACCGGCGGAAGTACAGCACGGCCTTCTTGCTTGCCGGGTTCTTTACTCGAACGGTCACCGTGGCCGAGCGCTCGTTGCGGGCGTCGGAGCCCCGCACGAATTCGAGAACCGGCTCGTCCGGTTGCGGCGCGTCGTCGGGATCCGCCGGCGCGTCGCTCGACCAGGCGGCGTAGCTCGGTCCGAGGATCACCGGATCGCCGCCCACGTTCTTCGTCGGTCCGAGGGGGCCGTCGTCCGCTGGTTTGGCCACGTAGGGAGGCTCCGCGGGAAGCTTTTCCTCGACTCGATGACCGTGATGCCACGTCGTTCGAGTCTTGTCCGGCCAGCCGTAGTGCGGAGTGATCTGCGCAGACGGCACCAGCACTTCCTGCTTTCCGGGGCTGAAACAGTAAAATCGCGGGTCGACTTCCTTGGTGATCGCGTCGCCCGGGGCGAGATCTTTCAGGGCGCTGTCCGGCTCGATCTTCGGACGAAGCTCGTCTGGGAGCGTGCACGATTTGTCTTTCTTCTGTCCCGGTCTCATGACGTCGAGCCACAGCAAGCGTGGGTCATCGACGACTCGCACCGGCACCGACGACGCGTTTTCGATCCTGAGCTTCCAAGGGTCGTCGGGACCCGACTCGGTCAACTGAAGGCGAAGGGCGAGAGCCGGTTTTTCGATCGCCGGAGCACTCGGCTCTTTCGCGGAGACCGCGGCGGGGCTTCCCAGGGCGATGCATGTGACGCCCGCCGTCAGGCGCGCTCCGAACCTCATGCGCCGACGGTGACTCATTCGGGCTGCGGTTGCAACCGCCGGAAACGACGCGGCCGCCGCGCTTTTTTGGGGAATGACTTGGGGTCGCTCTGGCGTTCTTCGAAATACGGTAGGCTTTCGTTCGATGCGGGGCCTCTACGCGATCATCGACGTGGACTTCTTGTTGCGCGAGAAGATCGCCCTCTTGCCGTTCGCCGAGAGCGTGTGCCGCGCGAGGCCGGCGGCGGTTCAACTGCGCGCCAAGCACGCGAGCGTGCGCGACACGGTGGAGTGGCTGCGGCAAATTCGAGAATTTTCGCACGCTCACGGCGTCCTGCTCTTCGCCAACGATCGACCCGACGTGGCCGTCATCGCCGGCTGCGACGGCGTGCACGTGGGGCAGGGAGATCTCGATCCGGCGGACGTCCGGCGTTTCGCGCCGAACCTGCGTATCGGCATTTCGACGCACGACATGGAGGAGCTCGACGCCGCGCTCCGCGTCGCGCCGTCGTATGTCGCCTACGGCCCGGTGTTCCCCACGCGCTCCAAGGTCGATCCGGACCCCGTCGTGGGGCTCGACGGGCTCGGCGCGGCGGCGGAGAGGTGCCGTGGCCGCGCGCCGCTCGTCGCGATCGGCGGGGTCGATCTGGGACGCGCTTCGGACGTCGCGCGGCTCGCGCCCGTCGCGGCGGTGATCAGCGGTCTCTTGCCGGACGATGGCGTCTCCGGCGTGCACCGTCGCGCCTCCGAGCTGCACCGCGTGCTGTCAAACGGCGCGTAGCTCGGCGATCATCGATTCGAGCGCGAGCCCGGGTTGCGCATTGCGCTCCACGGCGTCGAGCGTCCGGATCACGACCGCGTGCCGTCGCGCGTGCCGTTCGGCGACGTCGGCGTCGCCCCCGACTACCCGCCGTGCTTCTCGCGCGAAGTGAATCGACAGCTCTTCGAGTCGTTGCTTCAAATCATCGCGTTGCTCGGGTCGCGATCCGGCAAACACGATGGCCGAACCCAGATCGGGCGCGGCGAGCGCCGCGAGTGCGCCGTTCACGAACTCGGCACGGACGCTCGCGGTGTCGTCTTCGGACAAAGACAACGCCGCCGACGCGCTTCCCCCAGCCAGATCGACGGCCGCTGCCGGCTTTCCGTGACGCTCGAGAATGCGCCCGATGAGGTCATCGGGGAGCGGACCGAATCGCACGGCGAGGGTGCGCGAACGGATCGTGTCGAGCAAACGGCGCGGGTGGCTGGTGATCAGGACGAAGTGCACGCTGCGCGGGGGCTCTTCGAGGGTCTTCAGGAGCGCGTTCGCGGCTTGTTGCGTGAGCTCGTGCGCGTCACGCACGATGAACACCAGCGCGCGTCCTTCGTGAGGACTGAACCCGGCGCGGGCGAGCACGACCTTCCGGATCTGTTCGACGCCGATGCCCGTCGTCTCGCGCGTCGAGGTTCCGAGCGCCGAGGGCGGATAGAGCCCGCGCTGCACCAGCACGACGTCGGGGTGACGCGGGACCGCGGGATCGTCCTCGGAGAGATGAACCGCTCGCCGGCAGGCGTTGCATTCGCCGCAACCGAGCGGCCCTCCACGCTCGCAGACCAGCGACTGTGCGAGCGCGAACGCGACCTTCTCTTTGCCGACGCCGTCGGGTCCCTCGAACCGGTACGCGTGATGGACGCGCCCCTGACGGAGCGCACCTTGGATGGTCTCGAGCGCCGCGGGTTGCCCTTCGATTCCGTCGAAGACGGTCCGCGCCGTCATCGCTCGGCGACGACTCGCACGATCAGGCCGTTGCCGACTTCTGGCCGGCTTCCAGCTCTTCCACGCCGAGGCGCAGCAGGTAGAGGAAAAGCCGATAGGCGTCGTCGGCCTTGGCGCCTTCGCCTTCGATGTAGGTCGTCACGCTGAGCCCATCGAGCACCGCGAGGATCAACGACGACAGGGCTTCGGTCTCGACGCGCTTCGACGACTCGCCAATCGCAGCCACGATGCCTTCGGTGACCAAGCGGCGCTTTTCGCCGAGGAGCGCGGCGGCGCGACGGCGGAGCTCCGGATCGTTACGCGACGCGCTCCACACTTCGATGTTCAGACCGACGTTCGTCGAAGATCGGACCTGCCAGAGCGAACGCAGCGCGTCCATGGCGCGGCCGCCCCCGCTGGTTTCCTTGCTCGTCGCGAGCACGGCGCGAACCCGGTCGAGGTACTTGTGATACGTGAAGCTCTGCACTTCGTGGATGAGCGCGGCTTTGCTCGCGAAGTAGTAGTGGACGATGCTCTTCCTGAGCCCGAGCTCTTTGCCGATCTCGGCGAGCGTGGTCCCGCTGAAACCCTTGCGCGCGAAGCACTTCGCCGCGGCGTTCAAGATCGCCGAAACTCGTGTGTTGTTCCAATCCACCGCGCGAGGCGCGACGGAGTCCGTCGCGTTCTCTTCGCTTGCCATCGGTTCTTCGATCAGCGCCGTGTTTGCCGACATTTTTTAGCCTCGCTACGAGTTTTGAAGATTGGAACCGGTACCTTGCAATCCGTTACGGCCGGCCGGATGGTGTAGGTAGTTATCTTCGTCGGTCACCCGTCATCGTCAAGCACGGGATGCAACGCGAGGCGTCAAAATGTTACACGGGCCTCATCGGCCCGCGGGTCCGACGACGTCCCGGCGGCGAGTTCAAGGCACCAATATGATGCGCCCGACGACGGCTTGATTCGCCAGGGCAAGATGCGCTTCGGCTGCCCGCTCGAGAGGAAGCGTCCGGCTGATGACCGTCCGAAGCCCTCCCTTCTGCATCAGTCGGAAGCAATCGCCGAGGTCACTCGGAGTGAACCCGTGGCTCCCCAGGATCCGGAGGCTCTGCAAGAGGAGCGCACCCGGATTGAACCGCACCTTCTCGGTTCGGATGTTTCCGACGATGACGATTCGACCGCGACGGCGAAGGCTGCGGAGCGCGCCTTCGAACGTCGCGCTTCCAGTGAGCTCGAGCGCGACGTCGACGCCGCCGCCCGAGACGCTCCGCACGGTCTCGTGAAACGACTCCACGGATGAAACGACGTCGTCGGCGCCGGCGCCTCGAAGTGCGGCGCCCTTCTCCGATGGCGCGGAGGTGAGCGCGATCACGCGAGCGCCCATCGCTTTGGCGATTTGGATCGCCTGCATCCCGACGCCGCCGCTCGCTCCGGTGATCAAGACCGTCTCGCCGAATTGCAGCCCGGCTTCGTGGCGCAGTGCGCGGAGCGCGACGGCGGCCGTGCACCCGACGGAAGCGGCGTCGGTGAAGCCGATGTCGGGTGGAACCCGGACGAGCGCTTTTTCGGGAACGGCGACCAGCTCGGCATAACCGCCGTCGATCGTATGGCCGAAGCTCTGCCAGGCGTTCGTGCAATCGGGGATTTCGCCGCCCACGCAGGCGTCGCAGGCGCCGCAAAACGGACGGTGCAGATTCGCGACGCGATCGCCCGCGCCGAAGGTCGTCACCGCGTTGCCGACGGAGACGACCTCGCCGGCGAATTCATGCCCGAGAATGATCGGCAGCTTCATCGCCGGAAAGCCGCCCCGCCGATCGATCACGTCGCGGCCGCACACGCCCGAAGCGCGCACGCGAACCAGGACGTCGCTAGATCCGACGACGGGGTCCGGAACTTCGCGCCACTCGAGCACTTCGGGTCCGCCCGTGCGATCGACGACGACGGCACGCATGCGACGGACCCCGAGCTACGGCAGCGCTACTTGCCGTGATGCTTGCCGGAGTGTTCCGGCTTGTCGGAAGAGTCCGTCGAGGGCGACGAGGAAGACGAGGACGACGAGTCCGTCGAATCCGAAGACGCAGGCGGCGTCGACGACGGCGCGCTCGAGGAGCTCGAGGAGCTCGAGGACTTGGTGTCGGGGGTCGAATCACCGTTCTCGATGCTGTCGAGCAGATCGTCTCCGGGCTTCGGCTTCACCACCGGTGCGACGTTCGGGATCTTGTACGTCCCCGTGCCACAGCCGGCGAGCGTGACGACCCCCAAGACCAACGTCGCACCTACCATGCAGCGCGTCCTTTTCATCGCGGCGGAGGCTAGACCCAGATCACTCGGGGAGCAAGAGGGCCTAGGAGTGCGTCGGGCTTTGCCCGACGCAACTCCGTCGCGATGGTCCCGTTCGAAGCTTGCGGAGCAAGCGGGGGCGCGGGGCGGAGCCCCGCCGAGCACTACGGGACGATGACGAGCTGCACGCGGCGGTTCTTCGCCTTGTTCTTCGGGGTGGTGTTCGGGACCAGGGGCTTTTCCTGACCGTACCCGTGCGCAGTGAGCCGCGCGGCGTCGACGCCGTTCTTGACCAAGACGTCGCGGACCGCATTGGCGCGATCGGTACTGAGCTTCAGGTTGAGGTCCGGGGTGCCCGAGTCGTCGGTGTGTCCCTGGACTTCGACGGTGCCGATCTCTGGATGGGTTCGGAGGACGTCCGCGACCTCCTCCATGATGGCCATCGAATCCGGCAAAAGCTCCGCGGAACCGTGAAGGAAGTGCACTTCCTTCTTCAGCTTGAGCTCGGTCTTCGTGATGACGACGTTCGAGGTCTTGGGACGCGGATACAGCGAAATATCCGTCGCCAGGTCGTGGCGCGGCTCGAGCGCGACGTCGGTCGCGTTGTGCAGGTAGTTCGGCGCATCGACGCTGATCGTCGACTTACCCGCGGGCACGTTCGCGAATCGGAACGCCCCTTCGGCGTCCGTGGTCAGGGAAAGCTGCCGTCCCAGCGGATCGGTGATCGATACCGTGGCGCCAGTCACGAACTCGGTGGTCGTCGCGTCGCGAATGGAACCGGTGACGGTCGCCGTTCGCGGGAGCCCTTCGAGCTCGCAGTTGACGTGGACGACGACGGGCGCGTTCGGATCCGTCGGCGTGGGCGCTGGGGTGACGGGAGCGGCGCCCGTCGTGGCTGGTGCCGGAGCCGCCGCTGCGCCCGCTGCCGGCGTGGCCGTTGCCGCCGGAGCGTCCGCCGGGATCGTCGCGGTGCACTCCGCGTCGTTGTAGCCGTCGGCGGTGATCGCAAATTTGTAATCGCCGGGGTCGAGGTTCGTCGTGCGGAATTTCCCGCTCTCGTCGGCCACCATGCCGGTGATCGATCGGGCTTCGTACCGGACGATCGCGCCGGGGATCGGATCCGTCTTGCCCGCGACGACGACGGTTCCTTCGATGTGGTGCTCCACCGGAGGCGGGAGCTGGACGACCTTTTCGACGACCACCGGAGCCGCCGCTGCGTGATGGGTGGCGTCGAACGCGTACGCGAGACCGAAGTGGAAATCCCACGGGAGCTCCGGCGCGACTTCTTCGATGAAGTGGCTCGTGGCTCCGGTGCCGACGTCGAACGCGACGGTCAGGCCCAGGCCTTCGAGCCACGACGCGGCCCACGGATAGACACGGGCGCCGAACGTCGCTCGCGACGGCACGGCCTGAAAATCGACGTGACTCAGACAATCGTCGCCCGGGCTCCGCGCGAGGAGGTGACACGTGTAGCCTTGGCGATTCACCGGCAGATCGATGCTCCACTCCGCGAACGGGTGGACCCACTTGAAGACGCCTTCGACGCCGACGCCGATCCGGAAATTGTCGACGCGATTGATGTCGTGACCGAACCGTTCGATGCGGCTGATGCGCTGCCGGGCTCCGCCGAGCGCCCTCGAGCGATCGATCTCCACGTCGTCCGCGATGTTGCCGCTGCCGTCGAACGTGTAACCGGCGTTCAGATTGATGCGCAGCGGAACGCGCTCCTCGGCCCGCTGGCGCGTGAGATCCGCCGTGCCGAGTGCGCGAATGCCCACGGTCGCGGCGTCGAGACCGACGCCTCCCGCCGAGCTCAAGAGCTGTGCGTCGAACGCGCCGCCGAACGAGAGTACTCGCGTCGGAGACGTGGGCGTGAACGCCTTCACGCCGAGCGTCGTGTTCCCGACGATATCGATGTCCTTCGGGTTTCCCTGGTTGTCCGAGGTGCTCTGGTAGCGGAGGCCCGCGTAGGCTTCGAGGAAGGTCGCGGGCGTTGCCGAGAGGAACAACCGGGTCGCGAACTGAGTGAGCTTGTCTTTCTGATCCACCGGCACCGGTGGATTGCCGGGCAATCCACAGACCGGACGGCAGAGAACGCCGCTGCCCGAGAAGTAACTGCCGAGCACACCGAAGCGCAGGGTGCCGACCGCGCCCGAGTCGGCGCCCTCGGTACGAATGAGGCCGGTCGACCCGCTCAGCGTGCTCTCCGCTGCGAGGCGCTCCGGGTCGTTGTCCCCCGAGTTGGCGAGCTCCGGCGAGGCCGTCACTTCCGTCGCAGCATCGGGACTGGGTGCGGACGCAGGGGCGAGCTCCGGCGTCGCCGTCGCCGCGACGGTGACAGACGCCGTCGGTGCGGCCGCCGCAGGCGCTGCGGCGGGCGCGGGAGCAGCGGGCGCAGGAGCTACCGGCGCCGGAGCTACGGGAGCTGCGGCGGGCGGGGTGCTCTGCGCTGCGGCGGCACTGGCGAGAAGACCGTATGCCGCGCAGAAGGGAGCTCCGCGCAGCCACTTTGAAGTTGTGATCATCGGGGTCGTCGAATCATCGGGGGTGAAGAGGCGTCATGCGCTCGGCGGTGACGTCAGGCCAAACTGTTGCGACCACCGTCGCTGACGGCGAATCGCGTTGCTCGAGGGTTCATCGTCGTGAGCCTTCTTTTCAACGCCCTACGATTCGAACGGAAGTGGCCAATGGCCTAGTCGAATGTACGCCACACTGCCGTCGACACTCAACCGTTGCCGCCACCAGCCATCACGCCGCCCGCTTGGTTACCCCCGCCCGCACGACCGCCGCCTGCGCGCCCCCCACCAAAGAACCCGCCCGGTGTACCCCCGGCGGTTCCACCGGCTGTGCCGGCAGCCGTTCCACCGGCTTGGCCGGCAGTCGTTCCGCCGGCCTGACCTCCAATGAAGCCACCCGCGGCTCCGCCGGCCTGACCGCCGATGAAGCCGCCTGCGGCTCCGCCGGCTTGACCGCCAATGAAGCCACCTGCGGCTCCGCCGGCTTGACCGCCAATGAAGCCACCCGCGGCTCCGCCGGCTTGACCGCCAATGAAGCCGCCCGCGGTTCCACCGGCCTGTCCGCCGAGAACCCCGCCGGCAGTTCCGCCTGTGGTTCCACCGAAGAGACCGGCGATGAATCCACCCGCCGTTCCCCCTGCGGTGCCGCCGGCGGTTCCGCCCGTGGTTCCGCCGAGAAGACCAGCGATGAATCCGCCGGCAGTTCCGCCAGCCGTTCCGCCAGCCGTTCCGCCGAAGAGACCGGCGAGGAAGCCGCCCGCCGTGCCGCCCGCGGTCCCACCGGCCTGAGCACCGAGAAGTCCGCCGGCAGTTCCGCCCGTGGTTCCGCCGAGGAGACCGGCGAGGAAGCCGCCTGCAGTGCCGCCGGCAGTTCCGCCCGTGGTCCCGCCGAGGAGACCGGCGAGGAAGCCGCCTGCAGTGCCGCCGGCAGTTCCGCCCGTGGTTCCGCCGGCGAGTCCGGCGAGGAATCCGCCCGCGGTTCCACCAGGAGTTCCCCCGGCGGTTCCCCCTGGCGCTCCGCCCGCGGTTCCGCCGGTCGTTCCGCCCGTCTCTCCGCCGGTCGTGCCACTGTCTGGGCACGGGAACTCGGGACCGCCGCAGCTGTCTCCACCCCCTGGCGTCAAGCCGCCGGGTCCGCCGTCCGGCGTCTCGGTGAGCGCCTCCACGTCGGCAAAGTCGCTTTGGGCTCCGCAGCCGACGGCGAGCAACGCCGTGGCAGCCGCAGAGAACCCGATGAGCGCTCGCTTGGCGCCGGCACGATGAAGGGAATGAATCATGGCGATAAGGCTCCTTGGCGGGACCTCAGTAGGCCCTCGCCAGTTGAGTGGCGTTCGGGCGCGCTCATTATGGGCTCCGGAATCCGAATGACGGTATTCGGAGATCCTGACCCACCTCGCTGATTGTCGAGCGCGACGACTGCGCTACCGAAAGGTGTCGATTGCTCTACCTCGAAACGCAAACCATCCAAACGCGGGCTCAGCGTACGCCAAACGCGTAGCCAGCGGAAGACGCGACGAGAGTAGCGCAGTGCGACGGGTCGATCTCTTTCGACGTCGGCGCGGTCGAAGACGAGACCGGCAAACATCGCGGACGGAATTCTGTGCCGGCAGAGGAGCCCTACGGTCCCCGGAGACCAAGTCGTGAGCCGAAGATGAGGACGACTTCAGCTCGACGGCTTCGGTTTCCAGACCGGCATCCCGGCCTTCTCCATCCAACCGTAGTCGCCGAATCGACCGGGTTCGCGATCTTCGAGGACCGGATCGCCCGAGTGCTCCTTCGACGGCGGAAGGTCGGGACCCTCGGTGACGACGAGAAGCTCGTCCGCGACGTACTCTGCGTGCGCATCGTCCTCCGCGACGACGCTGTTTTTCGGCATGTCACCGGTGCCGACGCGGACGATCTGTTGAGTAGGCGGATACGTATCGTTCCAACGCTCGCGAACCGCGAAGTCCCCGTCGCGAACGATTCGGTACCGCACTAGCTTGAACCCGGCGACGCCGCGTTGCGACAGCACCCGCACCCCGCGCGGCAAACGATCGTCGGGGCGTTCGATCTGGTCGAACGGGACGGCATCCGTAATGCGACGAATGAACGTCACCGTGCGCCGCTTGTCCGGTCCGAGGATCTCGGCGCGTACCGTGCCGTTCTTCACCGTTTCGTGGAGAACGACGGGAAAATCGAACGGATTTCGAACTCGGAAATCGATGGTCGGGTACACGACGGTCGCGTCGAGTCCCATCTTGATGTACGCGCTCGGCCGCGTATGCGGGTAGCGCTCGACGATCTCGAGCCCGGCGAAGAACGCCGCGCCGTGCAAGGTGCCGGAGATCTGGCAAGTGCCGCCTCCGATGCCGTCGACGAGCTCACCTTCGGCGATGACCGTCGCGACCTTGTAGCCGTTCGCTTCGTCGCGCGGCCCGACCACGTCGTTGAAGTCGAAGACCTCGCCGGGCAAGAGCACGTAGCCGTCGAGCTTCGACGCCGCGAGGCGTAGATTGTAGGTGCGAGCCTGCGATTTCGCCGAGCGATCGTAGTTCGTCTCGAACGAGCCGAGCACGGTGTCGACACTGGCGTGCCCGAGGTCCTTCGCGAGGCGTCGCGGCTTCTCGTGCAGAAACACGAGCCCCGCCGAAGGCCGGCCGTCGCGGAGCGCCGCTTCGATCGACGCGAGCGACGCGTCGACGTCGAGCTTGCGCCCTTCGACCTCGTGAACGAGCGCCCGTTTTTCGAGATCCAATCGCGCGTCGACCGGCGCGCGATCGAGCTCGTCCTTCAACGTAAGGAGCGTCGCGATCGCCCGCTCGGGTTCGACGACCACCGGAACCGGCAGGTTGAGCGGCCCCGGCGGGTTCGCGCGGCGCCAGGTGCGGCGGAGCGGCGAGGTTCGATCCCGCGCTTCCTGGATCAACTCCGTGAGCCGGACCTTGTCGATGTGAACGCCGAGGCGCCCGTAGCTCATCGCGCGCTGTCCGCCGTCGGGGAGCTCGACGTGGAATTGCCCGGCGACGTGACGGCGAACGATTTCCACCGCTCGCGTCACCGCCGCTTGATCGATCGGCAGCGCGCTTCCGAGTAGCTCGACGCGAGGCGGTGCCCCCGGATCGTCGAGCGACGGCGTCGTCGGAACGACGAGGAGGCCTATCGATAGGCCGGCGATCGTCGCGATCATCACCGAGAGCGTGCCCTTGCCGAGCTTCGAGAGGGGATCGATGCCGAAGAGGTTCATGAGACGCCCGGGCACGGCGAGACTACCTCGGAACGCGCGAAATACACCCCGGCCCGTGCGGGAACCCGAACGACTCGCCTCGAAGCGCGGAGCGGGGTAAGTCGACGTGCTCGCGGGCTCTTCCACCCGACCCGTTGCCACCGTGAATTCGGACGAACCACAAATAGACGACGAGGACGAGCCCTCCGACCCGCCGTCCGACCCTGACGAGGGCGATTCGGACGGCACCACGGCCGACGCGATCCTCCAGAAGCTCGACGCGCTGCCGTCGAGCCCCGGGTGTTACGTGTTCCGCGATCGAAAAGGGGCCGTCCTCTACGTCGGCAAGGCGAAAAATCTTCGCTCGCGCGTGCGCAGCTATTTTCAGGATGGCTCGAGCGACACGCGCGCGTTCCTGCCGCTCCTCCGACGAAAGCTCGGCGACTTCGAGACGCTGGTCACTTCGACCGAAAAGGAAGCCGCGATCCTCGAAAACAGCCTCATCAAGGAGCGACAGCCTCGGTACAACGTCAAGCTTCGCGACGACAAGGAGTACCTGACCCTCCGGCTCACGACGGCGCACGAGTGGCCGCGGCTCGAGCTCGTCCGCCGCCCGGAGAGCGATCGCTCCCGGTATTTCGGGCCGTACCATTCGGCGACTGCCGCGCGCCGCGGGCTGCATCTCGTCGAGAAGCATTTTCAGCTCCGCACCTGTTCCGATCGGGAGCTCGTCAGCCGCAAGCGACCCTGTCTCCAGTTTCAGATCAAGCGGTGCCAAGCGCCGTGCGTCTACCCGGTCGACCACGACCTCTACGCCGAGCAGGTGCGCACGGTCGCGATGTTCCTCGACGGTCGGCACGACGAGCTCCGGCGCGATCTGCAGACCCGCATGAAAGATGCGAGCGACCGCTTCGAGTACGAGCTCGCCGCCACGTACCGCGATCAACTGCGCGCCGTCGAGGTCGTGAACGAGGAACAGCGCGTCGTCTCGAACACCGATCGCGACCAGGACGTCCTCGGGCTCTACCGCGAAGGCGATCTCGTCGAGCTCGCCGTTCTGTACGTGCGTTCGGGGCGAGTCATCGAGGCGGCGTGCATCTCGAACCCGCACACCGAGGTCCCCGACGACGAGGTCGTCGCCGCGTTCTTGCGCGAGCACTACGGCGATTCGGGTCCGGGGATCGTGTTCATCCCCGACGAGGTGCTCATGCCCGTGCTCCCCGACGGCGTCGACGGCGTCGCAGAATGGCTCACCGAGCGGCGTCAGGAGCTCGCGAGCCAGAGCGGCGGTCATGCGCGCAAGGTGTCGCTTCTCGCGCCGTCGCGCGGGCCGCGTCGTCAGGTGCTCGACCTCGCGATGGAGAACGCCGAGCACTCGTTCAAAGAAAAGCGCCGCGCCGGCGAGGACATGGACGAGCGGCTCGCGCGGATTCAGCAAAAGCTCCGGCTCCCGACGTTGCCACGCCGCATCGAGTGCACCGACATTTCGCACCTCGGCGGCGAAGACACCGTCGGCTCGGTCGTCGCGCTCACGGACGGCGTACCCGACAAGAGCCGCTATCGCACGTACAAGGTGCGAACCGCGGGCCCCGGCGACGACTACGCGGCGATGTTCGAAGTCTTGTCGCGACGTTTCGCTCGCGGCAAAAACGCCGCCGAAGGCACCGAAGACACGACCTGGGAGCTCCCCGATCTATTCGTCGTCGACGGGGGCCGCGGCCAGCTCGGTGTCGCGCTCGCCGCGGCGCACGACCTCGGCTTGCACGATCTTCGCATCGCGGGCCTCGCGAAGGAACGTGAAACGGTGCTCGGCGAGGAGCTCGTCGATCGCGTGTACCTGCCGGGCCAGAAGAACCCGATTTCACTCCGCGCGAACAGCCCCGAGCTCTTTCTGCTCGCGCTCGCTCGCGACGAGGCGCACCGATTCGCGAACCGCGGGCGAAAGAAGATCGGAAAGCGGCGCACGCTCGGATCGCGTCTCGACGACGTCCCGGGGATCGGACCGAAGACGCGGAAGCTCTTGCTCACGACGCTCGGCTCGGTCGACGGGATCCGGCGCGCGAGCGACGAAGTCGTGCTCGCCATCAAGGGCGTCACGCGTCCGCGGCTCGCCGCGATCCGCAAGTACCTCGGCCGAGAAGGCGACGACGCCGCCGACGATGGCGTGGTCGATGACGGCGTGGTCGATGACGGCGTGGTCGACGTCGTCGAACCGCCGCGGGATGGGCCTGGAGACGTCGGTGCCGTCACCGACGCGTCCGCTCCCGCAGCCGCCACGTTTGCGTCGGAGTCGTTCGACGACACGCGTGCCGATGCCGGCGTCGCTTCGCCTCCTGTCGACGACGCGACGGAGCACGGCGAAGAACGCGATAGCTCGCGACCGTGACGCGCTCTCTTTCTTGATGAGGCCACGACGACGCCATTCGGCTCACGCGAGAGCGTGTGTGGGATAGCCGTCTCCAGTCTCAATCGCGCGACGCGAGTTGGCGAACCGGGCGCGCGGAGCAACTGCGTTGGCGCGCGTGAAGGGGCTTAGGTCCAGTATTTGCGGTGTTTTTGCCACACTTGCGAGGGGCATGCGCCTTGCTGAACACCGACTCGGGTGAGGAGGTCGGGTGAATGAAATGGTCGCAATGGAAGATCCGCAACAACAAAACAATACATGCTCTGCTCGCGCTGTCGGTCACGGTGGGGGCGGGTGTGACCGGAGCGAGCGGTTGCCTCGATCGACCGCTCTGCTCGACGGATTGCGTCCCGCAAACGACGAACGTCCTGGTGAGCAAGTATGAAAACACGTCGGTCGATCAGATCGATCTGCTCTTCATGATCGACAACTCGAGCTCCATGAAAGACAAGCAAGACGTCCTCCGCGCCGCGGTGCCCGATCTGGTCGATCGACTGGTGAATCCGCGCTGCGTGGACCCGAACGGTTCGCCCTCTCCGATGCAGCCGACGGATCCTTCGGCAGCGTGCCCGGGCGGCTTCGCGCGCGAATTCACGGCCATCGCCGACATTCACATCGGCATCGTGACGTCGAGTCTCGGCGATCACGGCGCGGGCACGACGTGTCCGCAGCCGGCGTCGAGCCCGCTGGAGGTCGAAGAGGATACCGACGATGGACGTCTCGTCGGCTCGAGAGGTCGAGCGGGTCCGAACGCGCCGGCGCCGTTCATCAACCTGTATGCGGAGCCGGTCCCTCCGGATCCGGAGGGTTTCTTGAATTGGCACCCGAAAACCGTCGCGAACGAGACGACGCCGGACGCCCTGAAGCAAACCTTCAACGACATGGTGTTCGACACCGACCAGCAAGGCTGCGGGTTCGAAGCGCAGCTCGAGTCTTGGTATCGATTTCTCGCGGACCCGGCGCCGCCGAAGAGCGTCGATCTGGCGGCTTGCCCTGGCGCTCCGTCGGAGCGGTGCGCGAAGCGGACGGGCCTCGACCAAACCTTGCTCGATCAACGAAAGGCATTCCTCAGGCCGAACTCGCTCCTCGCCGTGATCATGCTCACCGACGAGAACGATTGCTCGATCGAGGACAAGGACCAAGCGTACCTCGTGGCGGAAGGCGATTGGCACCCGCCGAACGGGTCGACTGCTTGTGCGACTTCCCCGAACGATCCGTGCTGCTACAGCTGCCAGATCGGTCCGCCGTCAGGCTCGCACTGTCTCACGCCGGATCCGGCATGCGCCAAGTCGGCGCCGCAGCAGGATCGCGGGGCCAATTTCAATCTCCGGTGCTTCCAACAAAAGGCGCGTTTCGGTGTGGATTTTCTCTACCCCACGGCGCGCTACGTGAACGCGTTGAAAAGCCCGACCCTCTGCACGTCGGTCGACACGTTGGCCATGCCGACGGATCCCAAGGATTGTCCGGATGGCGACGGCGACGGTCAGCCCGACGTGTTCCCCAATCCCATTTACAGCGACCTCACCGGTGGCGGCGCGGCCGCGCGCTCGCAAGATCTGGTGTTTTTCGGCGGGATCGTCGGGGTGCCGTGGCAGGACATTCAGACGTCGACCCGAGCCGACGGGTCGTCGTATCCGGCGGGCGAGCTCCACTACAAGACGGCGTCGACGATGCTCAGCGACGGAACCTGGGACACGATCCTCGGCAATCCGAAAGCGTCACCACCGGTTTTGCCGAACGACGGGCTCATGGTCGAGTCGACGAGCCCTCGAGGCAACGGCCCCGCGAACGCGCAAAATCCGTTGGTCGGCGCGAGCGGGCCGCGCTTCGGCACGCCGGGTTCGAATCCGTCGAACGGGCACGAATGGACGGACGAGGCGCAAGGCGACCTCGAATACGCGTGCATCTTTCCGATACCGCCGCGCGATGACAGCACCGCGACCAACACCGACTGCTCCGATCGAGATCCCGGGGACGATGACCCGCTGTGCCAGAACCCCGACGGCACGTACGGGACGACTCAATACTTCGCGAAGGGGTATCCGGATCTGCGCGAGCTGCAGGTCCTGAAGGACTTCGGCGACAACTCGATCGTGGCGTCCCTTTGCGCACAGCAAGTGACCGACCCGACTCAGCAGAACTACGGCTATCGCCCGGCCATCGACTCCATCGTCGATCGATTGAAGGAACAGCTCGCGAACAAGTGCCTTCCGCGCGCGCTCGTGGTCGATCCGATCACGCACGAGGTCCCGTGCAACATTCTCGAAGCCGGGCTCGGTGCCGAGTTCGCGGATTGCACGCGAATCGGGCGGGCGGCGGCTGAGCCCGCGCTGGTTCAATCGGCGCGTGACAACCTGGCTGGCCAGGGGTCGTGCACGAAGGGCGCGCCGACGGCCGCGTTGCCGGCGTGCGACGCCTTCAACATTTGCGAGATCGCGCCGGCGGGCCCCGACTGCCACACGACGAACGCGACGTCGGCGGGCTGGTGCTACATCGATCCCGCGAACGGCGATCCGGTCAGCCTCGTCGCGAGCTGCCCCGCGGCGGAGAAGCGCATCTTGCGGTTCGTCGGACCCGATACACCCGCCCACGGCGGCGTGACGCTCATCGCTTGCCAGGGTGCGCAGATCGACGACACGACGGGGAGCTCGTCGGTGACGCCGACCGAAAGCGACGCAAGTCCATGACGACACTGCACGCGCACTGCCAACCGAGGTGTCTATCGCGCAAACATTTTTCGATTCAACCGAACCTCGAATCATGAACCCCAAGTGGATCCTTCCGACCGCGCCCGAGCGCGATTGACAAGAGTCGTGCCGCGCACTTAGGCTGCTTGGAAAGCGCCCATATAAAGGACGCTTGGGGTGCCTGATCCGGGTCCCGTTCGTCGCTCTCTCGCCTCTGCCTCGACCCCTCGTTCGCCGCCCGCCGGCACCCCCCAAGGAGCCTTTCCGATGCACTCGACTCAGCCTGCCAAGTCCGCAGTTCGCCGCTTTCCGGCTGTCCTTCGCCTCGGGTTGATCGCGGCGGTTGCCGCGGTGGCCGGGGTCATCGGTGCGAGCGGCTGCCTCGATCGTCCGCTGTGCTCGACGCCCTGCGTGCCGCAGACGACCAACGTGTTCGTCGACAAGATCGACAACACGACCGTCGACAAGATCGACCTCTTGTTCATGGTCGATAACTCGAGCTCGATGAAGGACAAGCAGGACGTGCTCAAGGCGGCCGTCCCCGACTTGGTCAATCGGCTCGTGAATCCGAACTGCGTCGATCCGAACGGCGCGACCGGACAGACCCCGGCGGATCCGGCGGCGCCGTGCGCGACCGGCTTTCAGCGTGAGTTCACCGCGATCAAGAACATCCACATCGGCGTGGTGACGTCGAGCATCGGCGACCACGGCGCCGGCGGCACTTGTCCCGATCCGACGTCGAGCGCGCTCGCTCAGGAAGAGAACGACGACAAGGGCCAGCTCGTCGCGTCGCGGCCGCGTGCGCAGAACCTGTATCAGCAACCCCTCGCGCCGGATCCCGCCGGCTTCTTGAACTGGAACCCGGCCACCGTCGCCAACGAGACGTCGTCTCAACCGCTCATCGACACGTTCACGTTGATGATCACCGACGCGGACCAGCAAGGGTGCGGTTTCGAGTCCCAGCTCGAGTCTTGGTATCGCTTCCTCGTCGATCCGAATCCGCCGACCAGTATCGTGCTCAAGCCGTGCGGCGGCGGCGGTGCGCAGCAATGTGCTTTCTCTTCCGGCACGAACATGACCGTCGTGAAACAGAGAGCCGCCTTCTTGCGCGCCGACTCACTGCTCGCGGTCATCATGCTCACGGACGAGAACGACTGCTCGATCCGTGACGACCAGCAGGCGTACCTCATCGCCAGCCGCACGTTCACGCCGCCGAACGGCTCGAGCCCCTGCGCAAACAATCCGAACGATCCGTGCTGCTACAACTGCCAGATCGGCCCCGCAAAGGGGACGAGCTGCGCGCCGCCGAATCAGGATCCGAACTGCGCGGCCACCGCGGTCAAGGCCGACAACGGCCACAACTTCAACCTGCGCTGTTACGCCAACAAGGCGCGGTTCGGTATCGACTTCCTCTATCCGACGACGCGCTACGTGAACGCGCTGACGCAGACTCAGATCTGCACGTCGAACGAAGATCTCTCGATGCCCGCGAACGCGGCCGACTGCGCCGACGCCAACGGGGACGGCTCGCCCGACGTGTATCAGAACCCGATCTACACGGATTTGACGATGCAGAACGTCCGTCCGCGGTCGCCGGACCTCGTGTTCCTCGCCGGCATCGTCGGCGTGCCCTGGCAAGACATTCAGGCCACGACCGACTCCAACAACGTCCAGTACCCGGCTGCCGAGCTCCACTACAAGATCGCCTCCGTGATGTTGGGCGACGGAACGTGGGACGCCATTCTCGGCAACTCGAGTTCGTCGCCACCGGTCCTGCCGACCGATCACCTGATGGTGGAGTCGACGAGCCCGCGCACGAACGGGCCGTTGAACAGCGGCGCGAACGTGCTCGTCGGTCCGACGAATGCACCGCGGTTCGGCACGCCGGGTGCCAATCCGTCGAACGGTCACGAGTGGAACAACGTCGCGCAAGGCGACCTCGAATATGCCTGCGCCTTCCAGCTCGCCCAGCCGCGCGACGACAGCATGGCGACCGGCACCGACTGCTACCAGAGCGACCCGAACGACTTCAATCCGCTTTGCCAGAATCCCGATGGCACCTACGGAACGACACAGTACTTCGCCAAGGGCTATCCCGACCTTCGCGAGCTCCAGGTGCTCAAGGATTTCGGCAACAACTCGATCGTCGCCTCGCTGTGCGCGCGCAACCTGACCGATCAAGGCGCGCAGGACTACGGCTATCGTCCGGCGGTCGACGCCATCATCGAGCGGTTGAAGGAGCAGCTCGCCGCGAAGTGCCTGCCCCGCGTGCTCCAGGTGGATCCGACGACCCATCAGGTTCCGTGCAGCATCATCGAGGCGGTCACCACGCAAGAAGACTGCAATAACACCCCGGGCCGCGGTCCCGTGTCCGACTTGCTCATCCAGCCCGCGAAGGATCGACTGGCGTCCGAGAATTCCTGCACGAACGACCAGTCGAAGTCGTCGCCGACCTTGCCGCTGTGCTCGAACTTCACGTTCTGTGCCATCCTCCCGGCGGCTGCGGATTGTCACCAGCAGACGCCGGACGCGAACGACGTGGGTTGGTGCTACATCGACCCGAAGAACGGCGACCCGGCGAGCCTCGTCGCCACGTGCCCCGCGACCGAGAAGCGGCTGCTCCGCTTCGTCGGTGACAACACGCCGGCGCACGGCGCGATCACCCTGATCGCCTGCCAGGGCGCTCAGATCGAGGATACGGCGTCGACCGCGACGGGGACCACCCCGCCGCCGGCCGGTGGCGACAGCGGTAGCCCCTGAGCACGATCTGATGCCAATCCCCGCGGGGGCCACCGTAAGATGGCCTCCGCGTGGAACCGCGTAAGACGATCCTGGTCATCGAGGACGAGCCCGCGATGGCGCTCGGTATCCAGGATTCGCTCGAGTTCGAAGGCTTCCGAGTCCTGACCGCGTCGACGGGCAAGCAGGGGTCCGCGCTGGCCCGGCACGAGAAGCCGAACGCAGTGTTGCTCGATTTGATGCTGCCGGACGTGAACGGCTATCAGGTGTGCGAGGAGATCCGTCGGCACGACGCCTTCGTGCCGATCCTCATTCTCACCGCGCGAAGCCAGGAGGCCGACAAGATCCGTGGGCTCGACGCGGGCGCGGACGATTACGTCACGAAGCCGTTCAGTCCCGGGGAGCTCGTGGCGCGGCTTCGAGCCCTGTTTCGGCGCGCGAGCCGCCCGACCGAGACGGCCACGACGTTCAAGATCGGGCAGGCGACGGTGAACGCGATGGCGCACACGCTGACGCGCGGCAAACAGATCGAGCAGCTCTCGTTCTACGAAGTGGAGCTCCTCCGCCTCTTGCACGAGCGAGTCGGCCAACCGGTGAGCCGCGAAGAGATCTTGAACAAGATTTGGGGCATCGAGGCGTCCCCGACGAATCGCACGATCGACAACTTCGTCGTGAAGCTCAGAAAGAAGCTCGAGAAGCAGCCGGACCGGCCGAAACACATCCTCACGGTGTACGGCTACGGCTACAAACTCGTGCCTTAGCTATCCCATAAACCTACTGCGCCCCCCGCCGCGTCGGTCGGCCTCCTCGAAATGCCAGCGTATGCCTGCGTCGGCCTCCCTATCATCGGGGTGCTCGCTACGGTTTCTGAGATAGCTAAGCTAACTCGTCAACCTACTGCGCCCCCCGCTGGCGCGAGGAGAATGCGCGACTACTTCACGACGAGCACGTTGCGGGCGTCGTCGGGGACCGAGTTCGCATCGTCGAGCAGTTCGGGACCGCCGAGCGCATCGACGTCGATGCCGTCGCGCACGACGCGGACGGCCAGCGAGAGCGGTGCGCTGCCGGTCGTGCCGATCACGTCGCCGCCTGCGAGCGTCGCGTGCGCCGCGACGGACATGGCCGCGAGATTGCCGACGACGACGAGCAGCATTCGACGGCGTCCTCCGGTTTCGACGACGTGTCGCGTCACCACGGTGAGTCCGACGAGTCGTCCTGCGAAGAGCGCCGTCGCGGGACCGACTTGCCCCTCGAGCGCGAGCGCGTGCACGGCAGCGCCCGCCGGCGCGAGTAACACGACGCTGCCCGGCGAGAGCCCGCCATCGTCGCCGGCGAGGGAAGCTTCGACGGCGCGGGCTTCGAGCGGCAGCGCGTACCTGAGGTAGTCGGCGGGACGATCGGGACGTCTCGCAATCCGACCCTCGGCGTCGGTGGAGGCGCGTGGGGCAAGTGCGGCGCGTCGCGGCACGGGAATGCACACGCCTTCGTCGGGGAGCGTGCCCACCGGACAGGGGGCCGTGTGCGCCGAGGGAGCGGACCCCACGGGGCGCGTGCGGTCCGGCGTTGCCGCGTGCCGGGCGTGCCTGCCGAGGGCGGCAAGCGCGAGCATCGACGCGGCGATAGCGGCTCCGAGCGCAGGCTTCACGACGGCGGAGCTTACTGCGGACGCGACGCGACGTTGCGCTCCGCGGTGACGCGCCCGGGACTCCGATTGCCGGGCGGGATGGCGCGCCGCGTTGCCCCGATGGGAGATGTCCACGGCATTCCGCGTCGTTCTCCGGCGCGGAGACGAGTCCGCTCTGGCAGAGTAAGTCGCCGTCATGATGGAGACGCCCGAGGAGTTTCGCGCGAGCAGTTTTCCGCGCCCCAAGATGCTGGGGCTCAAGCTGACGCCGGCCGAGGTCGCCATTTTGGAGACGTTCGTCGTCCCTCGGTACCTCGAGAAATTCGGGGAGGCCGCCCTGAACATGCTGCTCTTCGGAGGGCCGGCGCGCATCGCGCATTTCGGCTGTCGCAGCGGCTACCTCGACCGTGAGCTCATCGAGTCGGCGGAAGGGTCGTCGCTCGTCGGCGTGGACGCCTCGCTCGCGGCGCTCGAGCTCGCCCGGAACAAGGCGGTGGGCCTGAAGGACGCTTCGCTCGAATACCACGTTGGCTCGGGCTATCCGACCGAGCTGGAAGCGGAGGGGTTTTCGCACGCGCTGTCGCTCCATCCGATCGGCGCCGAGCGCGATCGGCTCGACTTGTTCCGCGAGATGGAGCGCGTGCTCTATGCGGGCGGACAAGCGTTGGTCTCGCTGCCGCTTCGCGGCTCGTTCCAGGAAATCGGCGACCTCTTCCGAGAATACGCGCTCAAATCGGACCAGGCCGAGTTCGGGCGGGCGACCGAGGGGGCGATGTTGAGCAGGCCGACCCTCGAGTCCCTCTCCGAAGAGCTCGAGGCCGTCGGGTTCGACGACATCGACGTGGACGTCCGACAAGTGAACTTGTCGTTCGAGCACGCGCGCTCCGTCACCGACGATCCGGTGATGCGCCTGCTCGTGCTCCCGGAGTTCCAGGCCTTCATGGGGATCCCGGACTTCGACGGCGCGCTTCAGTACCTGACCGAAGCGATCGCCAAGTACTGGTCGCATCGCGAGTTCGAGCTCGGGGTCGTCATCGGAACGGCGAGCGCGCGAAAGGTCTGAGCGCGTGCATCTCACGCTCGCCGGCTACCCGGCTCAAGGCGACGGCGTGTGCAGCCGGTACACGTCGCACCGCGGTCCGGGCACCACGCGCTCCGGGCGGAGTGCGTCGACGATCGACGGCTCGTGCAGGAGCGCGTCGAAGTCGGCGTAGGAAAAGCTACGGTCGACCATCATCCATCGAGCGCCGTAGTGACGCGCCACGGTGAGGAACGCCGCGGCGCCGTTGGTCGGCGCGTTCACGGACGGGCGCTCCGCCGCCCACGACACGAGCCACGGGTTCGACGACAGGACCACCGTGTTCGGCGCGAGATCCGAGCGCAAGAATCGGATCGCCGCCGCGCAGGGCTCTTCTCCGTCCGCAGGGATCGCAAAAGCTCGCGCGACGAGGAATTCGGCGACGATCGCCCGGGACAACACGGCGCCCACGAGAACGACGAGCGCGGCGCGCGTCCAGCGGCGGCGCGAATCGACGACCTTCTCCTGGAGCGCGCAGAACGCCTCGGTCGCACACGCGCCCACCGACACGGCCGAGAACGGCATCAGTGCCGAGAGATACCGCGCTTCCACGTGATGCGTGACGGACGTCACGCCGCACAGGCCAGCGAGATAGAGGAGGATCGAGCCGCTCCACGCGACGTTACGCCGGAGGAGCCACGCGGTCGCCGGCACTCCCGCGAGGAGGAGCGGATAGTGGAACACGACACTCACGAACGACGCGAGCTCCATCCGGATCAACCCGAACATGTGCGCGGCGCCTTTCTTCGCCCACACCTCGGCGACCGTCGGTGTCGGATCGTACAGGGCGAAGTAGTTGGGCATGCCGTCTTTGCCGAGCCACTCGACCGCGCCGTACGGCGAGCCCGGCGTGCCGTACACGCGGTAGTTTCGCCACGTGTAGAGCGCGACCACGACGAGGACGGGGAGCGCGAGGCGCAGAAAACCGCGGAGCCCGACGGCGCGCCGTGTCTTCGGGTGGACGATCAGCAAAACACCGAACACCGCCGGAAAGATCGTGCCGGTGAACTTGGCGAGCGCCGAGAACGCCGAGGCCACGCCCGCTCCGGTCAGCCACGCCTTTCGGTTCGACTCCGACGTCGCGCCGATCGTGAACGCGCCGACGGCGGCGAACGAAAAGAGCGCGTGCGGCACGTCGTCCGCGAAAAAAAGAGCGAGCATCACCAGCTCGCGGCTCGATAGGACGAAGCACACCGCGACGAGGCCGGCGATGGTGCCGAAAAGTCGACGGCCGACGACGAACGAAAGCACGATCAGGGTCGCCGCGAACACGACGCCGGGTATTCGAACCAGCGCCGGATTCGGTCCGCCGAGCACGAACAACGCCGCGAGCACGAATTGCTGGAGCTCGCCGTGTACTTCGAGCGGGTGGCGCACCGTCGGGAAGAGGCCGGTGTGAAAAATGATCCGGTCCACGACGTCGCCTTGACCCCGCGACAGGCTCCGCGCGGCTTCGGCGTAGTCGACGGCGTCGGGCGACAGCGCGAACCCGCGCGGCGTCGCGATGAGCAGGAACGCCGCGTACGCCGCCGCGACGCCCACGACGCCGAGCAGCCATCGATCTTTCGCCGCCGACCGCCAACCTGCTTTACTGTGCACGACCGGGCGACGATACTCGGTGCGCTTTGACGCTGCGAATCGGGTAGGCGGTGGATCTCGCGGAGCTCCCGTCGTCCGGCTTCGTGCGCCACCCCTGGGAAGTCGTGCGCGGAAATTTCTTCCGGCGAATTCTCGCGGAGAGTGGCGTCTTCGAGCGGCCTCGGCGCGTCCTCGACGCCGGCGCGGGCGACGGCTATTTCGTCGGCGCGTTGCTCGAGCGGTTACCCGCGGGCAGCGCCGCGGTCGCCTGGGACACCGGCTACGACGAGGCGAGCCGCAGCGGGTTCGCTCCGCGCGCGGCACCGGCGTTGCGGTTCACCCGCGACGAGCCCGACGAGCGGTTCGACCTCGTCCTGATGCTCGACGTGCTCGAGCACGTCGACGACGACGCCGCGTTTCTCGAGCGGCGCGTTCGCCGAAATGTGGAGCCCGACGGCTTCGTGCTCTTGAGCGTTCCGTGCTGGCCCGCGCTCTTCACGTCGCACGACGTGGTGCTGGGGCATTTCCGTCGTTATCGACCGCGCGCATTCCTCGGGTTGCTCGCCGGTGCGGGCCTCCGCGTGCTCGGTTCCGGCAGCCTCTTTTCGTCGCTCACGATCCCCCGTGCAATGGCCAAGGTGGCCGAGTCGCTCTTTCCCCGGCGACGGAGCCACGCTCCGCGGCGACTCGAATGGCGCGGGAGCGCACTGTCCGCGCGACTCGTTGCGGGAGCGCTCGAGCTCGACGCGACCGTCGAGCGAGCCTGCGCGCGTCGCGGCGTGGGTTTGCCGGGGCTCAGTTTTTGGGCACTCTGCCGTCCGGATGCGTCCGAGACTCTGGCACGGGGGCCAAGATGAGCGAGCGTCCGTCCACTGTGCTGGTCGTTCCTTGTTACGACGAGGCGGAGCGGCTCGATTTTGCCCAGTTCGCGGCGCTCGCCGGGCACGGCGTGCAGCGCCTGCTCTTCGTCGACGACGGCTCCACCGACGACACGCGCGCTCTCTTGAACCGATTCGCCAGCCTGCATCCTGAACGCGTCGACGTCGTCGTCCTGGACGAAAATCACGGCAAATCCGAGGCGGTGCGCCGCGGCATGCTCCGCGCGCTCGAGCTGGGCGCCGGGATCGTCGGCTACGCCGACGCCGATCTCTCGACGCCTCCGGAAGAGTTGCTCCGGCTTTTTTCCATGGCATGCGGGGGCGCCTTCAAGGTCGTCCTCGGTTCTCGGGTCGCGCTTCTCGGCTCGAAGATCGATCGCAGCGCCGTCCGGCACTATTTCGGTCGTGGGTTTGCGACCGCTGCGTCGCTGGTCCTGAATCTGCCCATCTACGACACGCAATGTGGCGCCAAGGTATTCGCCGACGAGACGGCGCTTCGAGGGGCGCTCGCGATACCGTTCGTCTCGCGGTGGGCGTTCGACGTCGAGCTTCTCGGCCGCCTGCTCATCGGCGCTCCGGGAGTTCCGGGGCTCGCGCCCGACGACTTCGTCGAGATCCCGCTTCGCACCTGGCGTGAAGTCGCCGGAAGCAAGGTCGGCGCGCGCGACGCGCTGCGCGCGACGCTCGATCTCATCCGGATCCGCGGCGCCCTCGCCGATCGCCGGCGCGCGCTTCAGTAGTCCCGCCTCGACGACGAGTGCGCCCCCCGCGAGCGAAGCGAGCCCGCGAAGGCGGCGGGGGAGCGGTCGCGCGGACGGTGACGTCGTGAGATTGTTCTTGGGGGGTGTCCCGCGCCGCGCCGCCTGGTGGACTTTGACGTCGTGAGATTGTTCCTGGGGGGCGTCCCGCCCTGGGCATTCATCGCATTTTGTTCAGGTTCGCGATGGCAGTGGCACCGGTGAGTACCTTTTGGAGGCCGCGTCCGATGACGGTGGGCCCTGCG
>Ga0265320_10000731_pt1 | contig 25134 bp, 1 predicted proteins | sample 4827metaG_FD_202087 | JGI IMG/M metagenome (GOLD analysis project Ga0265320, IMG submission 202087) | Rhizosphere microbial communities from Carex aquatilis grown in University of Washington, Seatle, WA, United States - 4-8-27 metaG | ecosystem: Host-associated > Plants > Roots > Rhizosphere >...
ATTCGATATGGCGGTATTCCATGGTGCCGGCGTCGGCTTCGAGGCCGAGGCGGCGGGAGCCGGTGGGGACGGGCATCGCGGCTTCGAGGAGTTCGCCATTGCAGGTGCAGCGGGCGAAGCCGCCGTGGACGACCATTTCGATTTGGTTCCAGTCCTGGGGTTTGTATTGTTTCAGGGTGAGGTAGGGGCCGACGGTGGAGTAGTCGCGGCATTGCAATTGGCGAGGGCCGACGAAGATGCCGCTGTCGGCTTTGACGCCGGCGCGAAATTCGAGGCGGAGGATGAAATCGCCGGTGACTTCGGGAATGGTGTAGAGTTGGCGGATGGGCTGCTTCGGGTCGGTTTTGTCCCGTTGGTGGACGAAGAGGATGCCGTCGGCGACGGTGAAGCGGGCGTCGCTGCTGGCGGTTTTGCCGTCGAAGAGCGCGACGATGCCGGGGCCGCCCGAGACGTATTGCCAGCCGGAGAGGTCGCGGCCGTTGAAGAGGCTGACGAAGCCCGCATCGGGCGCGCCAGTGTCAACACAAGCGGCAAGTAAAGCGAGAGCAAGTAGGCAGCCGGCGGCGGGGGGTAGTTTGAGGCGCATGGGGTAGGTGGGTGGAAGGAAGCAAAATTTTAACTGCCGAGAATGTCAACCTTGGGTGGTGGTAGCTAATGGGAGATTGCTGCCTCCAATGCGCGGGCTAAAGCGCCGTGCCACGGATAGCCGGGTTGGACGACCAAGCCATGCCACGACCATAAAATGGAAGTAAGTTGCCAACCAGGCTTATTGTGCTAATATGTTCACTATGCCAACAGAACCAACTCCCCCGCTTCCTCCGGCGGGACGGGCGCGCGGGCGCGGGGCGCAGGAGAATCCACGTAATCGATTCGAGCAGACAATGGCGGTGCCGGATTGGGAGCAGTGGCCAGCGGAGGAGTTGATGGAGGCGCGGCGGACGGAGACGGTTTTTATTCCCGACCAGGCGCAGAGCATCATCAGTCACAACGATAGTCCGGACCTGCCGTTTCGGAAGAGCATCAATCCTTATCGGGGGTGCGAGCATGGGTGCATTTATTGTTATGCGCGGCCGACGCATGAGTATCTCGGCTTCAGCTCGGGGCTGGATTTCGAGACGAAGATCATGGTGAAGGCGCGCGCGCCGGAGTTGCTGGAGGCTGCGCTCGAACATCCCAAATGGGAGCCGGCCTGGGTCAACATGAGCGGGGTGACGGATTGCTACCAGCCGGCGGAGCGGCGGTTTGGTTTGACGCGGCGGTGCCTGGGCGTGCTCGCGCGCTTGCGCAATCCCGTGACAATTGTGACCAAAAACGCGCTGGTGACGCGCGACCTCGATTTGCTGGGGGAAATGGCGCGCTGGCAGGGGGCGGCGGTGCTGGTGTCGCTGACCACGCTTGATCCGGATTTGGCCCGGCGGATGGAGCCGCGGACGGTTTCGCCCCGGCAGCGGTTGGAGACGGTGGAACGGCTGGCGGCGGCGGGGGTGCCCGTGGGGGTGAACCTGGCGCCGATGATTCCGGGATTGAACGACACAGAGATGGCGACGCTGATTGAGGCGGCGGCGCGGGCGGGGGCGAGCTTCGCGCATTATCAGTTGCTGCGCCTGCCGCACGCAGTGAAGGAGCTGTTCACGGCATGGCTGGAGCGCGAGTTTCCGGGCAAAAAGGCGCGGATTTTACAGCGTCTGGGCGATTTGCGCGGTGGGGCGGGGCGGCTCAACGACGCCCGGTTCGGCACGCGGATGACCGGCGAGGGCATCTGGACGGAGACTTTCGCGGGGATGTTTGCGCTGGCGTGCCGGAAAGCCGGGCTGGAGCCATCGGCCCTGGCGTTGAACACGGCGGAGTTTCGCCGGCCCGGGCCGCGGCAGCCGGATCTGCCGGGGTTGGGATGAAAACCTATTTTAAACAGCGTTTACTGACGGCACGAATGGGCGAAAAAAAGAGCGGATTCGATATTAATTATTGACAATAACGACATATTTTAAAATATAAACAGTCACAATTTGGGCAAAAACGGTCCCGCAGACGCTATATATTTGAGCACAAGCACATGAGTTCACATATTTTCGGGCGGCTGAGCCGGGATGGGGCGGAGCAAAAAATGGGATTTTTGCTGACGGGGGAAGGATGGGGGCGGAATGTGAATAACTCGCGACTTTTCCACGCCATCAAGCGGTTGGGCGAGGTTTTTTTGTGAGTAAAGTGCGAATAGACTATTTTCGTGAACGTTATTATGGGCCAAATCCGGTGGGATTTTTTGGGTGGCGGAAAAGGGGCGGATCTCCCTCGTAAAAAAACTTCAAAAAAAGTGCCGAAATATGTTGCTCCCTACAATTTTTTTACAATAATGGGGGTTAGCTGCGACTCTTATACCCTCCCCCTCCAGTAACGCGCGCTCCCGGGACAGATTACGGGAATGTCGCGTTCAGGTATTTTCGCCCCTCGCTTTCCCCCAACCCCTAATAGCGATTATTACGACGATGCATGTCTGCTGCCCCACCCTCCGCCGCCGCGCGTTTTCCCTCGGGGAAACGTCATTTTTGGCGAGCGGCTGGAGTGACGCGCGCGCCGACTGAATCGTGTGTAACTCGCTGGTTTTCGACCCCGCAAACCCACCCCTTTAAAAAATAAAAAACCGTGCCCCCGGTTTTGACCGGCCTCGCTTTCGTGCGTTGGCCGGACCCAAAATTCCGCGGGACAAATTCTCCCATCGTCTGCTGACAATTGCGATATGAACCAACCCAACCAAACTCGTGTTAACCGGAATCGTTTCCGGCTGGGGATCATCTTTGTTTTGGGCGCCTTGATGGCCGCCCTCGTCGCGCCCGAACTGGTGCGAGGGCAGGTCGCCGAGACCAAGGCCGACAACAGCACGAGCCTGGATCAGGCCGCGACGGACCTGGCGTCCGTGTCGCTCACCAACGCGAACTCGCTGATTTTCAACGGCACGCTGGAGTCTTTCAATCAGTCGATTTCGGTGGGCAATGGGGTGTCGATTGGTTCGTTGATCATGCTCAATCCGCAGGGGTCGATTTTCATCACGGGCAACGCGGCGAATCCGTCGGCGGCGCTGACGTTGGGCAACCCGGCGTTCACGAACGGCGGCGGCATCGACATGAGCAACACTTCGGTGAGCGTGACGATTTCCGCCCCCATCGTTTTGGCGGGCAGCGTGGGGCAGCCGACGCAGCAATGGACGACGTCCTCGCTCGGGAATCTCACGGTGACGGGGAACATCAGCGGCGGGTTTGGCATTGTGATTGCGGCGCCGCAGGTGGGCAGCGCGGGCAACCTGACGTTGTCGGGGAACAACACCTTTACAGGGAATTTGGTGTTGAACGCCGGGACGCTGTATTTCGGCAAGGGCGGGACGGCGGGCGCGGGCACCTTTGTCATTAACGCCGGCACGCTGAACAACAACAGCGGCAATGTCGAAGTGCTCAGCACGGCGGTGCAATTCGGCACTGTCGGCAACGCCACCAGCGGCAATTTGACTTTTGACAGCAATCCGCCGACCAACGCCACCAACAGCATGGTGTTCAACAACGGCGTCAACCTGGCCGTCAACACGACGATCACCGCTTCGCCGCCGCTGACCACCTCCCCGACCTTTGCCGGCTCGGGAAATTTGACCCTTAACGGCACCACGGGCGTGGGCACGCTGAAATTCAATGGAGTCACCAACAGCAACGGCACCAGCGGGGAGCGCTTGGTCTTGATTGGGACGAACAATTTCGGCACCGGTTCTCCGACGGCGCCGTCGTTGACCATCCAGTCCGGCACGGTGCGCATCGGCACCAACGGGTCGGTGTCGGGCATTTCGGCTCTGTTGGGCACGGTGGTGGGCAATATCGCCGACACGGGCACCTTGGAATTCAACCAGCCGACGAACTACACGCTCACGAACAACATCACCGGCTCGGGCGGCGTGACGCAGGTGTCCAACAACACGCTGACTTTTGGGATTGCGCAACTTTACACCGGGAACACCCAAATCAACGGGGGCGGGACGATCCAGATGGGTTATACGAATTCCTCGCTGGGCATTTCCGCTTTCGGCAGCACCTCCGGGAACACCAATGTCAACGGCACCCTGATTTTTGCCGAACCGGGCGACGCAACCTACGCCGGGGTGATTAACAACAGCTCGCAGTCGGTCATCTATAATTCGCCCGGCTACGCGGCGACGGCCGGTTTGACGACCGCCCTGACGGGCAGCAACAACAACCTGTCGTTTGCGGCGAACACCACCGGCACGACGGCGGCGACCACAGGCGCGGCGGGCGACAACATCACCATCTCCTATATATATACCGGGACGAACGCGACCGAAGGCGCGACGGTCACTGGCAATGCGATTGCCGTGACCCTCGGGGCCGCGAACGGCGCGCAAGCGAGCGTGACGACGAATTTTGGCAACAATGCGGATATCACCTACACGGCGGTCAATGGCGGCGTCGCGGGCGGCAACATTAATATCCAGTATGTGCAAGGCTCGGCTTCCGCCACCACGGCGGTGGGCAGCAACGGCAATATCGTGGTGACGTTGAAGACGGGCGGGGACACGGCGCTGAACGTGATCAATGCGATCCAGAACAGCGTCACGGCGAACGTGCTGGTCAGCGCATTCCTGCCCAGCAGCAGCACCGGCGCGGGCAGCGTGGCGGCCACCAGCTCGAACATCACCCTGGCCGACACCGGGCCGGTCATTACCTTGACCACGGGAGTCGGGGCGTATGTGGCGGGGGCGAATTCGACGATCAGTTCGACCGCGAACAGCCTGATGACCTTGCTCAACGGAGGCGCGGCGCACAATTTGATTAACACGACGCTGGCGACGAGCGATGGCGGGGTAGGAACGGGCTTCATTAGCTCGAATTTGACGACGACTAATTTGACGGGCGGCGCGAATACGACGCTGAATATGACGGTGGGCAATCTGACCAACGGCAGCGGTTATAACGGCACCACGGTGATTAATTCCGGGGTCAATGTCATCATGCAGAGCACCTCGGCGCTGGGTAATTCGACCCTGCAATATAACAATGGCGGCGGCACGTTGAGCTTTGGCACCCTGGCGACCTCGGTGAATCTCGGGGGCTTGAGCGGAAGCCAGAATCTGGCAGTGGTGAATTCGACGGGCACCACGCTGACGTTGAATGTCGGCGGCGACAATCAGAGCACGACCTACACCGGGATCCTGTCCGGCAGCAATGCGACCGCAGCCACGGGCAGCAATTTGACGAAGAACGGCGGCGGCACGCTGACCTTGACGCAAAACAACACCTACACGGGCATCACCTCGATCAATGGCGGGCTGATTAACTTTGGGAATTTGGGGGCCTTGGGCAATAATTTGACGACGGGCAATCCCACGCCGGGGAGCCTGGTCATCAATGGCGGCGGCTTGCAATGGGCCACCAATTACCTGAGCACGGCGAATGACAACGGCGACTTTACCAGCCACCTGGCGGTGGCGACCGGCGGGAACACCGCGAATTTCGGCAATCAGACCGGCTCCAACGGCTCGGTGACCAACACCATCAACACGAATGGGAATAACATCACTCTGTCCAACACCGGGTTCAATGCGGTGACGGGCAATAACACGTTTGACTTGACGAAGCAGGGCAATGGGACGCTGACCTTGGCGATTCCCGTGACGATCAACACGACCGGCACCCCGACGGGCGGTTCCGCCGCGAATGCCACCAACAGCGGTGGCGGCGGTGGCCACACCAACGCCTATTTCGTGGTGAACGCCGGGACGCTGCAACTCGGTAATTTTGCGGTGGCGGGCGGGTTGACGGTCGGCAGCACCACCGCGCTGGCCTATAATATAGCGGACAACGCGAATGTGACTTTGGCGGAGCCGAGTGCCATCACGATCAGCGGCGTGATTAGCGGCATTGGCAATTTGACACTGGCGGCCACCCAGGGTCAGACGGACAATTTGACGACGACGGTGGGCGGGCTGAACAACGACATCACCTACCTGACGACGGCAGGGGTGGGCGCGGTGTCGGCCGCGAACCATGTGTCCGTCAACTACGTCACGGGCTTTAACAACCAGACGCTGGTGAATTCGCTGAATGGTTTGAGTGCGCCGACCTTCTCGATCACGGGCAATGCCATCACGGTGAATTTGGCGAACACGGGAACGGCGGCGGGCGCGGCCAAGACGACTTCCTTTGGCGGCCATTCGGACGTGACCTTCACGGCGAACACGACCACGCAATATGGCAGCGTCGGCAACAACATTTCCGTGAACTATCTGGATTTGCACACGCCCGGGAATTCGAACCCGGTGGCGAGCGCGGCGTTGAACGCGGCCGGCAACGGGGTGGTGATCACGTTGCAGGACACGGGCTACACCACGGCGGCCAACACGCTGCAAGCGGTGACGTGGACGGCGAACGCGACCAATTTCGGCGGCGCGACCGGCAATCCGATCACGATTCAATATGTGAATCCGGACGTGAACAGCGCGACCCTGTCCTTTAGTTTGACCGGCACGGTGCTGACGGTGAATTTGGGCACGAGCACGGGGGCGGTGGCGCCGACCCTGGCCACCACCGGCGCGACGAATGGCAATGTTACTTTCACGTCGGCCAAATTGGGCACGCCCTTGAATGGCGCTGCCGGCGGCTTGCAGTTGAAGTATGTCGTGCCCAATGTGGCGAATTCTCCCCTATCCTTCGGCTTGTCCGGCAATGTCATCACGGTGAACGTGGCGACGAATGCGAGCAAGGCGGCGACGACGACGGCCGCGCAATTGCTGGCGGCCGTTACGGCGACGCCGACGATTAGCGCGTTGGTCACGGCCGCCAACACGGGCGCGAGCACGGGTGTCGGCGTGGTGGCGTCGGCGAGCAGCGCGACGCTGAACTTCGCCGGGGGCGTCGACCCGACGATCACGACGACCGGGGCCAATATTCAAACCGCGTTCGGCAACGGCACGGCGAATGCCGCGGTGCTGGCGCTGGTGAACGCGACCAGCGTCGGTTCGACGGCCCTGGCCACACAGGCGTCCACGGCGTTGAATTCGGCAACCAACGGCGCGACCGGGACGACGGCGGGCGTGACGGGGTCGATTCTCAGCACGGCGTCTGATATTCTCACGGCGATCAGCAACAGCTCGCCGGCCAAGAATCTGGTCTCGGCGGTGCTGGCGGCGAGCGATGGCGGCGTGGGCACGGGCGCGGTGCAATCGCTGGCGGCCACGAATCTGGTGGGCGGGTTGGATCCGACGATCACGACAACGGCGCAGAACTTGGTGAGCACGATTGCCGCGAGCACCAACACGACGCTGACGAATCTGGTGACGGCGAGCCTGGCGACGGGCAATGACGGCACGGCGGCGCTCTCGGCGATGAGCGCGGCGAGCCTGGGCGGCGGCGCAAATCCGACCGCAACGACCGTGACACTCACGGGCGCGAACACTTTCAACGGCTCAATTTTCCTGACGGGCGGCACGCTGGCAATCAGCGCGAACACGACGATCCAGAACGCCACGCTGGTGTATACCAACGGCACCTTGAATTATGGCCCGTTGACGAGTTTCAATTTGGGCGGCTTGTCGGGCAACCAAAACATCGGGTTGACCAACCCGGTGAACGGCCTGCCCGTGCAGATGGTGATTGACGGGTTTCAAAGCCCGGGCGCGTTCGGTGGCGTGATCTTTGGCAGCGGCAACTTGTTTAAGACCGGGGTGGGGACGTTGACGTTGAACGGGACGAGCACCTTTACCGGGGGCACCATTGTCGCCAGCGGCGTTCCCGTCATCTTCGGCGGCGTGCTCAATGGCATTCCGGGCGGTGGGGGTTTAATCAATTTCAATTCCGGGTCCAACTTTGGCACGGGCAACGTGGTGCTCTACGGCGGCGGGCTGCAATGGGCGGCCGGCACGACGACGGATATTTCGAGCCAGTTGAAGGGTCCCTTCGGTGGCATCACGGGCAACGTTCTTCCCGGAACGGCCAACGACACATTGGACACGAACGGCAACAACGTCACCTTTAAGACCGGCATTTCCGGCAACGGCACGCTCGTCAAGGCGGGGCTGGGCACCTTGAGCCTGGCCGCAACGAACACGTATACGGGCGGCACGGTGATCACCGGCGGTTTGATTAATTTCAACAACCTGAGCAATTTTGGCCCGGGGCAAATCTCGCTGGCGGGCGGCGGCTTGCAGTGGGGCGCGAGCAACAGCCTCGACGTGTCGAGCCAGCTTAATCCGGTGTTGGGCGTGGTGAACGCGTCGGTGACGCTGGAAAACAATTTGATCAACAACACCGGCTTCGTGCTGACGGCGGTGTCCACCAATACGTCCGTGGCGGGCGCGGCGGCCAACAACAATGTGTTCGTCAACATTGTGCAGGGGTCGGGGGCGAATAATATTCCGCTCGGCTTGTCCTTCAACGGGCTAAATATGACCGTCACCCTGCCGACGGACGGCAATGGCAATCCGTCGGGTGCCAGCGTTTCCTCGCTCGTCAATTTGATCAATCTCACTGCTCCGGCCAACGCGGAGTTCGTGGCCACGCTGTCACCGGGCGACAATCCGAACAATCTGGTGACCACGGCGAACATCACGGGTGGCAATGGAAATCTGCGAACTTTGAGCAGCACGGCTTTGTCGGGAGGCAGTTCGACCAACACCTTGGACACGAATGGTAACAATGTGACTTTGTCGGCCAGCTTGTCCGGTTTGGGCGGCCTGACCAAGGCGGGCTTGGGGACATTGACCCTGACGGGGACGAACACCTTCGTGGGGCCGACGAGCGTGGCAGCGGGTGTGTTGGCGTTGAGCAATTCGCTGGCGCTGCAGAACAGCACGCTGACGTTGCTCGCCGGCGGCGGGACGATTAATTTTGGCTCCTTGAGCAACGCCGTGTTCGGCGGGTTGGCCGGCACCGGCTCGATCGATTTGTCCAATTCAGTCCCGGGCCAGTTGAATTTGACGGTGGGCCAGAACAACTCGAACACGACATTTAGTGGAACGATATCGGGCACCCTGGGCGGCAACATCACCAAGGTGGGCACGGGCGTGCTGACGCTGACCACCGCGAACAGCTACAACGGCCGGACCATTGTCAACGGCGGTTCCATCAACTTTAACAACGTCAATAATTTTGGTTCGCCGGGGAATGTGATCCTCAATAACGGCACGTTGATTTGGGCGGTCGGGGCGACGGGCGTGACGGCGGACGTTTCGAGCGTGCTGAACACCAGCAGCGCCTTGAACACCGGGAACAACACCTTGAACACGAACGGCAATGACGAGACGTTGCTGCATCCGTTGACCGGCTCGGGCAATTTGATTGTGGGCGGCGGCACCGGCATCCTCACGCTGGCGGGCGGCGCCAGCAATGGTTTCAGCGGGAACACGACGATCACTACCGGCGGGTTGTCGCTCGGCAATGTGGCGTCGAACGGCGGCAATCTTTCCGGCAACATCAGCATGAGCAACGGCACTTCGTTGTATTTCAATGAATCGTCCACGTCGGTGTATAGCGGGCTGCTGACCGGTTCGGGCAATGCCTACCTCAATCCCGGCTATCTTTCGTCGACGCCCACCAACCTGGCCGGGTCCAACACGAACCTGAATTTGCGTTCGCAGGTCTTCGGCCCGTCGAGCAACGGCATCACGGTGCAATACATCTCGCCGCAGGCGAATGGGCAGGCGTTGAACATCACGGTGAACAACTCGACGGCGACTTTGCTGACGGGCTCCGTCCCCTCGAACAATGCAATCACGCTGACGGCCAACACCGCGAATCCGTCCGCCTCCGGCATTTACGGTAATGCGATTTCGATTCAATACACATCGGGGGCCTCGACGGCGGCCACTCTCTCCGGGAATTTGATCACCGTAACGCTGGCGGGCGGCGCGGACACGGCGGCGCATGTCATCCAGGCTTTGGCGAGCAATGCGAGCGTGGCGGCGTTGGTCACGGCCAGCAACACGAGCACCAGCTCGGGCGCTGGCTCGGTGACGACGTTATCCACGACGCCGCTGGCGGGTGGCTCGACCGGCATTGTGGCGAGCCTGGCGACGGATAACACCGGGGCGGTGGCGAACGTGAGCACGGCGTTTAACAACAACAACGATTTGACCTTCACCGCCAACTCGACCACGGCGAGCGGTTCCGGGGTGGGGAGCCAGTTTGGCGCGGTGGGCAACAACATCGCCGTGACGTTTGTGAATCCGTTGCTGAACGGGCAGTCGCTGGGCCTGGCACCGATTGTCGGCTCGAACATCACGGTGAATTTGGCGACGAACAACGACGGCGTGGCGGCGACGAAGGCGACAACTTTGGGCGGCGGCAGCGACCTGACCTTTACGGCGCCCAAGGACTCCCCGGCGTATAACAACGTCAGCGTGGCGTATTCGAACACGACGGTGAATCAAGGGGCCAATCCGACGCTGACCATCTCGAACACCTCGGCCAGCCTGGCGACGGGCGCGGTGGTCACGAATAACGGGATTACTTTGACGGCCAATGCCAGCAACGCCTCCATCGCGGGCATCTTCGGCGGCAATGTCGTGGTGCAATACGTGGCTGGCGCGGCGAACTTGACCCCGACGGCGGTGGCGGTGAGCGGCAACGTCATCACGGTGACCTTGGGCACGGACGCGAACGGCAACGTGAACGCGACGGCGGGGGCGGTGGTTAATGCGATTCAAGCGTTGCCGGCGGCGACGGCCTTGGTGGCGGCGAGCAACACGAGCACGAGCAACGGCAGCGGCGTCGCGGTCGCGCAGACGGCCACGGCACTGGCGGGCGGGGCGAGTGCGATCGTGGTGAACCTGGTTACCGACGCGAACAACGTCATTCAGAACACCGCGGCCAATGCGGCGTCGAACATCCAGTCCATTCTGAATGGTAACACCGTGGTGGTGAATGGCACAAACGGGTTGCTGGCGACCATCGGCTCCGCGAGCGGCAGCGGGAATGTGACCACGACTTTGACGAGCACACTGGTGGGCGGTACGACGCCGACAATCTCCTCGACTGCCACTCAGGTGGCCAACCTGATCAACGGCAACGCGACGGCGTCGGGGCTGGTTACCGTGACGAATGCGAATAGCAGCAGCGGCTCGGGCATTGTTTTGAGTTTAAATACGACGAATCTGGCGGGCGGCGTGGATCCGAACCTGACCACGAGTGCGAACACGCTGCTGAGCGCCTTGAATAACAGCGCGAACGGCAGTGCGTCGATTATCACGGCGGCGCTCGGGCCGGGCAGCACGGGCACGGGCAATGTGACGGCGGGCAGCACTTTCACGCTGGTGGGCGGGATCAACGGCGGCAGCTCGCAGTTAACGGTGAACAATAACAACACATTTTCCGGCAACTTATTCCTGGGTGGCGGGACATTGGTGTTGGGCGGACCGCTGGTGCTGCAATTTGCGACGATCAATGAAAACACCGGCGGTGGCAGCCTGAGCTTCGGTAGCCAGACGGCGGCGACGCTCGGCGGCCTCAGCGGCAATGGCAATTTGGCGCTGGATAATGCGAGCCACCAGGCGGTGACGTTGACTTTGGGTCAGGGCAACGCGAGCAGCAATTTCTCCGGCATCATCAGCGGCAACCAAGGCACGAACGCCGGCTCACTCATCAAGGTGGGGACGGGCAACTTGACGCTGTCCGGCCTTAACACCTTTACCGGGGGCGTGCAGATTTATGGCGGTTTGATTAATTTCAATTCGGTGCGGAGCTTCGGCAATGGCGGCGCAAACAGCCTGACTCTCTTGGGCGGTGGCGTGCAGTGGGCGACCGGCACGGCGACGGACATTTCCTCCATATTGAATCCGGTGATGGCCTCCGGCCAGCCCGGCCAGACCAGTGACATCAACACCTTCGACACCAACGGCAACAACATCACACTGTCCACGCCGTTGAGCGGTGTCGCCAGCGTGGTGAAGGCGGGTTCAGGCACGCTGACGTTGACGGGCAACAACACCTATCTCGGGGCGACGACGATCAATGCCTCGTCGAACCAAGCCAGCGCGCCGAGCGTGCTGCAATTGGGTAATGGCACCCTGCCCGGTTACTTGATCAATTCCGGTTTGATCAACAATGGCACGCTGCAATTCAACGAGCCGTTGGATATTGTGTATTCCCAAGTGCTGTCCGGCCCCGGCTCGTTGACGCAGACGGGCACGAACCAAAGCGGCATTTATGCGTTGGCGACCGGTAGTGTGGCGGCGAACAACGGGATTACCTACACCGCGACGCCGACGACGGCGGGCACGGCGGGTTCGACGGTGACGGTGGCCTATCAAGCGGGCGCGGGCGCGAGCACGACGGTGGCGGTTACGGGCAACACGATTGTGGTGACGCTGCCTGCAGGCGGGGCCAACGCGACGCAGGTGTTAAGCGCCCTGACCGGGTGCAGCAGCGTGCTGCAATTGGTGACGCCGACGCTGACCGGGGTGATCAGCGGCACGAACAATGGCTCGGGCGCGATCAGCGCGCAAGGCGCGGCGCCATTGACTGCGCCGCTTTATACTTTGAACACTGGCAATCCGACGAATGGCACGGGCCTCACCTTCCTGTCCAGCACGCAGGCGGCGGGCGCGGTGGGCGCGAACACGACCGTCAATGTGGTGCAGGGGGCATCGAGCGGGGCGGCGACGATTGGCGTGAGCGGCACCAACATCACCCTGACCCTGAGCACCACAGCGGCGAATAATTTTTCATCGGTCATCCAGGCGCTGTTCGCCACGGCGATCACGGGCAACACGAACGGGATTGCGGCCTTGCTCGGCAATGTGTCGCTCACCCCGGGGCCGGTGGGCACGGGGATTACGGCGGGGCAGACGGCGGTGCCGGTCACGGGGTCGGCCTTTAGTCTGGGTGCGCCGTTTACGAACCTGGTGCTGACGGGCAACAATTCGTTCAGCGGCTCGACGGCCATCACCGGCGGCACGTTGGTGGTGGGCGCGTTGAACGCCCTGCAGCGCACGCAGGTTAATTACAACGGCACGGGTGTGCTCGCCTTTGGGTATCCCGGCTTCCCGATTATTGCGGCCAACATCGGGATGATCAACGGCAACACCACGCCGCACGACTTGGTTTTGAACAACAATCTGGGCCAGGGGGTGACGCTGACGATTGTTTCGAACAACAATCTCAACGGCAATTACACCGGCAACATCACCGGGCTGGGTTCATTGATCAAGTTGGGCAACAGCACACTGACGCTGGGCGGCACGCTGAGCAGCTATTCGGGCGGAACGACCATCGGCAACGGCACCATCAGCTTGCTGGCGACCTCCAACGCGACGACGAATTTGGGCGCGGCGCCGATCACGTTGAATGGCGGCAATCTGCAATTGGCGGGCACGACGAGCTTTGACCCGACAGTGCAGGGGCTGGTGTTGGGGGTGACTTCGAATGTCTCGAATAACACTTTCAATTTGCCGACCAACAGCACGCTCCAAACCGCGAATGCCACGTTGACCTTGTCGAAGCCGATCACCGGCCCGGCCGGAGTGAATTCGACGCTTAATTTTAATTCGGGCACCCAAGGCATCATTCTGGATGCGGGCGAACTCTACATCGGCACCACGACCGTTGGCCTCTTTACGAATAGCACCACCTTTACCAAGGGCAATTTGACCTTCAGCAATTCCACGACGGCAGTGGGCAACTTGACCGGCCCGCTGTTCCTGTCGGGCAACAACAACAACCTGGGCAACTTGTCCAACTTGACGTTCAGCGTCTCTTCCTCGGCACCGGGAATTTCCGGCGGTAACTACACCTTCGCGCAGAACATCACCGGCTTCGGCAATTTGACGCAAGCGGGCACGGGCAACCTGGTGTTGAACGGCACGAATAACGCCTACGGTAACGCGACGATCACCGGCACCGGCAAGATTGTCGTGGCCAGCCAGTTTGCGTTGGGCAACTGGACCGTTGTGACGAGTGCACAGGCCAACGGCGGGTTGATCTTTAGCGCGTCGGCGGGCGGCAACCCGGTGCTCGGCGGTTTGAACGGCACCACGAGTATCGTGCTGCAGGACGACGCCGGCAACCCGGTCGGTTTGCAGGTGGGCGCGAACAACAATCAAAACACCTACGCAGGCGTATTGAGCGGGTCGGGCAGTTTGACCAAGACGGGCACGGGCAACTTCACGCTAAGCTCCAGCCAAACCTACGCCGGCCCGACCGCGATTTCCTTTGGTCGCTTGATCTTGGGCACCAACGCGACGCTGGTCACGCTGGCGAACACAACCATCAACGATGTGCAAAACCTGGACTTCAACGAAGGCACGGGGGTGCTGACCTTGAGCGGGGTCATCAGCGGCGGTGGCGCCTTGAACCAAAACAGCGTGGCGGGATCGACGCTGCTGATTACCAACCCCAATGACTCGATTACCGCCGGCGTAACGCTGACGAGCGGCAACATCCAGTTGGGCAACGGTTTGTCGGCCTTGCAGAACGGGGTGTTTGTGGCCTCCGCTAATGTGACGTCGGCCAGTTCGCAATTGATTTTCAATGAAGCGTCGGCGGTTACCTGGCCGACCCTGATTGTGGGCGCGGGCGCCATCGTGCAGAACGGTTACTTTAATTCGACCACCCAAGTGGCCAACGCGACGATTGGCACGGGCAGCACGCTGAAGTGGACGGCGAACATCACGGGCACGCCGACGTTGGTGGGCGTGCTGGGCAACACTGTGTCGGTTTCGTATGTCAATCCGCAGACGCTGAATGCGCCGCTTAGTTTCTCGCTCTCGGGCAACGCCTTGACAGTGAATCTGGCGACGACCACGGCGGCAGTGGTGGCGTCCGGCACGATCACGAACGGGGCCAATACGGGCATCGTTTACACGGCGAAAACCGCCGGGGCGGCGAGCAGTAATATCGCGGTCAAGTATGTGGTGGCCGGCAAGAACACGCCGATTTCCGTGGCAGTGAACGGCACGGTGATCACGGTCAATTTGGCGACGGATGCGTTTGGCAATGCGCTGCCGACGATGACGGCCACCAATGTTGCCTCCAATGTGACGGCTTCGCCGGCGGCCTCGGCGTTGGTGACTGCGACCAGTGCCAACACCGGAGTTATTTCGACCAACCTTAGCTCGACGGCCTTGACGGGTGGCGCGGATGCGGTAGTGGCCACGACGGCAGCCAATATCATTTCGGCCTTCGGCAACGGCACGGCCAATGCGTCGGTGGTCAATTTGGTGACGCCGAGCAATCCGACGGGTTCGACACTGGCCGCCGTGCCGGTGACGAGTTTGGCGGGTGGCTTGTCCACCGGCCAGTCCTTGACGCTGACGGCAAACAACACGATTACCAATGTCATCTTCAACCAGACTTCGCCGCAGGCGACGGTGGCACCGGGTGATTTGATTTTGGGCACGCCGCTGGCATTGCAGCAGGCCAACATCACGGGCTACAACACGGGCGGCAACATCGGCAACCTGAACATGGGCGGCCAGACGGCGATCACGCTCGGCGGTTTGAACGGCAACAAGACGCTGGATATTTCGAACGTGAGCCTGACCCTGGGCAACGGCAACTTCAGCAGCACCTACAGCGGCGCGTTCACCAGCGCGACCGGCCCGGCGACGCTGACGAAGGTCGGCACCGGCACGGTGACATTGGCGGGCGTCAGCACTTTTGACACGCACCTGGCCGGCGCGCCGGCGACGTCGAACATCACCGTGAGCAACGGCACTTTGCAATTGGGCAATAACATCACCGTGGGCATGGTGGCCGGCAATGTGACGGTGAACAGCCCCGACGCGACGAACGGGGTGCTTTCCACGTTGGTGTTTGCGGAGCCGACGGCGACCACGACGTATGGTAATGTGGTGCTCGGCTCGGGCGGATTGACCCAGGCGGGCGCGACCCCGGCGTTGCAGGCGGCGTTCACGACGGCGCTGGGCAACGCGAATAGCAACATCACTTACACGGCGGCACAGGCGGGTGTGGCGGGCAACGCGATCAACATCACCTACGTCAACCCGGGCACACAGAACTCGCCATTGAGCGTGGTGGTGAACCCCAACAACATCACGGTGAATCTGGCGACGGACAATACGGGCCAGAACGCGAACATCACGACGGGCACAGGCCCGGTGGTGGACAACGCCATTCTCTTGATGGCCAAGAATGCGGGCACCTCGGCGAATGGAATTAATGTCACCTACGTGAATCCCGGCACCGCGGGCACCACAACCTCGATTTCCTCGGCTTCGAACGCCACGAACATTATTGTGAATCTGGCGACGACGGCGGGCACGAACGCCACCTACACCACGGGCACGGTCGGAACGGACAAGATCACTTACACGGCGAAGGGGCCGGGCACAGCCTATAATGGCTTGTCGGTGGGCATCGTTGTGGGCGCGGGCGGCAGCACGACGGCGGCTGTCACTGGGAACACCATCACGGTCACCACCAAGGCCGGCGGCGACTCGCTGGCCAACATCACGGCGGCGGCGAACGGCACGGGATTGGTGACGGCGACCACGGCTGAGACCAGCAGCAACACCGTCAGCAGCACCGAAAATTCTTCGGCGGGGGTCACGGGCGCCAATCCGGTGGCGAGCGACAGCGCTGCCAATATTATTGCGGCCATCAATGGCAATGGCACGGCGAACGCGGTGTTGACGGCGAATCTCGGCACCGGCGACGCGGTGGGCGCGGGCGCGGTGGGCATCAGCAGCAGCGCGGCGCAACTGACGAACGGAGTCAATGCGGCCATCACCTCGAACGCGACCCAAGTGCAGGCCTTGCTGGCAGCCAATGCAACGGTGACGGCCTTGGTCACGCCGACGCTGGCCCCGGGCAGTGGCAGCGGCTTGGTGACGACCTTGGGCCTGACGGCGTTGACGGGCGGGTTGGGCGCGACGCCCACGACCGCGACCCCGGACACCTTGGTTTTGACGGCGAACAACACCTACTCCGGCAACACCACGATTTCGTCGGGCACGTTGCAAATTGGCAATGGCGGGGCGTCAGGCAGTATTGCCGCGGCGTCGAACATTTTGGACAATGGCAACTTGGTGCTCAACGAAGGGTCGGCCATCACGCTGACGAACCCGATCAACGGCTCCGGCAATCTTTTCATATTGCAGGGCAACAACAACAACCGCGCGGTGACGTTGAGCGCCTTGAACACCTTCACGGGCAACACATTCATCGCCCAGAATACGACGCTGGTGCTCGGCACAAATTCGAGCCTGCAGAACTCGACGCTGACGATGATCAACAACAACAGCACGGCCAACGGCACGTTGAGCTTTGGCACGTTGAGCAGCGTGGGTATCGGGGCGTTGGCGGGCAACCAGGATTTGGCGCTGAGTTCGCCGAGCGGGACGAATCCCATCGCGTTGACGCTGGGCAATTCCACGGGGACGGCGGTTTACACCGGCAATATCACCGGGCCGAACCAGGGTTCCACTTTGACGATCAACGGGCAAAACGGCGTGCAAACCCTGGGCGGCAACCTGACCTTTAACGGCAACCTTTCGACCACGAATGAAACGTTGACGCTGTCGGGCAATGTCAAGATTGGCTCGGCGACCAACCCGGGTGCCTTGACTATTTCCACGGGCATCGTGAATTTGTCGGGCACGAACAACAACTACACGGGTGGCACGGTGGTGGGCAGCACCGCCAAGGCAATCTTCAACCAGTTGAGCAGCTTCGGCACCGGCCAGGTGGTGGTTAGCAATGGCACCTTGGAGTGGAATGCGCCGAGCCTGGACATTTCTTCGCAATTGGCGAGCGGCATCAATTCCGGCAATGTCGTCTTCAATCTCCTGAACACGAGCGGTGTGGGCCAGAATGAGACGCTGACCTTGCCGATTGGCGGCTCGGGCAATTTGTTTGTGACCGGCGCGGTGGGTTCGAACGCGACCGGCACGGCCGGCAGCGGCACCTCGGGCATCACCTACACGGCAGCGACTTCGCTGTCGGCGGGCAGCAACGGCATTATTATCAAGCTGGTCAACCCGGAAGTGAGCGGTGCGAGCACGGCAGTGGCCTCGGTGGTCGGCAATGTGATCACGGTGAATCTGGGCACGAGCGCGACGGGGGCCACGGCGTCGAAGACGACGAGCTTCCTGGCGCCGAACAGCAATTTGAAATTCCTGGCCAACACCTTGGGCACGGCGGCGGGGCAGAACAGCGTCAATGTCAGTTATGCGGATCCGGGCACCCCGAGCGCGACGGCCGGAATTTCGCCCGCGTCGACGGCGAGCAACATCATTGTTAACCTCGGCACGGACTCGACCGGCGCGATCAGCACCACGGCGTCCACGATTCTGGGTTTGATTAATGGCAATGGGACAGCGAATGCGGTGCTGACGGCTTCACTGGCGGCGGGGAATGACGGCAGCGGTCTCGTGTCGCCCTTGGCGGCGGGAAGTCTGACTGGTGGCGTGGACCCGACGATTACGGCCATCGCGAGCGCAGTGGTGGCGGCGATCAACGGGAATGGGCCGGCCTCCGCATTGGTGACGGCCTCGAACACCACGACCGGCGCGGGCGCGGCGGCAACGGCGACCACGACGCTGGCGGGTGGCGTGAGCGCGGGCATCCTGACTTTGAGTGGCGCGAACACGTTCAACGGCACGACGGACATCACGGCGGGCACCTTGGTGGTCAACAACCAGTATGCGTTGGGCGGTTCGACGCTGAATTATGTGACCGCCGACGCGGGTGTCATCCAAATCGTGCCCAATCTGGTGAATGTGAACTTCGGCGGATTGACGCTGACGAAGACGCTGGCGATGCAGACGACGAGCAACCAGTCCATCACCTTGACAGTGGGCGCGAACAACCAGAGCACGACGATTGGCGCGGTGTTATCTGGCAGCAATGTCAACAACATCGGCAACCTGACCAAGACCGGCACGGGGATATTGACGCTGGCGGCCAACAACACCTACAACGGCACGACGACAGTCAATGGCGGCGAAATTAATTTCATCTACGCGGGCAATTATTCCAGCTACCTGGGCAACCTGCCGACGAATTTCGGCCCGCAGCCCAACATCGTCCTCAACGGCGGCGGCTTGCAATGGGGCACCGGCGTGACGACGGATCTTTCGACGAACCTGACCATTGGGGGGACGATCGTGAATGCGACCTACGCGACGAGCCTGCCGGCGACCAATGCGAACATCTCTTACGCCGCGAACACAACCAACCCCAACAATGTCGGCCCGGGGGGCAACAACATCCGCATCAATTATGTGGTGACGCCGACGGGCAACGTGGCGCGTTCGATTGTGACGAGCGGCAGCAACATCACGGTGACGCTGGGCAGCAGCAACGGCGTGGTGAATGCGACGGAAACGGCGACGAACATCGCCACGGCGATCAATGGCGACGCCAACGCCAAATTGTTGGTGGGGGCCACGGCCCAAGGCACGGGCGCGGGCTTGTTGTCCGCGCTGCCGTCGACGCCGCTGTTTGGCGGCTATAACAACCTCGACACGATCGACACGAACGCGAACAACATCGCGCTGCTTTCGAAGGCGTTCAGCGGCTCGGGTGTGCTGGTCAAGAGCGGCATTGGCACATTGACCTTGGCGGCGGCGGAGCAATACAACGGCCAGGCGAATGCCTCGTTGAACCAGGGGACCACGATCATCACCGGCGGTGTGCTGCAATTGGGCAATGGCACGACAGCCGGCATCGGCAGCGTGCTGGGCAACATCACCGACAATTCGACGTTGATTTTCAATGAAGGCACCAACACGGCGGTCAGCAACAAGATCACTGGCACGGGCAGCCTGGTGGTGAACGGCACGAACACCGGCCAGTCCTCGATCACGACCTCCGGCTCGCAGGGCCAGACCAACGCCAACGCCAACCTGACCTATACCGCGGCCGCAGGCGGCCTGTCGGCCGGCAGCATCAACATTACCTACGTCAATCCGCAGATTCTTGGCGCCACGCCGAACGTGACCGTCAGCGGTTCCAACATCACGGTCAACCTGGGCACGAGCACGGGCTTGGCCAGCCGGATTATCGGCTCGGGGAATACAGCTTTGCTGTTCACGGCGAACGCCACCAATGCGACTGTGAGTGGCAGCAATGCGGCGGCGGCCAACGGTATTTCCGTGGTATTTGCCGCGCCGAGCGGGGCGCTGGACAGTGTGTCGGTGGCGTCACCGGGTCCGAATGCCATAATTACCATCACGCCGAAGGCGGGGGGCGACACGGCGGCGAATATCCAGGCGTTTCTGGCGGGTGCCTCGTCAGTGAACGGCTTGGTTTCAGTGACCAATTTTGCGGGCAACGCGAGCACGACGGGCAGCGACGGCACGGGCCTTATCTCGGCTTCGGCCTCGTCGGTCAATCTGCAGGGTGGCGTTAATGCCAACCCGGCGGCGGCGACGGCTACCTTGGGTACGTTAAACAGCAATCAGATTGTCTACACGGCGAAGTCCAAAGGCGCGGCGGGGAATAATGTGGGGATCATTTACGCCACGCCGACAGGCGGCACGACGACGGTTGGGGTGTCTGGCACGACCATCACGGTGACGCCCAAGACTGGTGGCGACACGGTGAACAACATCATCGCCGCAATCACGGCGACCGGGTCCGGACCGACGGGGGCCTTGTCCTTGATCTCGACGCCGACGATTGCCTCGGGCAGCAGCGGCACCAACACGATTTCTTCGGCCTCCTCGACTCTTCTGGCCAACGGCAATGACGCCGTGGTGAATTCCAGCGCCCTGGCGATCATGCAATTGTTGCAGAACTCCACGGCGGCGAAGAACCTCCTTTACCCGGTCTTGGCCACGAGCAACGACGGCACGGGCATTGTGCTGCCGACGACCTCGACCATCACGGTGCCGACGGGGACGGCGGGTGGAGCGACGACCTTGACGCTGACGGCGGCGAACACGTTTAACGGCACGACCAACGTCCAGGCGGGCACGCTGATTTTGGGCAACGCGCTGGCGCTGCAAAACAGCACGCTGAATTATGTGACGGGGCAGGGCGTGTTGAGCTTTGGCACGCAGACGGCGGCGATCTTTGGCGCGCTGCAGGGTAATCTGGATCTGGCCTTGGACAACATCACCAGCACCGCGGTGGCGCTGACGGTGGGCCAGAACAATGGCTCGACGACCTACTCGGGCAACCTGACGGGCCACGGCAGTTTGACCAAGTCGGGCACGGGGACGTTCACGTTGCTGGGCACGGCGGATTCCTACCTGGGCGGCACGACGATTACCGGGGGCTTGATCAATTTCAACGCGAAGACGCAATTCGGCACGACGGGCGCGGGCACGTTGGTGCTCAATGGTGGTGGTGTGCAATACGCGTCGGGCACGGTGGATGATATTTCCGCCATGATCGGCACCACGGGCCTCGCCGGGCCGGCGAATGACACGATTGACACCGGCGTCAACCAAGTGGTGTTTAATTCCGTAATCGGCGGCGGCGGCACGCTGGTGAAGACCGGCTCGGGCACTTTATTCCTGTCCAAGTCCGATCTTTACACGGGTGGCACGATTGTCCTGGGCGGGTTGATTAATTTCACCAGCATCACGACCAACTTTGGCACGGGCACGGTGCCGAGCACGTCCGCGAACATCGTCCTGCAAGGTGGCGGGTTGCAGTATTCGGCGTCGAGCCATGGCCAGGATATTTCCCCGAACATCAGCCTGGGCTTGGGCAATGACACGATCGACACGAACGGCCAGACGGAAACGCTGGGGTCGTCCATCGTCGGCAGCGGCACGTTGGTGAAGATTGGCGCCGGCACTTTGATTTTGGCTCCGCACACGGGCGGCACGCAATTGGCGGAAAGCTACACGGGCAGCACGAACATCAGCGTGGGCACGCTGCAACTGGGCAATGGCACCTTCAGCGGCACGATGAATGCGACGCTGCCGTCCTTCAGCAATATTCAGGACAACGCGAGCCTGGTGTTCAACCAGGCGGGTTCGACCAATTTTGCCGGCCTCATCTCCGGCAACGGCACGTTGACGCAGGCGGGCGCGAATACGCTGACGTTGATCAACAACAACACATTCACGGGCAACACGACCATCAGCACCGGGGGCACGTTGGCGCTGGGCAGCAGCGGGGCGTTGCAAAACAGCACGCTCAATTACAACACGGGCGACGGCACGTTTAGCTTCGGCAGCCTGTCGAGCGCGACCTTGGGCGGTTTGAGCGGGACGAAGGGCATTGGATTGGATTTCACGGCGGGCAACAATCCCGTGGCGCTGTCCGTCGGCCAAAATAATTCCAACACCACTTACAGCGGCGCGCTGACGGGCAACGGCAGCTTGATCAAGATTGGCAATGCCACGTTGACCCTCACGGGAACCAATGGCTATTTCGGCAACACTTCCGTGCAGAGCGGCACCTTGAGCTTGGGCAGCGCAACGGCGCTGGCGAGCACGGGCACGTTGTTCATCAACAACTCCACGCTGCAAAACAGCTTCGCCGGGACGCAGAGCATCAACAACAACATGAACTGGTCGGGCAATTTGAACCTGGTGGGCAATTTCACCTTTGGCACGACGGGCGCGCCGAGCACGGCGACCTTGGCGAGCAACACGGCGTTTAACCTGAGCAGCAATACGCTGGTTTACAGCGTGAACGCGACGAACGCCAGCCTGACGGGCTCGAATGGCGCGGCCGGCAACACGATCAGCATTGCCTATAATAATCCCGGCACGGCGAATGCGGGGGCGAGCTTGTCCGTCTCGGGCAACACGATCATCGTCAACTTGGCCACGGACGTGAATAAGAACGTGACCACGAAGGCGTCGGATGTGCTGAACATGATTGGCAACGCCTCCTTCACGAATGGCACGGCGGCGGGCGCGTTGGTGACAGTGGCCAACGGGGCGAACAGCACCGGTGGCAGCTTCCTGTCGGGCCAGGCGGCAAGTTTCCTGACGGGTGGCGACGTGGTGGGTGACACGGCCGGGCTGACCAACACTTTCGGTTCGAGCGTGACCTTGAATAGCGCGTTGGCGCAGACGGGCACAACCGGCGAGACGCTGGCGATCACCGGCATTGGCAACTTGAGTTTTGGCGGCAATGGCACGGCGGTGGCCAACCTGACTTCCAATTTGAACGCTCCGCACTTTGAAGTGACGGGCAATGAAAACATCACGCTGGGGCCGGGCACGAACCTGGTGGCCAACGGCACGGCGGGCTACAACGCCCTGGGCTTTAATCCGGGAGACAACATCACCTTTACCATGTCGGGCAACGCCAGCTTCGTCAGCAATCTGGAATTGCAGGTCGGCAATGTCGGCTCGGCGGGTACCTCCGCAGTGGTGATGAATATCGGCGGCTCGACGGCGACGGCGACGGTGGGCACGCTGAACAGCAATCAAATTGTGTATACGGCGAGCGCGGCCGGTTCGACGGGGAACAATATTCAAATTGTTTACGCGACGCCGACCGGGGCCACGACGACCGTGGCGGTGGCGGGCAACATCATCACCGTGACGCCCAAGAGCGGCGGTGACACGGTGAACAATATCATCAGCGCGATTTCGGCCTCGCCGACGGCGCTGGCTTTGATTGGCACGCCGACGATTGCCGCGGGCAGCAGCGGCTCAAATCTGATTTCGTCAACCTCGAGCACAACCCTGGCGAATGGCGCGTCGTCGGCCTTGACGGCGAACGATCTGTGGTTGGGCATGGGCAGCGGCGTGGACAGTTCGACCAGCATCAGCACGGTGACAGTGAACCAATCCGGCGGCATCATCACGTTGACCGGGACGGGCCAGGCGGCCGCCCTCGGATCGGGCTTGTTTATGGGCGACCAGTCGACTCTCAATGCCGGCAGTGTGTCGGTCGTTTACAATTTGAACTCCGGGTCGATTTTGGTGACCGGACCGATTAGTTCAGGCAACCTGGGGCCGTTAGGCTCGGCGATCCTGAACTTCAACGGCGGTATTCTGCGGGCGAACGCCTCGAGTTTGAACTTTATCAATGTCACCTCCACGATCGTCAAGTCGGGTGGCGTGATTATTGACACGAATGGCAATAATATCACGGTGGCTTCCAACTTGCTGCACGACTTGACCTTGGGGGCCACGGCGGATGGTGGCTTGACGAAGCAGGGCAACGGGGTGCTGACCATTCCCGCCTCCGGATTTAACATCTACACCGGACCCACCAACTTGCAGGGTGGCACGCTGAATGTGTCGTCCACCGGCGCCTTGGGCACGAACACGTCGGCCACGGCGATCCATTTCACGGGCACCTCCGCATTGCAGGCCGGCGCTGGCTTCACGTTGGGACAAAACATCCTGATCGACAACGGGGTCACCGGCACCGTTGACACGAACGGGTTCAATCTCGTTTACGGTGGCAATATCACGGGAACGGGCGGCAGCCTGACGAAGACCGGCGTGGGCTTGTTGCGCATGATTGGCTTCAATAGCTACACGGGCACCACAACCATCAATGCCGGCACCTTGGAACTCGACTACAGCAGCCCGGGTGCGCCTTCGACGAACATGATCAGCAGCGCCTCGCCGCTGGTGATCAATGGCGGCGGCTCCTTCCTGGTGCAGGGCATTTCCGTGGGCTTGACCAATAGCCAGAGCTTTGCGGGCACGACGATCAACGCCGGCGCGGGCATCGCAAACGTCACGTTAAGCGGCTCGGCGAATCCGGGCGGCCCGACGGTGAACCTCAATTTCGGCTCGTTTACCCGGAATGCGGGCGGGGTGCTGAATCTGTCGAGCACGGGCAATGGCACGCTGAATTTCCAGACGCCGTCCAGCTCGGGCTTGAATGGCACGGTCATCACCGACGCCAAGGGAACGCCGTTTGTCTTGGTGAATTACGGCAGTGGGTTGACGGACTGGGGCGCCTACAATGATGCGAGCGCCACATCGCTAATTGTCGCGTTGTCGAATATTACACCGACTTCGTCGCGTGGCTACAAGGCTGTCACGACCGGGGCGAATATGACCACCGCCAATTTGACGAGCGGCCAGAGCGCCAGCATCGTGACGGCCTCGAACTTTAATTTGACCGGCAACGCGAAGTTTGCGGCGTTGTCATTCCTGACTTCGGCGGACACCCCGATCATCGATCTGACCGCTGCGACGATGCAGGTGGGCGGCATTCTGCTTTCGCCATTGGTGGGGAACAACAACGA
>Ga0265320_10000734_pt1 | contig 25081 bp, 18 predicted proteins | sample 4827metaG_FD_202087 | JGI IMG/M metagenome (GOLD analysis project Ga0265320, IMG submission 202087) | Rhizosphere microbial communities from Carex aquatilis grown in University of Washington, Seatle, WA, United States - 4-8-27 metaG | ecosystem: Host-associated > Plants > Roots > Rhizosphere >...
TTGGCTTGAAACCTTCATTGTGCCGGGGGGCGGGACTGCGCTGAGCCTCGCTGGCGTCTGGCTGGTGCGCCGCTTTGTCGGACAACGTATTGACTTTGGCTCAATTCGCAGTGTTCTCGGTTTTCTCTGGTGGGGCGCCATTGTGCGGGCCGTCCTGACGACGACGTGGACGGTCGGCACTCTCTGGCTGCTCGGCAAGATTTCCGGCCAGGATTTCGCGATGGACTGGACCACCAATTTCGTTGGCATCGCCATGGGCGTCGCGGTTTTTGGCTCGTTTGTGTTGAATTGGGTGCAACCCTCGACCACGGGAGAAGGCGAGGCCTCCTGGGGCGAAACTGCGCTGCTTTTTGTCCTCCTCGCGGTCACGACGGTGGCGGATTATCTTTCTGAGATGCCGTTGACTTTTTTACCATTTCCATTGCTGGTTTGGGCCGGCCTGCGGCTGGAGGCGCGCGCGTTAACCACCGCCATCGTGGTGGTGGTGCTGTCGGCGCTCGGTTGCGTCGTGGCCGGTTATACGCCGTTTGGCATTTTGGGCGAAGATCCCAGCCAATTGCTGATCGTTCTGCAAATCTTCGTGGTCTGCGCCGCCGGAACCGCGATGGTGCTGGGCGCCGTAGCCGCGCAGCGTCGCCGAACCCTGCGGGCCACTGCGGAATTGTCGGCGTTTCAAAAATCCGTGTTGGACGGGTCTAATTTTTCCATTGTCGTGACGGATGACAACGGCGTGATCAAGAGTATCAATCGCGGCGCCGAACGCCTGCTGGGATATACGGAACAGGAACTCCTGGGCCGCACCCCCGCCTTGTTTCACGATCCCGCCGAGGTAGCTGCGCGGGCGGAGGCGTTATCCGCGGAAACCGGGCGCCGCATACAAAACATTGAAGCGTTCGTTGACTTGCCCCGGCGCGGGCAGGCGGACGAACGGGAGTGGACCTACATCCGCAAAGATGGCACCCGCATACCGGTGTTTTTGTCCACCACGGCGTTGAACCGGGTGGACGAGCGCGCCCGCGGTTTTATGAGCATGGCGGTGGACATCACCGCGCGCAAACTGGCGGAAGCGCAGATGCAATCCGCTAAAGCGGCAGCGGAACAGGCGAACCGGGCGAAATCTGAATTTTTGGCGAACATCTCCCATGAAATTCGGACGCCGATGAATTCCATTCTCGGCTTCGCGGAAATGCTGCAGCGCCACTTGCGCGATCCGGCGATGAAGAAACAGGCCCAAGCCATCTTTTCCAGCGGTCAGACTTTAATGCAATTAATAAACGACTTGCTGGACCTCTCCAAGGTCGAGGCCGGCCGGCTGGAACTCCAGCCCGGGCCGGTAAACGTGCGAGCCCTGGCGGGGGAAATGCGGCAATTCTTTTCGCTCAAGGCAGAGGAGAAAGGATTGGGCCTTGCCGTGCAATTCGATGGACCGGTCAGCGGCCGTTTTGAACTTGATGAAGTGCGGGTGCGCCAGATCTTGTTCAATTTGATCGGCAACGCGCTCAAGTTCACCGAACGCGGTCATATCGTCCTGGGGGTGGAGGTTGAAACGGAAGGACACGGACGTTGCCGCATGCATTTTGAGGTTCGTGATACGGGCGTCGGAATTCCCGCGGATCAGCTGGACCGGTTGTTCATGCCGTTTGAACAACGTGCCGGTCAAAGCACCCGTAAATACGGCGGGACGGGATTGGGTTTGAGCATCAGCCGCCGCCTCGCCGAGCTCATGGGTGGCACCCTGCTGGCCTCAAGTGAAGTCAACGTTGGCAGTGTGTTTCGACTGACAATTCCCAATGTGCAGCATGACGGGACTATTACGGCTCCAATAACGACTTCTGCTGAAACTGATTTCCCCGGTTTCCTGACGCCCGGCAATTCGCCAGAATTTGCCGCGGAGCCGCCCTTGTCGCCCGCCGCCATGGCCGCCTGGCAGTATTGCGCCGAGCAGGCCCAAGGCCGGTGGTTCACGACGTGGAAAATGCTGCTGCAGGCTCCCTTGTTTGAGGACGTGGAGCAATTTGGTGCCTTACTGGCTGGCGCTGCGGGCGATGACACTCCGGGTGTCTTGCGCGATTATGGAAGCCGGTTGGCGGAACTGGCCCGCGACTTCGAGGTTGAAGAAATGACCCATTCGCTGGGTGATTTCCCGCAACTGGCAACCCGTTTGCGGCAGGGCGCCGCTGACCGCAAAGTCGCACTTGCACCGGATGGCCGCCGGTGATTGGATCGGGTCCTTTCCCGATGCCGCAGACCCGCAAGCCCTACATTCTGCTCGTGGACGATACCGAGGCGAACCTGCGGGTGCTCGGGCCGCTATTGCGGGCGGAGGGCTGGTCGGTGGCGGCTGCCACGCGTGGCGAACAGGCGCTTAATCTCATCAATCAGCGGCTGCCCGACCTCGTACTTCTCGACGTGATGATGCCCGAAATGGATGGGTTTGAGGTTTGCCGCCGCCTTCGCGCGGAACCGGCGACGAAAGATTTGCCGGTGCTCTTTATTACGGCGTTGACGGACGAGGAAAATATTGTGCGTGGCTTTTGGGAGGGCGCGCAAGACTACATCGTCAAGCCTTTCCGCCAGGCGGAACTGGTGGCGCGCGTGCGCACCCATCTGGCATTGCACAGTGCCACCCAGCGCGCGGAACGGCAGGCGGCGGACTTGATTCGCCTGAACGCCGACAAGGACCGGTTCTTTTCCATCATCGCGCATGATTTGCGCAGTCCACTGGCTGGATTACTCGGTTTGTGTGAAGCGCTGGCCGGCAACCTGGCGGAATTCACGCCGGCCGAAGTGGCGGAGGCTGCTGGAGAAATGTCCAAGTCCACCCGCAACCTGTACCAGCTGCTGGAGAATTTGCTCGAGTGGTCCCAACTGCAAACCGGCCGGATGGAATGTCGCGCCGAGCGCGTCAACCTACCCGGCCTGCTGACGGAGTTGGCGGAATTGTTCAGCCAGTCCGCCCAGCAAAAAGGCGTCGCCGTGGGCTTGGAACTTCAACCTATCCATGCCTGGGGAGACCGGCGCATGCTGCATGCGGTTTTTCGGAATCTGCTTTCGAATGCCATTAAATTTACTCCTGCCGGCGGCACCGTGATTATGCGCTGCCTGCTGCGGGATGGCCGGGTGGCGGGTGAGGTGAGTGACACCGGCGAAGGGATTCCCGCCGCGCAACTGGCCAATCTCCTGGTCCCGGGGGCGACCCTCGTGAGCAAGCCCGGCACGTCCGGGGAGCGCAGCACCGGACTGGGTTTGGTGCTGTGCCGTGAATTCCTGGAGCGGATGGAGGGGACCATCAGCGCCCGCAGTACGCCGGGCGAGGGCAGTGTTTTTACCGTCATGCTGCCGTCTCCGCCGACGGGACCACAGTAACTTTTATTATTGCAACTATTTTGCGTTTGTGGAATAGTTGCGCAATGGATTACTGGAGAATCAACCGCCAGGCTTGGGTCACCGCCGTGCTTTCAATATTGCCGCTGCTGTCCGCTTGCGGTGAGAGGACGATTGCCCCGCCAGCGACGCCAGCTTTTTGCGTTGTGGCGGAATTCTATCCACTTTACGTGGACGTGCTGAACGTGGTTGGCGAAACCCCGGGTGTGCAGGTGACGAACCTGGTGTCGACGGCCACTGGGTGCCCGGAAGATTACCAGCTTTCGCCCGGGGACGTTAAGTCCCTGGACGCGGCCAAGGTTTTCATCATCAATGGGGCGGGCCTCGAAGGATTTCTGGACAAGGTGGCGGAGCAATGTCCCCATCTGCAGGTGGTGGATGCCAGCGCCACCGTGGAAAAACTTGAAACTGGCGGCGCCATCAACCCGCATGTATGGGTGTCGCCGTTGCTGGCGGTCAACCAAGTCCGGGCCATCGCCGCGGCCCTGGCGAAGTACGATCCCACCCACGCCGCGAGTTATCAAAAAAATGCGGGAGTGTACGAGGCCCGGCTGGCGGCAATGGCGGAGCAGTGCCGCGCTGAACTCGCGGCTGCGCCAGTGCGTAGGATTGTGGTGTTCCACGATTCCATGCCCTATCTGGCCCGAGACTTGAATTTGCAAATCGTCGCCGTGATGGAGCCAGCGCCGGGGCAGAATCCGAGTCCGCGCGAACTGGCGGATGTCGCCGCGCGCATTCACGCGGCGTCCGGACCGGTGGCATTGTTGACGGAACTTGATTCCCGGAACCCCGCCGCCGACATTTTGAGCCGTGAATTGGGCTTGCCGCTGTTCAGCCTTGATACGTGCACGGGTGGTCCGCTCGAACCCGCCGCCGCCCGTGAAGCTTATCTGCGGGCCATGGCGAAGAATCTTGCGATGTTGCGTGTGGCCCTCGGCATGGACAAGAATTCCGGTAAAGTTTCGTCGGGGTTATGAATCATGTCCGAATCTGCACCCATTTCATCCAGTTCTGCCCCGCACGCCCCGTGCGGGGCATGTCTGACCCATGTGCATAATCTGTGTGTGCGCTTGGGGGGGCAATTGGTGCTGGACGACCTCACGTTCGATTTGCGCTGTGGTGAAATTACAGCGCTCGTTGGCCCCAATGGCGCGGGCAAAACCACGCTGCTGCGAGCCCTGCTCGGCGAAATCCCCTACTCGGGTCATTGTCATTTCCATGGTGGGCCGGGACACCCTTTGCGCCGCCTGGTAGTCGGTTACGTTCCCCAACGCCTCGCGTTCGACCGCGCCGCCCCGCTGACGGTTGCGGACTTGTTTGCCCTGGGGGCCGGGCATCGTCCGGTTTTTTTTGGCCTTTCCGCCACGGTCCGGGCCAGCGCGGGAGCGGCGTTGGCGGAGGTGGATGCCGCCCACCTGATGGAACGCAGGCTGGGCGATTTATCCGGGGGCGAACTGCAACGGGTACTGCTGGCGCTGTCGTTGCTGCCGGAACCGGATTTGCTCCTGCTCGACGAACCCCAGCAGGGACTGGATGCCGCCGGCTTGGAGCGGTTTTATGAGGTTGTCGCGCGGCTGCGGGGTCGTTTTGACATGGCCGTGGTGCTCGTCTCTCATGACTTGGCGGCGGTGGCGCGCGTGGCCGACCGCGTTTTCTTATTAAACCGCAGCCTGCTGGCGGTGGGGCCGCCGGCGGAGGTGCTTCGAAAATTGGAAAATGGATATTCTAGCAAGGTGGGAGAAAGGAAAATAGAAGAAACGAAATAGCGTCCCGACATCTATTCGACATGGCTTATCTTTTTGAATTCTGGCACCAAGTAATCGGCGGGCTCCCCTGGGATTGGGCGCAGCATGGCTTTGTGCGCCTGGCGCTGCTGGCCGTCCTGCTGGCGGCGCCATTATTTGCCGTCATTGGCACCCAGGTGGTGGGGTTGCGACTCGTGTTTTTCTCGGACACACTCGGCCATGCGGCCCTTGCTGGATTGGGTATCGGAGTGGTCGCGGGCTTGACCCAGCCGTGGTGGGCCATGTTGATTTGGGCGGTGGTCATCGCTCTGGCCATGACCTGGGTGCAGCGGCGTTCCCGCGCGGCAGCGGACACGGTGCTGGGCGTATTCATGGCCTTTTCCGTGGCCCTGGGTATCATGCTTCTGTCGCGCCACGGGCAAACCAAACAATTATTGAATTATTTGATTGGCGATGTGCTCAGCATAACCGAAAACGGGCTGACTGGCCTCGCCCTGACTTTGCTCATCACGATGGGACTGGCGCTACGCTGGTTCAATGCGCTGGCGCTCACCGGGTTGAACGCTTCGCTGGCGGGCAGCCGCGGTATTAGGGTCGTGTGGATGCAGGTGGGATTTGCCGTGTTGGTCGCGGTCGCGGTTACCCTGGTCATCCCGTGGATTGGGTTGCTGCTGATTAACGCGTTTCTCGTCTTGCCTGCCGCCGCGGCGAGGCTGCTGGCGCGCGATATGCGCCAATACCTTGCCTGGTCCGTGGCCCTGGCCGTTGCCGCCGGCGTAGGCGGGTTGGTTTCTTCGTATTATTGGGATACGCCAACAGGCGCGACCATCGTGCTTTGGGCCGTGACTTTCTATGCGGCAGCGCTTTTGCTTCATCCCCGACGGGGCGGACCCGCTTCCAGCGTCGAGTCAGTGGAGCCGTGACGAAACTTTTGCATAAAAGGGCCGGTGCAGGGCAAATATGCCGGAACCTTCGCGCATTTTTTGGGTTGGTAGGTTATTCAAATTCTGCCACAATTCGACTTCATGAAACGCATTCATACTTCCTGCATCGTTTCCCTAACCGCAATTTGGTTGATGTTTTTTGTGTGGTCCACTGGTGCGCCGGTTTCGGCCACTGCCGACAAGGGCACTGCAGCGCAACTGTCCAAGCCGCCGGCGATAAATTATACTTTTGATGCGGCGGCGCTCAATCGTAGTAATCAAAGCCAGCTGACGAGCTATGGGGACATGCTCGACAAAGTCACTCCGGGGGTCGTGGGCGTTTACCCGTCCACGAAAACAAATCCCGATCTGCTGCAAATTTCCGCTGCACGAGGGAGTGGCACCGGACGGGGCGGTCGCGGCGCCCCCGGTGCCCCAGGAAATGGCCCGGCGGCCACCCCGCCAGCCAGTACTGATCCAGGCTTAAGCGGCCCACCAAGTGCGACTCCCCCCAGCGGAACTGGCCGGGGTGGTCGCGGGCGCCGCGGTGGTGGTGGTCTCGCACTGCTGCCTCCCAACAAGCCGGATTGGTCCGGTCCCGACTCCACCGACTATTGGTACCTCGGCGTGGGTTCAGGCTGCATCATTTCTGCGGACGGCTATATTCTCACCAATCACCATGTGGTTACGGACGCCCAATTTGGCATTGACGCCATACTGGTCAAACTGCCCGATGGCCGCGAGTTTTCGGCAAAGGTCATCGGCAGCGATGAGGCCACCGATCTTGCCCTCTTGAAAATTGAGGCGAAAAATCTTCCGACCATCAAAATGGCGGACAGCGACAAGCTGCATGTGGGCGACATCGTATTCGCGATCGGGAATCCCATGGACGTCGGTCTGACTGTGACCCACGGCATCGTTTCGGCCATGGGCCGCCAGGTGAATTCGTCGGAAGACCCCACCCAAGCGAAACTTCACTTTGAAAATTTCATTCAGACGGACGCTTCCATCAACGAAGGAAATTCCGGCGGGCCGCTGGTGGATGCCGAGGGCCGCCTCATTGGCTTGAACTCCGAGATATTGTCCGCCGGCCGTGCGGGCGGGAGCATTGGCATCGGTTTCGCCGTGCCCTCCAATCTGGCGCGCCATGTGGCGGACGACTTGATCAATGGCAATACCGTCCACCGCGGTGTGCTCGGCGTCGGGTCGCAAGACATTGATCATAATCTTGCACTGGCGATGGGCATGCCCAACACCCACGGCGCGATTGTGACCACAATTGACGAACGGTCCCCGGCGGCGAAATCGGACTTGCAGCGTTATGATGTAGTGCTGAAAGTCAACGACAACGAAGTGGATTCGACGGGCAAACTGCGCTATCTTGTTGCCTTGGCTGACCCCGGTTCGGCCGTCAACCTGACGGTTTTGCGTAACGGACAACCGAAAAATGTTAAAGTCGTGCTGGCGGACCGCTCCGTGCTCTATGCCGATAATGGCGGCGGTTCCACTGCTGCGACGGTAAGCCCGGCGCCGACTGCCGCCCCGGCGCGCAACAATGGCGAATTGCTAACCGGCGTTACGATAACGCCGCTGACCGAAGATTTGCATAACGCCAGTGGCATGGACGTCGTCCCGTCAGATGTTCAGGGTTTGATTGTCACCCAAGTCCAGACCAACTCACCCTATTTTAACCTATTTCGTTCGGGGGCGGTCATTATGGAGGTAAACAAGAAGCCCATCACGACAATGGACGAATTGAAGGCCAATTTAAAGACTGGCGGGCTTAACATGTTCTATATCTATCAGCCCACCTTTAAGAGCCAGGTAGGTGGCCGGCCCTTCACCATACCCGCCCATACTGATTTGGTCACGGAAGTTGTACCGGAAAATAAGCCGTGAAACCAGGGATTAGGGTGGTGGGGGTTGGGGCAAACGGCGCCGATGGGCGTGGCTAGAGCGAAGTGTCTGACGGGCGGGGGCTAATTTGCAATAAACCGCATTTGTCGCCTGTTCGGTCGGCCATGGGCGCAGATTCTGGCTGTCCGCGGGCTGGCCGTGCGCGATGTGCTCACCGCCCTGCAACCCCTGCGACCTTTCGTTACCTTATCAGCTTGCCTCCCCGCGCCGACTCGCAACAATGATCCCCTTCCCCCGGTGGAGGACGGCTAGCTCAGTTGGTTAGAGCGCCTGCTTTACACGCAGGATGTCACAGGTTCGAATCCTGTGCCGTCCACCAGCGAGGAGAATCTGCGCCCATGCGCCACACCCTCTCCATCCTGGTCGAAAACAAATTTGGCGTCCTTGCACGCGTCGCCGGCCTCTTTTCCGGCCGCGGCTTCAACATCGAGACGCTCAATGTCGGCCCGACCCAGAATCCCGACTTGTCGCGCATTACGGTGACGATCGTTGCGGACGGCACTGCCCTCGACCAGGCGGTCAAGCAGGCCAACAAGCTCGTCAATGTCATCGAAGTGACGGACTTTTCCCGCGGCCAGGCGTTTGTGGCCCGCGAACTGGTGATGATCAAACTGGATTGCACCCGCGAAACCCGCTCGGAGATTGTCGAAATCGCCTCTATTTTCCGGGCCAAAGTCGTGGATGTCACCCCTGCCGCCATCACGCTGGAGTGCACCGGCAATGAGAACAAGATCAAGGCGTTCCTCGAAATCATTTCGCCCTTCGGCATCAAGGAACTCGCCCGCACCGGCAACCTCGCGCTCCCCCGCGGGGCGTGAACCTTTTTTGCCAGAATGAACAGAATACACCCAAATAAATTTTCTATTTTCTTCTGTCCGAATTCAAATCCATAAATCCCGTTAATTCTGGCAAAAGACCATTTTTCTTAAAAACACCATGCCCGCCAAAGTCTACACTGATAACGACGCCGATCTCGGCGTGCTCAAGAACAAAACCCTCGCCATCATCGGCTTCGGTTCGCAGGGCCACGCCCACGCGCTGAATCTCAAGGATAGCGGTGCCCACGTCATCATCGGCCTCTATCCTGGCAGCAAGTCTTGGAAAGTCGCCGAGGACAAGGGTTTTGCCGTTTACCCGGCTGCCGAAGCCGTCCGTCGCGCGGACATCATCATGGTCGGCGTGCCGGACATGCGCCAACCCGGCGTCTATGAAACGGACATCGCCCCGAATCTTACCGCGGGCAAGACCCTCCTCTTCACTCACGGGCTTTGCATCCATTTCAAGCTCATCACGCCGCCGAAGGACGTGAACGTAATCATGGTCGCGCCCAAGGGCCCGGGGCACATCGTCCGTTCGCAATACCTCGAAGGCAAGGGCGTTCCGGCCCTCATCGCGGTGCACCAGGACGCCACCAAGAATGCGAAACAAATCGCGCTCGGCTGGGCGAAGGGCATCGGGGGCACCCGCGCGGGCGTACTGCAGACCAGTTTCAAGGAAGAATGCGAAACCGATCTCTTTGGCGAGCAGGCCGTGCTCTGCGGTGGCGCCAGCGAGCTGGTCAAGGCGGGCTTTGAAACCCTCGTGGAGGCCGGCTACCAGCCGGAAATGGCCTACTTCGAGTGTCTCCACGAATTGAAGCTCATCGTGGACCTGATGGTCGAATCCGGCATCTCGGGGATGCGCTTCTCCATTTCCGAAACGGCGAAGTACGGCGACATCACCCGTGGGCCCCGCGTCATCAACAAGGCGTCGCGCGCCGCGATGAAGGAAATTTTGAAGGAAATCCAATCCGGGAAATTCACGAAGCAGTGGGTGGCTGAATACAAGGGCGGCTTGAAGAACTACAACCGCCTCCTCAAGGAAGGCGAAAAGCACCAGATCGAGAAGACCGGCCAGCGCCTGCGCGCGCTGATGCCCTGGGTACCCAAGCGCAACATCAAGGGCGCCCAAGCGGCTTATGCGAAGTAAGCCGGTACGGTTGCCGGGTGGAGATTAGATGGGCCTCCCGAAACCGGTAATGGAGAACCCACCCACCACATGGCGATGACCTTCCAACTGAGGCGCGGCAGGGTGGGGTTCTTCGTGCCGAAGACCGCAGGATGGGCGATGGAAAAGCATGCCAAACTGAATTCGGCGCCCATCCGGAGTCAATTACCCCATCGCGAAAATGTGCCAGGGGCGATTTTGGGATTGTTACCCATGCCCATGGGTAGCATTCTGCCTTACCCATTTCACCCCGCATATGACGTGGCTAAATCAGCGCTCGGTCAATTTAACCGTCCAGGCTTGTCGGCGGCGGGTGTGTGCATTCCTGGTGTTTGCCACCAGCCTGATTCTAGCGGTATTCCCTGCGCTGGCGGACGATCTTTACGTTACCAACAGCATTGAGGGCACCGTCGTCAAAATTGATGCTGCGGGCAGGAAAACGGTCATAGCCAAGGGATTCAACAAACCCAACGGCATGGGCTTTGACAAGGCTGGCAACTTGTTCGTCTCCGCCGAAAACAGCAACACGGTGTCACGCATTACTCCGGCGGGCGTGGTGACAATTTTCGCCTCTGGCTTGCACGGCCCCTACGGCGTCGCCTTCGACACCTCGGGCAACATGTTCGTCCCCAATTGGGAAAATGGCACCGTCTCCAAAATTACGCCGGCGGGCAACATCAGCACGTTTGCCACCGGCTTGGATGAACCATCCGCAGTTACGCGGGACAAAGAAGGAAACCTCTTTGTTTCCAATGAGCACGCCAACACGATTTCCAAAATCACCCCCGCCGGGGTGGTGTCCACCTACGCCAAAGGGCTGGCCAATCCGAACGGCCTGGCCTTCGACGCGTCGGGGAATTTGTATGTCGCCAACTATTACAACGGCGAGGTTTCCAAAATAACCAGCGCCGGCGTGGTCACTCCCTTCCTCAGCAAGCAGAACATCCCCAATGCGGTCGCCTTCGATTCCAAAGGCGACATGTATGTTGTGATTTACGGCGACAATAAAATCGTCAAGTTCTCGACAGAGGGAAAACTTACCGACTTCGTCACCAGCCTGAGCGGCCCGTGGAGCATGGTGTTTGTGCCGGAGGCGAAGGGGGCGGCGGCCTCTACGATAGTCACTTCGACCACGCCGGCGTCCACAACAACTGTGCGGCCTGATCCCGCTTCGACGATCGCCACAAGGCCACCGCCTAAGCAAGCGGCTACCAACTCAACCACTTCCGCGCCTCCCGCTCCGGCCGCAGTGAAGCCTTGATAGCGATGAATCGAAATCCAACATTAGCGGGGTGGTTGTTTCAATTCGAGGCCTCCGCAGTGTGGATGATCAACGTATCCCTGTTCAGGCGTGGGAAGCCTACCGATGCACTCTTTCGAACAGGCATTCACCATCAGTGGCATAACATCTGTGGCGATTCGCAATGATATCCAAACTTGAAGAGATTTGTTTCCAGGCAATGATTGATTGCAAACGCTGCAGTTTACTGGTGCTTCGCCTAGGTTCACAGCTTCCACTCCAAGTCGAGGGAAAGGCGGTCGGTATTTGCGATTTCCATACAAGGCCCGAGTGCTCAACCGACTGCGTTTCAGCTTTGCGCAACGGGAAATTTCAAACGGCAACCAATGCAATCGATATGATCTATAAGCGTCAAATTCTTCAAGGTTCACCATTTCTCCAATTTCAGGAGGAACTCGCACCAAATGACTTCCGTATAGATAAAGCTTTTTAACGGACTTAAGCCGGGCGATAGATGGCGGAAGAGTAATTATTTGCGACCACAGCGCGGGCGAGAATTCAAGTCCGGGTGCGAACTCTTGGCATTTTTCAATCTCTGCTTTATGAACCAGGCTCAACATTAACTTCCACCCCTCGCATTCAATATTCTGGATCTCGGTGTGCAATTGGGGCTCAGTGTTGCCAACGTCGCTGTTTACTGATTGCAGACAACCGCATGAATCGTCCGAATTTCCAGAAAAAGCAATTCGCTGCATTTCGAGATCAGCCGGCCGAGCGTGAAGCACTTTCCTCCGGGCAAATAATTTTTGGATAAAGCCCATAAAAACTGCAGCCACTTTAGCATCAGGGTTGTCATTGAGGCAAGTTTTTGTTCCTCGAGTTCCGCCCAATATAAGGCGAGGTAAAATCTCTCTCTAATCGTCAGGCCGAATCAGCTTGCGGCTGCTTCACCGGCCTTCCCAGCGTCACCCAATGAAATAAAATTGCCGCGGCGGCGCTGACGTTGAGCGATTCAACGGCTCCGCCCCCCGGGATTCGAACGAGGAGCTCACACTGCCCCTGGAGCTTGGGGTCGAGGCCGATTTCTTCGTTACCAAGGAGCAGGGCGGTGGGCCGGCCAGGGGCGCGTGGCGGGCGGGCTGATTCGAGGTTTTTGCCGCTGTGGACAGATGAGCCGACGGTCAGAAAATGTTCGCGGATCTGTTTGACCATTGGCAGCAGCGACGGAACTTCGAAAATCTGGACGTGTTCTAGTCCGCCTTCGGCAACTCTATATGCTGCGTCGGTGGGCTGGGCTTGCAGGGGGCTTTTGGCAATCAGCATGCGAGGGATGCCGAAAAACGCCGCCGAGCGCGCGATGGCGCCGAGGTTGTGCGGGTTGCCAATGCGGTCGAGAATGAGGATCGGGTCACCGGCGCGCTGCCATTCGGCGAATTCCCCAAAGCGCGGGGCGCGTAGTACGGGGCGCTCCGTTACGGCAACGATGCCACCATGGTGAATCGTGCCCGCGATGCGCTCCAATTCCTCGGGAGGGACCTGGCGATAGATGCGGCGCTCGGCCGCCAGCCAGGAGCACATTTCCCCGGTGCGCGGCCCCATGGGGGAATCGAAGAAGAGGCGCTGGATGCACTTGGGCCGGCGCGCAAAGGCCGCGGCCACGGCTTTAAACCCGCAGAGGGTCACGGGGCGCATGGGAGGCTTGCTGGCGGCGGCGGCAGAGGGAGGCGGCATGAAGGGTGCAAGCCTAGGCGAAGGGCGCATGGTCGCAAGCGGCAAGTGGGGAGTACGATACTGAAAAAACCTCCGACCTGTAGGGGCGGAAGAATCGCGATGTTCCTGCGCTCTTTCAGAGCGCGAGTCAGCCGGATTCTGGGTTCCCAGGGTTTCGCTTCGCTCAACCCTGGGTTGGTCTCCTTCGCCCCGTTGGGGCGAAGCGAAATGATGCCAAGACCGATTTGCCCTACAGCCCCTTAGAATTCGCCTTGGCCCGTTGCTCTCTTTGCCGGCGGGCGTCTTCCCAGTCAATTTCCGGATACTGGCTGCGCGCGCATTCCGGGCAGAGGCCGTGGCTGAATTGGACCGAAGAATGGTGGCGCACATAGTCCTCAATCTGTTCCCAGTGTCCCAAATCGTCAGAGATGCGCTTGCAGTGCATGCAAATGGGCAGAATACCCTGCAGGGTTTTGATTTCCCCCATGGCGCGTTCGAGATTGGCGCTCAACTCTTGCTGCTGCCAGAGCGCCAAAAACTGCCGGCGCCGCCAAATTTGCTGCTGCCGGCACATTTCACCGCCGATGACATTGGTGAGGATCAGGGAAAGGGTGACGGTAATTGTGGTGGTCTCGTCCGGCCATGGATTAATCCAAAAACCCACGATCAATACCCCCGCCGTCATAAACCAAGCGGTGATCGCCCGCCAAACCAGCGGTAGCGGCGCGATCCAGTAGGTCAGCAGGATGGTCAAGACGGTGACCATGGTGTAACCGACATAATTGGCCGGGCGGGTGGCGATCATCACCAGCATAATGATTTTGGTGCTCATGGTCCAGGTGATGACAATCCAATCGAACTTGCTGTAGAGCATGCCGTCGCGAATCAAACGAAGCACCAGGAACGAAGCTCCGACGATCAGCAAGCGCAGGGCGACCATCCAACCCATCATGGCCGAGAGGCCAAAGAATCGGTAGTCGTTGATCAAAAAAGCCAAAAAGGCGGCAACGACGATAAAGATAAAAATCCGGGCCAGTTTGATGCTGTCCGGCAATTCATGGATGCGATAGGCCCGCTCCCAAACCGGAGAATAAAAGGTGGCAAGCAAGCGAATACGGCGGTCCTTATCCTGCACCAAAGGGCTGGATTCTTCGAAATCAACCACGTTGTTCGCGGCACTATTCAAGGGACCCATGCTAACGGTTTATCGGACGGGCGGCAGGGATGCTTAAGCTTTTCTTAACGCCCCTGTACTGTCAAGGCTGGCCATCCGAAATACCAGCGCGTCCCGAACCCCGAAATTTCCGCCAGAGCAGCAATATCCCCAAGTATGCCAGGGAAAAAGCGACCATGCTGGAAACGACCGCCCACGGTGAAAGCAAATCGTGGAGAGTGAATGAGCCAAAGCTTCGACCGAACAAATGAAGGAATATAAAGTAAGAATCGTCCGGCCGGGCGGATTCTTCTCGGACCATAAACATCAACAGAAGCCAGAGCAAAGTTTCGGTGCCAATGCCCAGGCGAAGGGCCAGCCGAAGATTGGGATGCTTTGCCAACATGGTGAACTGGTAGTCCGGTGGCTCTGGCCGCGCAAGGAGAAAGGAAAACGGCCAAATTGGTTTGAGAATTGCACCCCAACTTAATCCCGCAATTCCCCGACCAGGGTAAACTCCTCGCGGTCATGAAATAGATGGCGGGCATGCAGGTTAATGCAAGCTTTGGCGATCGGAGAATCCTTGCCGGTTGTCTTACGGAGTAACGGCAGCGGGTCGGCGCGACCAAATTTGAAATTGACCACGAACCGGCGGCACCAGCGGTGGGTGACCCATTTGTCGAGGAGACCAAGGGTTTTGTCCGGGTCATCCACCACATCGCACAGCATCCAGTCAAACGTCTTGCCGGAGGGCGGCGCGTAGCCAAAGGCGTCCACTTGTTCATGCTGAATCAACGGATGGCCGAAGGCTGCTCCCTTCAGGGGCCCATTGTCCAGGGCGAGGACACTGGCGCCGTGCTTGGCGGCGCTGAAGCTCCAACCGCCGGGGGCCGCGCCAAGGTCAACGACCGATTCGCCGGCTTGCGGGTGGCGGCCGAGGATACCGTAGGCCTCTTCGAGTTTTAAATAGGACCGCGAGGGCGCGGCGGGGTCGTCGGCCATGCGGCGCTGGCCGCCGAGGGTGATATCACGGGCGACCCAGCAGCGGGTGAAATCGCGCCAATAGGCGAAAAGGCCGCGCTGGGGCCCGATATGACTATCCGGCTGCGGCCGGGAGAGTTTGGAGACCCGGGCGAGGCGCTTGGTCAGCGATTCCTCGAACATGCGCTGTACGGCCGAGACGCGCCGGGTAAGGCCGGGAATGGAGTCATCGGCCCGAAATTGCAGCGGCCAAGGGCCGATAAACTTCTCCTCCCGGCTGGTTTCCAGGAAATATTCCAAAATGCCCTTGGCGGCGGCGTTTACGGCCTCGGCGGAAATTTCCAGGGGATTGAACAGGGTAAAATACGCGAAGCAGAACTCCTCGGTGTCGGCGACCGGGGCGAGGACCCATGTCGGGCCCTGCTCGGTGGGCGCGGCACCATGGTCGGTGGTTTCCCGGGCGAGGAACCGCGTAAAAGGAGCCCGCGCGAGATGCAGACGGCTGGAAGTGGGCGGATTCAGTTTTTGGAGACGCGTTCGAGGAGCGCGTAAGAATGCTGCACGAGCCGGCGCGGGTCTTCCAGCAGGCCGCCGGCCAGCAGCGCGTTTTCGTAAAGCTGTTCACCGACGAGTTTGGCGAGCACTGCATCTTTCGCGCGGAGGGAATCCAGATTCTTCACCAGCGGGTGGAGCGGATTGACCTGTAAGACGATGGAGGGCGGCGGAGCCTGATCGTCATTCTTCATCGAGCGCAGGATGCGGCGCATGTTCGAGCTGATCATGGAATCGGAATTCAAGGCAACGGCGGGGCTGTCCACCAGGCGCGAACCACCTTCAACGGAAGCAACGCGGGACTCGCCGAGGATTTCTTTGAGCCAGGCGCATAACCCGGCAAGGGCTTCGGCGGGCAGGGGCTCGGCTCCAGCGGCGGCGGGCAAGTCCGCCAGCTTCAAGTCGGACTGGTCAGCGGGCACGAGAGGTTTGTCATCAAATTTGCCGAGCTGCGACATGACGAAGTCGTCAATGGGCTCGAAACAATAGAGGACTTCCAAGCCGCGAGCCTTGAAGGCCTCGAGGTAGGGGGAGCTGTCAGCGGCGTCCCGGTCTCGGGCCTGGAGGAAGTAGATGTCCTTCTGGTCGGTTGCCATCCGGCTGATGTATTCAGCGAAACTAGTCAGCTTCCCAGCCGGATGGGTGCTGGATTCGAAGCGGAGCAGGCCGGCCAGTGCGGTGCGATGTTCATAATCGTTGGCGATGCCTTCCTTGAGGAAATGATGGAACTGCAGGTAGATCTTCTCGAAGGCTGCGGTGTCTTTCGAAGAAAGTTCGTCGAGGTACTTCAAGAACCGCTTGGTGATGACGCGATTGAGCTTTTGCACCAATGCGCTGTCCTGCATCGTTTCGCGCGAGATGTTGAGGGGTAAATCGGCGCTGTCCACCACGCCGCGGACAAAGCGGAGCCATTCGGGCAGAAGTTCCTTGGGCTCGGGGCTGATGAGGACTTTGCGGCAATAGAGGGCGACGCCGGGGGGCGTCCGGCCAAAGCCGAATTTTTCCGGATTGAGGCCGGGGACGAACAAGAGAGCGTTGAGCGCCAACGGGGCGTCGGCGGAAAAGTGCAGCCAACCGAGCGGTTCGTCGTGCAGGTGGGTCTGGAATTTGTAGAATTCCTTGTATTGTTCGGGGGTTACGTCGCTCTTTTGCTTGAGCCAGAGGGCCTCGATTTTGTTGATGCGCTCGCCGTTGAGGTTGACCGGAAAGGCCACGTAATTGGAATAGCGCTCCAGCAGGCCGCGGATACGGCTGGCGTTGGCGAACTCCTTGGCGTCGTCCTTCAATTTTAGCACGATTTTGCAGCCGCGGCGCTGGCCGTCGGCGGGCTCGACGGAATATTCCCCGGAACCATCACTGGTCCAAACGACGCCGGTGGCATCCGATTTGGTGGAATGGGAAAAGACCTTAACCTCGGTGGCAACCATGAAGGCGCTGTAGAAACCGACGCCGAACTGGCCGATGAGGCCCTCGGCCGCGCCGCCTTTTTCCTTGAGGGCTTCGAGGAATTTCTTGGAGCCGGAGTGGGCGATGGTACCGAGATTCTCGATCAGCTCCTCGCGAGTCATGCCGATGCCGAAATCCTGGATGGTGATCGTTCCGGCGGTGTCGTCCGTCGCGATATTGATTTCAAGCGGGAGGTTGTCGTCGAAAGGCTTCTCGCCGGCGAGCTGGAGGTGGCGCAGTTTCTCCAGTGCATCGGAGGCGTTGGAGACCAATTCGCGGAGGAAGATCTCGCGATCGGTGTAGAGGGCGTGGACAACGATGTCGAGGAGCTGGCGCACCTCGGCTTGAAAAGCATGCCGTTCGGGCTGGCTCATAGTTTTTTTATAGTGTTTTAGTGCTTAGTGTTTTAGTGCTTGGTTCAATGCTTCGATGCGGCCTTGGTTGCCGGACGCGCACGGAGCCAATTTGGCTGGGTAAACGGACGGCTGCAGTGGCGCACTAAGCACTAAAACACTAAGAACTAGAACACTTGGAAAGAAAAGTGGAGCTGATCGGGCTCGAACCGACGGCCTCGACAGTGCGATTGTCGCGCTCTTCCAACTGAGCTACAGCCCCAAAATCCTTAAAAGTAAACGATAACGATGCCATTCGGGCCGGGGGTGGTCAATCCTATAAGTGCTCTCGTGCTTAGTGCTTTAGTGCTTAGTTCTTCGCTGCGGACAACGGTTTGGGCATCAATAGCGTTCGGATGAATGTTTTCCCTTTGAAGTTCGCGTAAAAACCGCTTTTATCGGGGGGTGCAAACTTATCTGGATCTGCTGAAGCTGGTTCGGGACACCGGCGAGGAGCGCCGGGACCGTACGGGCGTAGGCACGCGGGGGGTCTTCGGCGCGCAAGCGCGTTTTGACCTGCGTGAAAGGTTTCCACTGTTGACGACCAAGAAGGTGCACTGGAAATCGGTAGTTTTGGAGCTGCTGTGGTTTCTGCGCGGGGATACGAACATCAAGTGGCTCCAGGAACGCGGGGTGACGATTTGGAATGAATGGGCGGATGCCAATGGCGACCTCGGGCCGGTTTATGGATTCCAGTGGCGGCACTGGCCAGCGCGCGACGGACTGCAAATTGACCAGATTGCGCGGGTAGTGGATGCAATCAAGAAATCGCCGCACTCGCGTCGGCACATCGTGACGGCGTGGAACCCGGCGGACGTGGAGAAGATGGCGTTGCCACCGTGCCACGCGCTGTTCCAGTTTTACGTTTCGACGCGTGGGGAATTGAGCTGCCAGCTTTACCAGCGGAGCGCGGATTTATTTCTGGGCGTGCCGTTCAACATTGCCTCGTATGCGTTGCTGACCCTGATGGTCGCGCAGGTCTGCGGGCTGAAACCGGGCGACTTTGTGCACACCTTTGGGGACCTGCATCTTTATTCGAATCACCTGGCACAGGTGAACCTACAGCTTTCCCGCGAGCCCAAACGCCTGCCGTTGGTGAAGTTGAACCCGGCGGTTACGAAGCTGGAGGATTTCAAATTCGAGGATTTCGAACTCCTGGAGTATGATCCGCATCCGGGGATCAAGGCGCCGATTGCGGTTTGAAGACTTTTAAACACGGAGAACACGGAGATCACGGAGACCATTTATGTCCAGTTGGAAAGCCATTGCTGCTTTAGCCGAGAACCGCGTCATTGGCGCGGGCGGGAAGATTCCGTGGCGGTTGCCGGAAGATATGAAGTTTTTCAAGGAGCGAACGACGGGAAATACGATTGTCATGGGGCGAAAAACCTGGGAATCACTGGGGCGGCCGTTGCCCAACCGGCGCAATGTGGTGGTGTCGCGGACGCTCGTGCCGGGTGAGAACACCCTGCCGGGCGCAGTGGTGGTGGGCGGCCTGGAAGCGGTGCAGGCGCTGCCGCCGAGTGGGGATGTCTGGATCATTGGTGGGGCGGAGATTTATGCGCTGGCGCTGCCGCATTGCACGGAACTCTTTTTGACGCAGGTGAACTCGGCGCCCGAGGGCGACGCGTTTTTCCCGCCGTATGAGAAGCTTTTTGGGCCGGCGGAAATCCTGCAATCGGCGCCGGCCTTTCAAATTATTCGGTATACCCGCAAGTCCCCTTAATGTCCGTGCGGGAGATGCATCAAGGCGAAGAAGGCGCCGATGAGCCCGACGAAAACAGCGACGCTGATGCCGACGCCGTAGAGGATTTGAGCTTGTTCAAAACTCATCACCCAGCGGGGTGGGCGGAGGCATTGAGCAAGACCCGTGACTTGGACCCTCTCCGGCGCGTCGAGTTCGGCCTGGAAGGCGGCGGCGTCGGCGGGGCGCGCGGCGGACTTGCGTTGCATCGCGTGGAGGACTATTTCCTCGGCTTGGGGGGAGATGGCCGGGTTGAGCTGGCGCGGGGCGGCGGGGTCGCCCGCGACGCGGGATTGGGCGATGACCCAGGGGTCTTCGTGATTAAAGGGAAGCTGGCCCGTGAGCATTTCGTAGAGGATGACACCCAGACTATAGATGTCGGTGCGAGCATCGCAGTGGGAGCGTTTGACCTGTTCCGGGGCCATGTACTGGGGGGTGCCGAAGATGGGGGTTTTGTCGGCCAGGAAGTCGAGCCGGCCGGTGATGGGGGCGGCGAGGCCGAAGTCCATGATGCGGATGGTCTGGTCGCGGCAGAGCATGATGTTGTCGGGCTTGAGGTCTCGGTGGATGAAACCGCGGGCGTGGAGGTAATGGAGGGCGTCGCAGACGAGACTGGCAATGCGCAGGGCGTCGCATTCGGGTAGGGGAGCGCGTTGGAAGAGCAGGGAGGCGAGGGTGCAGCCGGTGAGGTACTCCGTAACCAGGTACAGCCGACTTTTTTCGCCGTGGACGGGGATGAATTTGAGCAATGCGGGATGATCCAATTGCAATCCGATGGATTCTTCGCGGAGAAAGCGAGCGACATAGGCGGGGTCGCGCTCGAACCGGGTGAAGGGAACCTTGATGGCCAGTTTGCGCGCACGGTCCTTGACGTCCTCCGCCACATAAATGGTGGCCATGCCGCCGCGGCTGAGCGGCTCGCCGATGACAAACCGACCATCCAAGATCTGGCCGGGTTGGAGCTCGAAGCCCTGGGAATGGTCAATTTTGGCGCGCTTGAGGGGAAGGTCGCGGCAGGAGTCAATCTGGGCCAACGGCGGTTCGAGTTCGGCGTTCATGGACCAATTATGCCCGAACACCTTCGGGACGGATAATGAAATGCCGGGGCAATAGCGTTAATAAGGCATTAATTCCTGGTTACTTCAGCGATTCCGGAAAAAAGCCCTGATACATACCCACAAATAAAGTGGCGGCGGAGAGAATAAGAAGGACGTAAAGGCCCCAGTAGCTTGGGGCCAGCGGGGGTTCGACGGTTGCGGAAGGCGCAATACCGGGTACATTGGGCTGGCGAAAAAGGGCTTCGCGCATCCAGCCAAAGTAGTAGTAAATGGAAATAACCACGCCGACGATGGATACGAGCAGCAGGGTGTGCAAGTTGGCCTGGAAGGCAGCGAAGAAAATGAGCAACTTGCCGATGAAGCCAGCCAGCGGCGGAATGCCCGCCAAGGAGCCCAAACCAATGGCCAGCACGCCGCCGAGGAAGGGCTGGCGTTTGCCGAGATCGGCGTAATGTTCGAGTTGCTGGGATTCGTCGTCCGGGCCGGCGACATAAACCATGACGCCAAAGACGGACATGGACCCGAGCAGGTAGGTGAAGAGGTAAAACAACACCGCGCCAGCGGCCCAAGACACCCCTTGCGCCGCGGCGACGACGCCGACCAGCATGTAGCCGGCGTGCGCGATGCCGGAAAGGCCCATGACGCGCTTCACGTTGCGCTGGCCGAGGGCCGCGAGATTGCCGTAGAGGATGGAGAGCACCGCGAGGGTGGATAACAGCGGGACCAGAACCTGATGGGTCAGCCACGGAGCCGAAAACGGGCCGGTGACAAGGTTAAGCAGGACCAGGAAACCAGCGGCTTTCGAACCCACGGCGAGGAAGGCGGTGGTGGGAGTGGGCGCGCCCTGGTAAACGTCGGGCACCCAAATCTGGAAGGGCACGGCGCCGATTTTGAAGGCGACACCGCACAATACGAGCGCCACGCCGATGGCGGCCAGCGGGTTCGACGCTTGATGGGCGATGACGCGACCCAGATCCACAAAATTCATTGGGTCATGCAATGACTCGCCGGGGCCGAGCGCGCCGGGTGCGGCGGCGACCCCGTAAAGCAACACGATGCCAAAGAGCAAAATCGCGGAACTGAGCGCGCCGAGGATGAGGTATTTCAAGCCGGCTTCGAGGGAAAGCGGGCTGGTTCGGCAGTAGGCCACCAAGACATAAAAGCCGACAGTGACGGTTTCCAGCGCGACAAAGAACATGACAAACTGGGTGCTTTGGACGAGCAACATCATCGCGGCGGCCACGACGAGCACAAGGTGGAAGAATTCGACGCGCGGAAGGGCCTGGCGCTGAAAATAGACCATCGCGAGCAAACTGACCGAGAGGGAAGTGAGCAGAATGAAAACGCGACCAACATCACCATAAGGGGTGAGGGTGATGAGCCCGTCGAAATAGCTCCAATCCACGATTTTATCCACATTGGGGTCGTTGCTTTGATAAAGAATTTGCAAAATCAAGGCGAAGAGAACGACCAATTGGCCGAAAACGGCAATGCGCGGGATGGCCGTCGAATTATGCTTTTTCAGCACCAAATCGAGTACGAGCAGCAGGAGGGCGATGACGCCAAGCGAAATCTCCGGCCAGAGCTGGAGCCACTGGTTGTTGTCGGAGATGCTATGGAAGAAAGCGTAATTCATCGCGAAGAAGTGGTGGCCGATGGAGCGGACGCGGCGGGAACGTCGCTGGAATCCAAGATGGGAAGGAGGGGATAATGACCAACGGGATTGTTGTTCTTGTAAACGGCGGGCAGGGCTTCGTTAATGCCTTCGCTAATCGCGGCCGGCCAGAAGCCGACGATCATGAGTGCGGCGAGCAAAAGGGCGGCGGGCCAGCGCTCGCTGGGGCGAATGTCAGCCATGGGGGCATCAAAGGTGGGCTGAAAAGCGGGCGAGGGTTGGCCAAAAAAGACCCGGGAAACAGCGCGCAGGCCGTAGATGGCGGAAATGACAACGCCGAGCGCAGCGGCGGCGGTCATCCCGGGGGAGAATTTCCACAGCGCGACAAAGATGCTAAACTCACCCCAGAAATTGGCGAAGCCCGGCAAGCCGATGCCGGCGAGGGTGGCGGCGATGAAAAAGCCCGCCAGCACGGGGGTTTTTTGGCAGAGGCCGCCCATGGCGCCGAGGTCGTAAGTTTTGGTGCGGAGGAAAACGGCATCGGAAAGCAGGAAAAGCGCGGCGATGGAAAGGCCGTGGGCAAACATCAGAATCACCGCGCCACCGGCGCCGACGGAACTTACGCAGGTGATGCCGAGGAAAATGTAGCCCATGTGCATAACCGAGCTGTAGCCCAGCATCATTTTCAAGTCGCGCTGGGCGATGGTCACGGCGCCGATGAGCACAACGTTGCCAAGGGCCAGCCAAGCGAGGGTGTGGCCCCAATAGGCGATGCCACCGGGCAGCAGCGGCACGGCGATTTGCAGGAGTCCGTAGAGGCCAAATTTTTTCAGCACACCAGCGTGGAGCATGGCCGCGGGCGCCGGCGCGGCGGCATAACCGGAAGGAGCCCAGGAGTGGAATGGCCAAAGCGACACCAGAATGCCGAAGCCAAACATCAGCAGGGCGAAAATCCTGTGCCCGGAACCGGCGCCGGCGGTCGCGGGCAGTGACCAGGCGTGCATGGAGGCCAAGTCAAAGCTGTGCGCCCCGCTGTTTATATACAAAGCCAGCAGGCCCAGCAGGGAGAGCATCGCGCCGAGGGTCAGGTAAATGGTCATTTCCAGTGCGGCCGAACGGCCGCCGGGGCCGCCCCACCACCCGATGAGGATGAAGGTGGGAATCAGGGCGAACTCATGAAAGAAATAAAAATAAAATAAATTCACGGAGGCGAACAAGCCGACCGCGCCGGAAACGATGAACAACAGCAGGCCCCAATAGGCGCAGGGGCGGTCAGTTTGCTGGTAGATGGCATAAATGCCGGCAGCGAGGCCAACGAGGCCGGCGAGAATAAACATGGGCAGCGACAAGCCATTGAGGCCGAGCTGCAGGCGGATGCCGAGAAACCCGAGGCCGGCATCCTGGTCGAAATTGAAGAGATATTCCGGGGCAAAGGGAAACATGCCGGGATGGAGGGACATGGCCGTGTTCCCGGGCCGGAGCACAAACACGAACCAGACGCACACGGCCGTCAAGGCCGGGGTCAGAAAGCCGGTCAAGGCAATGAGCCGGGCGAGCCAGGGCGCGAGGAGGCGGCCTTGCAGGAGCAGCACCAAGCCGGCCAAAAAAGGCACGGCAATCGCAAGCGGTAGGATGTAGGCGTCGCTAAACATTAAATGGGAAAAGGAGTGGGTGCGGGCGGGAGAAGGTTAGCGGACCGCAAAGGCCCAAAAGAGAATTACGCCGGCGAGGAACCAATAGACATAGGCGTGGATGCTGCCAACCTGGGCGCGGCGCAGGAGGGCGCCGGTCAACCCGGCCATTCCGCCGGTGCCCCAGCCACCGAGGAACTTAATGAGCAGCAGGTCGAGAGAACCGAGGATGTCGCAGACGCGCTGCTGGACCTGGGCGACGTACCAGTCGTAAATGTCGTCAAACCAGCCATGGCGTTCAAGGATGTGGTAAGCGAGCGGCGATTTCACGGCGAGGGCATCGCGTTCCCGGACGCGGCGGTAGAAAAGATAGGAGAGCACCAACCCGGCGGCGATGATGGCAATATTGATGATTTCCAGGGTGTGGCCGACACCGACTTTCTCGACCGACTGCTGAACCCGCTCCACGGTTCCGAGGAACACCACGGCGCAATTGGCGGGCACCACGCCGCCGCCCGTGAACGTCCAGCCGGCGGCCAGGGAAAGCAGGCCAAGCACCACCAACGGAACCGTCATCGCGGGGCCACTTTCGTGGGCATGGGCGGAGTCGTCACTGCGCGGCTGGCCCAGGAACACCACTGAAAACAGGCGGGCGGTGTACAGGGCGGTGCAAAGCGCGCCAAAGACGATGAGCGCGTAGACGCCGTAAAAAACCGTGCCATCGCCGTGACCCTTGAGAAAAGCGGCGGAAATGATCGAATCCTTGGAATAGGCGCCGGAAAAGAAGGGGACTGCGCAATTGGCCAGTGAGGCCAACAGGAAAGCAACGCCAGTGACCGGCATTTTTTTGAAAAGGCCGCCCATTTTATAAATGTCCTGTTCGTGGTGGCAGCCGTGGATGACCGAGCCGGAGCCAAGGAAGAGGGTGGCTTTGAAGCAGGCGTGCATCGCCATGTGGAATAACGCCAATTGCGGGTAGCCGAGACCGACCGCGCAGGCCATGTAGCCGAGATGGGAAAGTGTGGAGTAGGCGAGGATTTTCTTGATGTCCGTCTGGCCGAGCGCGCAGAGCCCGGCGAAGGCGGTCATGGCCGCACCGCTCCACATAATCCACTGCAGGGTTTCGGGCGACAGCAGCAAAAAGATGCGGGCCAGGAAATAAATACCCGCCGCGACCATGGTGGCGGCGTGGATGAGGGCCGAGACGGGGGTCGGGCCGGCCATGGCATCGGTGAGCCAGACTTGGAGGGGGAACTGCGCGCTTTTGCCGACAAAGCCGCACATGAGGAGAAAGCCGATGCCGATGCCCGTGGTGCCTTCGAGCAGCACCGGATGGCCGCCCAGAATATTGGCCAACTGGGCCAAGTCCACGGTGCCGTAGCGGTCCCAGCACCAGACGATGCCGAGGAGGAAGCCGAGGTCGCCGACCCGATTGACGATGAAGGCCTTTTTTGAGGCCATGTTGGCAAAATCGGTTTTATAATAGTGCGCAATCAGCATGTAGGAGCTGAAGCCGACGAGTTCCCAAAAGACGAAAAGCATCACCAAATTGTCGGCGAGCACGATGCCGAGCATGGAAAACATGAAAATCGAGAGGCCGCCGA
>Ga0265320_10000735_pt1 | contig 25059 bp, 26 predicted proteins | sample 4827metaG_FD_202087 | JGI IMG/M metagenome (GOLD analysis project Ga0265320, IMG submission 202087) | Rhizosphere microbial communities from Carex aquatilis grown in University of Washington, Seatle, WA, United States - 4-8-27 metaG | ecosystem: Host-associated > Plants > Roots > Rhizosphere >...
CTCGACCGAAGGACGGCCGGAGTCGAAGTCAAAAGAAAAGCGGGGGGGAGATTTCCGCGGACCGCCCTTAACGGTTTGCGTCCGGCGCCGCAGTGCGCCTGTCTGGACACCGCACCCATGCCGACCCACACGAGGAACCCAGAGCACCACCCCGACTTGGAAAGCGTGATGTTCACCGAGGCGCAGATAAAGGCGCGGGTCCAGGAGCTCGGCCAGGAGATAAGGAAGGTCTACGGCGAGGGCGAATTCACGATCATCTCGATCATCAACGGCGCCGTGATGTTCACCGCGGACCTGATGCGCGAGATCGAGAACCCGGTGCGCCTCGACTGCGTCCGGATCACGAGCTACGGGAACAGGACGACGTCGGTCGGGACCCCCCAGATCGTCCACAGCCTCACGATCGACATCGCGGGCCGGCACGTGCTGCTGATCGACGACATCCTCGACACGGGAAAGACGATCACCCTCGTCTCGGCCCTCGTCAGGAAGCTGGGTCCCGCGAGCCTGAGGACCTGCGTCCTCCTGGACAAGGAGGGCCGCCGCGAGGTGCCGTTCGACGCGGACTTCGTGGGCTTCAAGATTCCCGACAGGTTTGTCGTTGGCTACGGCCTCGACTTCGCGGAGCGGTACCGGAACCTGCCCTGCATAGGGGTCCTCAGTCCCCGGCTGCAGAACCCGACCGGGAAGGCCTGAGCCGCCGGGAGGCCGGCCTGGCCATCTTCCGGAAGGCGCCCGACCTGAGCGAGTCGATCTGGTCGCGAATCAGCGCCGCCTTCTCGAATTCGAGCCTCTCGGCGGCCTCCCTCATCTCGTCCTCGAGCTCGGCTATGACGGCCGCGACGTCGTCCGGGCTCTCCAGGGCCGCCGCCTCCTCCTTCTCGCCCGAGCCGTCGTAGGTCTGCAGGCTGGCCTGGGCCCCGCGCTTCACGCTGCGCGGGACGATCCCGTGCTCAAGGTTGTAGGCGATCTGCTTCGTGCGGCGGGCGTTCGTGATCTCCATCGTCCGCGCGATAGACCCGGTGATCGTGTCGGCGTAGAAGATGACCCGCCCCTTCTCGTGGCGCGCCGCGCGCCCGGCCGTCTGGATGAGGCTCGTCCCGCTCCTGAGGAACCCCTCCTTGTCGGCGTCCAGGATCGCGACAAGCGCCACCTCGGGCAGGTCCAGGCCCTCCCGCAGAAGGTTGATCCCGATCAGCACGTCGAAGTTCCCCAGCCGGAGGTTCCGCAGGATTTCTATCCGCTCGATCGTGTCGATGTCGGAATGCAGGTACTCGACCCGCACCTTCGCCTCCCGCAGGTACGCGGTCAGGTCCTCCGACAGGCGCTTCGTGAGCGTGGTCACGAGGACCCGCTCGCCCGCCGCTGCGGCGGCCTTGGCCTCGCCGATCAGGTCCTCGACCTGGCCCTTTATGGGACGGACGGTGATCTCCGGGTCGAGGAGCCCCGTCGGCCTTATGACCTGCTCCGCGACGACGGACGACTTCGCGACCTCGTGCTCCGCCGGGGTCGCCGAGACGTAAAGGGTCTGGCCCGTGATCTGGTTGAACTCCTCGATGTTCTGCGGCCGGTTGTCGAGCGCCGAGGGAAGCCTGAAGCCGAAGTCGACGAGCGTCTGCTTGCGGGAGCGGTCGCCGTTGTACATCCCGCCGATCTGGGGGACGGTGACGTGGCTCTCGTCGACCATCAGGAGGAAGTCCTTTGGGAAGAAGTCTATCAGGCAGAAGGGGCGGTCGCCCGGCCTGCGGCTGCCAAAATGAAGGGAGTAGTTCTCTATCCCGTTGCAGAAGCCCATCTCCTGGAGCATCTCGAGGTCGTAGTTCGTCCTCATCTTGATCCGCTGCGCCTCGAGGAGCTTGGAGCGGGCCTCGAACCAGCCGACGCGCTGCTCGAGCTCGGCCCTGATCGAGGCGATCGCCGGGGTGAGCGAGCCCCGGCTCCTCACGTATTGATTCGCGGGATACAGGTCGAACTTCTCCAGCTTGCGGATGACCTCGCCCGTCAGGGGCTCGAACTCGCTGATGTCCTCCACGTCGTCGCCGAAGAACTCGACGCGCAGGCCGTGCTCCGTGTACGCGGGCATCACGTCCACCACGTCGCCGCGGACGCGGAACCTGCCCGGCTTCAGCTCGTAGTCGTTGCGCTCGTAGATGTTGTCGACGAGGCGCTCGAGGAACGAGTTCCGCCCCAGGCTCCCGCCCCTCCTGATCGGTATTCGCAGCTCGGTGAAGTCCTCGGGCGAGCCGAGCCCGTAGATGCACGAGACGCTGGCGACGACGATCACGTCCCGCCGACTGACGAGCGAGCTGGTGGCCGACATCCTCAGGCGCTCGATCTCCTCGTTTATCGAGGAGTCCTTCTCGATGTAGGTGTCGCTCGAGGGGATGTAGGCCTCGGGCTGGTAGTAGTCGTAGTAGCTGACAAAGTACTCGACGGCGTTCTCGGGGAAGAAGCTCTTGAACTCGGAGTAGAGCTGGGCCGCCAGGGTCTTGTTGTGGCAGATGATCAGGACGGGCCGGTCGCACCTGGCTATGACGTTGGCCATCGTGAAGGTCTTCCCCGAGCCCGTGACCCCGAGCAGGGTCTGGTACCTGTTGCCGGCCGCGAGGGACCCGACCAGCCGCTCGATCGCCTGCGGCTGATCGCCCGTCGGCATGTAGTCGGAACGGAGCTTAAAAAGCATGGCCAATTGCTATGACATCGGGCAGAACACACCCATGTCAAAGGCAGTCGTATCGAGCCTGTATGATTCAGACGTCTTTCGCATGGCGTGCCGCCAATTTGACCAGGCGGCCGACGCGATCAACCTCGCAGACGACATCAGGGACCGGACCAAGTACCCCCGCAGGTGCATCGCGGTCTCGCTGCCGGTGCGCAGGGACAATGGAGGGGTGACCGTCTTCGAGGGGTACCGCGTCCAGCACAGCCTCTCGACCGGCCCGTCCAAGGGAGGGATTCGGTTCCACGAGAGCGTCACCCTGGGCGAGGTGGCCGCCCTGGCGATGTGGATGAGCTGGAAATGCTCGCTTGTCGGGCTTCCCTTCGGCGGCGCCAAGGGCGGCGTCATCGTGAACCCGCGGGAGCTGTCTCCCAACGAGCTTGAGCACCTCTCGCGGCGCTACATGCAGGAGATGATCGGCTTCGTGGGGCCGCAGGTCGACATCCCCGCCCCGGACGTGGGCACGAATGAGCAGATCATGGCGTGGATGATGGACACCTACTCGAACCACATGGGCCACATCTCGCCGGGGGTCGTCACCGGAAAGCCGATCGCCCTGGGCGGGTCCCAGGGCCGGCGGGAGGCCACCGGGGTCGGCGTGGCGCACCTGGTCGGGAAGTACCTCGAGGACATGAAAATCCCGGTCGGGAGCTCGACGATCGCGATCCAGGGCTTCGGCAATGTGGGAAGCGAGACCGCTGCTGCGCTGTCGGCCATGGGGGCCAAGATCATCGCGGTGTCGGACTACATGGGCGGGGTCCACAACCCCGCGGGCCTGGACGTCAAGAAGGCCGCGGCGTACGTCAAGTATGCCGGCGTCCTGAAGGATTTCGACGGCGGCGAGGCCCTCACCAATGAGCAGCTGCTGGAGCTCGAGTGCACGGTCCTCGTCCCGGCGGCGCTCGAGAGGGTCATCACCGAGAAGAACGCCCCGAAGCTCAGGTGCCGGCTGCTCGCCGAGGCCGCAAACGGGCCCACCACCAACGCCGCCGACCGGATCATCGAGCAGCGCGGCGACATCGAGCTCATCCCGGACGTCCTCTGCAACTCGGGCGGCGTCATCGTCTCCTACTTTGAGTGGCTGCAGAACAACCAGAGCTTCTACTGGGGGCGCGACGAGGTGCTGGAGAAGCTCCGGGCGATACTCGACAAGGCGAAGGATTCGGTGGAGTACCAGAAGCGGAAGTTCAAGTTCAGCCGCCGCCTCGCGGCGCTCACCCTCGGAATCGCCCGCGTCGCCGATGCCAAGCAGAAGCGGGGCCTGTTCCCGTAGGGGGCCCCGCGTCCCCCGGGCTCAGACCAGCGGAAGGATCGCCGCCAGAGAGGTGACGAAGGCCCCCGCCTCCCGCTTCACCCGTTCGCGCGTGGCATAGCCCCCGAATCCAATGAAGAGGTCGACCGCGGGCGCGGTCTCCAGGTCGCTGACGCCGTCGCCGACCATGACGACCCTCCCGGCGCCCAGCTCCGCCCGAAGCCTTCGGATGATCTCCAGCTTCCCCCCGGAGCGGGTCGTGGGGTAGGCCGAGTCGTAGCCGCCGTAGGAGCCGTCGGGGCCGAAGAACAGGTCGACCGCCTCGACCCGATCCACGCCCAGGAAGTCGGCGAGCGGCCGGATCGCCTGCCGGAAGCCGCCGCTCACGATGACCGGCGTCCACCCCGCCCTCGCAAGGCCCGCGACCGTGGCCTTCGCCGTGGGCTCGACGCCCGCCACATACCGGCCGCCGACGGCAGCCGCGTCCCCCGCGCCCGGCCGGATGATGGCCAGGCGCAGTCCAAAGACATCCTCGAGGCGGACCTTCCCGTCCATCGCGTCCGCGGTCATCGCCTCGATCCGCGCAAAGACCTCGGGGCCGCGGATCCTGGCGAGCTCGTCGATGCCCTCGATCGAGCTCAGCGTGCTGTCGCAGTCAAAACAGATCAGCTTCAACTGCCTTCGGGCTACTTCTTCGTGCTGCGCTTGAACTTGGACGTGAACTTCTCGACGCGTCCCGCCGTGTCCACGAGGCGCTTCTCGCCCGTGTACGCGGGATGGGAGTCCATCGTCACGTCGCGCAGGACGATGAAGTACTCCTTGCCGTCGATCGATTCCTTGCGGGCCGACTTCATCGTCGAGCGGGTCAGGAAGCGTTTGCCGGTGGCGACATCGAGGAAGCAGACGGGGTTGAGCGACGGGTGACCTTCGGATTTCACGTGGGAAATGGGTTAAGTTTCAGCCCTGTCGCGCTTTGTAACGCGGGTCGGTCTTGTTGATGACGTAGATCTTGCCGCGGCGACGCACCACCTGGCAGTCCGGGTGGCGCTTCTTGGCCGATTTGATTGAGGAAACGACTTTCATAAAAGGCACCAAAACAGAGAGCGTACACCCCCCCTGTCAACTCAGTTCTTCCCGGGCTCGTCGGGCTCGTCGGCCAAGAGGCGCCACTCGTCGCCCTCGTCGGCGAGCAGCGAGCGCCAGAGCGCGTCCTGCATCGGGCGCTCGAAGAGGTCCGCCGGGGGGCTCGCGACGATCCAGGTCCCGCATTTCAGCTCGTTCTCGAGCTGCCCGGCCGACCATCCGGAGTAGCCCAGGTACGCCCGCAGGCGCGTGGACTCGTCGGCCAGCATCTGGACCGCCTTCTCAGGGTCTATCCCGAAGTGGAGCTGGAATGCGTCCTCGCGGGACTGCCACGCCGCAAGGATGAGCTGCTCGGTCTGGACCGGCCCCCCGGTGAAGATCGGGGTCGCGGAAAGCGGCCCGAGCGCGAAGTCCCCCTTCAGCTCGCCCAGGTGCTTGCCGAGCGGCCGGTTGAGCACGACCCCCATGGCCCCTTCGGGGCCGTGGGTCGACATGAGGACCGCCGTCCTCCGGAAATTGGGGTCGCGCAGCACCGGGTGGGCCAGAAGGATCGACCCGGCGAGCGATTCCCTTTTCCTGTGCGTGCGTTCGCGCATGGGTCTCCCCCCCTTTCAGAGCCTCTGCACGGTCACCCCCGCGTCCGCCATCAGCTTCCCGACGAGAGGGTCGTTGTGGTAGTCGGAGCGGTACCTGATCTCGGCTATCCCGGCTGCGGCGAGCATCTTCGCGCACGTGACACAGGGGTAGTGGGTCACGTAGGCGATGCATCCCCCGACCGAGCTGCCGCGCCTGGCCGCGTCGGCCACCGCGTTCTGCTCGGCGTGGACGGTCGCCTGCTCGTGGCCCGCCCGGATGCGGGATACGTGGGGCGTTCCCGGCAGGAAGCCGTTGTAGCCCGCCGCAACCAGCCTGTTCTTCCTGTCCCCCCCGGAAACGATGACGCACCCGACGTGCAGCCGCTCGCAGTTGGAGCGCGTGGCGATCAGGACCGCCGCCGCCATGAAGTACTCGTCCCATGAGGGGCGGCGGGGAAATTTCCTGGCGGCCTGCGCGATCAGGTCGACGGGGTTCTTCTTTGCGGCGCTCATTTGCTGTGGACCGTACTCTGGACACGCTCTGGCGGCCCGGCAACCTTCGACTGTCCCGCCCCCCGGCCCGCGCCTCAGTGCCACACGTAGGATCCGAATCGAAAACAGCCGGTCCGATACGCAAGCCACAGGCGGGCAGCCGTCAGCGCAAATACCCGGTCTTCCGCCCGGCCGTTCAGAAGCATGCCCCAATAGGCGCGCCGGGTGAGGAGGCGCGCCGCAAGCCGGCGCAGTATCACGCTCCATGTCCGGCTGACCTTGGAACTGAGGTCCTCCGAGCTCAGCAACCTGAATCCCGCGCCACGAAACGTTTCGATCACCTCTGCGGCCGTCACCAGGGTCGCCTGCACGGCCTCCCTGCAAATGGCATCCAACAAGTGCCTTTGCGACCACGGCGAGACGCCCTCGGCCGACAGCCAGGTCGCAACGGCCACCCGCCCTCCTGGGCGGACGGCGCGCCGCGCCATCTGGGCAAAGCCCGCCTTGTCAGCCACATGCTCAAGGCTCTCCAGCGAGATCAGGGCGTCGAACGAGTCGCGCGCAAACGCGGCGTTCCGCCAATCCTGGACGCGGATCTCCACCGAGCCGCGCCCCACGGGGATGCCCTCACCGTGGCGCTTTTGCGCCGCCGACAGGGTAAGCCCGACCACCTTCGCCCCGTACCGTTCGGCCGCGATCCTGGCCGTCCCGCCGTAGCCGCATCCGATGTCGGCCATGCGCCCGCCCTGCGCGAGCTCCAGGCCGGAAAGGACGTGGAGGCTCATCTGCTCCGTCGCGGCCGCCTGGGACTCGCGTCCGCTGAGCCAGAGCCCGTGGTGCACGTGCTCGCCCCAGAGATCGCGGTAGTAGGGGTCGAGGGAGTCGTAGTGGCCGGCAATGGCTTCGTTCGTGGGCGTCACAGCGCGGGCTTTGAAAAGGAATTTGCTGACGTTATACAAAAGTTGTCACCCATTAAGAAGCGATGTTCCTAAAACATCTCCGCGAATCACTCCGCCTGACGCCCGTTCATTGGGCCACGTATTCGATCGCCTACTTCCTGGTGGGAACGGGGATGAACCAGGCAGGCCAGTGGATTCAGGTCGCCTGCTTCAACCATTGGTGGCAGGTGATTATCGTCTACGTGATCTATATGGTGCCGGTCTCAGTCGTCCTCAGGTGTCTTCCCTGGTGGAAGCAGTATCTCTACGGGCTGCTTCCGATGGGGCTGCTCGAACTTGGCGGCTACGCCATGAGAACGAGCTATGCCTACCCGGGAAACATCCTCGACCGAGTGCTCGGCGAGCGGGACTTCAGCCTCGCGATGACCCTCTTCTTCGCGGCTTACTTCCCCATCCTGAACTCGCTGGTAGCCCTCATCCGCCGCGTCCTTGCCCCCGCCTCGCCGGGCGCCGGGGCCGCCCCCCCGCCGTGAACCGAGTTTGCGAGCCCGAGATCCTCGATTCGCTGCCGTTCGATCACCCCGACGCGGTGCACAACCGCCGCGACCTGCGCCTCATAAACCTCTTCATGGGCAACGGAACGTGGTTTGAGCGCGTGCTTCCTCCTCTCATTCGCCCCGGCGAGAGGGCGCTGGAGCTTGGGGCGGGCGTGGGCGAATTGGGCCTGCGGCTCAACAGGTGCGGCCTTTCCCTGGACGGACTCGACCTCTGGCCGCGCCCGGCGCTTTGGCCCAGGGGATGCGAGTGGCTCGCCGAGGACCTCAAGACGTTCTCCGGCTACGACACGTACGCCGTGGTGATAGGCAACCTGATCTTTCATCAGCTGACCGATGCCGAGCTCGCCGTGCTGGGCGCAAAGCTGAGGCGACGCGCCCGCATTATCATCGCCTGCGAGCCGAGCCGCCGCAGGATGTCACAGAGAATGATGACGACGTTTGCCCCTCTTTTCGGCGCCAACCACGTCACCCTTCACGATGCGCACGTGAGCATAGCGGCCGGCTTCATAGGGGATGAATTGCCCCTCGCCCTCGGAATGGATCCCGGTGCCTGGAACTATTCGTGCCGAATGACGGCACTCGGGGCCTTTCGGATGGTCGCAGTTCGCAACCCTTGAACTCCCTGCTTCCAATCGAGATCGTGGGCGGTGGACTCTCCGGTCTTGCGCTTGGTCTCGCCCTGAGGAGAAAAGGGGTTCCTTTGACCCTCTTTGAATCCGGCGATTACCCGCGGCACCGCGTGTGCGGTGAATTCATCTCGGGGCTGAGCGAGGACACGGCCAATTCCCTGGGATTGAACGAGTTCCTAGCCGACGCGCGGCCGCACCGCACCGTGACCTACCATCTTCGCGACAGGGCGTTGCGCCCCTTCTCGCTTCCGTCCCCCGCGCTGGGAATCAGCCGGCACACGCTCGACGCCCGGCTGGCCAGGGCCTTTGTCGCCGCAGGCGGGCACCTGCGAACCAACACGTGGGCCGATGATGCCGAATCCCCGGCCGGCAGGGTCTTCGCGGGCGGACGAAGGCGCAAAGGCCCCTTTTGGGTGGGCCTGAAGGTGCATTTGCGCGACCTGACCCTCGCCGCCGACTTCGAGGTCCATCTTGGGGAGCGCTGCTACGTCGGCCTCTCCCGGGTGGAGACGGGAGCCATCAACGCCTGCGGGATTTTCGCCCCACAGGAGCACACCGAGCGCGGGTTCGACCTGCTCCTCGCCTATCTGAGGACGGCTGGCCTCGAGAACCTGGCGGAGCGCCTCCGGTCCGCGGATCCGGATCCCGAGTCGTTCTGCGCGACCGCGGCGACCCTGGGCGACCGCAGGATCGCCGTTTCGGACCGAGTCTGCATCGGCGACGCATGCGCATCCATTCCGCCTTTCACCGGCAATGGGCTGGCCATGGCTCTGCAGGGCGCCGAGCTCGCGGTGGGGCCCCTGCACGCCTACGCGTCGGGTGAGGCAAGCTGGGAGGAGTCGGCCATGGAAATAGCCTCGGCGCAGCGCGCGCGATTCTCCCGACGCCTCCTGCTCGCCAGCCTGATCCATCCCTTCTTCCTCGGGAAGTGGAGCCAGCCCTGCCTCGCGGCCCTCGTGGGCTCCGGGCTCGTTCCCTTCAGCGCGTTCTACGCAGTGCTGCGGTAGCAGACCCACGAATGTACCTTCAATCCCTCGCCACCGCGGTGCCGGCCGCCACCTTCTCCCAGCCCGACTGCTGGCGGATCGTCGAGGAGTCCGCCGTGCGCTCGCGCCTGAAGAAGCGCTCGATGCTGATCCTGCAGAGCATTCTTAGGGGCAACCACGGCATCGAGCGCAGGCACTTCGCGGTGCCCGAGATCGAGACCGTGTTCGACCGGACCGCGGACGAACTGAACCAGTCGTTTCGGGCCGAGGCGCCGGCGCTGGCGGGGCGCGCGCTTGGCGCCGCCCTGCGCGCGGCGTCGGTCGAGCCCGGCGAGCTCGACGCCCTTCTGATCTGCACGTGCACCGGATACCTCTGCCCGGGGGTGACAAGCTACGTCGCGGAGAGCCTCGGCATCCGGCAGGACGCGCTCCTCCAGGACATGGTGGGCCTCGGATGCGGCGCCGCGATACCCACGCTGCGAGCCGCAAGCCATATTCTCGCGGCCCATCCCGGAGCCACGGTGGCCTGCGTCGCGGTGGAGATCTGCTCGGCGGCCTTCTACCTGGACGACGATCCCGGCGTGCTGATCAGCGCCTGCCTCTTCAGCGACGGAGCGGCCGCGACGCTCTGGCGCTCCTCGCCGGGGCCGTCGGGCCTGAGGGCGTTCGACTTCAACTCGCTGCACCTGCCCGCCGACCGCGACAAGCTGCGCTTCGAGCAGCGCGGCGGCAAGCTGCGCAATCTCCTTGACCGCACCGTGCCCGAGCTGGCGGCCGGCGCGGTCGGCAGGCTCTGGAGCGGCCGGGGCCCGAGGCCGGTGGCGCGCGTCGTGGCCCACCCGGGCGGGCGCGACGTCCTTGAGGCGGTGGCCCCTGTGGTCGCGCCCCACTCGCTCGACGCGAGCGCACGGACCCTGCGCGACAATGGAAACATGAGCAGCGCCTCCGTGCTGTTCGCGCTCGAGGAGGCCCTCGCCGAGGCCGGCCCCGCGCCGGACGGTGATTTTTGGCTCGTGAGTTTCGGCGCAGGCTTTAGCGCACATAGCTGCCGGCTCGGCCGATGACACCATGCCTAGACTAAAGGACCTCGTCGATTACTGCGACAGGCGCACCCGCCTTGCGGCCTTCAAGGACGCCCCCGGCGCGTTCAACGGCCTGCAGTTCGCCAACGACGGCCGGGTGACCCGGATCGGCGCGGCCGTCGACGCGGGGCTCGTCCCCTTCCTGAAGGCGACCAGCGCCCGGGTGGACTTCCTGATCGTCCACCACGGCATGTACTGGGACATGCCCCGGCCGCTGACCGGCCCGGCCTACGAGCGGGCGGCGGCGCTCGTCAGGGGCAACTGCGCCCTCTATTCCTGCCACCTGCCGCTCGACGCGCACCCGCGGATCGGCAACAACGCGCTCCTCGCCCGCCAGCTGGGCCTGAGGCCGCGCAGGGGCTTCCTGGCCAACGAAGGCGGGAACATCGGCTGCATCGCGCCGTGCCGCATCAGGAGGTCCGCGCTGCGCCGGAAGCTGGAGTCTCTGTACCCGAGGGTCGTCCCCATTGAGTTCGGATCCGCGAGCCCGTCCGAGGTGGCCTTCTGCAGCGGCAGCGGCAACGGCGCCATGGCCGCCCTCCCGGACGCCGGGGTCGACACGCTCGTGACCGGCGAGCTGCGGGAGGAGTGGTTCAATGTCGCCCAGGAGCGCCGGCTCAACCTCTACCTCTGCGGGCACTACGCCACCGAGGTGCACGCCGTCCGTGCCCTCGCCGCGGAGCTGTCGGCAAAGTTTGGGTTGCCGTGGGAGTTCATTGCGACCGAAAATCCCCTTTAGCCAGCCCCCCAACGGCCATGAAGAAGATCGCCATACTGAACGGACCCAACCTTGACCGGCTCGGCAAGCGCGAGCCCGAGATCTACGGCAGCGCGACGCTGGGGGACCTCGAGAAGGCGCTGCGCGCCGAGTTCGGGCCAAGGGCCGCGCTCGAGTTCTTCCAGTCCAACCACGAGGGCGAGCTGATCGACAGGATCGCGAAGCTCGCCGACTCGAAGTTCGATGGCATCGTGATCAATGCAGGGGCGCTCACCCATACGAGCGTCGCCCTGAGGGATGCCCTGCTCGGCGCCCACATTGCCGCGGTCGAGGTTCACATCTCGAACATCTACAAGCGCGAGGAGTTCAGGCACACCTCGCTGACGGCCCCGGCGTGCGTGGCGGTGATCAGCGGGCTCGGGCACGAGGGCTACCACGCCGCCATACGGTTCCTGCTCAAGACGTGAGCGAAGCGCCCGCCGCAAGCGCCTGGTACGCCTGCCACACGAGGCCGCGGCGGGAGAAGAAGTTCGCGGCGCTGCTGGCCGCCGAGGGGTTCGAGCACTACCTGCCGCTCGTGAGCAGCATCAGGCGCTATCCGAGCGGGACGAAGCGCTTCACGAAGCCGCTCTTCCCCGGGTATGTCTTTGCGCGCGTCCCCGCGGCCGGGAAGGCGCGGATCTACCAGCAGGAGCTGATCGCCAGGGCCATCCAGGTCGACGACGAGCCCAGGTTCCTCGCCCAGCTTGCCGATGTCAGGAAGATCGTCGCCTCGGGGATCGAGCTCAGCCTCATCCCCTTCCTCACCCGCGGCCGGCGCGTGCGCGTCGTCGGGGGCCCGCTCCACGGGCTCGAGGGGCTCGTGGACGATTCCTCAAACCCCGAGGGGATCGTGATAGCGGTCGACGTGCTGCGCCAGGGCCTCCTTCTCAAGCTTCCCGCCGAGAGCCTCTGCGCGCTGCCCTAAGGCTCCGCGCCGGGTCAGACGAGAACCCAGATCGCGTGCGAAAGGTGCAGCGTCGCGCACGTGGCCAGCGCCGCCGCGGTATCGTCGAGCACGATTCCCCACCCGCCGGGCAGATCCTGAAGGGAGTTGATCACGAGGGGCTTCTTGATGTCGTAGAACCTGAAGAGGGCGAATCCCGCGAGCATCAGCCCGAGGAACGGAACGAGGCCCGGCCCGATGATCATCGGCCACCCGAGGAAGCAAAGCGGCATCGCCACGAACTCGTCGAGGATGACCTCGCCCGGGTCGTGCTTGCCCAGCCGGATCTCGGCCTCGCCGCAGACCCCCACCGCGAAGTACGCGAGGGCGGCGATTGCCACAAGGCTCTCGACAATGCCGAGCGGGTAAAAGCAGACCGCGAAGAAGAGGAGCCCCGCCGCCGAGCCCCAGGTCCCAGGGGCCCTCATCCGGAGGCCGACAGGGCCCAGCGTGGCCATGCGGAGGACCCCCTCCGTGGGAAGGTGCCTGGACCAGGAGGGTTGCTCAAGCCTCATGGGGAAGGGGCGTCATCTCCGAACACCAGCCGCCCGTTCCTTAAGATGTAGCGGCAGCCCGACCAAACGGACAGAACGGTGCCGGCGATGAACACGGCGATGCCCACCCTGTCGATGATCCCCGCGGATTGCAACCCGTCCCAGCCGAAGAAGCTCGCCCCGTCCCGCGACACCATCGGCGCCGCCATGAAGAAGCCGAGCGCGATGAGCTGGGTCACGGTCTTGGTCTTGCCATGGCTGTCCGCGGCCACGACCACGCCCTTGGTCGCCGCCACCATGCGCATCCCCGTGATCAGGAATTCGCGGCACAGCGTGATGAGGGCCAGCGAGACCCAGATCTTATGCTTCTCCACGAGCGCGATCACGATCCCCATGACCATGATCTTGTCGGCCATGGCGTCCATCAGCTTCCCGAAGCTGGAAACGAGCCCGCGCGTGCGCGCCAGGTACCCGTCGAGCCAGTCGCCAACGGCCGCCGCGATGAAGAGCACGAAGGCGAGCGTCGCCGCCCCGGGCCAGGCGCAGAACATGAGACCGACGATGACGAACATCAGCGGAATGCGCGAAAGCGTGATGACGTTCGGCAGGTTCATGTTCCCACGTAACAAGATACGCGCCCCGGGCGAAGGCAACATCGTAGAGGAACACGCTCGCCAGGCGGGAAGTTAGGTTATTTCCTTGGTGAGGTCACACATGCGTCACTGCATCTATCCGGGCACCTTCGATCCCATCACGTACGGCCACCTCGACGTGCTCGCGCGCGCCGCGCGCCTTTTCGACAAGGTGACCGTCTCGGTGGCCGACAACCCCGGCAAGAAGCCGCTCTTCTCCTCGCAAGAGCGCCTTGCGATGATCCTTCCCAACATAGGCAAGTTCCCGAACGTGACCGCGACGACGTTCGACGGGCTGCTGGTGGACTTCGCCGTGAGCCAGAACGCCAACGCGGTCATCCGCGGCCTGCGCGCATTCTCGGACTTCGAGTTCGAGTTCAACATGGCGCTCATGAACCGCCATCTCCAGCCGCTGGTGGAGACGATCTTCGTCATGCCCAACGAGCAGTTCAGCTACACCAGCTCGTCGCTGGTGAAGCAGGTCGCCAGCCACGGCGGCCCCGTGGGGCACTTCGTGCCGCCCAATGTAGCAGAGGCGCTCCGGGTCGCGTTCTCGAAATGAGCGTGGGCCGAATCGGGGCTTTGGGGCTGGGCCTCCCGCTGCTTTTGGGCGTCCTGGCCGCGGCCGGGCCGGCCGACGATGCGATCTCGCTCTACAAGCAGAAGAAGTACTCCGAGGCCAGGGCCGCGCTTGAGCCGCTGGCCGCGTCGCAGCCCTCGAACGCCGAGGCCGCCTATTTTCTCGGCATGACCATACTTCGCGCGGGCGGCCCCACCTCGCTTGACTCGGCCCGGTATTGGCTCGCAAAGGCGGCCAAGCTTTCGCCGCAGAACGAGGACTACCTCGCGCAGTACGCGGGCGTCTGCCTTCTGATGGCGGACCGCGACAACTCGTTCTCGCTCGCCCTTGAGGGCCGCGACGCGATGGCCCGCGCAATCGCCGAGGACCCCGGGGACCTGGAGGCGCGCGAGGGGCTCATGAGGTTCTACGCCAAGGCGCCCTGGCCCCTCGGCGACCCCTCCAAGGCGCTGTCGCTTGCGGCTGAAATAGCCAGGGTCGACCCGAGGCTTGGCGAGGCGGCCTATCGCTCAATAGCAGAGCTATTCGAGAGGGGCGGCCGCAAGGAGCAGGCCCGTTCCGCCTCCCTGGCGGCTCAAAACCTCGCGCCGAGCCATCTGCCGTGATACGGATCGCCCATGCCGAGAATCCCGATCGAGGATAATTTCAGCGACGTCATCTCAAAGGCCCAGAGGGGCCTGAAGATGTCCGACGAGGAGCTGTGCAAGAGGGCCGAGGTGACGCCCGAAGACCTCGCGGCCGTGAAGTCCGGGCGCGTCATCGACGCCGTCATCCGCAGGGTGGCGCGGCACCTTCGGCTCGGCCCGAATGCGCTGGAGGATCTCGCGCACAAGAGGTGGTACCCGGAAACCCCGGTCTTTCCCCACGGGTTCGCGATCTTCAACACCCCTTTCGAGGACATCTTCGTGAACAGCTACCTTGTCTGGGACGCGCGCGAGCGCATCGGCGCCGCGTTCGACACCGGGTCGGACTCCTCGGGGATGCTCGATGTCATCCGCACGGAGAAGATCCGCCTGCAGATGATCCTCATCACCCATACCCACGACGACCACATCGCCGACCTGGCGCGGCTGGCAAAGGAGACGGGGGCCGAGGTCTGGGCCAGCGAGCGGGAGCCGTCGGACCACCCGGGCGCAAGGGTGTTCAGGGAGAACGCTCACTTTCACATCGGCGGGGTCGCGATCAAGACGCTCTCCACGTGGGGGCATTCCCCGGGCCAGACGACGTTCTATGTGACGGGGCTAAGCTATCCCCTTGCGGTTGTTGGTGATTCGCTTTTCGCCAGCTCCATCGGGGGCAGCGCCGAGCATTTCGCCGACCAGTACAAGAATGACGTCGAGAAGATCCTGAGGCTGCCGCGCAACACCGTCCTTGCGTGCGGGCACGGACCCCTCACGACCGTCGGCCAGGAGAAGCGCCAGAACCCGTTTTTCGCATCCTAAGGAGCGCTCCATTGATATGTTCGGTACTCGACTCCAATGAACGTCTCCCGCAAAGTGCCCGTGAACATTACCCAATCGATGAAACGCAAGACGACGTTCATTCTTGTCCTCACCTTCGGACTTGTCGTGGGGTGGGTCTCGATCCTCATCGACGAGCAGGTCAGGGAGCGCCTGGGCAGCGCGCTGTATATCATCGGGTTTGCGATCTGCGGGGCCCTGCTGCTGATGCTGGCCGGCTATGTGTGGGACCAGACGCTCGCGAGGTCGCTCAAGTCGCTGCGTGACACCACGGACTCGGTCAAGATCGAGGACGCCCCCCTTGTCAGCGACGAGTCCGACTCGGACGAGATCATAGGCCTGGCGCGCAAGATCGAGCGGATGGCCCGGTCGCTCCAGCAGGTCGAGGCTAGCTACAAGGGGATAGTCGAGGACCAGCCCGACCTCATCTGCCGCTACAGGAACGACGGGAAGATCACGTTCGTGAACGGCGCCTATGCGCGCGCCGTGAACCGCAAGCGGACGGAGCTCGTCGGAGTCGATTTCCCGTACTTCACGCCGGGCGCGGCGATCGCGGACGAGCCGTACACGTTCGAGACCGAGATGCCCTTTGACGACGGCCGGCGCCTCTGGATCCGGTGGACCCAGCGCGCGATCAAGGACGACGAGCGCACGACCATGGAATACCAGTCGGTGGGCCATGACATCACCGAGCGCAAGGAGGCCGAGGCGGCCCTCCTGCGCGCGAAGGAGGCGGCGGAGGCCGCGGACCGCGCCAAGTCCGAATTCCTCGCGATCGTGAGCCATGAGCTGCGGACGCCGATCAATGCGATCATCGGGTTCTCGAAGATGCTCTCGTCGACCACGCTCAGCCTGGACCAGCGGGAGCAGGTGGAGATGATCAACTCGAGCGGCCTGGCCCTGGAGAAGATCATCGCGGACATCCTCAACCTCTCGAAGATCGACTCGGGCAAGATAGACATCGAGCACGCGCCGTTCTCGCTGCGCATGTGCGTCCAGGACATCTGCGCCTTCTTCGCGCCCAAGGCGCGCTCTCTCGCCCTCGCGCTGGATTCGAAGGTCGACGCCGGGGTCCCTGAGATCGTGAACAGCGACGAGTCGCGCATCCGCCAGATCCTCACCAACCTGATCGGCAACGCCCTGAAGTTCACGGAGCGCGGCGGAGTGTCGCTCGAGGTCTCGTGCGCCCGCGGCGAGCCGGTCGAACCCGGCTCCCCCCGGCGCGTCGCGCGCCTCTTTTTCGCGGTCAAGGACACCGGGATCGGGATCCCGGCCGACAAGCTCGACCATCTCTTCATGCCCTTCAGCCAGGTCGACAGCTCGTCGACGCGGCGTCGCGGCGGCACCGGGCTCGGCCTCATCATCTCCAAGCGCCTGTGCGAGCTCATGGGCGGCACGATCTCGGTCGAGAGCCGAGACGGCGAGGGCTCGACGTTCAGGTTCTCGATCCTCACCGATTTCGAGGAGGCCTGACGTCCCCGCCCTGGGGCTCCCTAGAGGATCTTCCAGCGGAAGCGCAGCACCTCGGTCCAGGCGCTCCGGCCCGATCCCAGGACCCGGCTGACCTCGAAGTCCCACTCGAAGTTCTTGGAGATCGAGAGCGTCGCGCCGCCCCCGACCGTCCCGGCGAAGGTCGAGGAGCCCTCCGTCGAGTCGCTGAGCGTCGTCTCGGCGTAGGCCCCGAGCGTGCTCCCGAGCTCCCACTTGACGTAGGCGCTCCCGTACCAGCGCGTGTCGTAGCGGGTGTTCGCGACGTTCCGGAACTCGTCCCACTCCACCATCGCGGCCGCCTTCGCGCCCGCGGCGATGTCCATGGACCACGGCAGGATGACTCCCCCCTCCGCCGAGTTGTTCCCCACAGCGGCCGAGTTCGTGGGGAGCACGACGAAGGGAATGATCGCCGCGGCCTCGCCGCTCGAGGGATCGCGCCAGAAGGTCCACTTGGTCCTGAACAAAACGTCCCCCACCCCGCTTTCGGTGTGGTCCGTCCCGGCCGTCGAGAACGTGTTCCTCAGGAACAGCTGCGCGCCGACCTCGGCGTCCAGCGTGTTCGTGAGCCCGGCCGAGACCATCGTCGTGCCGAGCGCCAGCGCCTTGTACTGGTTCGGCGCCGTCGTGTCCGGCTTGATCCCGAACGAGATCGCGTCCATGCGCATCAGGACGCCGCCGGGCTCGATCGTCTGGGTGGTCTCGGTCACCTGGGCGCGCAGTCCGGGCGCGCAGCACGCGGAGAAAAGAAGCACCGATGCAAGCGAAGCCTGAATCAACCTCGGGCGGTGTGGCATCCCCGTCAGGCTCGCCGCCCGGCCCACCGCTGTCACCACCAAAAAGGCCCGCCCCCCGGGCTCCAGGATTCACCTTGCCGTGCCTCTCCGGAAATCGGAAAATCCAACCCATGTGTGTCCGAGCCAAGTTGGTCGCGATCGCCGCCGTGGCATGCGCCTGGGGCTGCTCCCGCTCGGGGGACGGCCCCGGGGCCCGGCAGACGCGCGCATTCCTCGAGCAGGTGGTGAACGTCCGCGCGCAGATGAGCGCGGACGACACGTCCCGGATACCGTCCATGCTGCGCCGGGGGGACGCCATCATGATGACCGACCAGGTGGTGCGGATCGCGCGGTACAGGCAGACCCTGAGCAAGCTCGACCCGGCCCACGTCGATCCGAAGGTGGTGCGCCTTCAGCTGGGCATGGAGGCGCTGCTCGACGCGTTCCGGTTCGTGTGCCTGGACTCGGCCGAGCTCTTTACGGAGGTGAAGGAGCGGGATTCACGCCAGCCGGAGCGGACGCCCCTGGCGCCGGCAATCCTGTCGGCGATGCGGCTGTCGCGCGGAAGCACCGTGGCGGCTCTCGACTCCCTGCTCGACGCCCTGGGCGAGCTGGACACCTCGCCCGGCGGCGGGTTGGACCTCGCGCCGATAATAGGCTCCGTTCGCTCCGACCAGGCGAAGCTCAGGCGGGCGCTCGAGGCCCAGCAGGACCTCGCCATGCAGGTCAACGCGCCCCCGGGGAGCTGAAGCCGGGCCGCCGCCCCCGGCGCTTCAGTCAAAGATGATCGTTCGGTTGGCGCAGAGGAACACGCGGTCCTCGTTCAGAAGCCTGAGGGAGCTCGCCAGGACCGTGCGCTCGATGTCCCGGCCCGCCCGCGCCAGGTCGTGGGGCGTGTAGGAATGGTCCATCGGGATCACCTGCTGCATGATGATCGGGCCCTCATCAAGCTGGTCCGAGACGAAATGAGCGGTCGCGCCGATCACCTTGACGCCGCGGGTGAACGCCTGGTGGTAGGGCCTCGCCCCGACGAACGCCGGAAGGAAGGAATGGTGGATATTGACGATCCGGTTCGGCCACTCCGCGACGAAACGAGGGCTCAGGATGCGCATGTACTTGGCCAGGACGAGGTAGTCCGGCCTCATGGGCCCGATCAGCGCCTGCAGGGCCTCCTCGTGCGCCTCCCTGCGCAACTCCCCGTGGGCCACGTGGTGGAACGGCACCGAGAACTTCTCCGCGAGCGGGCGAAGTTCGTCGTGGTTGCTCACGACAGCGACCAGCTCCGCCCCGAGCTCGCGGTACGCGTGCCGGACGAGAAGGTCCGCGAGGCAATGGTGCTCGCGCGACGCCAGGACCACGATCCGGCGCGGCACCGCCCTGCGGAACTGCACGGCGGAGCCCGCCGGCATGACCGCCGTCACGGCCGCCTGGACGGCCGCCGCGTCCATGGGACCCTCGCAGGCCGTCCGCATGAAGAACCGCTTCGTCTCCGCATCGACGAACTCATGGTTTGAGGTCACGTTGGCCCCCGCTCGGAACAGGACGCCGGTGATCGCATGGACCAGGCCGGGCCGGTCCGGGCAATCGACTAGCAGGACGTGCTCGGGGACCCCGCTGTTCTTTTCCACGGACCAGAACTCGCCGACGCCATATCCGGAGTCAAGCCGTGCCGCGCGCCGGCGCCGCGGGCGCGCCATGCCGGAGGGCGGACGGGACCGGCCCGGCTCGGGGGCGGGCGGCCGAGCCCGAAGAAAACGCGTGCAGACGGCCGGCGCCTCAAGCAAGGTTTGACCCGCCATTCTGGAGCATCCCCGCAGGCCGGCGGCACGGCCGGCACCGAGGGGCGCGGATTCCCCGGGGGCTGCCATCACCATGCCGATCTCCGCAAGCGCCGCCGCCGCCGGGTTCCTCGTGTTTGCGGCCTGCCTGTTCTCGTTCCTTTGCGCGTATCGCTTCGCGCGCGGCCAGGGCGGGGCCGGCCGGGGGCCGCGCCTGCTGGCCGGCGGCGGGGTCGCGGTGCTGGCCCTTGGGTGCCGTCTCTGCATCGCCGAGGGCCACGTCTCATGGGCGCCCTATCTCGACCAGTGGAGCGCGGAGATCTCCGGCGTGGTCGCCCCGCTCGCGCACGGCCACATCGGCCTGCGCGATCTCTTCGCGGCCAACAACGAGCACCGCGTCGTCCTGACGCGCATCGCCTCGCTCGCCGCCGTCACGATGAACGGCGGATGGGACAACCGCGTCATGGTGATCCTGACCTTCGCGCTCCAGTCGGCCGCGGCGGCATGGGTCTGCCTGGCCGCCTGGTCCGTCCTGGGGTGGCTGCGCGGCAGCCTTGCCGCAGCCGCGGCCTTCCTGCCGATGCTCCTGGTCTGCGACTGGGAAAACGTGGTTTCGGGCTTTCAGGACCAGTTTGGCATGATGGTCCTCGGGACGGTCGTGGCCCTTTCGCTGCAGGAGGGCTGCACGCTCGGGTCGCGCGGCTGCTGGGGGGCGCTGGCGGCGGCGGCGGTGCTTCTGGGAACCATGGCGTCGGGGTTCCTGACGGCGGCGGCCATGGCGGGAACGGGCCTGGTCCTGGCGCTCGCAGGGCTGCGCCCGTGGCGTTCGTGCGCGGGATTCCTCGGCGCCTGCGCGGCGATCGCCGCGCTCGGCTGGTTCACCCGGCACCCCTTCGCACCCATGCCGAGCCTCTATGCGCAGGGACCCGGCGCGTGGATGTCGGCCTTCCTCGCATATGCCTCGTGGCCGCTGCCGCCGAACGTCCTCGGGTTCCTGTGCCTCTGGGCGCCCTGGTTCGTTCTCCTGCAATGGACGCTGCGCCGCCGGGAGGAGCTGCCTCTTGCGCCGTTTGCCCTCGGCCTTGGGCTGTGGGTCCTGCTTCAGGCGGGTGCCCTCGCCTGGTCGCGCGCGGGCTTGAGCGGCCTCGTGAGCGCGCGCTACACGGAGGTCCTCGCCTGGGGATTCGTGGCCAACGCGTCGGCGGTCACCCTCATGGCTCCTGCGCTCAAGACTGCCGGAAGGACGCGGATCGCCCTCTGGCTCTGCGCGGCGATCTGGTTCGCCGCCATCGGGGCATCGGAAGCGTGGCGCTCGCGCGCGATCTACAGGCCCTATCTCGAGGGCTTCCGCCAGCAGACGCTCGAGCACGAGCGGCGCCTCGAGGCCTTCACGGCCACCGGTGATGCCGGCGTGATCAGGGGCGTCGAGTTTCCCCACATACCCGGCAGCGCGGAGGAAATCATATCGCTTCTGCGCGACGCCAAGGTGCGGGCGCTGCTTCCGGGACCGCTGCGCCGCGGCCTGCCGAACGGGCCCACCCCATCGGCCCCTGCCGGGGATGGGCCGCTTGCCGTCGCCGCAGCCTGCGCCCTGCGCAGCGGGCCGTGGGTCGCCTCGGCCGGCTCCGCAATGCTTCTCGCCGGGCTCCTCCTCTCGCGGGTACGCCGCCGGGCGGAGAAGCTGCCCGCGGGACCCCCCTGACCGGGGCCCTCCTCGGCGCGCGGGAGGGCCGCGGGCCGGCGGCCTATTTCCTCAGCACCTGGTAGGCTCCGTCCGCCCCGATGGCGACGTCGTCCCTCGTCAGGATCCGCCTGTCGGCATAGAGGGTGCGCAGCTTCGCGGGATTGTCCCTGGCAAGCGCCCCGAACGGGGGCCAGGGCATGAACCAGGTCCACTTCGGCTGCTGCGCGAGGATCTCGGGGCTCGGCGGCTCCCCCACCTCTCCCATCGCGATCGGCTTCCCGTTCGCGAGCTTCACCAGGTCGTCGTAGTTCTTCCCGTCATCGAGGGCCTGGCTCTTGTTCTTGTGGTAGATGTCGGCGGCAAGGACGTCCACGTACTGCGCGCCCGGCCAGAAATCCTCGTAGGCAAAGGCCTCGTCGCCCGGGTTGGGCCGGGGCGCATTGGTGTCCCAGACCCAGAGCAGGTTGTCGAGGTGGTGATGGTGGACAAAATAGTCGTACATCATGATCCAAAGCCTCTTGAAGCCGTTCTCGCCCTTCTGGTCGCACCACCAGAACCAGACCCCGTTCATCTCGTGGTACGGCCGCCAGAGGACGGGCACGCCGGCTTCGCGCAACTGCGCCAGGTAGCCGGCGATCACGTCGGCCTGCTGCTTCCACGCGAGGTTGCTCGGGGTCCCGTCCGTCGTCAGCTCCTGCCATTCCTTGGCGCCCGGGCGCCTGTCCATAGCCCAGATCTGGGCGCCGTCGCACGTGTCGCCGGCGCCCGGAGGGGGAGCGTGCCACATCAGCGTGATGATGTGCCCGGCCTTGTACTCCTTGATTGCCGTCTCGACCATCTTCTGCCGGGCCACCGCCGGCGTCACGTCGATGTAATAGAGGGGCTCGCCGGGGTTCGTGAGGTTGATGGGGCCGCAGTGCTGGAACTTCTGCGGCTCCGCCCCCTTGTACGCAAAGCTGAAGTCCGACCCCCAGACGATCGGGCTCTTCCCGGTGATGGCCTGGACTATGTTGGTGTACTTGGAGCCGGACGCGTCAAAGTTGTGCTGGCCGGTCAGCGTATAGCGCCCCTGGATGTCGACCAGGAACTGGAGCAGGTTCCTCGCCTCCTTTGTCGCGTCCGGGTTCACCGGCTCGCCGTACTGGGGATTTGCGAGGCCAAGGGCGAGGAGGCCCAGGATGAGGAGCTTGCGGGATGTCTTCATGGTCAGGGGAATGGGGCCCATCGCGCCGTGGGTTCGCGCGCCGTGGGCACCAAACCGAGTCCATCTTGGCATCTAAGGCAACACCCGTCAAAAAAGAGCCCGGGGCCACCGGTTGGACCCGGGCTGCCGGGCACCCATCCTCTTGAAGCGCGGCGGGTCCCGGGGATTCTCTTCCTCGATCTAATGATCGGGCCCGCCGGGCCTTCTACCTTTGAACTTTGCGGGCCGGGATCCCGTGCGAACCCGACGGGCCTTGCCTGCTCGCACTCGAACCGCACCATGTCCAATCCGTGAAACCACGCAAAGTTGCCATCCTCACCGCGGGCGGCCTCGCCCCGTGCCTCAGCTCGGCGATCGGCGGCCTGATCGAGCGCTACACCGAAATCGCACCCGAGGTTGAAATCCTCTGCTACCGAGGGGGTTACAAGGGCCTGCTCCTCGGGGAGAGCTACAGGGTCACCCCGGAGATCCGCGCGGCGGCGCATGTGCTGCACCGCTACGGCGGGAGCCCGATAGGCAACAGCCGCGTGAAGCTCACCAACACGAAGGACTGCGTGAAGCGGGGCCTCGTGAAGGAGGGCCAGAATCCGCAGCAGGTCGCCGCCGACCAGCTGGTGAAGGACGGCGTCGACGTGCTGCACACGGTCGGCGGCGACGACACCAACACGGCCGCGGCCGACCTTGCCGCGTTCCTCGCCAAGAACAACTACGCCCTCACCGTCATCGGGCTGCCCAAGACGATCGACAACGACGTGTATCCGATCCTCCAGTCGCTCGGCGCGTGGACCGCCGCCGAGCAGGGGGCCCGGTATTTCTCGAACGTCGTGGCGGAGCGCGGCGCCAATCCGCGCATGCTGATCGTGCACGAGGTGATGGGAAGGAACTGCGGCTGGCTCACCGCGGCCACCGCCCGCTACTACCGCGGCATGCTCGCGCGCCAGGAGTTCGTTCCGGGCCTGGGCCTGTCGAGGGAGCGGCTCGACCTCCACGGCATCTACATCCCCGAGATGCACGTGGACCTCGCCTCCGAGGCGGCGCGGCTCAAGGCGACCATGAACCGGCAGGACAACGTGAACATCTTCATCTCGGAGGGCGCCGGGGTGGACGAGATCATCACCGAGCTCACCGCCAGGGGGCTCGAGGTGCCGCGCGACGCCTTCGGGCACGTCAAGCTCGACGCGATCAACCCCGGCAAATGGTTCGGCGAGCAGTTCTCGAAGAGCATCGGGGCGGAGAAGACGCTCGTGCAGAAGAGCGGCTACTACGCCCGCGCGGCCGCGGCCAACCCCGACGACCTGCGCCTGATCAAGGGCTGCACGGACCTCGCCGTCGAATGCGCGCTGCGGCGCGAGGGCGGCGTCATCGGCCACGATGAGGATCACGGGAACGTCCTGCGCGCGATCGAGTTCTCCCGCATCAGGGGAGGCAAGCCGTTCGACATCGACACGCCCTGGTTCGGCGAGATGCTGGCCGCCATCGGCCAGCCGAAGGGCCCGAAGGCGCACGCGAGGCATTGAGGGTCGCGGGAGCCCCCCCTTTTTCTCTAGCAAGGCAGGAAGGCTTGTTGTCACCTTCCGGGCGACCGTATCGAATCGGAGCCACAGCCCATGGCAGCGAAGACCGCCGAAGCAGGAACCCCCGCCCCAGGCCCCGCTGCGCCCGGGGGCGTGGACCGGGCCGCGATCGCATGCGCCGCCGTGCTTGTTGCCGCGGTGGCCGCGGTCTACAGCGGGACCTTCTCCGTCCCGCCTCTGCTTGACGACCCGGCCTCGATCGCCGGCAACGCGACGATCCGGCGCCTGGGCACGGCCTTCTGGCCCCCGGGCGGCACGAGCGTAAGCGGCCGGCCGGTCCTCAATCTTTCGCTGGCGGTCAACTACGCCGTCAGCGGGGAGTCCGTGTGGAGCTATCACGCCCTGAACCTGGTCGTCCACGCGCTGGCCGGCCTCGCCCTTTTCGGGATCGTGCGGCGAACGCTTGCGCCGCGATTGGGCACGAAGGCCACCGCCGTCGCCTTCTGCGCGGCCCTCCTGTGGTCCCTTCACCCCCTGCTCACCGAATCGGTCACCTACATCATCCAGCGCGCGGAATCGCTCATGGGACTGTTCTACCTGCTCACCCTGTACTGTTTCATCCGAGGCGCCCAGGCGGACGCTCCCGGGAGGCGGGCATGGTTCGCCCTCGCCGTCGCGGCCTGCCTCCTCGGCATGGGCACGAAGGAGGTGATGGTGTCCGCGCCGCTCGTCGTGCTCCTCTATGACCGCGCCTTCCTTGCCGGCAGCCTCGGGGAGGCATGGCGCCGGAGGCGATGGGTGTACGCAGGGCTGGCCGCCACCTGGCTCGCCCTGGCCTTCCTGGTTCTCTCGACACGCGGCCGGGCGGGCACCGCCGGCTTTGGAAGCGGCGTGGCCTGGTGGGGCTACGGGCTGACCCAGCTTCCGGCGGCGCTCCACTACCTGCGGCTGTGCTTCTGGCCGCACCCCCTCGTCTTTGACTACGGAAGCGCGCTCGTGACCGGGGCCTCCCTTGTCGCGCCCGGCGCGGCCGTGATCGCGGGCCTGCTGGCGGCGACAGCTTGGGCGCTCAAGAAGCATCCCGGCGCCGGATTCCTTGGGGCCAGCTTCTTCGCCCTGCTGGCGCCCAGCTCCAGCATCGTCCCGGTCGCGACCGAGACCATGGCCGAGCACAGGATGTACCTGCCGCTCATTCCCGTGGTCGTGCTGGTCGTGACCGGGGCCTACCGCTGGCTCGGGCGCTGGTCCCTGCCGCCCTTCCTGCTGCTTGCCGCGGCCCTCTCCTGGGCCACCTGGCACCGAAACGAGGCCTACCGAAGCGAGGAGGCGATATGGGCCGACACCGTGTCCAGCCGCCCGGGAAATGAGCGGGCGCGCAACAACCTGGGTTTCGTTCTGTCCCGGGCGCCCGGACGGATGGATGAGGCGGCCGCGCAATACCGGGAGGCGCTGCGCCTGAAGCCCGACTACGC
>Ga0265320_10000737_pt1 | contig 25046 bp, 17 predicted proteins | sample 4827metaG_FD_202087 | JGI IMG/M metagenome (GOLD analysis project Ga0265320, IMG submission 202087) | Rhizosphere microbial communities from Carex aquatilis grown in University of Washington, Seatle, WA, United States - 4-8-27 metaG | ecosystem: Host-associated > Plants > Roots > Rhizosphere >...
TGGACCGCGCCGATCCCCGCGGAGGGCAGGGTCGAAAGAATCGTGAACGGATGGGCGTAGCTCTCATAGAGGATGCCGAGCACCAAATAAATGGCCACGACGGCCGCCAGGATGAGCACCGGCTCGCTGCTGACCGACTGCTGGTAGGTCTTCGCGGTTCCCTGGAAACTCCCGTGGATCGACTTCGGCATGTGTATGGCCGCAGCCTGCCGCTCAATCGCCGTCACCGCCTCCGAGATCGAGGCGTCCGGCCGGAGGTTGAACGAGATGGTGCCCGCCACGAACGGACCCTGATGGTTCACGGAGAGGGGCGTCGTCCCGAGGCCGTAGTGGGTGAATGCCGACAGGGGCACCATCTTCTCGAACTGCGTGCTCACGGACTGGCCGGTCGACGCCGCCCCGTGTCCCGTGGTCGCAATCGCATTCATGCTCGCGTTGCGCGCCGTGTCGGCGGCGACGGAGTTCGCGTTCGCCAGGCTCTTTGCGCCGGTTCTCCCGACGCCGGCGCCCGACGAGACCGACACGGTGCCCGCCACCGCGTTTGTCAGCTGGGAGCCGTTCACAATGCCCCCGGTCGCGCTGACATAGATGTCCTTGAGCGCCGAGGGATCCTGCCAGAAGCGCGTCGCCACGACCATGACCACGTGGTACTGGTTCAGGGACTTGTAGATTGTTGACACCTGCCTCTGGCCGAACGCGTCGTAGAGGGTGTTGTCTATCTGGCTTGCGGTCAGCCTGAGGCGGGAGGCGGTGTCGCGGTCGATCACGAGGTCCGTCTCCAGCCCCTTGTCCTGCTGGTCGGAGTTCAAGTCGGAGAGGATGGGCTCGTTCTTGAGCGCGTCCATGAGCTTTGGGGTCCACGTGCGCAGGTCCTCGAGGTTGTCCGCCTGGAGGGTATACTGGTAGAGGGCGAAGCTCATCCGCCCGCCCACGCGCACCTCCTGCATGGGCGCCATGAAGAGAGAGGACCCGGGGACCTGGGCGAGCTTCGGCCTCAGGCGCAACATGATCTGCTCCGTCGAGGCCTTCCGCTCGCCGAGGGGCTTGAGCGATATGAACATCCTGCCGGAGTTGCCGCCCCCGCCGCCCGCTCCCGTGAAGCCCACGACGTCATCCACGTCCTTGTCGGCCTGGATGATCTTCACGTATTGCCTGAGTTTCTGGGAGATGCGCTGGAACGAGATGCTCTGGTCGGCCTGGATGAATCCGAACATCCGGCCTGTGTCCTGCTCGGGGAAGAAGCCCTTCGGGATGATCGTGAACAGCCAGATGTTCATTCCCACCGTCCCTATGAGCACGAGGAGCATCAGGCGGCGATGGTCGAGCACCCACGCCAGCGAACGCTTATAGTCGGTGAGCGCGGTCTGGAATATCTCATCGCTCCAGCGGTGGAAGCGCGCCCTCTGGGAGACGTCGCGGCGAACGCTGAGCAACCGGGCGCACATCATCGGCGTGGTCGTCAGCGATATCACCATCGAGATGAGAATCGCGACCGAGAGCGTGACCGCGAACTCGCGGAAGTAGAGGCCCACGACGCCGCCCATGAGGAGTATCGGGATGAACACGGCGATCAGCGAGAGGCTCATCGACAGCACAGTGAAGCCGACCTGGCGGACGCCGATCAGCGCCGCCTGAAACCTCGGGACGCCGTTCTCCATGTTGCGGACGATGTTCTCCATGACGACGATCGCGTCGTCGACAACGAACCCGGTCGCTATCGTGAGCGCCATGAGCGACAGGTTGTCGAGGCTGTAGCCCAGGATGTACATCGCCGCAAAGGTGCCCACAAGCGACACAGGGACCGCGACGGCGGGGACCAGCACCGCCCTTCCATCGCGCAGGAAGATGTAGACCACGAGGACCACGAGGATGATCGCGATCGCGAGCGACTGCTCGACGGTGCGCAGCGAGGCCCGGATGACCGTGCTTCGGTCGGAGGCGATCTCCAGCTGCGCCGCGGGCGGAATGTTGGCCCGAAGCTGGGGAAGGAGCGCGCGAATCCGGTCGACCGTCTCGATGATGTTGGCCTGCGGCTGCCTCGAGATGATGACAAGAACCGCGGGCTCTCCCTTCGACAGCCCGAGGTTTCGGATGTCCTCGACCGAGTCGCTGATCTCGGCGACGTCGGTGAGCCGGACGGGCGAGCCGTTCCTGTAGGCGACGATGAGTCCATTGTAGTCCTTTGCGGAGCGCGACTGGTCGTTGTCGTAGACCTGCCAGTGCGTCGTCGCATTCTCTATCGCGCCCTTCGGGCTGTTTGCGTTGGCGGCCGCCAGCGCGGCCCGGACGTCCTCGAGCCCGACCCCGTACTTGAACATCGCCGAGGGGTTCAGCTCCACGCGAACGGCCGGCAGCGAGCTCCCGCCGACGCCGACATCGCCGACCCCGTCGACCTGCAGGAGCTTCTGCTGGAGGATTGTCGAAGCCTTGTCGTAGAGCTCGCCCTGCGTGAGCGTCGATGACGTCATCGCGAGGATCATGATCGGCGCGTCGGCCGGGTTGACCTTCCGGTAGTTCGGATTGGACCTCAAGGCCGAGGGAAGGTCGGCCCTGGCCGCGTTGATGGCGGCCTGGACGTCGCGCGCGGCGCCGTCGATATTGCGGCTGAGCCCGAACTGAAGGGTGATGCCGGTGCTTCCCACCGAGCTCGAGGACGTCATCTCCGTCACGTCCGCAATGGTTCCCAGGTGCCTCTCAAGCGGGGTCGCTACGGTGGTGGCCATGGTTTCCGGGCTGGCGCCGGCCATGGACGCCTGGACCTGGATTGTCGGCAGGTCCACCTGGGGGAGAGGCGACACCGGCAGGTGCACGAACGCGGCGGCGCCCGCCAGGACGATCCCGGAGGTGAAGAGGGTTGTGGCGACCGGCCTGCGGACGAACAGCTCGGAAATGTTCATGTCGCCGTCTCCACGGGGGCGAGCTCCGCCCCCTTTTCCCCGAAGCGCGCCGCTATCCTGTCAAACATCAGGTAGATCACGGGCGTCGTGAAAAGCGTGAGCACCTGGCTCACGATGAGGCCGCCCACGATGGTTATGCCCAGCGGATTCCGGAGCTCCGACCCCATCCCGGTGCCGAGCATGAGGGGAACGGCGCTCAGGAGGGCCGCCATGGTCGTCATGAGGATCGGCCTGAACCGCAGCAGGCACGCCTGGTAGATGGCCTCGCGCGCGGGAAGCCCCTCCTTGCGCTCCGCGTCGAGGGCGAAGTCGATCATCATGATCGCGTTCTTCTTTACGATGCCGATCAGCAGGATGATGCCGATGATCCCCATGACGCCCAGGTCGCTCCCGACGAGCATCAGCGCGAGGAGCGCGCCGATCCCGGCCGACGGCAGGGTGGAGAGGATCGTGATCGGGTGGATGAAGCTCTCGTAGAGGATCCCCAGGATGATGTACATCGTCAGGACGGCGGCGGCCAGAAGGAAGAGTTCATTCGACAGGGAGGACTCGAAGGCCGACGCCGCGCCCTGGAAGCTGGTCACGATGCTCACCGGCATCCCGATCTCCGCCTCGGCCTTGTGGATCGCCGTGACGGCGTTTCCAAGGGATCCGCCCCGGGGAACGTTGAACGAAATGGTGTTCGCGGGGAACTGCCCCATGTGGTTTATGAGGAGCGATTCCGGCCTCTGGTCGAACTTCGCGATCGCGGTAAGCGGCACCTGCCCGCCGGAGGCCGAGGGCAGATAGATTTGGCCAAGCGACTCGGGCGAGCGCTGGAGCGCCGGGTTGGACTCCATGATCACGCGGTACTGGGTGGACTCCGTGAATATGGTCGAGATGATCCGCTGGCCGAACGCGTCGTAGAGGGCGTTGTCGACCGTAGCGGCCGTTATCCCGAACCTGGCGGCTGTGTCCCGGTCGATCGAGACGTACGCGGCGAGCCCCCCCTCCGAAAGGTCGGTGGCGACGTCGTTGATCTCGGGCAGCTGGCGGAGGCGGTCCGTCAGCTTGGGAATCCACGTCACCAAGGCGGACGGATCCGCGCTCTCGAGGACGAACTGGTACTGGGTGCGGCTGATGCGGTCGTCGATCGTCAGGTCCTGGACCGGCTGCATGTAGGACGATATCCCGGGCACGTCGGCAAGAGTGCCCCGGAGGCGCCGTATGACGCCGGAAGCCGTGTCGCTCCTCGCGCTGCGCGGCTTCAGGTTAACAAGCATCCGGCCGCTGTTGAGCGTCGTGTTTGTCCCGTCCACCCCGACGAAGGACGAGAGGCTCAGCACGGCGGGATCGTCGAGAACCGCCGAGGCCACCGCCTGCTGGCGGGTCACCATCGCCTCGTAGGACGCGGACTGGGGCCCCTCGGTGATCAGCTGGATCAGGCCCGTGTCCTGGACGGGGAAGAAGCCCTTGGGGATCACGATGTACAGGAAGACCGTCAGCACCAGGGTGGCGACCGCGACGGCAAGCGTCAGCGTCTGGTGGTCCAGCACCCAGCGGAGCGCGGTGCCGTACTTGGCGATGACCCCGTCAAACCAGGCCCCGGCCGCGCGGCTCCAGGCCGGTATCTCCTCCTTCTCATGGTGCCGGACCAGCTTGGCGCACATCATGGGCACTAGGGTCAGCGAGACGACCGCGGAGATCAGTATCGTCACCGCGAGCGTGATCGCGAACTCGCGGAAGAGCCGGCCCACCACGTCGCCCATGAAGAGGAGGGGTATCAACACCGCGATCAGGGAGATCGTGAGGGATATGATGGTGAAGCCGATCTGCTCCGAGCCCTTGAGCGCCGCCTCCAGCGGCGAGTCGCCCTTCTCGACGTAGCGCGCGATGTTCTCGATCATGACGATCGCGTCATCCACGACGAACCCGGCCGCTATGGTGAGAGCCATGAGCGAGAGGTTGTTCAGGCTGAAGCCCAGCAGGTACATGACGGCGAAGGTGCCGACGAGCGAAAGCGGCACAGAGAGGCTGGGGATGATGGTCGCCGGGATGTTCCTCAGGAAGACGAAGATCACCAGCACGACCAGGATGACGGCCAGCGTGAGCTCGAACTCCACGTCGCTGATCGACGCCCGGATCGTCTCCGTTCGGTCGGTGAGCACCGTCACCTCGATCGCGGGGGGGAGCGACGCCTGGAGGGCCGGCAGGAGGGCGCGAACGCCCTCGACCACCTTGATCACGTTCGCGCCCGGCTGGCGCTGGATGTTGAGGATGACGGCGGGCGTCTTGTTGTACCAGGCCGCGAGCTTGTTGTTCTCCGGCGCAAACTCCACGGTCGCCACGTCGGAAAGCCGGACGGGGTTGCCGTTCCTGAACGCGACAATCAGCTTCTCGTAGTCGGCCGTCGTCTTGAGCTGGTCGTTGGCATTGATCGTGAACGCCCGCGAAGGCCCGTCAAAGTTGCCCTTCGCCGTGTTCACGTTGCCGTTGTTGACCGTCGTGCGCAGGTCATCGATGTTCATGCCGTAGGCCGCGAGCGCCAGCGGGTTCGCCCGGACGCGGACCGACTGCCTCTGGCCGCCGCCGATGCTCACCAGACCGACTCCCGGCAGCTGGGAGATGTTCTGCGCTATCCTCGTGTCGGCGTAGTTCTCGACCGTCGTGAGCGGAAGGGTCTTGGACGTGAGCGCGAGCGTGAGGACCGGGGCGTCGGCGGGATTGACCTTTGCGTAGATCGGGGGCGCCGGCAGGTCGGAGGGAAGGAGGTTCTGGGCCGCGTTGATCGCCGCCTGCACCTCCTGCTCGGCGACGTCGAGGCTCAGGTCCAGCGCAAACTGCAGCGTGACCACCGAGGCGCCGGCGGAGCTCGTGGACGACATCTGCTTCAGGCCGGGCATCTGGCCGAGCTGGCGCTCGAGCGGCGCCGTGACCGAAGAGGTCATCACGTCGGGGCTCGCGCCGGGGTAGAACGTCTGGACCTGGATCGTCGGATAGTCGACCTCCGGAAGCGCCGAGAGCGGCAGGAACCGGTAGGCCACGATTCCGACGATCAGGATCGCCGCCATGAGCAGCGTCGTGGCAACCGGCCTGAGAATGAAGATGCGGGAGGGACTCATCCGGCGGATCCCTGCGAGGTTCGGCCCTTCACACGCTCGTTAGTTGCTGCCGCCTGGCCGCCAGTTCTTGTGTTCGCCGGCGGGTGCCCCGGGCTTTGCGGTCCCACCGCCCCCGGGGGCGGCGCTGGGCGCCTTTGCGTCGACCTCGATGCCGTCCTTCAGACGGTCCGCGCCGTCGACCACTATGTTGTCGCCCACGGAGATGCCCGACGTCACGGCGACGCGTTCGCCCTCGGTGTGGCCAAGCGTCACCACCTTCGCCGAGACCTTGTTGTCAGAACCCACCACGTAGACGAACGAGCCCTGCTGGCCGCGCTCGATCGCGGAGGTGGGTATCACCGTGACCCCGCGGTCGACGTCGAGGAGCATGCGGACCACCACGAACTGGTTCGGGAAAAGGCCCTCGTCCTTGTTGGGAAACGTCGCGCGCAGCTTGAACTGACCCGTCGTCGTGTCGACGGTGTTGTCGATTGTCGTGAGGGTGCCCGAGGCCAGCTTGGTGGAACCCGTCCGGTCGTAGGCGTCGACCTGGATCGTCGCCCCGGAGCGAAGCCGCTTCACCACCGCGGGGATGTTGTCCTCGGACTGCGGGAAGATCACCGTGATTGGATCCACCTGGGTCAGGACGACGAGCCCGCTCGCGTCGCCCGGGGTGACGTAGTTGCCCTGGTCGACCTGCCTCAGCCCCACGCGGCCCGGGAAGGGCGCGGTGATGTGGCAGTACGCCAGGTTGAGCTGCGCGTTGTCCACGGCGGCCTGGTCCGTCTTAGCCATCCCCTCGAACTGCGAGACGAGCGCCTTCTGGGCGTCAACCTGCTGCTTCGAGATGGAATCCTGCGCGGAAAGCGTCACGTAGCGCTCGAGGTCAATCTGCGCCTCCTTCAGCTGGGCCTGGGCCTGCAGCAGCTGGCCCTGGGCCTGGCCCACCGCCGCCTCGTAGGGGCGCGGGTCGATGACGGCGAGCAGGTCGCCCTTGTTGACGAGCTGCCCCTCCGTGAAATTGACCTGGAAGAGCTGGCCGCTGATCTGCGTGCGTATGGTCGCAATCGCGACCGGCGTCACCGTTCCGAGGCCGTCCAGAATGACGTTGATGTCGGCCTTGCGCGCCGGGCGCGCCACGACGGGGATGGGCCCGTTCATTCCGGGTCCGCCCCGACCACCGCGGCCGGTGCCTCCGTACTGGCGTGCCGACGAAACCCGCGAACGGTAGGCGATGAAGGCAATGCCGAGAATGGCGGCGATTAGCACCGCCCAAAATACCGGGTGGCGCTTGCGCTTGCCCGTCAGCGGCTCCAGGGGTTCCGAGGGTTTGGGCGAAGACGGTCTGGCTCTGGCTGTCTCGGTCGGTAAGTTGCTCATGCTATGGAGGATACAAAATCATGGGCTGGATCAAGGCGGATAATAGATGGCTGGGTATAGGGCATCCGCTATTACAGACGCAAACCCCAACAAAAAGTCTCGATTCCGCCGCAGATAACGCTCAGGCGGTCGCTCAGGCGGTCGCAATGGATGCCATGGGGGGCACCGGCACGTCGAGCGAGGCCGCCACGGCCCTGAGAAGCTCCGCTTCCTCCGTGAGGAGCACGCCGTCCGCGCTGACAACGTGCGCCGCGGCCATCAGGAGCCGCTGTTTGATCGGACCGCTTGCACCCGCCAGCTTGTCGAGCGCCGCATCCAGATGCACGAGGCCCGACTCGGCCCCTGAAAGGAACGCGATCCTGCCCTCGACCAGCTTCAGCTGGGTGGCGCCGTCGGCGAAGGCCCGGGCGGCCTCATCGGCGTTGTCGCTCGACGCGTGGGCCAGGGCCGAGAGGACGATGGAGATCTCGTTCGTCACAGCCTGGAACGAGTAGATCTGCGTGACCGGGGCCGACGGCGCCCGGTTGATCGAGAGGGTCCTCAGCACGAGCCTTTGCAGGGCGAACTCAAAGGTCGTGACCCTGCCGTCCGCCTGCACCAGGTCATCGAGCGCCCCTGCAAACGGGCCGAGCGCAGTCGGCTCCAGGGCCTTGAGCGAGGGCAGCGCAAGCTGCAGGACCGGCAACTTGTGGGCGGGTTTCAGCTGGCGCAGCGCGGGGTCGAGCTGCTGGAGCGTGTGGAGAGCGTCGGCCCCGAGGTCGCTTGCGATCGAGGCGAGCTGCCTGCCGCGCATCTCCTCGCCGTCGTCCAGAAGCAGGCCGCAGACAAGGATCGGGGCGTCGTGGGGAGAGCGCGCCGCGGCCCGGATGGCCGCCGGGATTCCGGCGAGGAGCGCCTGCGCGCCGGCGGCGCCCTCGGGCGTGAGCGTCCCGGCCGCCGCGGCGATCGCGGCCCCCAGCGCGACGGCGGCCTGCGGGGACGGGGAGGGCGTCCTCGGAGGCATGTGCGGCACGCTTGACCATGGCTCCCTCGAAACGTCCACGACCTCGGGCGGCTCGGTAAACTTCCCGTCGAAGCCCGGGTCGATCGCGCGTATCCGGTCCTCCAGGGGCGGGTGGGTGTCCCACAGCCCGCCGAAGTTGGAGGCGAGCGCCTGGGAGAAGAAGAAATGGCTGATCTCCGAGGCCCTGTGCGTGTCGAGCGACGAGCCGATCGCATATCCGCCGATCTTCTTCAGGGCCCCGGTGATCCCGGGCGGATTGCGCGTGAACTGGACGGCCGAGGCGTCGGCGAGGAACTCGCGCTGTCGCGACAGGGACGCCTGGATCAGCTTTCCGAAGAAATACCCGATGTACCCGACGACCAGGAGCGCGAGCCCTATCGCCAGAATCACGAGCACGCCCCCGCCTCCCTTCCCGCGCGAGGATCCGAATCTCCCGTAGCGCATTCCCCAGAGGGTGGCGCGGCCCGCGAGGCCGATGACGAGGATCCCGAAGATGACGGCCGACACGCGCACGTTCATCCGCATGTCGCCGTTGAGGATGTGGCTGAACTCGTGGGCGATGACGCCCTGGAGCTCGTCGCGGCTCAGCTTCTGCAGCGCGCCGCGGGTCACGGTGACGACGGCGTCGCTCGTCGTCAGCCCCGCGGCGAACGAGTTGATCCCCGGCTCGTCATCCAGGATGTAGACCGTCGGGACGGGCAGCCCCGAAGCGATCGCCATCTCCTCGACCACGTTGAGGAGCTGGTGCTCATGGGGGTCGGTCGTGTGCGGGTCGACCCTCCTGCCGCCGACGCTCTCGGCGACCGCCGAGCCGCCCACGCGGAATTCCGACCACTTGTAGAGGGACGCGAGGCCGATCACGGCCAGCGTGCCCACCGAGACCACGGCGAACAGCTGGGGCTGCCAAAGGGCGACCGTTCCCAGGCCGGCGCCTTCGGCGTCGGACGCGCCGTATTGGCCGTAGTAGGCCCGCCCGTGCCCGCGAGCCTGCGCGAGGTGCAGGACGAGCACGGTGGCGAGGTAGCCCGCGACGACCGTCCCGGCGACCGCGAATCCGAAGAGGACCAGCAACCGCGTCGTGCGCTTCTTCGCGCGTCCCTCGGCCGCAAAGAAGTCCATCAGCCGAATGAGACCTTCGGGGCGCTCCGCTCGGCCGCATCCTCGACGTGGAAGAGCTCGGCGGGAAGGAACCCGAACATCCCCGCGAGGATGACGTTCGGGAACGTCTCGCGGGATGTGTTGTACTGCATCACCGAGTCGTTGTAGGCCTGCCGGGCGAAGGCTATCTTGTTCTCGGTGGAGGTGAGCTCCTCGGTGAGCTGCATCATGTTCTGGTTCGCCTTGAGGTCGGGGTACTGCTCGGAAACGACCATCAGGCGGCTGAGCGCGCCCGCCAGCCCGCCCTCGGCGGAGACCAGGCCCTTGACCGCGGCCGCGTCCGCCGGGTTTGCGGCGGCCGCCTGCGACGCGGTATAGGCGATGTTGCGCGCCTTGATGACATCCTCGAGCGTGCTGTGCTCGTGCTTCAGGTAGCCCTTGGCGGTCTCCACCAGGTTGGGGATCAGGTCGTACCGCCGCTTCAGCTGCACGTCTATCTGCGCGTAGGCGTTCTTGAAGCGGTTCCTGAGCGAGACGAGGGAATTGTAGATCCCGGTGGCGGTGAGCGCCACCACGAGGATGACCGCGAGTAACCCGACGAGGAGGATGGTTGCTGTCATGGGAAGCTCAGGCTGGATGGAAGCCGCGGCCTGGTCAAACGAACTTCGCCCGTCCCGGCCGTGCAGGCGCCGCGACCGCCGTCAGTTCGGCGCGGCGCTCCCGGCCGCCTGCAGCGTCCGGTTCCCCATGCTGTGCGGATCGTCGGTCCGAGGGTAGTCGCGCCAGAGCCATCGCATCATCTCCGGCACCGCGGCCCCGGCCTGCTTCTGGTTGTGAGAGCCTATTCCCCAGCAGTAGTTCACGTCGTAGCCCTTCTCCGTGAGCGCCGCCAGCATCCGGATGTTCTGGGCGTGCCAGTCGCGCTCGGGATCGTATTTCCTCTCCGCGTCCCCGGGGCGGACGCCGCGGTTGTCGTTCACGCCGTCGAGCAGGTAGACCCGGATCGGCTTCCTCTCGCTGGCCCGGATCATGTCCGGGTAGGCGTGGCCGCCGCGCAGGTTGACGAAGCTGCCGACCGTGCTGAGCACCTTCCGGAACTGGTCGGGGCGGTGCCAAGCGACCGTGAAGGCCGCGATCGCGCCGGAGCTGGCGCCGCCGATCGCGTGGTCGTCGGGCTTTCTCGAGATGTTGTAGCGCCGGTAGAGGACCGGCAGCAGCTCGTCGACGACCACCTTCGCGTATCGGTCATCCAGCGAGTTGTACTCCTGCCGGCGGTTTGACGAGTTGTCGCCCCACTCGGACTGGGTCGCCACCGGCTGGCCCGGAGTGCGGCCCGGGTTTATGAACACCGCGATCATCACCGGGATCTCCCGGCGGTAGATCAGGTTGTCGAGAACGCTGGCCGCCCGGATGTCGCCCGCGGGGTTGAGCCACGCCTGCCCGTCCTGGAAGATCATCAGCGACGCGGGAGCCGCGGGGGCGTACTGCGCCGGCACGTAGACGCAGAAGTCGTGCAGCGTCCCGGGATAGGCCTCGCTCGGGAGCCTCTCCCAGCCGGTCACCCTGCCCTGGGGCACGCCCGGATGGGACACCGAATCGGGCCCGAGCATGTAGACGTCGTCGACCGGGGCGGCGGAGACGCCGGCGGCAAGGAGCGCCGCCGCGGCGAGAAGGAAGGGGTGTTTCGGGCTGGATTTCATTGCTGCGTGGAACCCGGCGTGCCGGGGGGGGTACTGAACGGGGAACGCACTGACGTATGCGAAAAGCGCACGGATACAAAGTTTGTTTTTTCGGAATCCGCCCCGCGCGCACGGGGGCTCCCCAACGGGCGGCCCCAATCCCGGGTTGATTGTTACCCCGTTTGCAACAAGGATTAGGGTGTTTTCTATGCGCCTCCCGACCGTCCTCGCCCCGCTGATCGCCGTGACCGCGTCCATGGCCGCGCTGGAGCCGCTGAACGCGCCCGTGCCGCTCGCGCCGCCCGCGTCCGCGGTCTCCCCGGGGGAGGCCGCCCACCTGATGGTGTCGGCGGCGCGCGCCCAGGCGCTCGGGTTCCCGTCGACCGCCGTCGTGCTCTACAGGTCTCTGCTCGCCCTGCCGGGGTCCGACGCCAGGCGCCTCACGCTCGCGCTCTCGTCGGCGCTCCTTGACGACGGCGACGTGGCCGGGGCCGGCCAGCTTCTCGAGTCGTACAGCGGGACGAGGGACTCGGGCTGGCACCTTCGGGAGGGCCTGGTCGCGGCCCACCTCCGGCGGACGGACCAGGCGAGGGCCGAGCTCGGCTTGACGCGGCCCGACGAGCTGGAGCCCGCCGAGCGCGGGTGGTACTTCTTCCTCCAGGGCATGCTGGCGGACGCGACCAACGAGCCCGTGCGGGCCGCCGGCCTCTACCAGCAGGCGGCGTCCTCCTCCGTGTCCGAACTCCAGCGGGCCAGGTTCCTCCTGGCGGAGGAGCAGGTCCGGCTCCGCGTCGGGGGCGTGACCGAGGACCAGCTCGCCGCGGACCGCAAGAACGCGGAAAAATTCCAGAGCCAGAAGATCGGCTACGGCTTCACGCGGGAGTATGCGATCGCCCTGAACGCGCTCGGCCGAAAGGCGCAGGCCGTCGACGTGCTCCAGGGAGCGCTGCGGATCCTGCCCGCCGAGGAGCGGTCGGAGACGGACCATTTCAGGCTGCTCCTCGGGCTGATCGCGGGGGCCGGCGCCGGCGTCGGGCGCCACGAGCTCTTCGAGCTGCTGGAGTCCGGAAGCGATCCCGACCAGCAGAGGATCGCCCTGCAGCTGCTGGTCCTGAGCTCGCCCTCGGGCGCCGCGCGCACCGAGCTGGGCCAGAGGCTCGACAGGCTCATCGCCGAGCCGAGGCAGCATCCGGTCCTCGAGAGCCTCCTTCTCCAGCGCGCGGAACTGGCGCTGAGCGAGGCCCGCCTCGGCGTCAGCGAGTCCGCATCCTTCTACGCGCGGGCCGAGGACGACGCGAACGCCCTCCTTGAGAAGTTTCCCGGCTCGCCGCTCAAGGCCCACGCCTACGCGGTCCTCGCCGGATCCGCCTGGGAGCAGCGCCGCTACAGGACCGCGGCCGACTTCGGCTTCAAGGCGGGGGGGGAGCTCCCCGCGGGACCGATCCGCTCGGAGTTCAGCGTCCTGGTCGCCGAGGCGTGGTTCCGCGCCGGCGACTTCCGGAGCGCGGCCGACGCCTACGCCGCGGCGCTGCGCTCTCGCCCGGAGGGCGTCCGGCCAGGCGTCCTCATGTTCCAGCAGGTGCAGTCCGAGATCGAGGCCGGCGCGCTCGAGACCGCGGTTTCCGTCATGGACGAGCTCGCCCGCGACAGGGCCTTCGACGCTGAGGACCGCTGGGAGGCCGAGTGGAACCTCGCCCGGAGCCTCGAGGTGCACGGCGAGACGGCCAAGGCCTACGAGCGCGTGAACCGGCTCCTGCGCGTGGCGCCGCCGGCGGGCCTTCGCGCGGACCTGAGGGCGAGGATGGCCTGGCTCCAGGCGCGGCTCTCCTTCGACGCCAGGAAGCCCGAGGAGACGCTCAGGCTCGTCGATTCGCTCTCCACCCTCACCGCGGGCCTGCAGGCCGGGCTCGTCAACGACATCGCCAGCACGGGGGCGCTCCTGCGCGCGCAGGCCAACTTCGAGCTCGGGCGGGACACGGCGGCCGAGGAGACGCTGCGCAAGCTGCGGGCGGATTTCCCGAGCTCGGATTCGGCGGTCTATTCCTTCATCGTCGAGGCGGACCGCTACGCCCAGCAGGACAAGGTGATCGACGCCGAGCGGCTCCTGACGAAGCTCGCCGACGATTTCCCGAGCAGCCCGTACGCCCCGTATGCCCTGTACCAGGCCGCCCTTCAGGCCGAGCGGCTCGGAGCCGACGCGAACCTCAAGGAGGCGTACAAGTTCCTCGAGAGCCTGGTCACCAAGTACGCGGCGAGCGACCTGGTCTTCCCGGCGAGGATGAGGCAGGGCGACATCCTTCGGGAGCTCAACCAGTTTCCCCAGGCGCAGCAGGTGTACGAGTCCCTCGTCAACAATCCCGCGTCGAGCCAGAACGCGGACACGATCCTGGCGCAGCTGGCGCTCGCCGAGTGCCACAACGCCCAGTCGGCGAACAGCGCCTCGCATGCCGACAGCGCGAAGAGGATATTCCAGGACCTGGTCGAGCGGATGGACGCGACCCCCGACGTCAGGGTCGAGGCCGGCTTCAACCTCGGCTTCATCCTCTCGCGCACGGACCGCGACAAGGCGCAGGCGGTGTGGTGGAACGACGTCGTCGACGCGTTCCTGGTGAGGCCCGACCGCCCGAAGGACCTGGGCCCGAAGGGGCGCTGGTGGGTGGCGCGCACGCTCCTTGAGGTCGGGGCGCTCTACGAGCAGCAAGGCAGGCTCGAGGAGGCGAAGCGCGCCTGGACGCTGCTGATAGACTCGGGCCTGCCCGGCGACGCGATCGCCCGCCAGCGCCTCGCCCGCTTCCACTTGCCCGCGTCGAAGCCCTAATATAAGCCACAGACCATGCCCGCACTGGAACCAAGCCTGCTCTCCCATGGCGGCCCCATGATGTGGGTCCTGTTCGGCCTCGGGCTGATCCTCGTCATCGTCTTCGCCGAGCGCGCCCTCTACCTGCACCGGGGCCAGATCCGCTCGACCGCGTTCCTGAGCGGGATAAAGAACATCCTGGCGAAGCGCAGGCTCGTCGAGGCGCTCACGGTCTGCGAGGAGACGCCCGGGCCGGTGGCCGCGGTCGTCAAGGCGGCCCTGCTGCACGCGGACGACGACGCCGAGGCCATGAGGTTCCACGTCCAGGAGGCGGCGGTCGTCGAGCTGCCCGCCCTCGAGCGCAGGATCGGCGCCATCGGCGCCATCGCCCAGGTGGCCCCGCTCGTGGGCCTCCTCGGGACGGTCCTCGGGATGATCTCCACCTTCTCCGCCTTCCAGCACGACTACGCCACGGCGAGCGTGCTGGCGAAGGGGATGTGGCAGGCGCTCCTGTGCACGGCCGGCGGCATCATGCTCGCGATCCCGGCCCACCTTGCCCTTCATTTTCTCAACGGGCGCGTCCGCGCGATCGTTCGCGACATGGAATGGTCCGGCAACGAGATCATGAAGTACCTGAATACCGAATACAAGGCGGCGGGCGCCCCCGCGAAATGATCGCGCGGCCCCTCGACCTGGCCACGAGGCTGCGGCCGCCGTCGCACGGCACGGGAGCGCTCCACTACGTCAACGTCGGGCTCCTCGGGCTCTTCTTCGCCGTCTTCGGATCGCGCTTCGTCCTCGCGCCAGGGCTCGGCGTCGATTTCCAGCTTCCCCAGCTTTCCGGGGCCCAGGCCGGCGCGGCCCAGGCGACCCATGTGATCAGCGTCCTGCGCTCCGGCCAGATCTTCTCGGAGGAGGGGCTCGTCGACATCGGGCAGCTGCGCGAATGGCTCAAGTCGAGGGCTGGGCGCGAGACGCGGCCGACGCTCCTCGTGCGTGCGAGCTCCGGGGTGACCCTCGCGGAGCTCATCGACATCGAGGGGGCCGCGCACGACGCGGGCTTCAGGGTGCTCCTTGGCGCTGAGGAGCGCGGCGCCGGCCCTGGACCGGTTGAGGCAAGGTGAAGGCGACCGCGCCACGCCGGGCCCGGGGATGGACCTGGGGGTTTGTTGCGGGAGTCATTGTCCTTATGCTGCTTACATTTCTTGTGAAGGTGCCTGAGCCCAACGCCGTTGCCTCATTCAAGGCCGCTCCTTCGGTTGGACTCGTCGATCCTGTCGTGATCATGAGCACGATGCTTCGCGACCCGACCCCCCTGTTCCTGCCGACCGATTTCAACAGTTCCCGGAAGGACTATGTGCCCAAGGAGCCAGGCGGGGCATTTGGAGGCTTTCAACCAGAGTATGTCTTTGATCCTTCGCAACTTGTGCTTAATCTTCCACCTTCTGCGGCCATTCCTGCGTCGCCGGCGGATGGGTTAGCGGGCGAGCCGCCCGGTGCTCCCTTCCTCGGCTTCGACAGGGCCGATCCTGTTGTGGAACCCATTGTTCCGCGAATTGCTTACGTTGAAATCGTCAATACCGGATCCGGCAGAAGCGTCTTCGGGGCGGCGGTCACCGACGCCCATCCCCCGCAGGCCTCGGTCACCTGGCAGCCGATGGAATTCGTAGCGGCCGTGGACTCGGCGGGGCTTGTCGGTCCGGTGGTTCCCACGGTCCGTTCAGGAGTCGACGAGGTCGATGCCTATTTTGGCCGTTATTTGGCCGAAAACCTGAGGATCGGACAAAGGCTTGCACCGGGGTTTTATCGGATTAGCGTGGGACCCTGAAAACCCCCTGAAACAGGCCCTTGCGCACACTCGCTGCGGATTTATCGCCGTCGGCGCAAAATACTGTTGACGCACCAAAATCGAACCTGCACTTTCTTCGCTCTTTTTCGTTTCTTGCAACGCAGTCTTGGTCTGCCCAGATAGCTCAGTTGGCAGAGCACATCCTTGGTAAGGATGAGGTCGCCGGTTCAAATCCGGTTCTGGGCTCCATGCAAGAGGCAATTTAGGCCGCAGTCACTCTATCAGAACCCACATACACATCTAGATCCGGAATCGTCATGGCTAAAGGAACATTCGAACGCAACAAACCGCACGTCAACGTCGGCACCATCGGTCACGTCGACCATGGAAAGACTACGCTCACGACCGCCATCCTGAAGGTGCAGTCGGACAAGGGCCTGGCCGAGTTCAAGTCGTATGCGGACATCGCGAAGGGCGGCACCATCCGCGATGCCTCGAAGATCGTCACGATTGCCGTGGCCCACGTGGAGTACCAGACGACAAAGCGCCACTACGCGCATGTCGACTGCCCGGGACACGCCGACTTCGTCAAGAACATGATCACGGGCGCGGCCCAGATGGACGGCGCCATCCTCGTGGTCTCCGCGGCCGACGGTCCGATGCCCCAGACGCGCGAGCACATCCTGCTGGCCCGCCAGGTCGGCGTCCCGAAGATCGTCGTGTACCTGAACAAGATCGACCTGATCGACGACAAGGACTTGATCGACCTCGTCGAGGAGGAGATCCGCGACCTCCTCACCAAGTACCAGTTTGACGGCAAGGCGGCGAAGATCATCCGCGGCTCGGCCACGGCCGCCCTCGAGGGCAAGCCCGAGGGGGTCAAATCGATAAGCGACCTCATGGACGCGATCGACTCCGAAATCCCGGAGCCTGTCCGCGAGGTGGACAAGCCCTTCCTTATGTCGGTCGAGGACGTCTTCTCGATCACGGGCCGCGGCACCGTTGCCACGGGCCGCATCGAGCGCGGCGTCGTCAAGCTGAACGAGACCGTCGAGATCGTCGGGCTCAAGGACACGACCACCACGGTCGTCACGGGCATCGAGATGTTCCGCAAGCTCCTCGACCAGGGGATGGCGGGCGACAATGTCGGCGTGCTCCTGCGCGGCGTGGAGAAGGACGGCATCGAGCGCGGCCAGGTGATCGCGGCGGTCAAGTCGATCACGCCCCACAAGAAGGCCAAGGCCGAGATCTACGTCCTGTCGAAGGACGAGGGAGGCCGCCACACGCCGTTCTTCAACGGCTACCGTCCGCAGTTCTACTTCCGGACAACGGACGTCACCGGGGTCATCACGCTGCCGAAGGGCGTCGAGATGATCATGCCCGGCGACAACATCAACGTCGACGTCGATCTGATCGTCCCGATCGCCATGGAGAAGACCCAGCGTTTCGCCATCCGCGAGGGTGGCCGCACGATCGGCGCCGGTCGTATCACGGAGATCACCGAGTAACCGTTCGTCACGAACAACTAAACCCGGCTCGCCGAGGTTCCGAAACGGGGGCCTCGGCGTCGTCGTCTAAACAATTCCACGACTATTAGGGGTGTAGCTCAATTGGTAGAGTAGCGGTCTCCAAAACCGTTGGTTGGGGGTTCGATTCCCTCCGCCCCTGCCACTCCAAGAGGTTCCCACAGCAGCAAATGAAAAATCCGTTCCAAAGCACGCGCATCTTCGTCGGCGAAATGGTCGGCGAGCTCCAGAAGGCGAGCTGGCCCACCCGGACGGAGCTGCGCGACTCGACCATCGTGGTCATCCTGGCGAGCCTGCTCCTCGGCGTATTCACGAGCATCAGCGACTTCTCGCTCTACCAGGTGGTCGACCTGTTCACGTCGATGGTCAGCCGCTAAGCCCGCAATGCCCGCCCAAACGACAGCGCCCGCAGGGGCCCAGTGGTTCGCCCTCCACACGCTCTCCGGCCAGGAGAACAAGGTGAAGGTCTACATCGAGCGGTTCAAGACCGCCGAGGAGCTCGACGACTCGATCTTCGAGGTCCTGCTTCCGACGGAGGTCGTCTCCGAGGTGAAGAACGGCAAGAAGTCGTCGAAGGTCAGGAAGCTCTACCCGGGCTACGTCTTCATCCAGATGCGCCTCTTCGGGGAGGACGGCACCCTGAGCAACAAGCCCTGGTACTTCGTAAGGGAGGTCGCGGGCGTCATCGGATTCGTCGGAGGGGAGCACCCCGCGCCGCTGCGCCAGTCGGAGATCGACGAGATCCGCGCGCGCATCGAGGCCGCCAACGGCAAGGAGGTGCCGAAGGTCCAGTACACGGTCGGCGAGGAGGTCAAGATCAACGACGGCCCCTTCGCGAACCTGAACGGCCGGATCGACGAGATCGACCCGGACCGCGGCAAGCTGAAGATTTCCGTGTCCATCTTCGGCCGGTTCACCCCGGTCGAGCTCGAGTACTGGCAGGTCCAGAGGAGCACCGAGTAGGCGCGGCCGCGAAGAACCCAATTACCAATGGCCAAGAAAATCCAAGGCTACATACGACTTCAGCTCCCTGCCGGCGCGGCCAACCCAGCGCCGCCGGTCGGCCCCGCGCTGGGCGCCCAGGGAGTCAACATCATGGCGTTCTGCAAGGAGTTCAACGCCAAGACGAAGGACCAGAACGGCATGATCCTCCCGGTGATCATCACGGTCTTCTCGGACAAGAGCTTCACGTTCATCCTCAAGTCGCCCCCCGCGTCCGTCCTCCTGAAGAAGGCGGCCAACATCGCGAGCGGCTCGCCGCGGCCGAACCAGGACAAGGTCGGCAAGGTGACCAAGAAGCAGCTGCTGGAGATCTACAGGCTCAAGCACAAGGATTTGAACGCCAAGAGCGACGAGGCGGGCATCCGCATCATCGCCGGCACCGCCCGCAACATGGGCATCGACGTCGTCGACTGAACCCGGGGACCAGAATCTTGAAGCGGGAGTCCCACCAGGGACGTTCGCACCGCAAGGAGCAAAACATGGAAAAACACAGCAAACGTTACCGCAGCGCCCTCCAGGTCGCCGATCTCGGGAAGGACTATCCCCTGACCGAGGCCGTGGGCATCCTGGCGAAGTTCCCGAAGGCCAAGTTCGACGAGACCATCGAGCTTTCCGTGCGCCTCGGCGTCGACCCCACGGCGGGCGACCAGATGATCCGCGGGACCACACCGCTGCCGAACGGATCGGGCAAGAAGGTCCGGGTCCTCGTGTTCACCGACAACCCGAAGGCTGCGGTCGACGCGGGCGCCGACCATGCCGGCCTCCAGGACATGATCGCCAAGATCAACGAGGGCTGGCTCGACTTCGACGTCGCGATAGCGACGACCGAGGCCATGAAGACCGTGCGCACGATCGCACGCGTCCTCGGGCCCAAGGGGCTCATGCCCAACCCGAAGAGCGGCACGGTGACCGACGACGTGGCGGCCGGAATCAAGGCCGTCAAGGCGGGGCGCGTGGAGTTCAAGATGGACAAGACCTGCAACATCGGGGTCGGGATCGGCAAGCGCTCGTTCACGCCCGCGCAGATCCTCGAGAACGCCCATGCGGTGCTCGAGGCCGTCGGCAAGGCGAAGCCGGCCCACTTCAAGGGCCACTACATCAAGATGGTCGCGATTTCCTCGTCGCAGAGCCCGGCTGTGCGGATCGCGTCCACCGAGTTCGGCAAATACTAAACCACGAGACCCGATCCATGAGAGCCGAGAAAAAATACCTTATCGACGAGGTGGAGATCCACCTCAAGAAGTCCGACTACGTGATCCTCGCGAACTACAACGGCATGACCGTTGCGGACGCCGCGGAGCTGCGCACGCGGCTCGCCGCCGAGAAGGCCGAGTACCACGTGGTCAAGAACAGCTCGCTTCGCGTCGCCGCTAAGTCGCTCGGGCTGCCCGACATCGAGGGGGCCCTGATCGGGCCGACCGCGATCGTCGTGGGCGGCAAGAACTCCGCCGGCGTGGCCAAGGTCCTGAAGCAGTTCTTCAAGGACAAGCAGAAGATCGTGGTGAAGGCCGGCGTCCTCAGCAAGAAGCTCATCTCCCAGAAGGACGTCGAGCGCCTCGCCGAGATGCCGTCCCTGGACACGCTGCGCGCCCAGCTCCTGGGCCTCCTCAACCAGCCCGCGAGCATGTTCGTCCGCGTCATCAACGCCGTGCCCCAGGGGCTCGTCAACGTCCTCCAGGCCAAGGTCCGCGCGGCCGACAAGGGCTAACCCAACACTTTAACCATCAATTTCATAGGGGTCACCCGGGAAACCGGACGCCCCCGACGAAAACCAAAATCAAACGCAGCAGGCTAGGGGATACGTCCCTTAAACGCGCCCCCGAATCCGGGCCGCTAGCCGGCAGCCAAAGATCATCATGAGCAACATCACAAAAGACCAAGTCATCGAGTGGCTTTCCAGCCAGTCGGTCCTCGAAATATCCGCCCTCGTCAAGGACCTCGAGTCCAAGTGGGGCGTCTCGGCCGCGGCCCCGGTCGCAGCCGCGGCGGCGCCGGCCGCAGCAGCCGCAGCAGCGGCACCCGCCGAGGAGAAGACCGAGTTCACGGTCATGCTCCTGGAGAGCGGCCCGAACAAGATCGGCTCCATCAAGGAAGTCCGCGCGATCACGGGCCTGGGTCTCAAGGAGGCGAAGGACCTTGTCGAGGGCGCCCCGAAGGCCGTCAAAGAGGGCGTCAACAAGGCCGAGGCCGAGGAAATCAAGAAGAAGCTCGAGGCCGCCGGTGCCAAGGTAGAGCTCAAGTAATTGGGCCCAGTTGCTTGGCGATCACCCACTTGCAGCTTCAAAAGCTTACGGGACGGGCCACGCGCACGCGCGGCCTGTCCTTTGCCTTTTTCCAAATAGTAGACATGTTTGCAGACTCGCGGCCCTCCAGTCCCGGGCCGTGCATTGACTCATTGCGTCCTTAATCCCAACGGGAAATTCCATGGCCGACCGCAGCACCTCCACAGAACGCATCAACTTCGGCAAGCTACGCGAAGTCATCCAGCCGCCCAACCTGATCGAGATACAGATCAATTCCTACCTGGACTTTCTGCAGAAGGGCATCCCCGAGAAGCAGCGCAAGCCGCAGGGCCTCGAGGCCGTGTTCAAGGAGGTCTTCCCGATCCAGTCCTATGACGAGCGCCTGACGCTGGAGTACGTCTCGTACACGCTTGGCGACGCGAAGAACTCGGAGATCGAGTGCATCCGCGAGGGCATCACGTATTCGGTTCCCCTGTACGTCAAGCTGCGCCTGCGCGAGGAGGACTTCATCAAGGACGAGGACATCTACATGGGCGAGATCCCGATGGTGACCGAGCGGGGCTCGTTCATCATCAACGGCGCCGAGCGCGTCGTCGTCTCCCAGCTCCACCGCTCGCCCGGCATCGCCTTCGAGGTGTCGCCGCACCCGAACGGCAAGCTGCTCCACAGCTTCCGCATCATCCCCGACCGCGGCACGTGGCTCGAGGTCCAGTTCGACAACAACGACCTGCTCTACGTCTACCTCGACCGCCGCCGCCGCCGCCGCAAGTTCCTGATCACGACGCTGCTCCGGTCGATCGGATACTCCAGCGACATCGACATCCTCAACCTCTTCTACGAGATCAAGGACCTCAAGGTCTCGAAGGCCCTCGACCTGGAGAACGTCTCCACGCTCGTCCTGGTGGAGGACGCGATCGACGCCCAGAAGGGCGTCGTCCTCGCGCGCGCCTTCGAGCCGCTGACCAAGCAGATCGTCCGCACGTTCGAGAAGCACGACATCGCCTCCATCCGGGTCATCGACACCGCGGTGGACGAGGGCGCGCTCATCCGCGCGCTCAAGAAGGACCCCACCCGCAACGAGGAGGAGGCCCTGAAGGAGATCTACAAGCGCCTGCGCCCGGGCGAGCCGCCGACCACCGCGAACGCGAAGGCCCTCCTGAAGAGGCTCTTCTTCGACCCTAAGCGCTACGACCTCGGCCGGGTGGGCCGCTACAAGGTGAACCAGAAGCTGGGCCTCAAGGCCGAGCTCGAGCAGCGCATCCTCGAGAGCGCCGACATCGTCGCCGCGACCAAGTACCTCGTGCGCCTGCGCAAGGGCGAGGGCGTCGTCGACGACATCGACCACCTCGGCAGCCGCCGCGTCCGCACGGTGGGCGAGCTCCTCGCCAATCAGTGCCGCGTGGGCCTCGCCCGCACGGAGCGCCTGGTGCGCGAGAGGATGACCATGTACGACCAGAGCGTCGACTCGATCACACCCCAGAAGCTGATCAACCCGAAGGCGCTGACGACCGTGATCCGCGACTTCTTCGCCCGCAGCCAGCTCTCGCAGTTCATGGACCAGATCAACCCGCTGGCCGAGGTGACGCACAAGCGCCGCCTCTCCGCCCTCGGGCCGGGGGGCTTGAATCGCGAGCGCGCGGGCTTCGAGGTGCGCGACGTCCATCCGTCGCACTACGGCCGCATCTGCCCGATCGAGACGCCCGAGGGACCGAACATCGGGCTCATCAACTCGCTCTCGACCTATGCCCGCGTGAACGAGTTCGGCTTCATCGAGACGCCCTACCGCACGGTCAAGGACGGCCGCGCCACCGACAAGATCGACTACCTCACCGCGGACCAGGAGGAGGCCAAGGTCATCGCCCAGGCCAACTCCGAGATCGACGACAGGGGCCACTTCATCGGCAAGGTCACCGTCCGCAAGGACGGCGAGTTCCTCGAGGTCTCCGCCTCCGAGGTCGACTACATGGACGTGTCCCCGAAGCAGGTGATCTCGATCGCCGCCGGGATGATCCCCTTCCTCGAGCACGATGACGCCAACCGCGCGCTCATGGGCTCGAACATGCAGCGCCAGGGCGTGCCCCTCCTCCAGTCCGAGGCCCCGTTCGTGGGGACCGGCATCGAGGAGCGCGTCGCCCGCGACTCGAAGATCGTGGTCGTCGCGGACGAGAGCGGCATCGTCGCCTCCGTCGACGCGAAGCGCATCGTCATCACGAAGGACGGGGAGATGCCCCGCTCCCCAAAGCACGACCCGAAGAACCAGGTCTTCGTGTACGAGCTGCGCAAGTTCATGCGCTCGAACAACCACACGTGCTTCAACCAGAAGCCGATCGTGAGGCGCGGCCAGAAGGTCAAGGCCGGCGAGATCATCGCCGACGGCCCCTCGACCGACAGGGGCGAGATGGCGCTCGGGCGCAACGTGCTCGTGGCGTTCATGCCCTGGAACGGCTACAACTTCGAGGACGCGATCCTCATCTCCGAGAAGGTCCTGAAGGAGGACATCTTCACCTCGATCCACATCCAGGAGTTCGAGGTCACCGCCCGCGACACGAAGCTCGGGCCCGAGGAGATCACCCGGGACATCCCGAACGTGGGCGAGGAGGCCCTGAAGAACCTGGACCACAACGGGGTCATCCGCGTCGGCGCCGAGGTGAAGCCCGGCGACATCCTCGTGGGCAAGATCACGCCCAAGAGCGAAACCGAGCTGGCGCCGGAGGAGAAGCTCCTTCGCGCGATCTTCGGCGAGAAGGCGGCCGACGTGAAGGACACGTCGCTCGTCGTCCCGTCCGGGGTCACCGGCATCATCATGGACGTCAAGGTCTCCTCCCGCATCGACAACGAGCAGGAGAAGCTCTCCCCCTCGGATCGCCGCCGCCAGGTCAAGCAGATCCAGGAGGAGTACAAGACCCAGATGGACAAGCTCCGGGAGGGCCTCACCGAGGCGCTCTCGAACATCCTCCTCGGCGAGAAGATCCCTCTCGACGTGATCAACGGCGAGTCGAGCGAGATCATCATCCCGGCCAACCGCAAGATCACCAAGACGCTTCTTCGCAAGCTCGCGGCCGTCTCCAAGCACGTCCAGATCGACCCGTCGCCCGTGCGGATCAAGATCATGGAGATCATCGGCTCCTACCAGACCAAGTTCGACGAGCTCGAGGGCGAGCGCGAGCGCAAGGTCGGTGCGGTCGAGGCCGGCGAGGGCTCGGGCGACGGCGCCATCAAGCAGGTCAAGGTCTACATCGCCACGAAGCAGAAGCTCGACGTCGGCGACAAGATGGCCGGCCGCCACGGCAACAAGGGCGTGGTCGCCAAGATCGTCCCCGAGGAGGACATGCCGTTCCTTCCCGACGGCACCCCCGTCGAGATCTGCCTGAACCCCCTCGGCGTCCCCTCGCGTATGAACGTGGGGCAGGTCCTCGAGACCCACCTCGGCTGGGCGTGCAAGAAGCTCGGCATGAAGGTCGCGACCCCTGTGTTCGACGGAATCCCGGAGAAGCGCGTCCGCGAGTACCTGAAGGAGGCCAAGCTGCCGATGTCGGGCAAGAGCCCTCTCCTCGACGGCCGCACCGGCGAGAAAATCGACCAGGAGGTCGTCGTCGGCTACATCTACATGATGAAGCTCAACCACCTCGTGTCGCACAAGATCCACGCGCGCGCGGTCGGTCCCTACTCGCTCGTGACGCAGCAGCCTCTGGGCGGCAAGGCCCAGTACGGCGGCCAGCGGTTCGGCGAGATGGAGGTCTGGGCGCTCGAGGCCTACGGCGCGGCGCACACCCTCCAGGAGCTGCTCACGGTCAAGTCGGACGACGTGCAGGGCCGCACGAAGATCTACGAGTCGCTCGTCAAGGGCGACAACACGCTGTCGGCCGGCACGCCCGAGTCCTTCAACGTCCTCATCAAGGAGATCCAGTCGCTGGGCCTCGACATAAAGCTCCAGAAGCGCGACGCGCTGTCGTTCGGCTCGTGAGAGCCGGGCGCACCCCCTCACAAAAATCAGAGAATCAGGGACACAAAAAGCCATGATCCAACCCTCAGAAGCCGCCAGCAACACCCGGGAGGCCCGCTCGGCCCTCGGAGTCGACGAGAGCCCGTTTGACTGCGTTTCGATCACCGTCGCCTCGCCGGAGACGATCCGCAAGTGGTCGAAGGGAGAGGTCAAGAATCCCGAGACGATCAACTACCGCACCTTCAAGCCCGAGCCGGGCGGCCTCTTCTGCCAGAAGATCTTCGGGCCCGTGCGCGACTACGAGTGCGCCTGCGGAAAGTACAAGCGCATCAAGTACAAGGACGTCGTGTGCGACCGCTGCGGCGTCGAGGTGACGATCGCCAGGGTCCGCCGCGAGCGGATGGGCCACATCGAGCTGGCCGTGCCCGTTGCCCACATCTGGTTCCTGAAGAGCATGCCGAGCCGCCTCGGGCTCCTCCTCGACATGACCGCCCGCTCGCTCGAGCGCGTGATCTACTACGAGAACTACATGGTCGTCGACCCGGGCAAGACCCCGCTCGAGATGAAGCAGCTCCTCACCGACACCGAGTACCGCCAGGCGCTCGACGA
>Ga0265320_10000739_pt1 | contig 25032 bp, 19 predicted proteins | sample 4827metaG_FD_202087 | JGI IMG/M metagenome (GOLD analysis project Ga0265320, IMG submission 202087) | Rhizosphere microbial communities from Carex aquatilis grown in University of Washington, Seatle, WA, United States - 4-8-27 metaG | ecosystem: Host-associated > Plants > Roots > Rhizosphere >...
GTTCGATGTTATTTCAGGGTTACATCCCAGACGCGGGAAAAGCGGGATTTGCCGGCGGGGCCTTCAATGTCGAGGATGACGACGAAATTGCCTGCCCGCGCATAGGTGTGCTGCGGGTTTTGCTCGGTGGAGTTGGAACCGTCGCCGAAATCCCAGTGCCAGGCGGTGATTTGGCCGATGGATTGATCCTTAAAGGCGACAAGGCGCTGGCTCATGTCCGTGATGTTGAAGGTCCATTTGGCCTCAATGGGCTTTTGCAACTTGGCTTCGAGGGGCATGAGCTTGAAGGGGCGGAGCAGGGAGGCGTTGCCATACATGGTGTGGCCGGCGAGGACGCGGGTGGGAGCGCCATCGGGGCCGACGGCAAATTTGTCGGGGTCGGAAGCGAGGTTCCAGAAGGCATGGCTGTTGTTGGCGAGGCCACGGTAGTCCATGATGGCCCAGGAGAGGCCGATGATTTTGTTTTCCTCGAGTTTGGATTCTTTGGATTTCTCGGGGCCTTCGGGCGAGGCGAGGTCAAAGGGCGTGATGTAGAATTCGAAGATGAGTTTGCCGCCTTCGCCGGGTTTGAAACTGTAATTGTACGCATGGTTGGCGTAGGGGAGGGCTTTGAGCCATTGTTGCGGGCCCCAGGCCATGCACCAATCCTTGTCCAGCGCGGGGGTGAAGATGTGGTAATTCTGCGCGGTCACGCCCTGCATGGCGAAGAAGGCGTCCATCGGGGGAACCGATTTATCGGGACGGAGTTCGGAGACGAAAACGCCGCCGGAGCGATCGCCGTCCACGACGAGTTCAAAAATGTCGCTATTGAGGTTGGGCTTGGAGAAGTCCCAATAGTCCTTGTAGGCTTCGTAGAGGAAATAGAGGCGATTTTCGCCTTTCACCCAGCCAATCTTTACTTTGGCGTCGAGTTTCGCGGGGTCGGGCCGTTGGGTGGGATTCGAATCGTTGACCATCTGATCCATGCCGATGGCGTAGCTGTCGGGGACGATGTCCCAATCGGAGGGGTCGCCGTCAATGCGGGGAATTTTATCGGCGGGAAACTGGAAGATGGGATAGAACGGCGGGCGGTCAATCGCGCGCGCGGGGGAGGCGGGGAGGGCGGCCATGGCGAGGGTCATGAGGTAGAGGATGGGAGTGCGCATAAGGAAAAATTACCGCAAAGAAACGGAGGGAGCAAAGAGTTTATCCACGAAAGGACACGAAAGGGTGTGGGCGGAATATAGATTCAATTTCGAGTTCTTTCGTGGATAAACTCTTTGCGTCCTTTGCGCCTTCGCTTTGAAAAATCATTTGGCTGGCGGCGTCGGTTTCCAGTCCGGCCCGTTGGAGCGGAAGGGGTAGGCGGGGAGGCCGTCTTGGTTGATTAAGTTGGGTTGGGAGGTTTCGGTCCAGCCCATACGGACGGTGGCGGGGGCTTTGACCTCATCGCTGTGGAGGACGACGGTGTCGCCGGCGATGGAGGCGGAGGCGGGATGGAAAATGCCATCGGCGCCGGCGATTTCAAAAAGGGCCGGCGGTTTGGTGTCGCGGGTGGAGAGCTTTCCGCCAGTGTTGGTGAAATGGACGATGAGGTTACCGTCCGTGATTTCGGTTTTGTCGAACAGGGGGCCTTGCCAGGCGGGAGCGGTTTGGCCGTAGACTTTGGCGAGGGCGAGGTTGGTCAGGCGCTGGCCGACTTCGCGTTTGCCGGCGGGGTGGATGTTGGAGAAATGATTGTCGAGGTCGGTGGTGGGGACTATTTCGACGTTGGGCAGGTGGGTGGAGAGCAATTGGGCCTCCCAGAGTTTGGGCAGTTCGTCGGGTCCATGCGGGAGCGGGGTGACTTTGTCCACGAGCATATCTTTGCGAGTGGTATACAGGAAAGGGGCGATTTGGATTTGGTAAAAGGGTAAATTTTGGTCATTCCACAAGCTGCGCCAATAATCCACGAGGGCCTGCATTTTGTCGGCGTAGTGGAGGCCGTCGTTGGAGGCGATAATGTTGGATTCGCCCTGATACCAAAGCATGCCGCGCAGGGTGAACGGGGCGAGGTCGCGAATCATGCTGGCGAAGTAGTCGCCGGGGGCGCGGCCATCGACGAGGAAACGCCCGGGGGCGGCGGTTTCCTTGGCAAAGGCGGGCAGTTTTTGAAAAGCCTCGGGGGGAATCCACTGCTCGAGGCGCGAGCCGCCCCAATAGGAACCGACGATGCCGACGGGGACGCCGAGTTCACGCTGGAGGTTGCGGGCGAAGAAAAAGCCAACGGCGGAGAATTTATTCAGGGCATCGCCGGCGCAATCGGTCCAGCCGTCGGTGGCAATGGATTTTTGGGCGGTTTGTTTGGTGACGCGGAACAGGCGGATTTGGGGGTAGCTTTCGGAGGCGATTTCGTCCTTCAACTTGGGATCGGTGGGCACGGCGGACGGGGCGCTGCTGGACGGGGCGTTGACGGAGTACTCCATGTTGGACTGACCGCTGCAGAACCAGACTTCGCCGACGAGAATGTTTTTCAATCTCGTTTCGCCGTTGCTCGCGGGCTGGGCGGCGTTGGTTGCGGTGATGGTCAATTCCTGCGGAGTGGCATTGGCTTTGAGCGGGTCGAGGGCGACCTGCCATTTGCCTGCGGCATCCGGGGAGGCGTGTTTTTCCTGACCGGCGAATTTTACGGCCACTTCATCGCCGGTGCCGGCAGTGCCCCAAATGGCGACGGGGCGGTCGCGCTGAAGCACCATGTTGTCGCCGAGAATCCGGGGCAGGGTGACATCGGCGGAGACGACCGGCGCGCCGGCGGTCAAAAGTGCCAAAGCGAGAAAAAAGACGTGGGGTGGTTTCATCAGGCGCCGGGGTTGCAAGTATTCCTAGGAGATTTGCGCCGTGTTGGCAAGGGCGGGCTGGCGGGAGCGGGAGGCAGCCGGGATGGGGACGGGGGATGAATTAAAAGATTGTAATTAAGGCAGATGGCATTTGCAGCTGGAATTGAGTGCGGTTATATTTTGGATTATGAAAGCACGATTTCCCAAATTATTGATTCCGATAATCGCAAGTCTGCTCATCGGCAGTTTGGGCGGCTGCACATCGGCGCCGGGCCAAAATGCGCTGGCGGCCAGGTTAAGCACGATGAAGACTTTTTTAATCTATGGCAGCAAGGACGCGAAGGGGCTTCACCCGTTAACGGATGGACCGGTGCCGGAGACGGTGACCCAGGCGGTGCGCGAAGGTTTGGAGGCCCGCGGGTACCGATATCAAGAGGAGGCACCGGATTTCCAAGTCATCGTGAGCTGGCAAAAATCCCTGCAACCGCCGCCGCAGAGTCCCGCCCCAGCCGTGGATGCGCGGGAGGTTCCACCGGTGAGCCCGGCCTTCACGCCGGAATTCAATTCCTTCAATTTGAATCTGGTGGTGCGCGCGCGGCTGACGGACCAGGTATTATGGTGGAGTCCGGCAACCAAAGCGGAGGAGGCCCAAAACATCACCGAATCCATCGTGCGTGTGCAGATGCGGGAAATGCTGAAAGATTTTCCGCCCGCGCTGGATTGAGGGCGACCCACCCCAGGTATATTGACGGGCGGCGTTGAGGGCCGGCATAGAGGAGGTTTTTTGAGGGAAAATCTTTTTGAAGTTACCGGCTGGGGTGAAACCTTCGGGAGAAAGGGAAAGTTCGGGAAAGCTGGATGGGTGGAAAACCCACCGGGGAAACGCCCCAGTATTCAATCAAAAAATTGTAATATTGGCCGGGGTCAATTGCAACCTGTGCCAAGCGCCGTTATATTTTTGGATTATGAAAACTCCAATCCATCATCTCTTCATACCGATCACAGCCGCGCTGTTGATCTTCAGTTTTTCGGGGTGCAATTCGTCGACAGCCGAGGGACCGAACACCAAGACCGTAGCACTCAGCACCATGCAGACCTTCGCCATTTATGGCAGCAGGGACGACAAGGGAATGCATCCGCTGGCGGACGGCCCGGCACCGGCGGCGGTCACTGAAACCGTGCGGGAGGGCTTGGAATCCCGCGGGTATCGGTTCCAAGACGAGTCCCCGGATTTCTATGTGGTCATCAGCTGGCAAAGGACATTGCAACAAAATCCGACCACGCCAGTGAATCCGCTGGTGTCGCCGGCGCCGAGCCCATCGCCCGCGCTGGTCTACAACTCCCTCGACTTGAATATCGTGGCCTGTGACCGCGTCACCGAACAGGTTTTGTGGTGGAGCCCCGTCATGGTATCTGCGGACGCGCAAACCGTCACTGAACTCAGTGCGAAGGCAATCGCGCAGAACTTGTTGAAGGACTTCCCGCCCTCGCAATCGGTCATGAACGGGCAAACGCAATTGGCCAAGGAGGGCAATTAGCTTGGGGCCTCGCCCGGCCCGTCTTCGGCGTCGCACCGGAACGGGAGGCGAGAAGCGCCGCTTGGCGGAAGATTCGCCAGGCGGCGCAAGTGCGGGGGCGTCGGGCTTGGCCAGGTCGAAATGGAAGCCATCGACGATGTAGTTGGTGTTAGTGAGTTTGAGGTCAATCCGCGGAGCGTGGCGCAGAGCCTGTTGCGGGACTTTCCGCCAGCGCAGTCGACCATGGTTAGCCAGGCCAATTGAAGACACGGCCGAAACACCGATGGACTGGAAGGGACTTACGGGCCAGATGGCACGGCTTCGACAGAAGGCCAAAAGCATCGTGAATTGAGCTTGGTTCATGGCGATGTCAGGCGCCCGGCTTTTCATAACGCGAGCGAGCAGTAGGAGTGCGGCCTGATGGGAAGGTGCTGTCAGGCCGCAACGGCGGGCGGGCAAAAAAGAAGCGCCGGATCCGTTGCCGGGCGCGGCGCTTCTCTCTATGCAAAAGTCTGGGCTTCGGTTAACTTCCCGGGGGCGCGTCAAGAGTGCGGCCCTGACGCGGGGTGGGAGCGATCTTGAAGTCTTCGGGTTTGTCGGGATGCGCGGGATCGAAGGTGAAACCGTCCACAATATGCTTGGCGAGGTCGAGTTTGTCCTGCTGAATGCCGAGGATGATGCACTTGGCGAGTTCGTAGCTGCCGAAGCTGCTGTGGTGGGTGCCATCGTGTCCGGTGGCGCTGGTGGCGGCGAACAGGACCTCGGAGTCGGTCGGGCCGAAGGATTCATACAAACTCTTGCTCATGGCATTGAGTTCGATCCAAGCCACATGGTTGGCATCGGCGACCTGCCAGGCGGCGTACGGATAGGCGCCGAGGCTGTTGGTGACGGTGTTGCCGGAGAACGTGTGGCGGTTCATGGGCGTCACGATGACAAGAGTGCCGCCGGCTTTTTTGGTGCCGTCCACAATGCGCTGGAGGGCGGCTTTATAGCCTTCGACGGTGCCGGGGGCCTTCATGTCGTTGTGGCCGAATTGGACGAAGAGGTAGTCGCCCGGTTTCATCATGCTCCAGATTTTATCGAAGCGGTGGCGGCCAAGACAATCGGCGGCGGTTTCGCCGGATTCACCGTGGTTGGAGACGGCTACTTCGGCCTTGAAGAAATTAGTGATGGACTGGCCCCAACTGTTGAACGGCTCGGTCATCTGGTCGCAGGAGGTCGAGTCGCCGAGGATGTAAACCGTGGGCACTTCGACCTTTTCGATTTGGAGATTCGAGATGCTGGGCTTGTCGCCATTGAACTCGATGGTCAGGCCGTTGTCCCAATCCCAGGCTTCTTGTTGGGACTCGCGCGGCGCTTTGAGGCTGACGGTGCCTCCGGCATATTGGGGGGTGCGGATATTGACGATGAAGGACTTGGTCACGTATTCGCCGGGCTTGGTCTGGATATTCTCGAGCATGAGGCGGCGGAGTTCAGCTTTGACGCTGACGTTGGTGGCGGAGTCCGGGTTGCCGAAGGTGGCGGTTACGCGATAATTCCCTTCGGGCAACGCGGTGGAGAAATAGAATTGTTTGTCGGCCGTGACGATGCCGGCGTCGGGCTTGCCGGGGATTTTTGCCGTGAGGAGGCTGACCTTGGCACCGGGTTCGAAACCATAGCCAATGGCATCTTTGTAAACTGAGGCGGGCGTAATGGGCGTATAGCCGGCGGGGGCACTGCCTGCGCCGAAGTAGAATTTATAGGCGGAGGTGGTGGACTTCGCTTGAATGCCGCCAATTTGCTGGCCGGCGGGAGCGGCGCGGCCACCGCGGGCGGGGGCGGCGGCGCTGTCCGCAGGGGCATTAGCGGCGGGGGCGTTTTGGGCCTGAACCAAGGCAGCGGCACCGCCGAGGGCAGCGGAGGCGAGGAGATAGCGGGTGACTTTATTCATGGGAGGAGGGGAACGGGTGAAGAACGTGGAGAATTAGTTGCCATCGGGAATAGCCGCCGCGGCGGCCGCGGCGCTTTTGCGGGGCGTGGGCGCGACTTTGTAGCTTTCGAAGGCATCGGGTTTGGCCGGGTCGAAATCCTTGAAGTCGTCCACAATGGATTTGGCGAGCGGCAGATTGTTTTGCTTGAGGCCCATCATGATCATTTTGGAAACCTCGTAGCTGCCGTAGTTGCCGGTGTGCGTGGCTTCTGTGCGCGAAGCGAAGATGACGTGGAAGTCGGGCACGGATTTATAAAAAATGGCGGTTTGGCCATTGAGGTCAATGAAGGCGATTTTTTCCTCGGTGGCGACCTGGCGCAATTCGTCCGGATAAGGCCCGAGGATGGGGCCGCCGGGGGCGCGGCTGATGGGCGAAACCATCACGGGAATGCCGCCATGCGCGCGGGTTTCGGCGACTACACGTTTGCAGTCGTCATAAAAGCGCTGGTCAAAAGCAGTGCTGCCGTCTTTGCCGTGGGGTTCGTTGTGGCCGGAGGTGACGAGGATGTAGTCACCGGGCTTCATGACACTCCAGATTTTGTCGAAGCGGCGGCGGCTGAGGCAGTCGCCAATGGTTTCACCGGATTCGCCATGGTTGGCCACCGCGACGTCGGGTTTAAGGAAGCGGCAGATGCTTTGGCCCCAGCTGTTGAAGGGTTCGCCGGACTGATCGCAGGAGGTGGAGTCGCCAATGACGAATACGGTGGGGACGTCCACTTTTTCAATTTGGAAATTGGAAATGCTGGGTTTCTCGCCGTTGAACTCGAGCGTCAGGCCCTTGTCCCAATCCCAAGCTTCCTGAATGGTTTCGCGGGTGGCCTTGAGATTCACGACTCCGCCGGGAAACGAGGGCCGACGGGTGTTGACGATAATGGTTTTGGTCACGTATTCGCCAGCCTTGGTCTGGATGTTTTCGAGCATCAGGCGGCGGGACTCAGCCTTGACGCTGACGTTGGTCGGGGCGTCGGGATTGCCGAGGGTGAAGGTGACTTTGTAATTACCCTCGGGCAGGGCAGTGGAGAAAAAGAACACCTTGTCGGCAACGGCGATGTTCAGGTCGGGCTTGCCGTCCATTTTTTTGTTTACCATGGTGATGGCGGCGCCGGGTTCGAATCCATAACCGACTTTGTCGCTGTAAATAGAGGCCGGGGTCACCTTGGTGAAGCCAATGGGAGCGTCGCCCGAACCGAAGAAGAATTTATAGGAGCTGGTGGTCGAGTCGGCCTGGATGCCGCCGATGGCTTGGGGGCCTGGGGCGGGGCGGGCACCGCGGCCCGAAGCGGCGGAGGCGGCGGGAGCAGCACTGGCCGCCGCAGAATCCGCGGCTGGGGCTGGGGCGGTTTGGGCGGCGAGAGCGCAGAAAACGCCGCCGACCAGAGCGGCGGACAGAGTGAGGGGCAATTTATTCTTCATGGGGGGTAGGTATTAAACCAACGTAATTAAGAAAAGTTACTTGGCGACAACGCCTTCGACCATTTTGTCAATGTGCTGGTCGGCGATGCCGGCGGAGCGCTCGACCCCAAAGTCACTGGTGTTCCAGAGCATGAATTCCGGGACGCCGGGCTCGAGTTGGGCCTTGAAGTGGTCGAAGGTCACGCTGGCGACGTCGTCGAGGATGACGGCGGGGCGGAGATCGGAGGCGGCGTAGCTCACATCCACATTGGTCAAGGTCATGCCTTTGACATGGCGGGCGAAGAGACCGTAGGCGGGCATGGTGCCGAGGCGGCCGGGCTCGGGATAATTTTGCGCTTCGTCCTCGGGGGGGTTGACGAGGGACTGCTCGTGCGTGCCCTTGCCGGTATACTGAATGCGAATGTTATTGAGCTGCACGTCTTCGACAGGATGGTCAACCGTGCCGGCGATAATGATGGAGGCATTGCTGACGGCGCTGGATACCGTGACGTTGCTAATGTTGACCCGGCGGATGACGCCGACGGTGGTGGTGTCCTGCGGGCCGCGGAGCCGGCGGCCGAGGCGAATATAAATGGGCGCGTTCACGATATTTTGCATCGTGATATTGTTGACGTTTATGTCTTCAATGTTGCCTCCGTCCACGGACTCGAGGGCGAGGCCGCGGCAATGGTTGAACACGCAATTGGAAATGGTGATGTTTCTAAATCCGCCGTTGGATTCGGTGCCGAACTTGATGCGGCCAGTGCCGCCGCCGCCAACCTCGGAGGAGTTGCCATTGCCGCCGTCGCCGCGGCCGGTGAAGGCCTTATAAGTGCCGTTGAGCAGTTCGTCCTGATCAAAGCCACTGACCAGGCAATTGGTGATGGTGATATTTTGGCACGGGCGGGAGTAGCCGAGCGCGTAGGAGCTTTTCAGGACGATGCCGTCGTCCTGGGGGGAATTGACGGTGCAGTCGGAGATGTGGACGTTCTGGCAGGCGTCAATGTCGAAGCCGTCGCGGTTGGTGTCCACCTTGATATTGTTGATGGTGAAATTGTCCACGCCGGTGGCGAGGAGGCAGAACCAGCCGCCTTGTTTGACGGTGAAGTCCTTGAGCGTGACGTTGCGGCAGTTGACGAGGGAGATGGACTTGTTGCCGCCGCCGAGGCTGCCGGCGCCGTCGCCGTGGGAGAGGCCGCGGCCAAAAATGGTACCAGGGCCGACGATGGAGACGTTGGTGATGCCATCGCCCCAGATAAGGCTGTTATGCCAGAAGCAGTGGCCGAAGTCCTGATAAGCGGCGGGATTGGGAGTGGGGCGGTTCCACATGGGCAGGCCGGTCCACTGATTTTTTTCGATCAAGTCATACATTTTAGTGCCGGGGGGCACGCGGGAGAGGAAGTCTTGCACTGCTTGAGATTGCGCGGCTGGGGGAAGGTCGGGATTGGCCGGGGGCGCGGCCGGGGTGGGTTCCGGAGTCGGCTGGGCCGAGGCCACCGCGCCGCGGATTTGCGGGGTTGGGGTGAAGCCGCCTGGGCCACGGGCGCCGGCGGTGCCGCGTCCGGAGCCTGCTCCTGCACCCGGGCCGCCGCCGGGGCCACCGCGGCCGCCGCCGCGTTGCAAGGCGGCTACGGCCGCAGGAGTTTCGGCCGCGACAATCCAGGAGCCTTGATCGAGATACAGGGTAATGTTCGTTTTAAGGTGAATCGAAAAGCAAAGGTAGTAACCGGCAGGGAAATAGACGGTGCCGCCACCATTGGCGGAGGCGGCGTCAATGGCGCGGTTAACGGCGTCGGAGTCAATGGTGGTTCCGTCGCCGGTGGCGCCGAAATCGCGGATGTTATAAAGAGTGGTGCCTGGCGGAGTATTGGGGGTGAGCACCGGGGCGATGTTTTGGCCGGCGGCATTGGTGGTAATGCCTGGGCGCGAGGGAGTCGCGGGGGTGGAGTTCTGGGCGGTGGCCACACTCAAAACCATCAGGGTGCCGAGGCCCACGGCACAAAGGGGCAGGGTAAGCTTCATAGGGAGATGTCAGGCTGGGGTAGGGCGGCGGGGAGCGAGTCTTACCGCCATGGGGAACAAGGGGGAATCCGCATTTTACTTGTGCTCCTGCCCAGGGCAAGGATGCAATTGCGTCATTTTTGTGCATTGCAGCCGGGCACAGCGGAATTGGGTTTGGGAAGGATTGAAATGGCCGCGAGAGGAAAACAATCGCTCGCGCGGCGCGGTTTTCCGGGTTATAGTGGAGATCACCCAAATGTCGGGCCTGCCAGCAAAGCATTGCACCGGCGCATTTTATCTCCATGAAATCCACCTGGCTTAAAATCATGCTTTTTGTGCTCATGGCCGCCGGCGGCACGTTGTGCGGTTACTGGCTTGGGCATCGTTCGGCGGTCAAAAGCGCAGAGGCCAACAGCAAGGCGGTGGCGGCACGGTCGTTGCGGGCGGTGCTGACCTCGGGCACCAGCGGGCAAACCGTGGATTGGCGAACGTTGTTTTACTCCACGGGCAAGTTGAATCCGGATTTGCTGGCGGCATGGGCGCGAAGCCTCGGGCCGAAAGAAATCGCCGACGTGCTGAATTCCCTCAAGGGCGAACCGCCGAACACCCGGCGCAATGATCTCATGGGTGCGCTATATAATGCCTGGGCGGAGAGTGACCCGAAGGGATTTCTAGGCTCCAGCAACACCATCACGGTGCCGCGTCTGCGGGAAGGCGGTGTTGATGCCGCGCTGCGGGCCTGGGCCGAACAGAATCCAAAAGACGCCTTGCAATGGATCAAAGAGAATCCGGGCACATCCTCGACGGCGGCGTCGCAACAGCGCTATGCCGCAGCCATCGCCGGCTATGCCACGAATGACCCCGCGGGGGCGGTGGCCGAAGTCAGCACGCTCAATGACGATAATGTGCGGGACCGCATGTTCAAGGTGGCCGCAACCAAGGCGTTGGCTGACGCACTTGCCGACCAAGGGGGTTTCTCGCAAGCGGCTTCTTTTTTCAGCGGGCTGGCGGCGGGCCAGACGCGTGACGACGCGTACACCGAACTGGCCCAGCGCTGGGCGGAAAGCTCGCCGCAGGAGGCGGCAACATGGGTCGAGTCCATGGCGGGAGACCCGACGCTTAAATCCAGTGTTGGGATGCAAGTGGCCAAGATTTGGGCGGAGAATGATCCGGCATCGGCGGCGACTTGGGCGGCCAAAGTGGATGCAATGAGTTCCCTGCTGGATCCGGGCAGCGACGCCCCCAGCGGGCAATTACTGGCTACGGCCATACGCTCATGGACGGCGTATGATTTGGACAACGTCGGCGCGTTTTTGAATTTGCTGCCGAGTTCGCCGACCAAGGACCCGGCGGTGGCCATTTTTGCCCTGCGTTCAAGCCAAGAGGATCCCTCGAGCGCATTTCAGTGGGTAAATTCCATCACCAGTGAAGACATGCGGATGGGCATGACAGTGGGCGTGGCGCTGGAGTGGATGCAACAGGATGCCAATGGCTTTCACCAGTTTCTCGCCACGACCACGGCCCTGAGCGACCAGCAGAAGGTAATCCTGGCGGGGATTCCGCCGGAGGCGTTGCAGGGCTTCTCCCAATTTAATTCGGTTCTGGGTGGCGGCGACGCCGTCGAGGCGATGTTGGAAAACGCCATCATCCAGGGCAAGGGCGAAGTTGGCGCCCATGGCGCCGGCGGCCCGGCCTCCATTCCGGCGAATGCGCCCGGCGGCGCAAATTTTAATCCGGCGGATTATGCGCCCGCGCCGGAGAGCGCGCCTGCGGGGAATTGAGTTGCGGGCGGGGCGGCGGCCCGGGTTGCCGGTTACCGGCGGACGATTCGTCGGAGCTGTTTAAGGAGATTGCCGATGAGCAACTTGAATTCGAGCCATTTGTATTGCGCGGCCCAGTAGAGCGGATTGGGCCGCCAGCCGGCATAGGCCGTCTGATCCAGCGCCGCAAAGAATTCGGCCGAGCGCGCGTCCGCCGGGTATTGCCAGGGTTTGGGCCGGGCCACGTAATGGACGAGAAATTTCCGGCCCTTGCTCAAGTCCCCAAAAATTCCATAGGTATAGGGGCATTGGTGGTTCCATTCGCCGTCGAGTACGAGCCAGCGGCCGAAATAGATCAAATTGAAGATGCCCTGGTCAATCATCCGCTCGGGAGCGAGTTGAAAGGCGGGCGGCGCTTTGGCGCCGAGGTTTTCGCGCCGCCAGGCCGCGAGGTCGAAATACATAAAGCCGCCGTTGAAATACGGCGCCGCCGGATTGAGTTTGGCCAGTTCGAATTCCCACGCCTTACCAACCCCGGTAACGGGAAGGTCGCGCGCGGCGAGCAGCCAGTTTTGGCCCCAATCGAAGGAATTCAATTCCCCCAGATCGCGCCCGCAGAGGATGTCGGAATCAAGATAGAGGCAGCGGGATTCGGTGGTGAGGAGATCGGGAATGGCGAATTTGGCGAGCCAACATTTTTCGCGAAAGGGGGCGCGCGGGCGGCTGCGCAACAAGATTTCCCGCAAATTGCGGAAACAGGCGGACTCCTCCGGGTTCAGGAAAGTGATGCCCAGGGCGCGCTCCTGCATTTTGACGGTGGCACGCAGCGCCTCGCGGGTGGCAGGCTGCAGGTTCATGTCTACGACATGGAACTGGACGCGCGCCGCCGGATTTAAAGTCTGGCAGATGGTCTGAAACAGAGCCGCCACGCCATATTTGAACGATTCATCGCCAACCGTGGCGACATGAATGACGGAGGCCATAATGCAGGAATCTATGCTGAGGAGGCGTGGCCGGGGAGCGGGGAAGTTGGAAAATTCGAATGAGGCATGGTTAATATCGAAATCAACAATGCAAATGGACGGGCCGGCAGAAAATTCCCCGTTAAAATGAGCAGGTTGGGGGCGAGCCGCAAGGGTATTTGTCAGGGGGCACGCCAGGATCGAGCCAGTTGTGGCCGCACCTGGCTGGTGGAAAAATCGGCGTGAAGATTATTTAAATTGAATAGTGGTGCGGGAAGTTTTTTCTCCGGTTTCCGGCGAATTAGTCCGGGTGAGGAGTTGATTCAGGTAGCCGGGTGCGGCAAGTTCCTTGGGGCCAAAATGCGCGGGTGGCTGGGTGGGCGGGAGGTAAGTGCCAAAGAGCCAATCGAGGCAGGAGAACATGCCGGCGAAATTGCGGTTGCGGCCGATTTCTCCGGCGTCGTGGTGCCAATGGTGGAAACGGGGCGAGGCCAGAATGCGGCCGAGTGGGCCGTACGCGCAGTCAATATTGGCGTGGAGAAACACGGTGTAGCAGCGCTCGAATAAGATAAAAATGGCCAGCGGTTTTATATTTATGCCGAGGGCAAAGGCGGGCAAATTCGCGCCGGCGATGGTCCAGATGACATCGAGCGGATGCTGGCGATGGGCGGAGACCCAGTGCATTTCCTCGATGCTGTGGTGCACGCGGTGGAATCGCCAAAGGAAAGGAAGGGCATGGGCGAGGCGGTGGGCCCAATAGCCCCAGAGTTCCGCCAGCGTCACGGCGATGAGGAGTTGCATGGCGAGTGGCTGGCCACCGGTCCACGCGAGCATCGCGGGGGGCAACAGGGCGCGAATAGTGGCGCCCAAGGCCGCAATAAAAGTCAATGCCACCCATGCGCCAATGGCCGGATTGGCCCAAAAGTGGAGCCAGTCGGAAACCGGCGCACGGGCATGGTTTTTTCTGGCTGGCACCAGCCGTTCCAAGGGTGCGAAGAGCAGCAGCGAGAGGCCGAGAAAGGCCACGCTCGACCCCAGGATTTGAATGAGCAGGGCCATGGCGCTAACAAAACAGCGATTAATATCCTCCAAAAGCACCGAAGCCGCCCGTTGCCATGAAGCCAAAGCCGATAACCAGGATGGCGATCAGAAGAATCCAGAATGCGGCGGAGGCGCGCTTGCGCCGTGGATGGGCGAAGATGCTTCGAACGTCGGGCTCGGCAATGGGAGGCAACCCCATGGGTGGCGTGCCGGTGGTTAGGGTAAAAGATGCATGGGGAAGCGGGTGCGGGGGCATTGGCGCTCCAGCGGGCGGATTCGGGGCGATGACCGGCGGGGTGGGGTTGGACATGGCAGGCCTCCGGTAGAATTTGACGATGGCGAATAGGATTAGTTCCTAAAACCTCCGCGCGACATTTGCATCCATGATTAAGTTAGAACCCGGAATGACCGTCACAGTTGCAGGGTCTTTAGCTCGGCAAGAAACCGCACGAGGTAAAGCGGGAAAAATCATGCTGAACACCTCCGTGCACAAAAGTCACTTTCTGACGGAAAACAGGGCGCGAAGAGCAGGAGAGAGGCCGGGAAAAGTCAGGCTCGACCCTGGGATTTGTTCGAGCAAGGCCATGGCGCAAACAAAACGGAGTTTAATATCCGCCAAAGGCACCGAAGCCACCCATGGCCATTGCTCGTTCAGCTTGCCCATTCGTTGCATCAGAGGTAAATTTGACTTCATTGGCAAATCTCCAAGTTGGACTCAGAATCATTGATTCACGTATTCATCGCAAGCCGCTTTTCCTTTCAAACTGTACCTCCATCCAAGTACCCCCGTTCCTCAAAAGTTAATTTGCCCGCAGCAGGACCCTGGCCTCCCCAACGCCCCAGCCCACGGGGAAAATAACCCCCCGAACCGGCGGCCGCAACGGTTGCTGTCGATCTAAATCCATTCAATGGAGCGCCGCTCACCACTTCTTGAGCGGCATTGATGGATCACGTGGGCGCCACGCAGTGGCGATTTTGGGAATAGTGCTGGAATGTAAAGGCTCGCCAAAGACCAAATTTTGCCATTACCCTTCGCCGGTTCCCCTCTCACCCCCTGGGGCACGGGTTGGTCAAATTTCCGTCGAAGCATGAAGCAAGGCATACCTCATCCATTGGCGAAATGGGCCCCCTGGGCCGTTTGCGCCGCGCCGTTCGCTTGGTCAGGCACCGGCGGCCAATCCGCCACGACCGGTGACGCAGCGACCAGGACCAAGCAAGCGGGGCCGGAGGATGCGGCGGTGGCGCAATTTCATCAGGTGGGGGAGCCAATTGATCCATACTCATGAAATCCCCCCTGCTTGGATTGTTGATTGGATTGGCCGGCGTTACCCGCTGCTTTGGCGCGGCGGCGGCCGGCGTATCGCCAGACGTGCATCCCGATCATACGGTGACGTTTCGCCTCACCGCGCCCAAGGCGACGGATGTCATGCTCACCGGCGACTGGCTGGATGCGGCGCAAAAATTGACGAAAGCGGACAACGGCACCTGGAGCATTACGTTGGGGCCCCTGCCGCCGAGCACTTACATTTATTCATTTACGGTTGATGGCGTGGCGACCACCGATCCGGCCAACCCCCGAATCAAACTGCGGGCGCAGGGCTCCGCCAGCCTGGCGGTGGTGCTGGCCGACAGTCCCAGCGTGGAAGAAGTTCGCGACGTGCCGCACGGGGCGGTGGAGGTGGTGTGGCAAAAGTCTCCGACGCTGGGTGGCGAAACGCGCCGGCTGCTGGTGTACACCCCGCCGGGTTATACGCAGGAAACCGCCCGCCGCTATCCCGTGCTCTATTTGCTGCACGGCAGCAACGACACGTCGGATGGGTGGACCAGCGTGGGCAATGTGAACTTTATTGCCGACAATCTTATTGCGGAGAAGAGGATGGCGCCGATGGTCTTGGTGATGCCCAATTTTTACCCGTTCACGCAGGGCCCGGTCGGGTCGGCCGGGCCGCGCGGGGGTGGGGGTGCGGGCGGAAATAACACGTTCTACAAATATTTGCTGGAGGAAGTGTATCCCATGATAGAAGCCAAATACCGGATTGCGGAGGGCCGGGAGAATCATGCGGTAGCCGGAATGTCCATGGGCGCGAACCAGTCGCTGGATTTGTTTTTCAATCATCTGGATTTGTTTAATTCCGTGGGGGTGCTGTGCGCGTCGAATTACGGCCAGCTGGAAACGGCGCAGGCCGCGTTCCTGGCGGACCCGAAGGCGACGAATGCGAAAATTGGCGTTTTTTGGATTGGTTGCGGACGCCAGGATCCGGGGCACTTTAACGGGTCACAACGGGTGGCGGAAGTGCTGGAAGCCCATCAAATCACCCACATCTGGCGGCCGACCGAAGGGGTGCACAATTACGCGCTGTGGCGCCAATACTTGGTGGAGTTCCTGCCCCTGCTTTTTCAAGCCAGCGCCAAACCCACGGCCGACGCAGTGCCTGATCGCGCGACCGGGCAAATTGCCTCCCATTGAGGCCCGGGCGATTTCAATCACGGGAATAGGCCGGATGGGGAGAAAATGAAAAGTTGGGTTGCTTGTCCCGGGCTCTCCGTTAGGTTGAGCGCTCCCCGACTCCGTACCCCCCATGGAGAAATTAACTTCCCTTCCGGCCGCCAACTCCGGCGCCGTCGAGGCGCACCGATTGCGCGATCTTTCGCCGCAGCAATGGAAATCGGGGGTGGCCGCCTGGTTGGGTTGGCTATTCGACGGCTTGGACATGCATTTATACGTGCTCGTGGCCGCGCCGTTTGTGATGCAGTTGGTCCACGCCTCCAGCACGAGTGACCTGATGGTGAAGGAAAAAAGCTCGTGGATTCAGGCGTCGTTTCTCATCGGTTGGGCTTTCGGAGGAATGTTTTTTGGGCGTTTGAGCGACCGCCTGGGTCGCAGCCGGGCGCTGAGCCTGACGATTTTGACTTATGCGCTGTTCACCGGGCTATCGGCCTGCTCGCAAACCTGGTGGCAGTTGATGATCTGCCGGTTCCTCTCGGCGTTGGGCATTGGCGGGGAATGGGCGGTGGGGGCATCGCTCATCTCGGAAACGTGGCCGAAGCCATGGCGGCCGTGGCTGTCGGCGGTGCTGCAGACGGCGGTGAATATTGGGGTGCTACTGGCGTGTTTGACGGCGTTCTTGATGGCGGACATTAACCCGCGCTACATTTTTTTGGTCGGAGTGTTGCCGGGATTACTAGTGTGGTGGATTCGGCGCCATGTGCCGGAGACGGAGGAATGGCATGCGGCCAAAGCCGGGGCGCCCTCCGCGACTCCGGGAGTGGCGGCGTTGTTCGCGGGGCCGCTGCGGCGCACGACGGTTTTGGTGCTGCTGGTCTGTGCGTGCTCGCTGACGGCATGGTGGGCCTTTATGTTTTGGTCGCTGCAGCATTTTCGCAATTTGCCGGACTTGGCGGGGCGGACGGGTCCAGAGCGGGAACGTCTGGTAAGCGTGGCCTTTTTTCTGATCATTGGCATCTCCATCGGGGGGAATTTCTTCGGGGCGGCGCTGGCGCGGTGGTTTTCGTTCCGAAAGGCGATTGCGCTGATGTTTCTGGGATTTTTTCTGACGATGTTCGGCACGTTTGTGGTGCCGCGCCCGTCGGGTGAGCTACTCTGGTGGTTGCCGTCGGTGGGATTTTTCTCGGGGGTGTTCGGGCTGTTCACCATGTATTTGCCGCCGCTGTTTCCGACCTTGCTGCGGAGCACGGGGGCGGGGTTTTGTTTCAATGTTGGGCGGGTGGCGGCGGCCGCGGGCACGGTGGTGTTTGGGCTTTTTGCCAATGTTGGCGATTTCGGGGCGGCGTTGTTTTACGCGAGTTTTTTATTTATTCCAGCGATGATTGGGTCGCTGTTCTTGCCGGATTTGCCGGAGGAGCGGGCGGGCAGGACGTGAAACTGGAACCGGACTGGACCGGCAGGAAATTGCTTTTTCGGGGTTGCCAGGGTTTGGAGACGGGGGTTAAATTCCATTCTTGACTCTGAATCAAATTTGATACATGTTTAGGCCGGCCCCAAAACTACGTCCGTTTCCTTGCGACTTCTATCGCACCGCAGCGGGCAATGAACCGGTGCGCGAATGGTTGAAGTCCCTGCCAAGGGATGAATGCCGGCGCATCGGAACTGACATCAAGGCGGTTCAATTTGGCTGGCCGCTCGGCTTGCCGTAGGTGGACTCTCTTGGTGGCGGCCTTTGGGAAGTGCGCACCCGCCTCCCGAATCGCATCGCCCGCACCGTCTTCTTCGTCCAAAACAAAAACATCATTCTCCTGCACGGCTTTTTTAAGAAGACCGCCCCCACACCCGACCATGAACTGGCTTTGGCCAAACGTAGAAAGCGCGAATATGAAGAAAAACACCAATCCGCACCACGGCAGTAGTTTCGACGACTTTCTCCGCGAGGAGGGCCTGTTGGAGGAAGTTGAGGCCGCCGCTTTAAAAAAGGTCATTGCCGCCGCGCTGGCCAGGAAAATGAAGCTAACGAATCTTAGCGTCGCCGCCCTGGCCCGGCGACTGGGCACCAGCCGTGCGGCGGTGAACCGGGTATTGGATGAACGCAACACTTCCATCACGCTCCACACCCTCACGCGCGCTGCGGCCATGGTGGGCTGCAGGCTGAAGGTCCAAATAGTGGCGGCATAGGCTAAACTGAACCGAATGGAACGTGCTTTTTCGGGTTAGCCTTGGATTGGAACTGGGGAGGGCCAAGTATTAAGCTTTGGCTGGCCTCCGCTCGGTGTCCGGATTGACCGCCCAGATGGTGATATGTTTCAGGGTGAATTGTTACTGATGGTTGCAGATTGCGCAAGTTTTTGAACAAGGGGCGCGCGTTGGTCGTCTGGAAGGTTGGCGTTTTGAGCGGCGGCCAGCGCCGCTTGAGGATCTTTGATTGCCCAATAGATGAGCACCGCTTGGATTTGTACGGCCCGTAAATCCGGATTTGAAATGCTGTTAGCTTGAGCGAACGCGGTGGATAGGTGCTTTGCGACTTGCCCCGAGGAATCCAGTTGAACAATCGCAGCATCTCCACATCACCTTCGGGCAGCTCACCGAGCCAGTCTAAGAAAGTCGGGGGATTCTGTTTTTTCACTTTCCCGAATTTGTATTGTATCTCGGGAGAGCGCTTAAATTGAGCCCGGAAGTGGACTTTGCTATTTCGCTTCCTTGCCGTAACCTGCGGCCAGATCCCGGCGAATAAAGATATCAATGGTGTGGCCGGTGAGGGAAATGGTGCTGTTTCCGCCGTAAAAGCCCACGGAGTAATTTGCCTTCACCCATTCGATGAGGGCTTTACCGCCGGGGTCGGCGCCAAAATAAGGCACGCCATACTCGGGCAACCGACGGGCGGTCAGGACTACGGCCTCCGGCGGGTGCGCCGTCAGTTTAGCGAGCAGGTTGTCAAGGCCGGCCATGAGAATGGTGTCAGGCACAAACTGCACGTCGGGGATCGGGTTGGTGAGGCGCAGATGATAGTTGACGGCCATGGTTTCGGGAAAGGCGATGACGGTTTTTACCTGTTTGAAGTGTTCTCGCATGACTGTAATCACGGTATTAAGGTAGATGCCGTCGGGGTTGATCTCCGGGGTATCTGCATAAAAGCGATCCCGGCCGGTCCCGACCTGGAAAATGCGACTTTCATAATGCCCCTGCGACAGTTGGCCCAAGGCCACCACGCCCGCCAAAACGACCAGGGCCAGGGTGGTTTGCAGCAGACTGTTCGGCTTGGTTCCGTCGCCAAAGCGCCAGGGCAGTTCATAAATTAAGATATGCACCAAGAGCAAGGTCGCCAGCACGGCTTCGAAAAGTCCCGCGCCAAAGATGCGGCCGTTCAATATCATTCGCGCCAGCATGAGCAAAGCGGAGGTCGCCACCACGGCGAGGCCGGGCAGTCGCGGCACATCCGGAAGCCTCTGCCACGCCCGCCGCAGGGAGTACCCAACAGTTGCGAGGGCCGTCAGAATTGCCGGCACCAGCAACGTGCGACCGAGGGACAGCCAGCGGGCATTGAGGACGATCAGGAAACACAGCGCCAGGAACAACCCCAAAAAACCCTGGCCGGGCCGACCTGCGCTTTGCGCTTTGAGCCATCGGCGTCCGGCCCATCCCGCAATCAGGCAAAAGGCCACAAAGACCAATCCCCATTGCACATGACTGAACAAATACGGCCAAAAATGATCGAAGCCGAGGAAGGCGGTCTGGATATGCGTAGTGGTGGCTTTCGTATAATCTGGATTGAGGAACACCTGGAGCGACCAGTTGGCGGCGCGGAACCCGTACGACCATCCGCCCGCGTGGGCCAAGGCGAAGAACACCGGGAGGTAGGCGGTCAAAAAACCGGCACTGATGCAAACCATGGCGACGCCGGCAAAGCGGATAACCGAAATGGCCCCCCCGTTTATTTCAGCCAGTCTCCAGGACTTGAGGAGATCCAAAGTCAGAAAGATTCCCAGGGCGCCGAGAGCGGCAAACAACAGTTCCGGCTTATTCAAAAAGGCGATGCCCACGCCGAGGCCCGCCACCACCAGCCACCGCCGCCGCGGATGGAGCCCGTGCCGTAACAGCGCAAAAACGGTGAGCAACACGCCGCCGAACCCCCAAGTCCCCTGACAGGAATAGGGGGCAATAAAATTACTTACCGGTTCGCCATAAAGCTGGAGGGCAAAGACCACGAGAAACACCACTCCGCAAAGCCACGCGCTAAAGCAGTCGCCCACCATGCGGAAAATCCCGTACACAAGCGCAAGCACTCCGGCCGTCACCGCGATGTTCAACCAAATGATCACATCGAGCCCGGGACCGAAGAGGTGAAACGCGCCGGCTTGAACCAACGGCGGCAATGGCCCGTAAATGCAAACCAAGTCCCGATACAACAGGTCGCCCTGGCTGATGCGCCACGGGAGGTAAAGAAAGTTGGGGAAGTCAACCAGGGGTTCAGGCCAGCGCAGCCAAGTTTTCCACAACAAAACGGCCAGCAGGGCAGCGAGCGAGAAAGGCCCAGCCACACGCCGAATTAATTCCCATGGCGGCGCCGTCAAACGGGCGGGGCGAGGCGGGGCAGGCATCGGCACGGGCACCTGGCCGGTTGGCAGGAGGGCCGGTTCCGAATTCTTCAACGATTCCGACAGCGGCGCAACTTTCTGCTCCGATTCAGCAATCTGCGGTGGATCTGTTTCCATCTTAGTTGTTGATAACGAATTTTCCGATAACCGGCCAATGGAAATCAGTTTTCATATTTTGTCGCAAGCATAATGGGCGGAGGTGGCGTGGGGAAGGCGGCAGGAGCAAGGGCAGCGGCCCGTTGCCAAGTGAGCCGCCCAGGGCGCTGGCTGAAGCGCAACGCCACGAACCGGGCTAGTGGCAGGCAAAACCCAGATTTGACGCCGGGCGCGCTTCGTCGCTATCGTGGCACCATGTCATTTACCCTTGGCTTGGATTTTGGCACCAATTCCGTGCGGGCGCTGATCGTGCGGTGCGCGGACGGTCATGAAATCAGCACTTGCGTCGTGGAGTACGTGAGCGGGCACCAAGGCGTGCTGCTGGATGAAAGCGATCATAACCTGGCCCGGCAGCATCCGGGGGATTATCTCGTGGGGATGGAGCAGGCGGTGCGCGGGGCGCTCGCGCAGGCGGCACAGGCGGAACAAAGTTTCCGGCCAGACCAGATCATTGGCATCGGCGTGGATTCAACGGGGTCGAGCCCCCTGCCGGTGGACAAGACGAACACCCCGTTGGCGTTCGACGCCCGGCTCAAGGAAAACTTGGCGGCACAGTGCTGGTTATGGAAGGACCACACCGGGCACGCCGAAGCGGCAAAGATCACCGAGACGGCGCGGGCAATGCGGCCGCAATATGTGGCGAAGTGCGGCAACACATATTCATCGGAATGGTGGTGGAGCAAAATTTGGCATTGTCTGAATACTTCGACCGAAGTTTTTGACTCGGCGTATTCGTGGGTGGAATTGTGTGACTGGGTGCCTTCCGTGCTGGCGGGGGTGCGCGACCCAAAGGCAATCATGCGCGGGGTGTGCGCAGCGGGGCACAAGGCAATGTATGCCGAAGATTGGGGCGGATTGCCGGACAAGGAATTTCTCGCGGCGCTGCATCCGAAACTCGCGGAATTGCGCGACCGGTTGTACGACAAGGCGCACGATGCTTCGGTGCCGGCGGGCCATTTATGCAAGGAATGGTCGGAGCGCTTCGGGTTGCGTCCGGGAATCGCGATTGCGATTGGCGAATTCGATGTGCACTACGGGGCGATTGGCTGCGCGGTCGAGGAAGGCGTGCTCGTCAAGGTCATCGGCACTTCGACGTGCGATTGCGGGGTGGTTTCGGCACAAAAGACGGTGGCGGACATACCGGGGATTTGCGGGATTGTGAAAGGCGCGATTCTGCCGGGCTTTTACGGCATCGAGGCGGGACAGTCGGCGGTGGGCGACATTTTCAAGTGGTGGGTGGAGGTGGTGTGCCAGGGCGATGCAGCGCTGCACGTGCAGTTGACGGCCGAGGCGGAGAAATTGCACCCGGGTGAAAGCGGGTTGCTGGCGCTGGACTGGAACAACGGCAATCGGACCATTTTGGTGGACCAGCGGCTTACGGGGCTCATCCTCGGCCAGACATTGCACACGACGCGGGCAGAGATTTACCGCGCGTTGATTGAGGCCACCGCGTATGGCGCGCGGGCGATTTTGGAGCGCATTGAGGAATACGGGGTGCCGGTGAAGACGGTGGTGTGCGCGGGCGGCATTGCGGAAAAGAATCCGCTGCTGATGCAGATTTACGCGGATGTCACCGGGCGCGAGATGCGGGTGGGTCGTTCGGCGCAGGCGTGCGCGCTCGGTTCGGCGATTGCGGCCTCGGTCATGGCGGGGGTGGCGAACGGCGGCCATGCGGATTTTGCCAATGCACAACGGGCGATGGCTGGCTGGAAGGATGTGGTATACAAGCCGCGGCGTTCCGAGAAGGCCACGTACAACAAACTTTACAAACTTTACCTGAAGCTCCACGACAACCTTGGCGGCGTGCGGAATGTCAACCTCGGTCAGGTGATGAAGACGCTGCTGGAGATAAAGGAGTCGGTATAGTAATTGAAACACGGAGTTCACGGAGAGCACAGAGGATATATTCTTCTTTAAAATTTCCCCCTCCGCGTTCTCCGTGTCCTCCGTGGTTAAATCTTCTTTTATATATTATGATCCTCCTCCCTAAAAATCTCGAAGTCTGGTTCCTGGTGGGCAGCCAGCATCTCTATGGCGAAGCGGCGCTGAAGCAAGTGGCCGCGAATGCGCAAGTGATTGCGCGCGCCTTCAATGCGGCGGAGGAGCTACCGGTCAAGGTGGTGCTGAAGCCGGTGCTGACGGGCCCAGGGGAGATCACGCAAATCATGGACGAGGCGAATGTCGCGCCCAACTGCGTGGGTCTCGTGGCGTGGATGCACACGTTTTCGCCAGCGAAGATGTGGATCAATGGGTTGAAGAATCTGCGCAAGCCGCTGGCGCACCTGCATACGCAGTTCAACCGCGATTTGCCATGGGACAGTATTGACATGGATTTCATGAACCTGAACCAGGCGGCGCACGGCGACCGCGAGTTCGGTTTCATCGGCGCGCGCCTGCGCCTCGACCGCAAGATCATCGTCGGCCACTGGGCAGACAAGGATGTGCTGGCAGCGCTCGGGGCGTGGATGCGCGCGGCGAGGGCGTGGCATGACTGGCAGGGCGCAAAGATCGCGCGGTTTGGCGACAACATGCGCCAAGTGGCGGTCACGGAAGGCAACAAGGTTTCGGCGGAAATCGCCTTTGGATTTTCCGTCAATGGATATGGTATCGGCGATTTGGCGGCGAAGGTGCACGCGGTAAAGGATGCGGCGGCGGACCGGCTGTGCGCGAAATACGCGGAGGAATACACGCTGGCGCCGGAATTGCGCAAGGGCGGCGCACGGCATGAATCGCTGCGCGAGAGCGCAAAGATCGAGCTGGGCCTGCGCGCGTTTTTGGAGGAAGGCGGGTTCAAGGGATTCACCACCACCTTCGAAGATTTGCATGGCCTCGCGCAATTGCCCGGGCTGGCGGTGCAGCGCCTGATGGCGGACGGCTACGGTTTTGCCGCCGAAGGCGATTGGAAGACCGCGGCGCTGGTGCGGGCATTCAAAGTCATGGCGGACGGGCTGCCCGGCGGCGTCTCGTTCATGGAAGATTACACCTATCATATGGAAGAGGGGAAACGCAAAGTGCTCGGTTCGCACATGCTGGAGATTTGCCCGACGATTGCGGCGGGGCAGCCGCGCGTGGAAGTCCACCCGCTCGGGATTGGCGGCAAGGCGGACCCGGTGCGGCTGGTGTTTGATTCCACGCCCGGGCCGGCGGTTAATGCGTCCCTGATTGATTTGGGCAACCGGTTCCGGTTGTTGATTAATGAAGTGACGGCAGTCAAGCATCCGGCGCTGCCGAAGCTGCCGGTGGCGCGGACGGTGTGGGAGCCGAAACCCGATTTCGCCACGGCGGCGGCGGCGTGGATTCTGGCCGGGGGAGCGCACCACACGGCGTATAGCCCGGCGCTGACACGGGAGCACGTCGAGAACTTCACCGACATCGCGGGGGTCGAGTTTTTCCTCATCGCCGATGGGACGACGATGTGCAAGGCCAAGCGCGAATTGCGCTGGAACGAGCTGTATTATCATCTGGCGCCCGGGCTGGGTTCGGTTTAGTTTTTTACCACGGATGGCACGGATAACACGGATGGATTCGCTCAATCCGTGTTATCCGTGCCATCCGTGGTAAAATTTTCTTTTCATGAAAAAATTTCAGTCCATCCGAGAGGAGTGTTGCGAGGCCAACCGGGTTCTGCCGACGACGGGGCTGGTGGATTTGACGTTCGGCAATGTGAGCGTGCTGGATGCGGCGGCGGGGGTGTTTGCGATCAAGCCCAGTGGCGTGGCCTATGAGAAGTTGAAGCCGGCGGACATGGTGCTGGTGGATTTGGAGGGGAAGATTGTCGCGGGGAAATTGCGGCCGTCGTCGGACACGCCGACGCACCGGTGTCTGTTTCGGGCGTTCACCGGGGTGCGTTCGATCGTACACACGCATTCGCGGCATGCCGTGGCGTTTGCGCAGGCGGCGCGGGAGATTCCCAACCTGGGCACCACCCATGCAGATTATTTTGACGGGCCGGTGCCACTGACGCGGGCGCTGACGCCGGTGGAGATTGCCAAGGATTATGAATGGGAGACGGGGAATGTCATCGCCGAGCGCTTTCGGGATTTGAATCCGCTGGATGTGCCGGCGGCGCTGGTGCGGCACCATGGCGTGTTTGTGTGGGGGGTGTCAGCGGAAAAGGCATTGGACACGGCACTGGCGCTGGAGGCGATTGCGCAAATGGCACTGTGGACGCTGCAATTGCAACCAACGATGCCGTCCATTCCGAAAGCGCTGCACGAGAAGCATTTTAAGCGGAAGCACGGGGCGACGGCGTATTATGGGCAGAAAGGGAATTAAGAATTAAGAATTAAGAATTAAGAATTAAGAATTAAGAATTAAGAATTAAGAATTAAGAATTAAGAATTAAGAATTAAGAATTAAGAATTAAGAATTAAGAATTAAGAATTAAGAATTAAG